>Ga0315282_10001965_pt1 | contig 38479 bp, 43 predicted proteins | sample YL17G07_20_MG_FD_203693 | JGI IMG/M metagenome (GOLD analysis project Ga0315282, IMG submission 203693) | Sediment microbial communities from Yellowstone Lake, YNP, Wyoming, USA - YL17G07_20 | ecosystem: Environmental > Aquatic > Freshwater > Lake > Sediment | place: USA: Wyoming | collected... | reverse complement strand
TACCGTTAACAAGATCAAGACCGCCATGAAAAGAGCGTACGGCTTCAAAAACTTCGATTACCTCAAAACCATAATCTACCTCATCGGAGGCAAACTAGAATTACCCACACGATGTTAACAAGAACCACTTAATATTTTTATTCAATAGTTGTTTTAAACATAAACTTATTCTAGTATTTCCTGGTGAAACTCCCGCTTAGTTAGCCCACATCGGCCACAAATGACAAGCCGATCACTAGAGACACGATCCTGACTTATTCTGACAGGATGATCACACGCCGGGCACCGCCCCGCCCGGATACACTCAGCGACATACGCCTCCACCTCAGTCCTTTTCATTATTAACTGAACACGTCGCTTTTTAATAGCTTTGAGCCTGACGCTATACGAAAATAATATGATATTAACCGATCCTAAAAGCAAACTATTATATATCAATCGATAAATAAATAATTGAATTTGGGGGTATTATGAGAACTAGAATTTTAATTTTAAGCAGTATATGTATCGCTTTACTGCTTTGTGGTTGTGCCGGGTCAACAAATTATCACCCATCGCCGACTCCAACAGTGAAAGCCACGGTCACGCCGACACCCACACCAACTCCTACTCCTACTCCAACATCAACGCCTGCACCCGTTACGCCATTGCCGACCACGCTTTATTATTATCCGACGGCGCCGCCAGACACGGGGTCTAGTGGCGGCGGGAGTGGCGTCTACTATGGAAGCTGGAAGAGTGATGTTTTTCACTGGCCAAGTTGTTATCACGTATATCAAATCAAGTCGAGTAATCTGAGATCGTTTTCGAGCCGTCAGGCAGCCCTAAACGCTGGATACCGGCCATGCAAGGACTGTAACCCATAACAATTCTTTACTTTCACATAGCAATTACAAAGATTTTAATAACTAAGAAAATTTAATCAATTTAAATATGTATCCTTATGATGCCTTAATTCAGAGACAGGTTGACACGCAGGAAAAAACAAACGCTCTCCTGGAAAAATCGTTAAAAGAAATGAAGAAAACGGCCTACGATACTTTAACCGGAATCTTGTTTGCAATAGCGATTTTTTCTGTTTCGGGATCCATCATGTTGGTACGTCGGATAAAGGCGGGATTGTCGGAAATATATTAACCTTACTTTACGGATTTGGTGGACTAGTTGGATTTATAGCAGCATTCTATCGCATTTTTAAGAGGCTATCTGATCAAACATGAAAGAATTAAAAGTGTCAGGCCTTAATCAAAACGATATGGGTAGTATAAATGTTCGATGAGACAGACCTGACATTCAAAATAGTAATTATATTATTGTTATATAAAACAAGTGCTCTATCCTCATGGTAGCCAAAAAAATAAGACTTATTGATCATATCAAGCTAAACCTATAAGCGGCGCGATATCTTCATCATCTATCCACGATTTTATCTCGCCGTCTTCAATAATAACAGAGTATTCGCCGTTAGCTATGCCCGTGAAATCGTAGACACGAGGCTTAACCTTCTTGGGTTGTTTATCCATCCAATCACCTCCTTTTTTATTTGACAATACCTGCTCAATCCCTTCTAGTATATAAGGATAAAAAAATGATTATAGCTCCTTCCAGGAAATTCTTCCGGGAAATTAGTAACTTTAAACCAATGCCGTTGGTTTATATTTATATCAAATTATGAATGTTTGGCCAGCCCCCGACTATTTAATCCCATAAAAAACGCCTGTTTTCCATGCACGTAGAGCAAAAACACGATAAAAATTAGCAATCTATACCATAAGGTTTAAGGGCTTGTTCGGCAATCTTTGGTAGTGAACTACCACGGCCTGGCTCGAATTTGCATCAGCGAAAAGGCCTTGGCTTCCTGATTCATCGCCAATGCTTGCTCCGCCGTGAGGTGGAGTAGTGGCCTTGGCTCTACAGGCTCTCCGGGATGTCCCATCCCTGCGATGAGTATGTTGTGAGCGGAGTTGTAGTCCCTGTCGGCTACCAGACCGCAGTGCGGACAGTCGTGAACCCTGTCCTTGAGTTCCTTGGGTACGTTGTTGCCGCAGCGGTAACAGCGTTGGGTCGTTCCGCGGGCATCGACCTTGACGAGTCGTCTACCGGCACTTTCAGCCTTGTAGTCGAGCATCGACAGGAAGCGAGCCCATCCGGCATCGTGAATGTTCCGATGGAGGCCATGGTTGTGGCCCTTCTCTTTCAGTCCCTTGATGTCGAGGTCTTCCACACATATGGTTCCATACGTGTTAACGTAAAATCGCGACAGCTTATGGAGGAAGTCGTTCCGCTGATTATTGACTTTCTCGTAGAGCTTCGCCAGCTTCGCCTTAGCTTTCCCACGATTGCTGCCGCCCTTCTTTTTCCTAGATAGGTTCCTCTGTGCAATCTTGATGCGGTCAAGCGTCCTGCCGAGATATCGGGGATTCTCGAACTCGTGACCATCCGTGTCCACGGCGAAGGCTTTCAGCCCCATGTCGATTCCCACGATGCGGTCGTTCTTCGAAAGCTCCTGTACTATGGTATCTATCTGGACGATAGCGTACCACTTCTCGCCCTCCCGCTTAACGATGACTCCCTTGACATTGCCCTGTATTGGTCGGTGCAACTTAACTCGAACATCGCCTATCTTAGACAGGTGGAGCACGTCGCCGTCGAACGAGAAGCCCGATTGATTGTAGTTCAAGGTCTTGTACCACCCGGCTCCCTTGAACCGGATATGGCCGATACGCCTGCCGTTCTTCTTCAACTGCGATAGTCCACGGATGTTGGCCCACAAAGTCTGCGATACCATCTGCAAGACCTTCGAGTACACATTACCGAGGGCAGGATTCTCTCCCTTGAGCATGGGTATCATGTTATGGCAATCGTACATCCGCAACGGCGCTCCATCTTCCTTGGCTTTCCTGATCTCTTCGAGGAGCCTATTGTATAGCCACCGGCAGGTTTCGAGAGCCTCCACTAACTTCTTCTCGGCATCACTGGTCGGGTACATATGGTACTTGTTAGTTAGCGTCGGCATTTCAAGCAATCATATTACCAATCGCTATATATATTTTAAGGCGGTGTATGCCGAAAGTATTCATACGAGAATCGATGAAGGCTCCGATTTCTCCCATCCCGAAGAACAGCGTCTTTTCGCTCCGCCCTTACGGACTACTGGAGATAAATGTATCTATTGTGCAACATCTTTTTTAGCTAAGTTGTATCATTATGCATTATGCTGATCGGGAATGATATCGGCCGGGCAGTAGAGATCGTGAAGAACGGCGGCGTCATCGCTTATCCCACCGAGACCGTGTATGGCGTCGGGGCGCTGGCCACTGACGTGGGAGCCATCCGGCGAGTATACGAGGTCAAAGGCCGCCCGCTCTCCCAGCCGCTGTCCATCGCCGTCTCCTGCATGGACATGCTGAAGAGCGTGGCAAGGGTCGAATGCGAGGATTTCATCCTTAAGTTTTTACCGGGCCCCGTGACGGTCATCCTTAAAAAGAAAAAGACGCTGCCGGACATCCTGACGGCCGGCTCGAAGTACGTGGGCATCCGGTGGCCGGACCACCACATGGCCTTGACGTTGATCAACATGTCCGGGCCTATAGTATCCACCAGTGCCAACCGGCATGGCGAGAAGGACCCCGTGACCGCCGACGAGGTGACGATACCCGTGGACTACGTGCTCGACGGTGGCCCCTGCAGGTACTCGGCGCCCTCCACCGTGGTGAACCTTCACGAGTGCACAATCGCCCGGAAGGGCGTCTTGTACGAGGAAGTAAGGCGGTATTTGTACGGGTGCGGGTGTGCCACCGAAGATTAACCAGGCGTAAATGAAGCATATCTTATATAATCAAGGATAAATATAGCTATAATTAACGGTATAACCAATATAATAGGCCTAATAGTAATAATGGCTTAAATATGCTGGTCTTTCGCTAAATGCGCAAGAAATATTAAACATTATATAAGCCCTATATGTGCATTAGAGGAGGTGTAACCAGGCATGTTTAAAAAGTTAGCGGGGATGGTTTCAGCGATCATGGCGGCGGCCCTGGCCGTTCTACCGGCTCATGCTCAGCTCTTCGGGTTCCCGTTCATTTCCCCGTTCGTATTCCCGTTCGGCTTCTCGAGCTTGTTCATGAGCAGCTTCGCCTTCAGCTCGACGTTCAGCAGCTTCGGGTTCGGAGGGTTCAGCCCCTTCTTCAGTCCCTTCGGGTTCGGAGGGTTCAGCCCCTTCTTCTTCTGATGGGAAGGCTAAAATCCCCCCTTTTTTTATCGTGCTGAGACGTATTTTTATTAGCCTGGAAAAAGATACATACTTCCATTATGCGTTCCATGCTGGAGCCCGATGCGGTGAGATGTTACGAGCGGGCGGGGGATATCGTAAGAATGACCAGGGCCGCCATAAGGCCGTTCATCAAGGACGGCGTGAAGCTGCTCGACGTGGCGGAGCGCGTCGAACGCCGTATCCTCGACGAGGGCGCGAAGCTCCCGTTCCCCTGCACCATGGCATTAAACGAGATCGCTTCCCATTATACGCCGTCCGGTGACTATGAGCGGGCGTTCAGGAAGGGCGACCTCGTCAAGCTCGACTTCGGGGCGTGCGTGGAAGGCTATGTGGCTGACGCCGCCTTCACGGTAGAGGTCGATGGCAGCGCCCGCTCAGATATCATCGAAGCGGTGGAAAAGGCGCTGTCTGCCGGGATCGAGCGGGCCAGGCCCGGCGCCCGCGTTGGCGAGATCGGAGGCGCCATCGACCGGGAGGCGTCCTCGGCCGGGTTCCATGTCCTCAAGGACCTGCTGGGCCACAGCCTCGGGCGATATTGCCTCCATGGCGGGCTGACGATACCCGCCTACGATGATGGATCCGATCTAAAGATAAGGGAGGGCGACGTGCTCGCCATCGAGCCTTTCATCACCGGGGGCAGCGGCGCCGTCGTGAGGCTGGACGGAGGAAATATATACGAGCTGCTAAGAAATGGCGAGATATACGTGCATGGGCCGGAAGAAAAAAAGCTGCTGGCCTATATTGCAGAGCACTATGGCCACTTTCCTTTCGCGGAGCGATGGCTGCCGCGGCCCGACGGGCTGCAGGGGCTTGTGAAGGCCGCTTGCGTTAAAAGCGTCCCAATCATGGTCGAGGCCGATGGGGCGCCTGTGGCGCAGGCCGAGAGCACGGTCATCGTCGAACGGGACGGATGCAGGGTCATTACGTAAGGTGAACGGATGAGGGTAAGGCTTAGGGATTTTATCGAGACCAGGGAGCACTGGATCTTTTCGGTGGTCGACTACTATTGTGGCGATGGCGTCAGGTGCCTGCTGCGCTATGTGCCCGACCCGGGCGGGGAGCGCACGAGAGATGGCACCCGCTTCAAGAAGATGGGCTTCGATGAGGCCTACGCCTTCGTTAAAAAAGAAAAGCCCGAATATCTCGACCGCGTCATGGTGGTGCCGTTCGCGGACGTCGCCAGGCATTACCAGCCCCACGAGGGCCTCGCGCGCATCGTAAACTCGGATCGCCGCGTGAAGAAGATGGTAGATGCGCTGGAGGGCGTTGATTTCAGCTGTATGGGCATCACGGGCTCTAAACTTGTAGGCCTTGGTGCCGAAACATCGGACGTGGACTTCGTGGTCTATGGTAAGGAGTGGTATAAAGCCAGGAATGCATTGCAGCGGGCCATCGCCTCGGGACAGATAGATGGCATCGATGAGGCAGGCTGGGAGAAGATTTACAGGAAAAGGAAACCCGAGCTGAGCTTCGAGGAGTTTTACCTGCACGAGCGCCGTAAGGGCAACCGCTGCCTGCTGGACGGGGTCCTGACTGACCTGTTGTTCGTCCGGTCGTGGGACCAGATAGGGCCTCGCATCGGCATTGGCGAGAGCCTGGGTATGGAGACGATCACGGCAAAGGTGACCGATGCCGAGTTCGCCTTCGATAGCCCTGCGATCTACAATGTCGAGCACGCCGAGATTTCGGCTGTACTGTCTTTTACGCACACCTATGCCGGCCAGGCTCTCGCCGGGGAGACCATCGAGGCCCGGGGCATAGTAGAAGAGAGCCCCGATGGCAAGGTGCTCGTCGTCGGTACGTCCCGAGAGCCAAAAGGCGAATGGATCAAGTCCCTGACGCTCCTGGAAGCCTCTAAGTTTTAAGAAGGCACTATGAAGCCTATTAAGACGCTAAGGGTTTCGCACCAAGCTCGCCAGGACGCGAAGCCCGCGAAGACTTTTTTATGATGCAAGGCCCTAAGTTTTAGAAGCCAAGAAGTCGAAGTAATAAAAGTTAAAATGGAAGATTAAACTCACTTACCGTCTTAATAATTTTAGCCTTCTTATTCTTCAATCACTTACTGTCTTGCATCTAAAAAGACTTCGCGGTCTTCGCGTCCTGGCGAGCTTGGTGCGAAACCCTTAGCGTCTTAATAGGCTTCATAGTGGGCCTCTTAAAACTTAGAGGCTTTTAATATCCGTACATCTCGGCCTTGACCTTCTCGAGGTAGGCGATACGCTTCTCGATGGGCGGGTGGGTCGAGAACAGCTCTAGCAAAGCGCCCGAAGTAGGAGAAATACACAGCGCCCGGGCGGACTCGAGGCCCATGGCGTCCTCCTTCCGGTACTCGCCTCCGGAGATCTTCCTCAGGGCGCTGATGAGCCAGTCAGGGTTCTTTGTGGTAAGGGCGGAGCCCCTGTCGGCGCCGTACTCCCTGTACCGCGAGATAGTGTTTATGATTATCAAGCCTATGGTGTTCGCGAAGAGCATGGAGACAATCCAGCCGACCATGCTTGCGCCACGGCCCCGGTTATCTCCCGACAGGAACATGGCGAAGGCGAAGTAGACAAGGTAGCTTATGACGGACACGACGAAGCTGGCGAAGGTCACCACGAACATATCCCGGTTCTTTACGTGCGACATCTCGTGAGCCAGCACAGCCTCCATCTCGTGCTCGTTAAGCCGGTTCAAGAGGCCGGTCGTGACGGCAACCACGGCGTGGCTCTTATTCCGGCCGGTGGCGAAGGCGTTGGGCATGTCGTTCTGGACGACGGCGACCCTGGGCTTAGGGATATCCATCTCGGCGGCGAGCTTCTCCACCAGCAGGTGCAGCCTCGGCGCCTCGTTTTCCTCGAGGACGCGGGCGCCAGTAGACCATAATACCAGCTTATCGGAGAAAAAGTACTGGACGAACAGGAATCCTCCGGATAAGAGCGCTATCCAATAGGCCTGAACGCCCAGCAGCGCCAGGAAGCCGATGGCTAGCATGAAAAGTATGAGCAATGCGCCATAAACGACAAACTTTCTAAGGGTCAGACCCCAATCCATTACCATACTGGAATCATCTCTGTGATAATTGGATAGTGCCAGCGATAAATACTTTATTGTCGCGGGGAGCGCACATATTTTAAATCAGCAAGTATTTATATTGTCAATAGTAACCGGAAGTATCCAACAAGTCGAAAGGTAAAGCATGGAATCGATTGGTACAGTGATACGGCCCGTATCCGGTATGGATGGCGATGTGAGCGGGGCGAGCCCCTTCCAGGCTCGAGGCAACGATGACGAGCTGCTGGACGCCTACTCGAAGGCCGTCGTCGGCGTGGTAGACAAGGTCAGCCCCTCCGTCGTGAACGTTTACGTGAGCAAAAAGCTACAGCGCCATCCTGCCTACTGGCAGGGGCCCGGCGAGGTACAGGCCGGCGGCTCCGGCTTCGTCTTCACGCCCGACGGCTTCATCCTGACGAATAGCCACGTCATCCACGACGCTACAAGAATAGAGGTAACGCTCTATGATGGAAGGCACTATCCGGCGCGCATCATCGGCGACGACCCGGACACCGACCTGGCCGTCATCAAGATCGACGCCCCGGACCTCGTCCATGCCGCCATCGGGGATTCCCAGGCGCTGCGCGTTGGGCAGCTCGTCATCGCCATCGGCAACCCGTACGGGTTCAACTGCACTGTCACGTCGGGCGTGGTAAGCGCCCTCGGCCGGTCGCTCAGGACGGGCTCGGGCCGGCTCATCGACGACGTCATACAGACGGACGCGGCGCTAAACCCCGGTAATTCCGGCGGCCCGCTCATCAACACTAAAGGCGAGGTCATCGGCGTCAACAGCGCCGTCGTTTTGCCCGCCCAGGGCATCTGCTTCGCCATCCCGTCGAGCATCGCTAAGTTCGTCGCCGCCAGCCTCATCCACGACGGCAAGATAAGGCGGAGCTGGATCGGCATCTCCGGGCAGAACGTGTCGCTCAAGGAGCAGGTCGTAAAGGCTAACCAGTTACCTTCGGACCAGGGCGTCCTTGCCGTCGCCGTCGAGCGCTACAGCCCGGCAGAGAGGGCCGGAATCGTGCCCGGCGACGTCATGGTAGGCCTGGACGAGCACCCCATCAAGAGCATCGACGACCTGCACAAGCTGCTCACCGAGGAAAGAATAAATAAAAAGGCCAGGCTAACGGTGCTCAGGCGCCACGGCAAGCTGTCGATCGACATCATGCCCGAAGAAAAATTAGTGAGATAAAGGGATCATTATCCCTACTTTTCTTTTTTATTCCACACGTGGACCACCCAGACGAGCGAAGCGGCCGTCGCCACGACGGTGGTTATGATCAATACCGGTATATACCAGTCCGGCTGGGCATTGATATTGACAAAGACGCCGCTGCCCGCGATGGTGGCCAGCGTATTGGGGACAAGCGCAGCCGTGCCCAGCACAGTAAGGTAGGCCGTCACCAGCGCAAAACGGTTATTCATCGTCTGGAGCTGGTTGTTGTAGATGCTCTGCATGACCTCGAGGCCGGAGGCGAGCACGTTGGACATCTGCTCGGAGAGCTCGATGTGGCGGTCGATGTTGCTCGATAGTATGCCGATCCTGCCCAGCAGCTTCTCATCGTCCGTGATGAGGTCGGCATCGCCGTACTGCAGCGAGTCCACCACGTCTTTAGTGGCCCACAGGACGTTCAAATAATTAATGAGCACGTGTTTCATGCTGTAAATGGACTTCGCAAGCTCCTTCTTGCTCACGTTCTCGTCAATGAGCTGCTTGCTGATATCGTCGCCGTGCTTCTCGATCTCCCTCAAATACTCGAAGTTCCGGTCGTTGTTCTCATCGATGATGCGCTCCAGGATCAGCGTCAACCGGTCATTGACGGTCTCCGCCTTTAATTTTTTCATGAAGGTCTGCGCATACCTCGAGAACTTGACCAGGCCGACGACGTTCTCGTTATGGACTGTCATGATGATATTATTGCGTATCAGGATAATGAGACGGTGGACGGTCATGTCGAGCTGGTCCACCTTAACGACCGGCAGCATGATCCCCAGCTCCGTATCCGAGTCCTCGTACGCCGAATAGAAGCCGGACATCAGCTTCTGGAGAGGCGTCTGCGTATAGCCCATGGTCTGAGCGATCTTCTCCAGGTCTTTTTCGAGGTCTTTCGTCGTATAGTCGATCCAGACCACGTTAGCGTCCTTAGTGAACGCCAGGTACTCTTCCAGCGATTTATCGGCCAGCTTATCGACGTGCCCGTCGTTCCTCAAGGCGACGGCGAAGTTAGCCGGGGGCTTGACGACGGCCACCTGTGCTTGATGTGCTGGCAGGTTATCCAAAAGAGATGCCTCCGAACAGTAAATGTTGGCTACCTTAACCATAATATACTTATTCGTACCTTAAAAAACGGGCGGCTTTACCTGCGCCCATACTTCCTGTAAATGAGGAACAGGCCTACCACGACCAGGACGATGATGCCAGCGCCGAGGTAAGGGATGATAGAGTCTGTCTTAATCGTGATGCGGTAGTCCTTCTCCTTCTCGGCCTGGTCGCTCTTCACTTTCACGTTAACCTCGTAGTCGCTGGCCACGATGTTGCCGGGCGGCTGCACGGCAAGTGTGAAGGCCTGCGATTCGCCGGCCTTTATGCTGTTAGTCCTGTTGGGCGACATATGGATGAGCCAGCCCTCCGGGGCCGTCGTTTCGAGGTACACGTTGGTGAGCGCCGAGCCCTGCCCCGTGTTGGACACGTAGACCACGACGTTGAACGCCTCGCCGGGCTTTGCGTCATAGGCCAGTTGAGAGCTGGTCACGCTCATGCCCGTGCCGCTCTTGAGGTTGAGCGTGAGATCCTTTTTAATGGCCACTCCGTCGGGCGTGGTGACCACTGCGGTAAAATTGTACCCGCCCGTCCCTACCGAGTACGGCGGCACGATCTCCAGCACCAGGTCCTTTTCCGAGGAAGCCGGGATGATGACCTCGGCCATCTCCTCTGCGGACGTGGCGCTTTCCTTGAACCGGTAATACCAGTTATCCGGCAGTCCCGTCACGGCCAGCATATAGAGGTTCTCGCGGGCCTGGACGTTCTCGATGTGCAGGTCATAAGTAATTTTGTCGCCTATGTAGGCGATCTTCGAGGTGACCTTGTAGGATACGTCGGCGGACTGATTGGCGCTTGTTATATCGACGAACACCTCCACTCTAGTATCGCCAACGTACGCCCAGACCTTCTTCTCGCCGACCGGCGTATTGCCCCAGGTCTGCACCTTCAGGTCGATGGTTTTCGACTGCTTGCCAGGCACGTATATCTTGTAGACGCCCTTGCCGCCGTACTCGAACCAGGTCTTCCAGCTAACGTCGGTGAAAGACGAGAGCTCATAGGTATGGTCGGACTGATCGTTGTTCTGGATCACGAGGGGGAATGAGACGACGTCGCCCCCCAACGCCGTCTGGCCAGGTATGTCACAGTGCACCTGGGTACCTGTGGAGGGCTGCGACTCCGAGGATACCTTATCAACGTTCACATACGCGCTGCTTCCGTTGATAGAGTGCACGAAGATGCGCAGGACGTCGTAGTAGTAGGATGTCTGGCCAGCCGGTATGTTCTCGTCCGACGACGGGTAGTCGGGGCCGCTTATGCGGGCGTGCAGGCTGCCGTTCGCGATGCTGAAGTCCAGGTAGCAGCCGCTGGCATATAACGTATCGCCATCGCTCACGCGGTGATTGGCGTAAACAGACTCATAGTTCTCCGCCATTGCGGGGACCGCGAGGGCCCCGGAAAGGAAGAGTATGACCAGAAATGCCATTGTGATGTTCAGCATCCTCATCTCACATCAGCCCTCAAAAACACTACATAAGATATGACCAGGGGTATTATTAATTCTATGATGAGCGCCAGGATGTTGATCCAGACCGCCGCCAGCGAGTCGACGATGGTCGGTTCCTTATATACCGGCATGTAGATCGAGGACTTCTCCATCAGCGGCATGATGCCCCCTGACTTGTAAAGGATGGAGTTCGATATCCTGTCGCCGAAATTATACATGGGCGAAACGGTGTTTATCGTATCGACTATCATCTGACGCCTCTCATAATATTTTTGTATGTCCGTGTCCCATCCCGGCACTCTCGGCTCGGGCAGGATGACAGGGTCCATTTTGCCTGACACGCCTGCAGCGCCCGCCTGAACGGAGACGTTACCGTCCGCCGGGAGGGGAATGGGCTCTATCCATTTTGCCTCCGGCTGGGGGCCCACTATGAAGCCGGCTATATCATAAGATGACTGGGGTATGATGAGCAGCGCCATGGCGATGCCGAGCACTATCATTATCGACATGGCCGAGCTCTTCGCTATGGCGGACGCCATCATGGCGAACGCGAAGAATACGCCGCAGTAAAGCAAGGCCATCAGGAAATATGCGAGCATCCTTAACAGGTCGTCCCCCCGTCGGCACCACGCCATAGAATAGCATGATGGCGAGCATCAGGAGGAAGACCATCCCGATCGCCGTCACGAGCACGCCGACGACGGCCAGGAACTTGCCGTTGATGACAGAGAGCAGCAGGAGGATGGCGAATATTATGAGGAATCTTTTGCTGGTCAGGTGATCCCTGAACTCTTTGCCTGCTACTATGAGCTCCGGCCTCATTTAAGCTCCCCCGTAGACCGTTTCGAGGAATATGTCCTCGAGGGTTTTTTCCTCCACCCGGAGCTCCAGGATACGGTAGTCCTTGCGGTAGAGCTCCTCGGATATGCTGTCCCTTATGTCCGCGCTGGCCGTGAGCGTGGCCGTGCCGTTCAGGTAAGAAGCGTCGAGGATACGCGGGTCGGTAAGCCGGGGCATATCGCCCAATACCTTGATAATGATGCGGACGTTCATGTCCTTGCTCATGTGCTTCCTGACCTCGTCCGGCGTGCCCCGGGCGACGAGCTTTCCGTTCGATATGATGCCTATGGTGTTGCACACGTGGCGGACCTCGTCGAGGATGTGCGATGAGAAAAATATTGTTTTGCCTTTTACGGAGAGCTCCTTGATGGCCTTCCTGAACTGGATGACGCCCTGGGGATCGAGGCCGTTCGTGGGCTCATCCAGGAAGAGCACCTCGGGGTCGTTTAACAGGGCTTGAGCCAGCCCCAGGCGCTGCTTCATGCCGCGCGAGTAGGCGCCCACGGGCTTTTCGACTTTTTCGAGGCCGACATACGTTAATAGTTCGGAAATGCGCTTATCGGCTTCCGTGTCCTTCATGCCGTAAAATTTTGAGAAGTACTTGAGGTTCTGGCGGGCCGTCAGGTTCGAGTAAAATCCAACGCCGTCGGGCATGTAGCCCGTGATGCGCTTGGCTTCGAGGGGGTTGCGGGTCACGTCCACGTCCCGTACAAAGCACTTCCCGGACGTGGGCTCGATGAGCCCCACCATCATGCCGATGGTGGTGGTCTTGCCGGCCCCGTTCGGGCCGATAAAGCCAAAGACCTCGCCCTGGCCAACTATCAGGTCCAGCCCGTCCACGGCCTTGACGTTATCGTATACCTTCGTAAGGCCTTCCGTTTTGATCATGTCCATAATCGGTCCTTATGTTATCATAGCGGTTACTATTTAATAATTATTTAAGCTACGGACTGAATCGTAGCTAATAAAAGAAAGTATTTTAAGGGACAATTTTATATGCTAGTACCAATTTTTACTCTCCATAACAAGGAAGGATACGTCGTTGCACAGGATCGTGGCTAAGAGAGAGATCGCTTTTAATACTAATTTGTATGAGGTTGAGGCGCCCGGGGTGGCCCGCAAGGCGAAGCCGGGCCAGTTCGTGGTCATCAGGATCGATGAGAAGGGGGAGCGGATACCTCTGACTATCGCTGATTTTGACAGGGATAATGGCACGGTGACCCTGGTCGCCCTGTCGGTGGGCAAGACCACGAAGAAGCTCTCCACGCTCAATGAAGGGGATTCGGTCCAGGACCTTGCGGGGCCGCTCGGGAACCCGGCCGAGATGGTCGAGAACGGCACTGTCGTGTGCATCGGCGGAGGCCTGGGTATCGCGCCCCTATATCCCATCGCCCGCGAGCTCAAGGCCCGGGGCAACCGCGTCATATCGATCATCGGCGCCAGAAGCGCCTCATTGCTATTCTGGGAAGACCGCATGAAGGAGGTCAGCGACGAGCTTCACGTCGTTACCGATGACGGCTCCCGCGGACGAAAAGGATTTGCAGTTCATCCTTTGATGGAAATGATTAACGCAGGCGTAAAAATCGACCGCGTCATCATCATCGGCTCCGCCATCATGATGAAGGTAACCTCGGAGGCCACGAAGCCCTTCGGCATTAAGACCATCGTGAGCCTGAACCCTATTATGGTGGATGGTACGGGCATGTGCGGCTCGTGCCGGGTGACGGTGGGCGGCAAGACGAAGTTCGCCTGCGTCGACGGGCCGGAGTTCGACGGGCATGCCGTGGACTTCGATGAGCTGATGGCCCGCTTGAGGATGTATACTGCCGAAGAGAAACAGGCTGACGAGATCTTTACTCATCAGGTGGAGGGGGTGCCATTATGCCTAAGCTCCCGAAAGCAAACGTAGACCGCCGCAAGCGCATTCCCATGAAGGAGCAGCCTCCTGCGGAGAGGGTCAAGAATTTCAACGAGGTAGCGCAGGGTTATTCGCAGGAAGAGGCCGTCAACGAGGCTAAGCGCTGCTTGCATTGCGATGCGCCCATGTGCATCGAAGGCTGCCCCGTGGGCGTCGACATCCCCGGTTTCGTCGAGAAGATCGCGGAAGGAAGGTTCGACGAGGCGGCGAAGATCATCAAGGATAAGAATAATTTGCCCGCCATCTGTGGCCGCGTGTGCCCTCAGGAGTCCCAGTGCGAGAAGAAGTGCATTTTGGGGATGAAGTGGAAGCCTCTTGCTATAGGGGGGCTGGAGCGTTTCGCGGCTGACCACGGGGAGGCCATCACTAAGGCGGATATTTCGCCGAACGGCAAGAAAGTGGCCGTTGTGGGCTCCGGCCCTGCAGGGCTGACGGCCGCAGCCGACCTCGCCAGGATGGGCTATGCCGTTACTGTTTTTGAGGCTTTGCATAAGCCGGGTGGTGTATTAGTTTATGGTATCCCGGAGTTCAGGCTGCCGAAGGCTATCGTGGAGCGAGAGGTCGAGTACGTCAAGGGCCTGGGGGTCGAGGTCAGGCTGAACCAGGTGGTCGGGAAGACCGTCACCATAGATGACATTTTTAATGAAGGCTATGATGCCGTGTTCGTAGGGAGCGGCGCAGGCCTGCCCACGTTCATGCACATTCCGGGCGAGAACTTGAATGGCGTTTATTCCGCTAACGAGTTCTTGACCAGGGTTAACCTGATGCGTGCTTTTAGGTTCCCCGAATACGATACGCCTATTAAACGCGGTAAGAACGTGGCCGTAGTGGGCGGCGGCAACGTGGCCATGGACGCCGCGAGGACCGCGAAGCGGCTGGGCGCCGAGCGCGTTTACCTAATTTATCGCAGGGGCGAGGACGAGATGCCCGCACGGCATGAGGAGCTGGAGCACGCCAAGGAGGAGGGCATCGAGCTTAAGCTTTTAATGAACCCGACGAAGATAATCGGCGATGAGCAGCGGCAGGTCAAGGCCATAGAGCTCATCTGCATGGAGCTCGGAGAGCCGGACGAGAGCGGCCGCAGGTCGCCCGTATGCAAGGAAGGCTCCGAGGCCACGCTGGACGTGGACACGGTCATCATCGCCATCGGCACGTCGCCCAACCCGCTCATCGTTAAGACGACCCCCGGATTAAAGACCGGCAAGCATGGCGTCCTGGAAGTGGAGCCCTATACGTTTAAGACTTCCAGGGAGGGCTTGTTCGCCGGCGGTGACATCGTCTCCGGCGCGGCTACCGTCATTAGCGCCATGGGGCAGGCGAAGGAGGCCGCAAAGGCCATCGACGAGTACATAAAAAATAAATAAGCCGATATATGGCGATCTGTTTTTCAGTTCACATATCGTGAGAGAAATCTTATTAAGCTGGTTACTATTAACTATTTTATTTGGTTAAACGATAGAAGCCCGAGGATATATAGCGGGATAGCTTGCAGATATTCAGCGATGTGGGGAACATGATAAGGACAGAGAACTTGACCAAGGCATATGGCGGCGTGAAGGCCGTCGACGCGATTAACGTTAAAATCGAAAAAGGCCAGGTCTGCGGGTTTGTCGGGCCTAACGGGGCGGGCAAGACGACGACCATAGGCATGATGACCGGCCTCATCGAGCCCACGGGCGGCAAATGCTTCGTGAAAGACATGGAGGTATCGAGAAACCCGCTTGCCGTTAAGCAGGCGATCGGGTATTTACCGGATGGTTTCGGCTTTTACTCGCACATGACTGCCATGCAAAACCTAAAATACTTCTCGAAGTTCTATGGCTTGAAAGAGCCCGAGGCTAACGCCCGGATCGCCGAATTATTGGGAGAGGTAGGCCTGGCCGGCGTCGAGAAAAAGGTGGGCGCCTATTCGAGGGGGATGAAGCAGAGGCTCGGCCTGGCGAGGGCATTACTCAACGACCCTGAAGTAATATTTCTCGATGAGCCCACGAATGGCCTCGATCCCGAGGGAGTGATACAGTTCCGCAAGGTCATCAAGGCAGAAGCGGCAAAGGGCAAGACCATCTTCTTCTCGTCCCACGTCCTGGACGAGGTCCAGCACGTCTGTAATACGATATGCATTATCTCAAAGGGCAAGATCATGGCACAGGGCACGCTGGAAGACGTCAAGAAGCGCATGCGCAAAAGCCCGCGATTCAACATCATAGTCAAGGTCGACCGGATTATGCCAAAGCTGGCCAATCCCGACATCATAGACGCCGTGTACAGCGACGGTAGCGCCACCATAAAGGCGAGCTCCGACCTCAGGGATTTCATCTTCGACGAGGTGGTCAGGAGCGGCCTGCGGATGAGAGAGCTGAGGCTGGAAGAGGAGTCGCTCGAGGACGTGTTCCTCGAGACTGTCTACGGAGGTGCTTGAATGAGGCCCGAGCTCATAGTGGCGGAAAAGGAGTTCAGGGACCACCTAGCCAGCAAACGCTTCCTGATCATATTCGTCATATTGATGCTGCTATCGTTCTATGGCGTTTATTCGGGTATGGATGCCTATAACAAAAAATTAGACCAGTACAAAAACCCGGCCCTGGTGATGGACCAGCCATACATGAAGGAACTGGTCAACTCCCTCCAGAAACAGATCCAGGACGCGGAGGCCCGCGGAGACTCACCGGAAAGCATACAGGACCTGAGAGACCAGCTCAACTCATATACGAACCCGCCGATGCCCTCCGTGCTCGAAGTATTCAACAGCATGGTCATCTTCTTCACGTTCCTGGGCATGATCCTTGGCGCTGCGATGGGCTTCGACCAGATATCCAGGGAGAAGGACGAAGGATCACTTAAATTTTTGGTCTCGAGCCCCATATACAGGGACGCCATCATTAACGGTAAGACCATCGGCGCCATCACGACGCTTGCCGTGGCACTGGCCGCGGCCTTTCTCCTGGCTATAGCGATCGTGATGCTCAGGGGAGTAGTGCCCGGGCTAGACGACTTGCTGCGGATAGCGGCTTTCTTCGTCGCGGCGCTGCTGTACTGCACGGTCTTCTTCGCCATCGCCATGATGATGTCCGCCGTTACTAAAAGCACGTCGCTGTCGGTCATATGCACCGTAGGCCTCGTAGTCTTGCTCATCGTATTCTCGATCCTGGCGCTCATCGTGTCGGGCTTTATCGCTCAGGCGATCATCGGGCCCGCGCCTGCGATGGATTACGGCGCCCTCATGAACAACTCGACCGGCTCGATGAACGTCTCTTCCATCATGAGCAACAGCGAATACATGAATTACTCGAATAAGCTCGTGGCGGCGGAATTCCAGATCTCCGACACCATAACCACCGTGTCGCCCGTCAACGATTTCGGCGGCTTCATGGGGCTGGGGATGGGCGGCATTGGCAATGCGATATTGTCTAAAACGCCGGTACAATCGTTAAGCTTGACGATGGTGATGACGCCATCGACAAAACAGATCTCGCTGCTTGACTCGCTTGCCTCGGTGTGGGTCAAGATAATGGTCCTCATAGTGGAGATGGTGGTCGCCTTCGCCATATCCTACGTAGCTTTCATGAGAATGGACATTCGATAATAGGCATGGTGTAGCAAAATGGAAGAGGGAAAAGTCACCGATGGCCGGCCGATAAAGCTGATTAACCCCTGGATAAGCAATATATTGACGATCATTGGCATGGCGCTCGGCTGGTTTATTATAAATTATATTCGCACAAGAAGCGTAGAGACGGCTATCGTCGATGCTGCCCTCTTCATCCTTTTCTTACTTGCAGCTAACGTTATTCTTTTCTTACTTAAAAAACGGACGTTTTTATTGAGGTTTTGACATTATGGCCTGCTGCATATATGCCTAAACCCGGGAAAAGGCAAAGTATTTGGTCCATACTTGATTATCCAGGAATAGGGCCGTGATAGATATGACCGTCGAGGACGTTTTGAAGCGCAGGTTCGCTTCCATATTATTGCAGGAGACACCCTACGTGCTGGAGGAGGCTCGTTTTGGTATGTTCGATATCGCCGCCTACGTGCCCGAGGACTCCGTTATTGAGGGCCTGGGCGAGAGCAAAAAGCTCAGCGCGGTCCGTGCCTGCAATAAATACCAGCTCGACGGCACCTGCTCCGAGAAGAAAAGGGCCTTTTTAAGGAACTTCGAGCCCGTCTACGATGAGCAGTGCCTCCTGCAGGGCTTCCGCGACAAGGAGAAAAACATCGTCCTCACGGAAAAGGACTTCAACATGCTCATCGGCGACAAAAAGGTCGTCCGCCACGTTATTTCCTGCGGCGCAGGCGAGGATGGCAAAGGCTGTGAATACCTGGATGAGCGGCTAAAGTGGGAAAAAGGGTTCCTGGCCGGCTATGGCCTCAAACAGGGCCTCCACCTCTTCGAGTTCAAGAGCGACCACGACAACGTGAACCGTTTTCTAGAGCAGCTCCCGCATTATGCGCTCTTCGGGGACTACGTATGGCTGGTGCTGGGCCATAAGCAAAAAACCCCGAAATGGCTGCCCTCCTACGTGGGCGTCTACAGGGAAGAGGGCGAGGGGTTCGTCAAAACCAAGGAGAGCGACTTCATCATGCGGAGGCCCCCGCTGAGCGGCGCCGTCCTCAGGGAGCACGGCCTCGACGCGGACGATCAGCTCCTATACGATTTCATGCGCGAATGGTTCATCAACTCCATCTTTTACAGGAGCAACGGCATCATTATCCCAATGGATGGATATGAAAAACTGTTCAAGAACGATCAGAATGACAAAAGTGGCGGACGCCAGAGCACGTTACACTTCTAATCTTTCTCTGTGGCGGGGAACATGACGACGAAGCGGCAGCCTTTACTCGAGTCCCCTCCGATGCGGTCCTCTATCCAAATATTACCATTATAATTTTCGACGAGCAGCCTGACCAGGTAAAGGCCGAGGCCCCGGCCGTTAGGCCTTATCGTGGTCTTATCCATACGGTTAAAGATCTTTTCTTTCAGCCTGTCGGGTATGCCGGGCCCGTTGTCCTCGATGGACACCTTACACCAGTCCTTATCGTTCGTCCTGGACGGGGAGATGCGAACGTCTATGGTCAAGGGCCCCGCCGAATGCTTTATCGCGTTACCGATGATGTTGTCGAACACATCGGCGATCAGGTCATCGGCCATGACGGAACATTCGCTGACAGGAGTAAAATGAATTGACACGTCCCTTCCCGGCACGCTGGCATACTGCGCGATGACGCGCTCCAGCACCGGCCGCATATCGACGGCCTTCAAATGCAGCGTTTCCTCTTTTAATTTTTGTATCTTCCGCACGTTATCGATGAGCCGGGAGCTGTTTTTCAATACCTCGAACGGCTTGGCCAGCAGCTCCCGCGTCCTGGCGTCCAGGCCCGGGTCATCCATGGCGAGCTCCAGGTAGCCCAGCCCTATCTGGTTCAGGTTATTGATATCATGGCTCATCAAGTCCAGGTAAAGCTCGGCCCTTGACCGGGCTTCGTCGGCCTCCTCCTCGGCGTGCTTGCGCTGCGTGATATCCCGGACGATGGCCAGCAGGCGGCTCTGGTCGCCGATGGCGATGCGCTTCAAATTAACCTCAACCCAAAAAAGCTCTCCATTGCTGCGTTTATTGTGCCATCCGAAAAGCTGGGGCTTGCCAGCCGCCGCCCTCGCGATGTGAGCCTGAGCGTTCTCGGCCGTATAGGGCGGCGTGCCACAATTGAAGCCTTCCGGCCTCAAGCACAGATACTCTTCCCGGGTGTACCCGTACATCTCCCAGCTCGCCCGGTTCAGGTCGAGGACCTTTCCGGTATCCACGTCCTGGATGACGATGCTGTCGTTGGCCGAGTCGAAAACCGTCTTATATTTTTCCTCCGATCTTTTTAGCTCCTCTATGGCATGCTGGCGGAGAGAAATGTCGTTGATGAACGCGTAGTAGAACAGCACGTTGCCAGCCTCATCGCATTCCTCGTGGGCGAATATTTCAACGGGCACATGCGCGCCCCCTTTTCTCTTGATCTCACACTCGAACGGACAGGGCTGGCCCGTGCACTCCAGCCGGCTCTTGACTTCGCTGAAGATCCGGCTCCATTCCTGAGGCATGATCGCGTCGGGCATCTTCAACTCCTGGAGCTCCATGCCGGAATAATCGGTCAAATGGTAAAAGGCAGGATTACAGGTCATGATCCGGCCATCGGGATAGAACGCGATGAAAGGGATGCAGGAATTCTGGATTACCATGGAGCAGATATGGCCGAACTCGTTAACGGTTTGCAAGGAATAACTCTCCGTTTTTAATCAATGTTCGAGTTAATATTCGCCATTCTATTCTAGGTTGCCAAACAAAACATCAATTATTTATGGGAAATGCCGTATCATTTCTGCCTGCCAGGGCGCCTCAGGCCAGCCCCGCCTGCCTCGTGCCTTATTCAGCTCGTCCAGATAACGTATCGCATTGTCCGCCGGGAAGCCCATCGAGCGCATCAAGCACCCGATCACGGTGCCTGTCCGGCCGGTGCCGCCGACACAGTGGACGGCCACGCCCTCGCCCTTCGTGAGCCTATCATTAATGATGCCAACGGCCTCGCGGACCAGGCGCACGTACTTCGAGGGGAACTTCGGCTCATTACCATGGTGAAGGTCCTCCATCTCGACCGCATGGAGCACCCGCAATGGCGCCGGATCATACTCGACACGCTCACTACAGAGGCAGACAACATGTGAGAAGCCTAAATTAAATAGCCTTTGCCAGGGCATGCCCGCAGACGGGTATGCCATCCCGGCAAGCGGGGCAGGCTCACTCAAGACCAGGTAAAATTGCCGGGGGACCTGCAGCCCCGCAACGTTGAGGTCAGGGAGCTGACCCGTCAATGGGACCTGCCCTCGGCGCCCGTACGACGCTGCATCATCTCGCAGTAGTTACACAGCGTCCGGCTGGCCAGTATCGGGGTACCGCAGATGCGGCACTTATTCCCGCCCGCCTCTGCAACGCCCGCATTACTCTGGTCAATGTCCGGCCGATAGTGCTTATCCTCGTCCGCCTTCATCATCTTCGCGACCTTCACCTGCTCGCGGACGACGTACTCGAGATACTTACCGAGCGAGAACATGAAGACCGTGTCGAGCGCGCCCACGGCGGCGTAGTCGCCCTCGGACGAAGACGTGGCGCAATCGGCGGGCCCGTCAAAGCGGTAGTCGAGAAGCACGGCGCCCCTCTTGTTGAGCACGTGGAGGGCCTTATCGGCGGTCGTCACGAATACCAGGCTGCCGTCGCCGGATACCTTAACGCTCGTGATGGGGCCCGACACGCTCTGGCGCCACAGCTGGTGGCCATTCTTCTCAATATAATACACGAAGCCGCTGGAGAAGCCGAGGGCCGCGTAGCGGCCGTCATCGGTAATGGAAATATCCATGATGCGCTGGGAATACGTGTTACTTGAAAGCTCTCCGCCGCGGTCGCTGATCTGGTGGAGCTCGTTATTCATGGACTCCAGGGCAAAGCTCGCGCCGCCGTCCACCGACGTGTACACGTATACTACGGGCGACTGAGCCGAGAACTCCCACCTCAGTTCGCCGCTGCGCGTGAGCATGTACGCCTTATTCGTGTTCGCCCCGGCCATGACCAGGCTGCCGCTGCCCGAAATAGAGACTGAGTTCACCGGCTTCTGGCAGTCCTTCGTCCACAGGACGGCGCCCTTCTCGTTAAAAGCCCTGACCAGGCCGTCCTCGGAGCCCGCGACCACGAGAGAGCCGTCTGGTGTCATGTCGACCGAGTTGACTCGCCTGGAGATGCGGCTCGACCAGGCCTCGTTGCCGTACTTATTAAAATATGAAATGGTGTTGTCCCTCGAACAGGACACGACCGAGCGCCCGTCGTCGGACACTTTCACGTACTGCACATCGTCCCCCGTGGTGCTCGCCCACAGGAGCTTGCCGCTGTAGTTCATCAGGTATACGTCATGGTCCCCGGAGCCCGCCGCGACGAACGAGGCATCCGGCGTCATGTAGATGGCGGATACCTTACCGTTGATGCCCCGCTTCCACTCCGGCCCTAGTATTGGAACTGGCTGCATCCATGATCCCCTATCCATTTGTTTTATTAGTTATAATAAAGTGATTTGTAATAAGGATGGTGGTGTTCCAGGATATCGCCGGGTGGGCTTTACTCGTAACATACATAAAAAGCGCCCTTTTTTTCGTTGCATACGGTTATTAAAATGTCAATCCTACGCCCTATGGGGGATGAGAGTTGAAACTGAAGCTGGCCTTGATCGTGCTTTTATTGATCGCCGCCCTGCTGGTATCGGGGTGCTGCTGCTGCTGCACGATACCTTCGCACAGGGGGTATTACCGCGCGCCATGCCTCATGCGCGACATGGGGCACTCCATGGCAAAGGTAACGGCCACCGCCGTCCCGGCACTATCGCCGACTCCGGTAAAATAGGAATTTGCAGAAATAGGTTTACATGTATTCCCGGCTCACGTCAGTGACGGGCCCGTATACCTGGCCATTGATAAGGTCCCGCAGGCCTTCGGCCGCCGATATGACCTTACCCTGTGATACGAGCATGGCGACCGTGTGGTTTACGGGTATGTGGTGCAGTTCTCCCGTGCCCAGATCGACCCTGTATTCGAGCGATACGAAATCGACGTTCACGTAGTACGCCCCGTTACCCGCCGCCCCGGTGATCACGCTGACAGTATCCGGCTTTATCCGGTCGCCGAAGCACTTTTGCATGTAAACCCATCCAATGGCCGCGCTGGCGGCGTTATTGCCGGTCAGGGCGCCCTCGGCGCTCGCCGTCTGGATGGGCAGCCCGACGGTCTCGTAGGCGAAAGAGCCCAGGACGATGATGCAGACGATGATGACGAGACATGCGAACCTGTCGGGGAACTTCGAGAGAAATATCGAGATGAACTTTTTTAGCATGATTCCACATTCCTTTAGCGCACGGCGGGCAGCCAGTAATTCATGCGTCAGGGTTATTGTACCCGCCACTACGCTATATATTTCCTCATAGTATGTAATGCCCAGGGCGGCGAGCGCATCCTTCGTAAAAAAGATGTTTTTATTTTATTGATAAAAGCCATTTTTCCTTCGGCATCACGTACCTGATGGTGTCCCTCTCGAAGCCTTTCCCGGCATACTCGAACCCGCACTTTTCAAGTAAACGTATGGATTTCTTGTTAGTGTGGTTGGTTTCTGCCACGATACGCTGCACCCCCGGCCGGGCGAAGGCCCAGTTGGCCAGGGCGCTGACGGCCTCGGAGCCGTAGCCACGGCCCTGGTATGGCTTAAGGACGGCATAGCCGACCATGGCCTCGCCGTTGAACGGGGCCCCCGTGAAACCGCCGGAGCCGATGAGGGTACGCCTATCGCCCTCGACGAGCACCCAGTACCAGTTAAGCCAGCCTGCGAGCCCGGGATGCTTTTCGATGCGGGCCATGAATTCTTCCGCCGCGAGCTTCCATGTTTCGGGCGGCCAACCGTCCATGACGACGGCGTTCAGAAGGACGGAAAGATAGCCACTGCTCCTGAGCTCCGCTTTTAGCAGTACTGCGGAGCTCGCGATTAGCTCCATGCGGGCGGTGCGTATCCTGTACTCCTGCATCCATAGCCCCTAAGGATACAGAGGCCTGTAAGCTTTAAATGCATTGCGTATGCCCGCGTTAACCTTGCCATATGCTTTTTACGGCCGCTCCTGATTTGTGATGGGTGCGAGGATGCCAGGGGACGTTAACAAGAACGTGTACCCGGTGAAAAAGCCGGGCAAGGCCGGGGACATTTACGAGGGCATCGAGAGCCATTACGAGAGCGAACGCAGCGAGGAGCGCGAAGGAGGGCCGGAAGCGCCTCTGAAAGACCTCAAGGGGCCGATCGTGCTATCGCCGTCGACCTACGTGGAGGAGGATAAGGCGCTGGAAGAGGAAAAGAGGAGGCCGCCAGAGGAACAAAAGAAAAAGCATCCGCCCTCGGACGTGCCCAAAGACGAGTACGCCGCATTTCGCTGAGCACGCGATAATCCTGCCATAGGCCACTTACGGGCATATCGTAAGTGGCCCATAGCTGAGGAGGTATATAGCACATTCCGGATCATCGTGATTTTTTACATCCTATGGCCAAGGAATCAGGCGTTTTTGCCCGGGTTAGTGATCATTTGCCCCCTAATCATAACCACAAGCGTACAGTTCGATCTTAGGGCCAGCATTACTTGGCCCTATCCCACAATTCCTTGCCACAGGAGGAGCAGCCACATCGCTTACTCCACAAGATATATTTGTTCAAGTACTTAATAAATTTTTCGATGTGAGAGGAAGAATTAATTTAAAAACCCTTAATAAAACGATAATTTATCATAAAAATGCGGATTGATAGAACAAATTGTTCGCACCCATCGGGTCGATGACCACAATGACAGCTATTATATTCATATAATATATAATAAAATAATTGTGACGTTATTTCGTCCGGTGCTTAAGATGTTCCACGCCCATTTGGTACTGAGCGCGGCCCCGCAGCGCGCCGCCAGAGCAGAGGTCGTCGATTGGGGCACCGATAAGGACTCCTACAAGGTCGGCGACAGTGCGACCGTCCGCGCAGCCATCAAGAACACGGGCGACTCGGACATCACGAAAGTCGAAGTCCAGGCCGGCATCGAAAAAGAGTTCCTCGGGAACTTCGTGAAGCTGGTCAGCGACCGCATCACGGTGCCCATCTACCGGATAAGGCCAGGCGAGACCGAACAATACAAACAAACGGCCACCATACCTAACTTTCCCGGCAAGTACCGCGTCACCGTGAAAGTCCTGGCTGACGGGCAGGACATCGGCGAGTTCCAAAAAGTGATCGAGGTCGCCAGGTGAGGTCAACGCCTGCTTACGCTCTTCTCGCAATCGAAGCAGACAGTCTTACCCTCGATATCCGTATATATCTCTTTTCCGCACCGGGCGCATACCACCTTGCGAAATCCCGGGCCCTTCCGGGGCGGGTCCGCCGCCAGAAAGTAAGGATCAATGCCGCAACCGCATTCGGGCATAACACGACTCCATGTATAAGTGGTATATCATCATAGCTATTTTTAATTTTAACGCCCCTGGTAGCCACCCATAAAACAACGAATCGGCCAGTATGCCCACGTTAAAAATGATACGCAGCGCTGCTTAAAGAAAAAAATACACGGTTTCATTTGCGGCTTCAACGTGCCATCTATCCCAAGTGTATTTCACAAACCATACGATGTTATAATGCGGGTGAAAAACGATGGTTGGATTGAGCAAGATCGTAACGGTGCTAGTGACCGTGATGGCCGTATTATGCCTGTCGGGCTTCGCTGCCACGGCATTCGCGCAGTCATACGGCGGCAAGGGCATTCCCAGCACGTCGAACATTGGAGCGAACACTGGCATGGGCATGGGCAAGGGCATCCCGCAGACGGCTAACGTGGGCGCCAACGCCAACGTGGGCCTCGGCAAGGGCATGGGCAAGGGCGGCTACGGCGGCGGCTACGGCGCGTCCGGCATGGGCATGGACGGAGCCTACGGCGCGTCCGGCATGGGCATGGACGGAGCCTACGGCGCGTCCGGCATGGGCATGGACGGAGCCTACGGCGCGTCCGGCATGGGCATGGGCAAGAGCGTACCCAGCTCCAACATGGGCATGGGCAAGGGAGTCCCCCAGGCGGCCAACGTGGGCGCCAACGTGGGCCTTAGCAAGGGCATGGGCAAGGGCGGCTACGGCGGCGGCTACGGCGCGTCCGACATGGGCATGGACGGGGGGTACTAAAGCCCATCGATACCGTTAAGTGATCGATGAAAAATTAAACCCGGAGCAGTGGTCACTGCCCGGGGCATTTTTTCTAAATCTCATTATAATGCTTTGATGCTTATTTGGTGCCGAGCTTTGCCCTGGCGAGCGCCTTTTCGGCGTCCAGTACCGCTTCCTCGGCCTTCTTCCGCGCGTCGATGTCCCGGACGATGCCCATCAACGAGGTGGTTTCGCCGTTCTCGCCTTTGACGGGGACGAGCCAGGTCGCCATCCAGAGGCTCCTCGAGGGGAACGTGGAGTGGTCCTCGAAATATACGGGCTCTCCGGTCTCCCGCACGTGCCTCTCGTACGACTCGTGGCGCTCTGCTTCTTCGGGGGGATACAGTTCGCGAGCCTTTTTCCCAATGTGGTCGTGCGGGTTATCCCCCAGGAGCTCCGCTGCGTAGTTGTTAAAGTAGACGATGCGCCCGCTGCCGTCGATGATGTATACCATGTCGTGCGCGGCCTCGGCCAGCGTCCTGTACAGCTTTTCGCTCTCACGAAGCGCCTCCTCGGCCAGTTTGTGGTTCAGGAAGGAGCGCAAAAGATTTGCCAGCGAGTCGATGAGGTTCCTCTCTTCTGCCAGGAACGGGCCCTCCGCCTCATCGGGCCTTTCTTCCAGGTAGACGACCTCGATAAAGCCCTCGAGGGCGTCGTGAGTACGGAAAGGCGCGGCCTGGCTCCACGCAGTCCCGGCGAAATTGGGCGTCTTATACTCCCGGCCCTCGAACACTATCCGGGCGGCCGTGACCTCCGGGTACTGCCAGGCGTCTGGCAATCCCTCAACGATCTCCTGCAGGAGCTCCGGCGCCGTTTTTTGCTGCTGGACTATCTCCATGGCCCGGTACATGGCGGTCAATTCCTTGACGCGCTCTCCCAGGTCGTGAAGCAGCTTTTTTCTCTCCGCCTCCGCCCGCTTGCGGCCGCTGATGTCCTCCAGGACGAGGATGAAATAGTTGGGCTCCCCAGATGGCTCGCGGACCAGGGACACTGTCTGGTTGACCCAGACCGGCGAGCCGTCCCTCCGTATGTCCCGCTTTTCTATGGTGTATGAGTGGACCCTGCCCATCATGAGCTTGTCCCTGTACTCGACCTCGGAATCGACGTCATAGATGCAGGTGACGTCCTGGAACTTGCGCCCGACGAGCTCTTCATAGGAGTAGCCGATAATGTCGCAAAATTTCCCGTTGGCCTTCAGGAATCGCCCGTCCAGCCCGACGTGTGTAATGCCCACTGGGGCCTGCTCGAACGTAGCTCGAAACCGCTCCTCGCTTTCCTGTAGCGCCTGCTCTGCCTGCTTTCTGTCCAGGTAGACCTTGAGCATCTCCGCCAGCGAGTTAATGAGGTTCCTCTCTTCTGCGAGGAAGGGCCCTTCGGCCTCCTGCGGCATTTCATCCAGATAAAAGACCTCAATGGAGCCCAGCTTACCGTCGGTCGTCGTAAAGTCGGCGCTCTGCCTCCAGGGCGTCACCGTAAAATTTTGTGTCTTATAGTCCATGCCGTGGAAGGTGATACGGGCCGCTGTAACGCAGGGATACTGCCACGCGGCCGGGAGGATGGCGACGACCTCCTGTAGAAGCTCCGGCACCGTGCTCTGCTTTTGAAATACCTTCGCAGTGGCGTGGAGCGCCGTCAGCTCTTTTACGCGCTCGCCCAGCCTGTGCAGTATTTTGTTTTTATCGTCCGCTCCCGGCATTTTTATACCGCTCCTCCAAGCATTGTAAGCCATGAACGCTCATATAAGTATCATGCCGCCGATACTTTTATGCGGGGCCAGAGCTATCAAGGCCTGACGCTATGCTGGAGCAATTGTTATTCGAGTTTCTCGTGGCCGTGGGCACGATCGCCTTTGCGATGTCGGGAGCCTTTAAGGCCATCCGCCATGAGTTCGACGTGCTCGGGCTGCTTGTGCTGGGCTTTGCCACGGCGCTGGGAGGGGGCCTCATCCGGGACGCCCTGCTGCACCGCACTCCCGCAGCGTTCATCGATAACGGGCCGGCCATCTACGCCCTCGCCGGCTGTATTATCGTCATGCTCTCCCACTGGCTTTCCAGGAAGCAGGTGTTCGGCCTGACCAACCCCGAAAGCCGGACGTTCCTGGGTTTAGACGCCGTAGGCCTCGCCTCGTTCACGGTCATGGGCGCGAGCGCCGGCGCCTCCGCGGGCCTCAACGTCTTAGGGATCGTCATGCTGGCGGCCATCACCGGCGTGGGCGGCGGCATGATCCGGGACCTGCTGGCGGGCGAGACGCCGCTGGTCCTCAAGGCGGATTTCTATGCTACCGCCACCATCATCGGCGCCCTAATATTTTTCGCCCTCTACAGGCTGTCGCTGGACGTGACGACCGCCTCGATGATCACCTTTGCCGTTACGCTGCTGCTCCGGCTGCTGGCCATCCAGTATAAATGGCAGCTCCCCCGGCCGAGATAATAATACGTGCCGGGCGCTACAGCCCAAAAACAATTTGTATTAATCATAAGAATGGTAATAATAAGAATAGAGTTGATTTCATGCCCTATTATATCCCGTTAGAGAGCCGAACCACGTACTTACGCTTCAGGGAAGCCCTGGAGGATTCGGAAAGCCCCAATATCGACGAGTTCATCAACGAGCTCCTGGACCTGAAGGAGGACCAGGACACTACCATATAGGGCTATATTTTTTTATAGGATAATGGCTTATTCGCCTATATCTCGAAGGGTGAAACCATGGACTTTAAGGATTGCGTAAAGTTCGCTAACGACGTTAAGGTCTGTTATCTGGCCACCGTAGATAAAGGTAAGCCCCGGGTGAGGGCTCTTGGCATGTGGTTCGCCGACGATACGGGCTTTTACCTGCAAACGGCGACCATGAAGGACTTATACAGGCAGCTCAAGGCAAACCCTAACGTTGAGATGTGCTTCTATAGGCCCGGGGATAACTCGGGGACAATGATGAGGGTGGAGGGCGCCGCCGAGTTCCTGGATGATAAGGAATTGAAGCGTAAGGTTATCGAGGATAGGCCGTTCCTCAAGATGTTCGGCCTCACGCCCGACAGCCCGGAGCTGATCATTTTCAAGGTCGGAAAGGGCCAGGCGCACTTCTGGACGATGCAGGATAACCTCAAGCCGAAGCAGATGATAAAGTTCGGGTAACACAGGGACACAGATGCGGGGGCGGAAGAGGCACGGAGCCCTGGAGTGCCCGAGGTGGCTTCGCCACCTCCTAGGTCCACATGTCAAAGGTTCATGACCGCTGGAAGTGGCCCTTTGTGTTTTATGGTTTCAGGGTGAAGCGCCATTTGCAGAACATGTCCTTCGGGTGAGGGTCCGGGGGAGCGAACAGGCATTCGACGCATATGCGGTCGTCTATGGTTTGGGCGAAGCTGGTGAACTCGGCCTTGTGCATCTCGCGGCAGACGTATTCCCCGAGGCCCCGGCGCAGGCGGGCCTCCTGGGTCGGGCACGAGGGGGCGGAGATGATGACCTCATCCTCGCGCTCGGCGATGTCGTAGTCAACGATGAAGGCCCACGGGAAGAGCTTATACGCCTTTACAAAACCTTTTAGCCCCTTTTCCTCGATGCCGAACCGCTCGATGATGTCCCTGGCGGCCATGGAGGCGACGCGGCCCCACACCTGCTCGTTGATCTTCTCGGCCGTGGGCTGGCCGAACTGCTCGGCGACGTAGATAAACCAGAAAGCGTCCACGACGCGGTAATGCCACAGCAGGAACTCCAGGTAGTCCATGGTCTCTTCCTTGCCCATCCCATCAAAGGCCTCGAGGTCCATGATATGTACATCGGCATCAACCGATAAAAATTTTGGCATGGGCGATTATTCGATGAGCACCTGCCCATCCACAGGGCCATAAATTACGCCCGTGCCCGGTAAGTCGACCTCTCCGATCGGCTCCTCGAGGTCGTTAAGGTCGCTCATGACGATCTTGCTCGATGAGATTGTATAGAGGACGTTGCCGATGTAGAGCGAGCGCCTCACTGCGTTCGTGCCGTAGTAGCCCTCCATGCCGCTGCCGTGTTCTATCGTGCCTTTGACATCGATGCCTTTTGAGGGGCTAATGCTGAAGACGTACGCGCCGTCCCAATACTGGTACCCCATGGTTGTGTAGCCAGGCTTGATGACCGGCACGTAGGCCATTTCTTTGATGGGTATGACCAGTATGCCCTTATTCTTGTCGAAAAGGAATGCCTTATGGTCTCTTAGCGCCTCCGAGTCAGTGCCGGACTCGCCTATCTCGAACTTGTCGACGAGCTTAGGATCGGTCACGTCCGACACGTCGAAGAGGGCTATCTTCACGCCATTAGCCGTCGCCCCGCCCCACTGGTTTTCCGTGGTTTGCTTGCCCACTCCAATGATGTGGGTGGAGTCATACGGGTGCAGGTAATCGGAGTAGCCCGGTATCTTTAGCTCTCCTAAGATTTTAGGCTTGTGGGGATTGGACACGTCGATGACGAAGAAGGGGTCCATCTGCTTGAACGTGACCATATAGAGCCTGTCGCCCATGAACCTCGTGGAATATATCTTTTCGCCGGGGGCGATCTTCTCGAGGACGCCGATCTCCTTCATGTACTTATCCAGGACATAGACGTTGTTAGACATGTACGAAGTGACGTCATACGCGTTGGTGGTCGTGGCTACTCTCAGGTTACCGTCGTACTCGTCCATTGAGAACTGGTTGAGCAGCGTGCCCCGGACCTCGCCCTTGGACCGGTAGTCTATAGAACCCTTGTTTATGGCCAGCTTGTGGATCACGGTCCTTGTCGTGTCCGTCACGGGGCTGTTGCTTATCCCACCCTCCATATCGCCTATCACGCCTTCTTTTTCGCTTTCGGTAAGCTGGTTGAACGCGTCCTCCACCGCCCCGAAAGGCCCGTCGCCGATGATGGGCAGGGACCGCCTCGCTGGCACTACGTTGTAGTGATATACAGGATAGCTGATGTAGATGTTATCGTTGGAGACGTACATCGTGTTGGTCTCGCCCATCAGGAATGTCTTTGACTTCACGGCCTTGCCGCCCTCGACGTTGAAGGACGTGATGGTGTGGAAGACGTAGTTGTACTCGGGGTTGTCGAAGTAGTAGACGTCTGGCTGGAGGAGCTTTGTCTGCCCTTCATATATGGCAGGGACCGTAAGGGGGTTATCGTAATAATAGACCTGCTCCTTGGTGACCAGGTACACGTAGTCGTCGATCATGCGGGAGTTAAAGTAGCTCCCCTCGACGCAGAGGTCCTTTTCCAGGACCGGTTTGGCCTTGTTCGAGAGCGAGTAGACCAGGGCGTGCGTCACCGGCCCGTCCCTGTATGGCGGCATGATCGTCTTTTCTATCGGCTCGATGATGCCATCGAGTACGCCATCTTTGACGGGCATGGGCCTATATCCATACTCAGTGGTAAAAACTACGATGTAGTTCCCGCTCAGGAACAGGTTACAGGGCGTGCCGTCGACCCTGGTCTCGGAAACGACCTTAGCCTTCGAGGCGGGATAGGCGTCGACGATGACAAGCCTGTTATCCGCTATGATATAGATGTACTTGCCGTCATTCTTCACGAAATCGGCCTCGTCCACTCCCGCCACCTGTACGTTGGTCGTCGAGTGGTCGACGGGCAAGATAGAGCCGGACAGAGAACTGGCGGCGGAGGCCTTATCGCTTGCCTCCGATAGCTGGCCGCCAGAGTTGATTGCGGGGACCGGGAGGTATTCATACTCTACGTTCCTGGCCATCTGGGTGTTTTTCTGCAAGTATTCCTTGAGCTCTTCGGTGGAGTTGAACTTTTTCAGGCCGGAGGCATCATCGGCCACGGCCGGGTCGCCCACGTTGAGGCTTGCGCTGAGCTGCGGGACTAATAAGAGGCAGATAATGGCCAGGGAGATTATGTTTAGAGACATAGGTATGCACTAATACCCCAAATGGCAGGAAAATATATGAATGTTTTTATAACTACGGATGAAATCGTAGTTATACGGGTTTGTTTAAGGATATATCGTTTTTATTTGTTTTATTACAAAAAAATAAAAATTTAAAAAAGGGCTTATTCGACCGGCTCGACTTTGTCCGAAGCGCATTTCGGGCACGTAGGATTTTTCCCTATCCCTTTGAACTCGTCGCCGCACTCCTTGCATTTGTACTTCTCGACCGCGCCCATGTCGAAGTCGAAGTCCGGCGGGCCGCCAACGGAACACATTTTAATATCACCAATATTATATTATTAACCACGAATCAATATTTATTGTTGTTGATAAGTCATGGATGCCGAGCAAACCCGAAAATTCGCCCTGCGCCTCATGAAAGAGGTCTGGGAGACTTATGATCACACGAAGGTCCTCGATTTTTATCGCCTGAAGGATGGCAAGATCAGTGAATTCTGGACGCTCGCGTCGATCGATTACGACTACTTCGATAAGACCTGAACATGATAAGGCTATGCCGAATGAAGAGTTCATGCGGATGGCTATGGATAAAGCCCGTGAAGGTATTGAACAGGGGGAACTCCCGTTCGGGGCCTGCATAGTGAAGGATGGAGTAGTGGTGAGCTGCGAGCGTAATACTTTGTTGAGCGATGTGAACGTTACCGCCCATGCCGAGATGAACGCCGTTCGTGAAGCCTGCCGTAAGCTGGGCACGATCGACCTTTCCGGTTGCATTGTTTATTGTACGTGCGAGCCATGCCCCATGTGCCTGGGGGCGTTCGGGCTGGCGAACGTTAACGAGGTCGTATATGGGGCCAGGATCGGCGACGTGGACTTAGATGGCTATACGGTGCTCGATACGCCTCCTGAGTTGTTTAAGGCCATAGGTAATAAGATGAAGGTGCGAGGAAATTTCCTGAAAGAGGAAAATATCAGGCTATTCAGGGAATGGGAAAGGCGCCAGGGTAATAAATAGAATAGTGACACATCGTGCTTATCTCTAAAAGATCGCCTGTATGCACGACGGTTTGTGCTGGCATGTAATTTACATCCGAAAATTATATTTTTATCAGCCGCTTAATTAATTAGCGGTGGGTCAGGTTTATGTCCGACAGATATTTCCACGAGGGCATCTCAGGTAAACATTCTACGATATTTTCACTTGTCTTGCCAGCCATTATTTGTAGCCTATCGTGTTTTATCCTGTTTTGCATATGTAGCGGCCAGGCATTCGCATCCGATGAGATGGTGCCGGTGGCCTATACGGCCAACACGCCCTCGAATACCGTGAGCGTTATCGACATGCGTGATAATACGATCTTTGCCACTGTCTATGACGTTAATTCGCCTACGGGCCTCGCCATCAGCCCCGATGGCCAATGGCTCTATGTGACAAACGGCGAGATCAATAATGTTACTTACATAAACATGTCCCGCTACAGGATAACGGGGACTATACCAGTAGGCAACACGCCATACGGCATCGCTATGACGCCGGACGGAGGTACCGCCTACGTGACCAATTACCTGGACAATACGGTCTCCATCATCAATATAACGAATAAGAAGGTGAACGGGACGATAAATGTGGGTAAAGGGCCATTTGGTATCAAGATAAACCCCGTGAACGGCGAAGCCTACGTGGTCAATTCTGAAGATGGCACGATATCGGTTATCAGGGATAAGAGCGTCGTGGCGACGATACTGGCAGGGGACCACGCGACAAAAGGCATTGCGGTGACGCCAGACGGGAGCCGCCTCCTGGTGGCAAACAAGAACAGTAACACCTTGTCCGTCATCAACACGACCACCTACCAGGTCATTAATACCGTGAATACGGGCCTGGACCCTGAGGGAATAGCCATATCCCCCGACGGATGGTACGCCTTTATAACGAACCCCGGAAGCCGGAATATCAGCGACCTGCAGATAAGCGATAATACGATCCGGGTGAGCTTTAACCTGGATAATTCCTCGCTGATCGCGTTCAAGCCGGACGGCAAGATGGCCTACGTTATCGCTACTCCTATGGGTTATATTAAGGTCATAGATTGCGCCACGGGAGAGGTGAAGGCAACCATAGGCGTACGTACCTCTGACATGGAAGTCGCTATGGTAAGCAGCTTGATGCTTGTCGATACTACGCCCCCGGAGACCTCCTTGAACCTGTATGGCGAGAAGGACGCGAACGGGGCGTACATCGGGGAGGTCATATGCAACATCACGGCTGTGGACTACCCGAGCGGCACGGAGCTGAAGAACAGCGAGTACAGCTTTGACGGGATCAGGTGGGTCCCGTACGTGGAAAATTTTACTTTGAGCACCCCCGTGAGGATAATAGTCTATTACCGGTCCATTGATAAAGCCGGGAATCAGGAGTGGCCTAAATCAAAAGTGATTTATATCGTGGCTAATGCGTCGGAGCCGGGTGCGAGCCCAGTGCAGACGCCCACGATGTTGCCCGCGAACGCCAGTATCTGGACCGGCCCCTCGGCGCCTACCCAGGGGGCTTCGCCCCCGGCGAGCGGGACGCCAAAGCCCACGGGCGGGTTTGAAGTTGTTTTAGCGGCGATATGCATGCTGGGCACGGGATATCTCATAGTAATGAAGAAGAAGATCGGAATATGGCTGGCGCTCGTGATGAAGCGTCTCTCTATCATATTATTTCAGTACTAGAATATGATAGTGAAATGAATAAAGATATTATAAAACAGGCAGCTTTTGTAATTCATTTTATTGCAGTTGAACATCCTTTTAAACAAGCAAACAAGAGGACAGCTTTCTTTACAGCCGATACAATTTTGAGCTGCTCTGGATTATATATTAAAGTCGAACCGGAAGAAGGCGAAAAATTCATTTTAGAGGTCGCAAGGGACGAACACACAGTTAAAGAAGTAGAAGAGTGGATCAGAAAACGCGTTGATAGATTAACGCCTGCTTAATCTTTCAAGGAGTTCCCTGTTTCTTTTCATACTATCTTCAAGTATTTTCTTCTCTTTTTTTGTAAGACCTGGTTCTGGTATTTTACCTTTGGAGGCCCTCATGCTCTTCTTAGATGAAAATGTCATGACCTCATCACTTTACTATTCGATATGCCATGGCGTATATTAAACTTTTCATAAACTGAAAACATATCAAGGGATAACATGTAACCCAAGAAACTAAGCATTGTCTAATAAATATTTCGTAAATAATATCAGAGTTGCCAATTTCTAATAATAGTTCTGCTATAGGCCGCCCACCGGCAGATGGTAAGCGGCCCACAATAGAGGAGGTATATGCCTAGTTTCGTTTTTCACTTATTGGTGAAATATGGATAATTGCCAGGGTTTTGGCCGAGGAATTAGCTCTACAGGCTATTATCAGTAGCTGCCCGGTTTTGGGCGATTATTATGCCGTCGTATCTTCAAATATTGCCTGCTTACGTCCCCCACTAACTCCTCGGCCAGGGGATGGTATGTAAAATGCTTACTACCAAAGATATATTTGTTCAAGTACTTAATAAATTTTTCGATTGGAAGTGAAGAATTAGTTTTATTTGGATTGAGAATTAGAGGATTTATCTTATTTTCAGAAGGAGATAGAACAAATTGTTCATATAAATATTGGTTAGAAGATGCATTATTATTGAGGAGTGGATTACACCTTTTTTGTTATAGATAGATGTTCATGGGCATGAAACCATAGCTATTTATATTTAATAAAAGAGAAGTCGGTTAAGGATGATATTATGGCGGTCGCTAAAGAAGCGGTACCACTAAAGGCCCGGACAGCACACCAATCTTCTATTTTATCGGGCGGTCATACTTATAATCTCAAAAGGCCGAAGTCAGTAATTGAAATGAAAAGTATCAAGTTCAACGTCGAAGAATGCGACGGGTACTTTGTAGCTGATGCAGTGGACCATGCGATCGTCACGCAAGCAAAGACATGGCTGAAGCTCATGAGGAATATAGACGAGGCGGTTCGTCTACATTTTGATCTAAAAAGTAAGGATAAATATAGTCTTGAGCTTGATATTCAACCGGATGCGCTATCGCTGGTGAAAAAGGGTGCCAAATCGTAGAGATATCAGCTATATTAGCGTCATCAAATTGATAAAACATATCGGCTATGAAGTAGATGGGCGAGTTGGAAGCCATATTAAAATGAAAGCATATTCATTCAAGAGCAAAACGAATGAGGACATCTTAACTATACAAGCACATAATCCTCTTGTTATTAAAGCCGTCGATAAAACTCTTAAAAAAGCAAGTGATCAAACAGGAATCGCTTTTAAGGCGCTGAAACGAATGCTGGATGATTATTAATTTTTAAGCCGCCTTAAGATCTAAAACCTTTCAAACTTTTATTCGACCTTTGTGCAACCATAAGTTATTTATCCGATTAGGTTTACTTATTTTCATGTTATTGTAATTTAGTTAGTGGTGTATTATGTTGAAGCTACCAGGGACTGAGGATAGCGCCATATCGGAGCTGCAGGGCTCTTTGATCTTATTGGCGGTGCTCATTATAGCTGCCCTTGTAGTTAAGAGCACTGTGGGGGATGGCATTATTTCTGCCGCCCTTGATTTTGGCCGCTTTAAGGTATGGGGGGCACATAATGAGGTGTCATTCCCTGAGGACGCCCCCAGCGTGACGATTATCAACCCACCTGACGGCAGCCGGTTCTACGCAGACCTATATACTAGTGTTTCTGGTTTTGTTAGGTATGCCCCCGACCGGTCTGCCAGTCTGGTGTATTATAGGCTTAACGGAGGCCCGTGGATCAAGGCCACGCTGGATGATAAAAACTGGACTGGCGCTGCCCGGCGATACCCCGAGGGGAGCTACCATGTAGAGGCTGTTGCCTATGATAGTACGGGAATGGAATCGCCCATGGCTTCTAGCACATTTGAGACTATCTGGAGGCCCTACCCAGATGCTGTCTATGTAGAAGACGACGTTCCCGCAGTGATGACTGCCGGTGACCCCTATGACGTGCATATAAAGTTTTTAAATACCGGATATTTGTCCTGGAATGATACCGGAGGATACAGGCTCTCCCCGAGTGGCTCTACTATGACGCTGCCTTCGATAGGCGTTGGTAGCAGCCAGGTGCCGCCTAACTCCAGCCACGTTTTCAATTTATCCATGAGCGTGCCCGCTGCCGGCGACTACACGATAGGCTACAGGATGTGGTGCACCGACTTTGGATGGTTCGGCGACGAGTTCACGAAGCCCATCAGAGTTGTGGAGTCTTATCATGATGCCAGAGTGGTAGCCATGAATATGCCCACAGAGATGACGCCCGGCGAGACCCGTGTCGTTAATATTACTATGCAGAATACAGGCACCGCCGCCTGGTTCGCTCAGGGGAACGGTACTGCTTATCTTGGTATGGTCGATGGCGCCTCCGGCGCAGCCTACAAGTTCAACGGAAGCACTGATCGGATACTGATGACCCCAGGCAGCGTCGTGAGGAATGGATCTAATTATACTTTCCAGTTTACGATTAAGGCTCCGTCGGCCGGGAGTTACTATACACAGTATCGGATGACATGGGAAGGACACTATGCATTCGGACAAATAGCGGGATGTGCTATAAATGTTAAAGCGGCACCTACGCCTACGCCCACAGCGACACCTGGCCCGGGGCCGGGACCAAATCCGACACCTACCCCTACCCCGGTGCCACAATACAATGCACACGGGAAGATGACACTAATATTTAGTAGTGGATATGAATATACAGGGTCGATAAGATATTTTTATGATGGACCTTTAGGTAATCATTTTGAAAGATCTAGCCGTGGTGCCAGTAGCGACGATGATCCTACCTGGGATTGGGATATCGGAGGACCGAATGGTCATTATAGAATTTATAATGATGTCGATGGTTATTCCGGTGGATTACAATTCGATATGAACAATGGAGGAAATAAAGGAAAGGTAATATTTAGGAAATAATAATTATTATAGATTAAGCTTAAGGTGTCGATAATGAAAGTGAAACTAATAATAACAGTTATAGGATTGTTTATTCTATTAGCTATAATCAGTTTATTAGTGATAGCAAATCACAATGGTTATATTTTTAATAAAGATTTAAACAATAGCTCGTCGACTAACTTAAATACAACAATAAATCCGACCCCATTAGTAACAGTCGATCCTAATAGTTCTTTGACATTTCCACCTAATGATTTTGCTATAAATCATATTAATTGGTCATCATATCCTGATTTACGAACAGGATATGTATATTTAGTTTGTATTTCTGAACCAACAGATGTAATTCCTCATAAATTTATAGAAGTACAAATTTGTACAGAGGTTAAAGATACCGAAGATAGAGCAATAATTGAAGAACAGTTAGCTGGAGTTGCAAGAGAGGCTAAAAAAATATATGGACTAAATAGTGATATTAACATTATAGGTACAAAAGGCGGTATAGCTAGGTGGTTCGCATCTATTTTACCTTATGAAGAGACGGTTCATAATTAAATCAGTGCATATAATCGGCTTATATATGAATTCTTTACAACATACATAATGGTTATATATTGAAATACGTATTTGTTACGTATTGAGATAATCATATGCCTTTAACTGTCAATCTTGGTGCGCCTTATGAAGCCATTATTGAGAAGCTTATTAAACGTGGTTATGCGGGGAATAAAACTGAGGTGCTAAGGCAAGCCCTTGTTGCATATGAGCAAAAGATAGATGCAGATGAGGAGGCCCGATTAGTTAAAAAGAAGGTGGATGAGATGATGGCCGATATTGAGAGTGGCAAGTCCAAGACTTATACTCTTGAGGAGATGCGTAATATTTTAACGTATAAGCAGGCAGTGTCCTTGTTCATGTTGTATAATGGTATGTGAGTAGGTCGTTCCAGGTCCATGGTTTAACTGCGATGTGTTCTTTCATGGCCGGCGTACTGCCTTTTAATAGTTTAATCATGTTCCAGTAG
>Ga0315282_10001964_pt1 | contig 38488 bp, 36 predicted proteins | sample YL17G07_20_MG_FD_203693 | JGI IMG/M metagenome (GOLD analysis project Ga0315282, IMG submission 203693) | Sediment microbial communities from Yellowstone Lake, YNP, Wyoming, USA - YL17G07_20 | ecosystem: Environmental > Aquatic > Freshwater > Lake > Sediment | place: USA: Wyoming | collected... | reverse complement strand
ATTGTCAAGAGATAAAATCGCAATAGCGCTATTTTGTCGGCACCGCATTTTTCCCAAAACCCAAAGTGCCCCTAATACTTTCAACCACTTACCTACAAAAATCGGCGTTTACTGTAGAACTTGGGTATTAGACTAAACTAAACGCCGGGAAAGGAACCTCTTGAGATCTTGAATAACCGTTCCATTCCTGTGGATCTGGTAATCAGTAATTCTCGCCATGCCGGGCCTCATGGGTTAGATTTTCTTTGGTTGATCAAGAGAGCCCGCCCCCATCTGATACCTGCCTGAGCAGATGAAAATAAAATTCTGGCCCATGCTTTGGATCAAGCCATTGACCAATCTACTGGCGGCAGAAGTGTCGATCACTGCTATGTATCAGCTACTTTAAACCCCCATAAAAAATATTCGATATGTTTATCATAGCTGGCTGATGGTAGAAAAACCCTGGAAGAAGGCGGGGTGGTCATTCTCACACCAAATCAGACCAGCCTGGGCCCTCCATCCATTAGGCAGCTAAAATTCCTCTTGCCAAAACCCCTTGTCAATCCCCGAGCTTTTTGTTATAAAAATATGATTTGAAAAATACACACGCCCCGCCAGGGCGGGCCGGTGCCGGGCGTCAGGCCGAAGCCCGGTGGCCCCGCCGGCGGCGGAGCGGCGGACTAACCAGGAGGAAGTAAACCCATGTCTTATGTCACCATGAAGGAATTGCTGGAGGCCGGGGTGCATTTCGGCCACCAGACCCGCCGCTGGAACCCCAAGATGGGGCCCTTCATCTTCGGGGCCAGAAACGGCATCCACATCATCGACCTGCAAAAAACCGTGCAGTACTTCAAAGTCGCCTATAATTTCGTGGTGGACACGGTGGCGGACGGCGGCGTGGTGTTGTTCGTGGGCACCAAGAAACAGGCCATGGACGCCATCGCCGAAGAAGCCCGGCGCTGCGGCATGTTCTATGTCAACCACCGCTGGCTGGGGGGGATGCTCACCAATTTTCAGACCATCAACCGCTCCATTCAACGCCTCAAAGAGTTTGAAACCATGAAGGAAGACGGCAGCCTCAAGCGCTTCCCCAAAAAGGAAATCCTGAGGATGGAGAAGAAGGCCGCCAAGCTGGAGCGCTCCCTGGGCGGCATCAAACACATGGGCCGACTGCCGGACATCGTCTACGTGGTGGACCCCCGCAAGGAAGACATCGCGGTGCAGGAAGCCCGCAAGACCCAGGTGCCGCTGCTGGCCATCGTGGACAGCAACTGCGACCCCACGGTCATCGATTACCCCATCCCGGGCAACGACGACGCCATTCGCGCCATCCGCCTCCTCACCGCCCGCATCGCCGACGCCGCCCTGGAAGGGAAAAAACTGGCGGAGGAGCGCCTGCAAGGGATGCTGGATAAGGAAGCCGCGGCCGCGGCGACGCCGCCCGCCGAACCCGAGACGCCCCCGGCCCAGGCGGAGGAGGAGGCCCGGAAGGCCGAGGCGTAATCCCGCCGCCCTCCCCGGCGTCTCGCCCCCGACCCCTGGCGGCCGGGGTTAATCTTTTTACCTGAGCTGGATTGTACGCCCCCATAAGGATTCGGGGTTTGCCAAGGAGACCAGAGTTGGAAATTACTGCGGAACTGGTAAAGACCCTGCGTAACCAGACCAACGCCGGGATGATGGATTGCAAGAAGGCCCTGCAGGAGACGGACGGCGACCTGGAGGCCGCGGTGGCCTACCTGCGCCAGAAGGGCCTGGCCGTGGCCGCCAAACGGGCCGGCCGGGCCGCCATGGAGGGGACCGTCTGGGCCCACCTGGCCCCTGACCATAAATCCGGGGTCATGCTGGAAGTTAATTGCGAAACCGATTTTGTGGCCAAGACCGACTCCTTCGTGGAGCTGGGAAACCGCCTGGCGGAGCAGTTGGCCGCCTCGGCCCTGGAGACCGTGGAGGCCCTCATGGCGGAGCCCTGCCCCCACCTGCCGGGTCTGACGGTGACCGACTACCTGAACGACGTCATTGCCAAAACCGGGGAGAAGTGCCACCTCCGCCACTTCTGCCGCTACCAGGGCGACCTGGTGGCCGCCTACATCCACCACGGCGGCAAGATCGGCGTGCTGGTGGAGATGCGCGGCGCCGACCCGGCCCCCGAAGCCGTGGCCGCCGCCAAGGACGTGGCCATGCAGATCGCCGCGGCCAGCCCCCTGGCCATCGGCCGGGAGGACCTGAACCCCGAAGCGGTGGCCAAGGAAAAGGCCATCTTCGAGGCCCAGGCCCGGGAGAGCGGCAAACCGGAAAAGATCATCGAGAAAATGGTGACCGGCCGCCTGGAAAAATTCTACAAGGAAGTCTGCCTCCTGGAGCAGACCTTCGTGAAGAACCCCGACCAGACGGTGGCCCAATACCTCAAGGAAGTGGGCGACCGCCTGGGCCGGAAAGAGCTCACGGTGCGCCGCTTCACCCGCTACCAGGTGGGAGCTGAATGAGCAACCCATGACCCCGGAGATCCCCAAATACCGCCGCATCCTTCTCAAGCTGAGCGGCGAAACCCTGGCGGGCGACAAGAAGTTCGGCCTGGACCCCGCCACCCTGAAGGTCATCGCCCGGGAGATCAAAGCGGTGACCGACCTCAAGGTGGAAGTGGGGGTGGTGGTGGGGGGCGGCAACATCTTCCGGGGCCTGGAAGCCAGCGCCCAGGGGATCGAGCGGGCCGTGGCCGACAACATGGGCATGCTGGCCACCGTGATCAACGCCATCGCCCTCCAGGACGCCATGGAGAAGGGCGGGGTCCCCACCCGGGTGATGAGCGCCATCACCATGAACGAAGTGGCGGAACCCTACATCCGCCGGCGGGCCTTGCGCCACCTGGAAAAAGGGCGGGTGGTGGTCTTCGCCGCCGGCACCGGCAGCCCCTATTTCACCACCGACACCGCCGCCGCCCTGCGGGCCACGGAGATCGGGGCCCACGCCATCCTCAAGGGCACCAAGGTGGCGGGCATCTACGACCGGGACCCGGAGAAGGACGCCACCGCCAAGATGCTGCCCCGCCTCACCTATTTCGACATCCTGGAGAAGGCCCTGAAAGTCATGGACAGCACCGCGGTGACCATGTCCATGGAGCAGAATATCCCCATCATCGTCTTCAAAATGCTGGAACCCGGTAATATGAAGAAAGTGGTGCTCGGCCAAGAGGTGGGCACCCTGGTGGAGAAGCGCGGCAATGAAAGATGAGGTTTTAACGGAAACCAGGCGCAAGATGGACAAGGTGCTGGAGGTCATGGCCCGGGATCTCTCCCGGGTGCGGACCGGCCGGGCCTCCGTGGCCCTGCTGGAGGGCATCAAGGTGGACTGCTACGGCACCACCATGCCCCTGCCCCAGGTGGCCTCCCTGGCCGCCCCGGAGGCCCGGCTACTCACGGTGCAGCCCTGGGACCACACCGTCCTGGGTGACATCGAGAAGGCCATCCTCAAGTCCGACCTGGGTCTCAATCCGGTCAACGACGGCAAGATCATCCGCCTGCCCATTCCTACCCTCACCACCGAACGCCGCAAAGAACTGGTGAAAATGGTGAAAAAGATGGAGGAAGAAGCCAAGGTGGCCCTGCGGAACGTCCGCCGGGAAGCCAACGAGGACTTTAAGGAGATGAAGAAGGAAAAGCTGCTCTCCGAGGACGACGCGCACCGGGGCCAGGAAGAGGTGCAAAAGGTTACCGATGAATATATCAAGAAAACGGAAGTCCAGGCTGCTGAAAAAGAAAAGGAGATCATGTCCTTCTGATGTCGGGGTCGCCCTTGTCTGATTCCTTTATTCCTCTGGACCGCGCCAACCTGCCCCGCCACGTGGCCATTATCATGGACGGCAACGGCCGCTGGGCCCAGCAGCGGGGACTGCGCCGCATCCGGGGGCACGTGGCCGGAGTGGAATCGGTGCGCACCGTGGTCCGCCTGGCCCGCAAACTGGGCCTTCCCTACCTGACCCTGTTCGTCTTTTCCGAAGAGAACTGGCAGCGGCCCGCCATGGAGATCCGGGCCCTCATGGCCCTGCTGCGCCGTTATCTTAGCCGGGAACTGCCAGATATGCAGAAGAACCAGATCGCCCTCAAGGCCATCGGCGACCTTTCCCGCCTGCCGCAGAACGTGCAGCAGGACCTGGCCCAAACCAGCGCCGCCACCGCCAAGGGGGCCCAGATGGTCCTGACCCTGGCCCTGAGCTACGGGGGGCGCAGCGAGATCGTCCAGGCGGTGCAGGCCCTGGCCCGGGACCTCCTGGCCGGCCTGCTGAAGCCCCAGGACATCGACCCGGCCCTCTTTTCCCGCTACCTTTACACCGCCGACCTGCCGGACCCGGACCTCTTGATCCGCACCAGCGGCGAGAGCCGCCTGAGCAACTTCCTGCTGTGGCAGACGGCCTACACCGAATTCTACCTCACCGACACCCTGTGGCCCGACTTCCGGGAAGAGGAATTCATCAAGGCCCTGCAATCCTACCAGCAGCGGGAGCGGCGCTTCGGCCTCACCCAGGAACAGATCGAGGAACAGACCGCCTCCGAATCCCGGCATTGATTTTAACGGCTGCATGTAATCATGAGGGGGTCAGGGCTCTGCCCTGACCCCCTCAAGTTTTCTTGGGGAAGGGGGCCAGGGGCCGACGGCCACTTACAATCCCTTCCCCAAACCCCCACCCCCAAGCCCATAATGGTTATAAATTAGTGGCACAGGCGTCCCGCCTGTGCAATTTACCGAAAAATGTATATTGGGCATTGCCCATCCTTCTTTTTTGGGAATATACTGAACGAGTATGGGGCATATTCTGAGAATGCCCCGGGCCCCTGAAGGGAATAAGCCAAACCTTCGCAATGCCCAATATGGAGGATTGCAATGCGGGCATCGCTGGCGGTCCTTTGGCAATTGGCGTTCCTACTCCTTGCCCTTTTGGCAGTGTTGCCGCAATTTGCGCTGGCGCTGACGGCAAGCCAGGTCTATGAGCAGGTGAAAGACTCAGTCGTGGTCGTAAAGGCTTACGACCAGAAAGGCCGGCAAGTGGGCCTGGGCAGCGGGGTCATGCTGCCGTCCGGCGACATCATCACCAACTACCATTTGGTCAAGGCGGGGGTGCGGTACACGGCGGGCCGGGGCGCCAAAGCCACGCCGGCCACCTTGAAAGCCGGCGACCCCGACAAGGACCTCTGCCTGCTCACCGCCCCCGGGCTGACAGCCCAACCGGCCCGCCTGGGCAAAGCGGCCAGGCTCAAGGTGGGGGAGCCGGTCTATGCCGTGGGCGCGCCCCAGGGTTTGGAACTTTCCCTGTCCGAAGGCATCGTTTCCCAACTGCGCGGCGGCCCCCCGCCCCTTATCCAGACCACGGTGGCTATTTCACCGGGCTCCAGCGGCGGCGGCTTGTTCAACGCCGAAGGGGAACTGGTGGGCATTACCACCTTCTACCTGAAAGACAGCCAAAGCCTGAACTTCGCCCTGCCGGTGGAATGGATCAGCCAGGTCGCCGGGAGAAAGCCCCCGGGTTTGGGAGAGCGCGCCCCTGAATTGCCTTATCAACTGGCACAGCTTTACACCGTCCAGGAAATGAAAGAGGGGGCTATTAAGTATGCCGACCATTACGGCATCCCTCGGGATATGTTTCTGGCGTATTTCGGGGTGGCATCCAACTGGAACCCCCTGGCCAAAGACCCCGAGAGCGGCGCCATGGGCTTGGGACAAATCACTGATGAAGCCGGGAAGAGGCTGGGATTGAAAATCACCGGAGGGCCGGATGACGAGCGTTGGGATCCGGGGAAGAGCATGGACGCCATTGGCCGGGAGATGTCCCGGTTGTATGACGTACTGGGCGGGGATTGGAAAAAGGTGCTTTTGTCCATCGGAGAACCTACAGAAGAATATTACAAACGGGTGAAGAACCGGGCTAATCAGGAGATAAGCATGCTCTTCGGGAGGAGGAATTCTGCTCCTGAAGCTCCTGCCCCAGGCGAAGGAGCGCCGGAAGACTCGGAAGGGCGTAGTCAGGCGTTATATAAGTTATATAAAGAGAAAGATTGGCAGGGCCTGGAGGCTTACTGCCGGCGGTGGACGAAAGCCGAGCAAAAAAACAATGTGGCCTGGTATAGCCTCGGTTTGGCTTATGAAAAAATGGGCCGCCACCGGGAGGCCATCAAAGCCTACCGGGAGGCCCTGCGACTCAAACATGATGATATAGAGACCTGGTACAACCTCGGTGTCGCCTATGGAAAAATGGGCCACATGCGAGAGGCCGTCCAGGCCTTCCGTGAGGTGGTGCGCCTCAAGCCTGATCTTGCGGAAGCCTGGTATAACCTCGGTAATGCTTATGGAGAAATGGGCCGCCACCGGGATGCAGTCGAAGCCTGCCGAGAGGCCCTGCGACTCAAAACTGATTATGCGGAGGCATGGTACAACCTCGGTGTTTCCTATTTAAAAATGGGGCGGTACCGGGAGGCCGTCCAGGCCTTCCGGGAGGCCCTGCGACTCAAGCCTGATCTTGCGGAGGCCTGGAACAACCTCGCCATTGCCTATGCCCAATCAGGCAACCGCAGCGCCGCCCTGGAAGCGGTCAGGGAGTTGCGGCGATATGACCCGGAGGGGGCGGAAAAACTTTTCAACCTTATCATGAAGCCGTGAGGCAAGTGGCAAAACTTAGGTAATAACCCCTGGCCCCGTGGAGGGGGAAACCAACGAGACGGGCCACGGCCCTTTTCTCTGAGAAAATTCATCAAAAGCACAGGCTTCCAGCCGGTGAAGATGGCGGGCAGTGCCCGCCCTACATCTGGTGGGCCTTACTACCTTCTCACGTTATTTACCGGTAGGGGCGGGTTTTAAACCCGCCCCTACATGCCCTCCTCTCCTCCCGCCAGCCAGTTTTTCAGGTTATCCGCCACCTTGTGATTAAAACCCGGCAAAGCCGCGATTTCTTCCACGGTGGCGGCCTTGACCGAGTCCAGGTTAGGGAAGTGCGACAGCAGACGTTTCCGCCGGACCGGCCCGATGCCCGGCGCTTTTTGTAAGGCCGAGGCCAACAGCTCCTTCCGGGCCCGCTTACGGTGGTAGGTGATGGCGAAGCGGTGGGCCTCGTCCCTCAGGTGCAGCAGCAGCAGCCACCCCGGCGCATTGGCTGGTAACAGCAGGGGGTTCTTGCGCCCCGGCCGAAAGAGCCGGTCCCGCACCGGCCGGCCGGCCTGCACCGCGGCCTTGGCCAGGGCCACCACCGTGATTTTGCCAAGGCCCATCTCCTGGAGCGCCTGGGTGACCACGTTCAGCTGGCCCCGGCCCCCATCCACCACCAGGAGGTCCGGCAACCCCTGGCCCTCCTTGCGGTAGTGGCGCTGCACCACTTCCCGCAGCATGGCGTAGTCGTCCTGGCCGGCCACCCCCCGGATGCGGAAGCGCCGGTAGCCGGATTTATCCGGGGCCCCCTGGCTAAAGGCCACCAGGGCCCCCACCGGCTGCTCCCCCTGGAGGACGGAGATGTCCAGGCACTCGATGCGCTCCGGCGGGAGGGCCAGGTGCAGGCGTTCCTGGAGATCCAGCAGCGCCGCCCCGGGCTCGGCCGTGGGGGCTGCCAGGCGCCGCGTCAATGCCGCCCGGGCGTTTTCCCCGGCCAGCGCCAGGAGCCGGCCCCGCTCGCCCCCGGGGGCCGCCTTGAGAAGCACCGTGGCGCCCTTCTCTTCGCTTAAAAGCGCCTCCAGCAGCCGCTGGTCCGGGATTTCCCGGGGCAGCAGCATTTCGTCGGGCAGGGGCCGGCCCTGGGAGTAATACTGCTTGACGAAGGCCCCCACCAGGTCGGCTTCCGGCGGCGGTTCGGGAAAATGGTATTCCCGGCTGCCGGTGACCAGGCCGCCCCGCACCAGGAGCACCAGGATGAGGGCCTGGCCGCCCTCTGCCGCCAGGCCCAGGGCGTCCTGGTCCCTGAAATTGGGGCGGGCCATGTCCTGGCGCTCCAGGGTGTGGTTGATGGCGGTGATGCGGTCCCGCAGGACCGCGGCCCGCTCGAAATCCAGGTCCGCCGCGGCCCGGGCCATGTCGGCCTTCAGCTTCGGCAACAGGTTCCGGCCCCGGCCTTTGAGAAAGAGAATGGCCTCCTGCACCGCCTGGCCGTAATCCTGGGCGTTCACCGCCCCGGAGCAGGGCCCCAGGCAGTGCTGGAGCTGGTACTCCAGGCAGGGCCGCGAGCGCGGCGCCAACCGCCGCTGCCGGCAGGTGCGCACCCCGAAGGCCTGCTGCATCACCTTCAGGGTCTCCCGGGCCATGGCGGCGGAGGCGTAGGGGCCGAAATAGAGGGCCCCATCCGGGCTGAAGCGCCGCACGAACCGCAGGGCCGGAAATTCCTCGGTCAAATCCAGGCGGAGGCAGAGATAATTCTTGTCGTCCCGCAGCATCACGTTGTAACGTGGACGGTGTTCCTTGATGAGGTTGCGCTCCAGGATCAAGGCCTCCCGGCCGCTGCCGGTGAGCAGGAAGTCCACCCGGGCCAGTTTTTTCAGCAGCAGCGCGGTCTTGGGGTCGTGCTTTGCCGGGGTCTTGAGATAGGAGCCGAGACGGTGCTTCAGGCGCACCGCTTTCCCCACGTAGAGCACCCGGCCTTTGTCGTCCTTGAACAGGTAGACCCCGCTGGCCGCGGGCGCCTGGCGCCAGGCCCCGGCCAGGGCCGGATAGGGGGAATCGGGCTTTACTTTAGATTCGGGCATCCTGTATGCTAGGATAACAGTCCGCGCCTGCCTGTCAAGCCGGTGAATATTGCCCCACCGGGACACAGAGTGCACAGAGTAACGAATAGTGCGCCGGGCGCATCATATCCATATTTGGTTGCAATCATCAGCTTAAGTAATTATGAGGATTCTTAAGAATCAGCAAGGCGTAAAGTCCCCCTTTGCAAAAGGGGGATTTAGGGGGATTTTCAAGCGGTTATAAAATCCCCCCTACCCCCCCTTAGAAAAGGGGGGGAATTTTAAGGTGATTCCAACTGTCGAAGTAATAGTTCTGAATATCTGTGGTCTCTATCTTCTGTGGTTTTTTAGGAGGTTACCATGACTCTACTACCCCAGCGGCCTCTGGGCCGCACCGGCCACCACGCCACCCTATTGGGCCTGGGCGGTGAAGGCATCCTGCGCACTTTCGGCGAGGACCAGGGCGCCCAGGCGGTCATCGAGGCGGCGCTGGCGGCCGGCATCAACTATTTTGAGTCCGCCCGGGCCTACTCCGGCAGCGAAGCCTACCTGGGCCAAGGCCTCAAGGGCAACCGGGACCAGATCTTCCTCAGCAGCAAGTCCCACGGCCGCACCTACAAAGCGGCCATGGCCCATCTGTCCGTCACCCTGCACCACCTGGACACCGACCACCTGGACCTGTGGCAGGTCCACGACGTCCGCACCGTGGCCGATCTCGAAGCCCTGAGCGCCCCCGGCGGGGGCCTGGAGGCCTTCCGGGAGGCCCGGGAGCGGGGCTGGACCCGGTTTGTGGGGGTCACCGGCCACCACGACCCCGACGTGCTGCTTCAAGCCCTGGACCTGTTCCCCTTCGACACCGTGCTCCTGCCGGTGAACCCGGCGGAACCGCACTACCGGAGCTTCTTGCCGGTGGCCGCGGCCGCCGCGGCCCGGGGCCGGGGGGTCATCGCCATGAAGGTCCTTTGCCGGGGACTGCTGCCCCAACTGGCGGAAGAACCCCGGGAGCTGGTGCCCGAACTGGTGGCCTACGCCCTGAGCCATTCGGTCAGCCTGGCGGTGGTGGGGGCCGACACCCCGGAGCAGGTTAAGGAGCTGGCCGCCGCGGCCCGAGACTTCGTCCCCATGACCCCAGCGGAGCAGAAGGCCCTGGAAGAGGCCGTGGCCCCCTTCGCCCGGCAGGTCATGTACTATAAGCCCTGACAAACCGGCAATACGAGCCGGGAGCGCACGGGTCGGCAACCCTGAGGTTGGACCTGGACTTTTACCTCACCCGGATTGATTTGAATACTGGCTTATTAAAGCTCTTCGATGAAGATACCGCGGCTGGGAGTATAAACCTCAGAAAAAGAATGGGGTGGAAGATCTGGTATCCCCCACCCTGCGCCTGCCTTTTATCCCCGTCCTGGATTAAATTATCATTTTATCTTCCTGGTTAATTGTGGGGCAACGCCACGACAAAATTAGAGCCATTACTGCTGGGTTCATACCAGATATCGCCGCCATGCCCTTTAATGATGTTTCGGCTTAAATAGAGACCCATGCCCAGCCCATGGAGTTTTCTAACCCCCTCCTTTTGCCTATGAGGAAACCGAAATAGCCTGGCGCCACTTTCTCTAGAAAGGGGTTGGCCAGTATTGGCGACCTGCAAGCGATAGCAGGACCCCTGGTCTTTTATGGCAACGGTTACGGTGCAACCCTGGCCGCCATATTTTATGGCGTTGGTAAGGAGATTACGGAATACACTTCTCAGAAAAAATTTGCTGCCGTTAACGGGAATGGTCGGGCCCGGAAAAGATTCCACCTGATTAACAATGGTGATCTCGTGGTCTCGGATTTCTTCGGCACACTCCTCCAAAACCGGTTTGATTATATCCTGCCTCAAGTCCCAGCAGCCGCAGTCGGTCTTTTGAGGGTGGCCGATCAGCACCTGGTTCATGGATTCTTCAACCATGCCGACCAGCTTATTGATTTTGGCTTTCGCCTCGCGCAGCCTTTCGGTAACGTCGTCACTAATTTCTCCATAAATGCCGCGCTTGACTAATTTTAGCCCCGCGGCGGTGGATACCAGTGAGCCCCGAATATCGTGAAAGATGCTTAACAACCGATCGGTGGCCCTTATCTCAACGGTTTCGGCAGGCTGGTTAACTCCAATTCTTTTAAGGGGTTTTAAGCACCGGGCCACCCGCCGGTAGAGTTCAGGAGAACTGCAGGGCATTATCAGATAATCATCCACTTTCATCCGGTAAGCTTTTAAAGGAAAGGCACCCCCAGGGCCCTGACTGATTAACATGACTTTAATTGCCGGGATTATTTTCCTGGCTCTCTCGATAACCCCCACCCCATCTGAATCTTGCGGAGCGAATATGTAGATCAATAGATCGTAGTGCCTGGTAACCAGTGCTGCGATGACGTCCTCCGCCTCAGGTGCAACTCTCACTCGATAGCCACGATGTTCCAGAGCCCAACTAACCGCTCGCCCGATATGCGACCACTCCCCCGACAACAAGATCTCGGTCCTATCCATGGTTTTCTGCTCCTCGTTAATCCAACCTCGTGAGCTTACCAGGTTCTGCTTCCTTCAGGCCCCAGCCATGGTAGAGAAACGAAGACTTTAGAAAAACTCCGGCCTCGAAGATAGGTGAAATGGATCTCTACAAGAGGAACTACAGGTTTGTAAAGCAATAGTCATGCCTGAGATGGAGGATTTTTGAGTTTAGATAACTAGCTGAAAACCGCAGGAATTAGTGGGGCCTGGAAAATATTTTGTCATTAAAACTTTTCGGGCAGGTGTCAGACATTTTTACAGACTGGAAAAATAACTTATGTTCATTTCACAAGCAAAGCTGGTTTAAAGATGCGGGACCTTCCAGCCCTTAAGGCCTTGCTCAATCTTGATTTTTCAGATTCTCCAGCCTTTTGCCCACGTACCAGTCGATCTGGCGGCAGATGCCCTTGATGACCTGGGCCTCCCGGGCCCGGAGGGCGTGGCGGGCAAACAGCCGCCGCACGTTGAACATCCAGTGCTCCGGGTTCTGGTGGGAAATGAAGTTGATCTTTACCAGGGTTTTCTGGAGCCTGGCGTACATTGATTCCAGCTCCGCCACGTTGGCCAGGCGGGGCACAAACCGGGGCTTCTCGGTCCCGGCCAGAAAGATTTCGTAGGCCATGACCAGCACCGCCTGGGCCAGGTTCAGCGACGAGCACGCCGCGGTGGGAATGTGCACCAGGGCGTGGCAGAAGGGCAGCTCCTCGTTGGTGAGGCCAAAGTTCTCCGGCCCGAAAAGCAACGCCACCTCGTTCAAGGCCGAGATGTCGATGAGCCGGGCCGCCACCTCCCGGGGGGTGAAGAATTCGCTCCGCACCCCGCCCAGGCGGGCCGTGGTGCCCACCACGTATTGGAAGGGGGCCAGAGCCTGGCCCAGGTCGTCCACCACCGCCATGCGGTCCAGGAGGTGGACCGCCGGGCCGGTGGCCATCATGGCCATGCGCTCCCGGTCCAGGTCCTCAGGCTGCACCAGCACCAGGCGACTCAGGCCCATGTTGCAGGCGGCCCGGGCCGCGGCGCCGATGTTTTCCGCCAGCCGGGGCCGGAACAGGACCACCGCCACCTTATCTAGCCGCACCCGGGCTGCGGTATCGGAGGTTCCCTGGCGTTTCATGGCAATACTTTAGCATATCGCGCCCATCCGGCAAACATACCGGGGTTTTCGGTTTTCGGTTTCCGGTGGGGGGGGCAGGAGATTTTTCACTCACCACTCCGCCCCCCAAGGGAGGGGGAGAGGCGGGGCGCGCCATCTTTATGGAGACTCACCGTTCATTTATGACGAATGCAGCCCCACACCGCCGCGCTTAAGCCCTGATGGCCGCCCTTTGGTCTTTCTTGCCCTCATCGTAAAAGTTATGATTATAATAAAGGATGAAACAGGCCGCTGCGGCTCCGGAAGCATCTGACCATCAAGGAGCGTTTCCATGAAAGCTATATTCTTCATCCTGGGGTTCCTCCTGGTGCTGGCGGGGTGCGGCCCCGCCATTTCCACTAGCCTGCAGCAGGAAGCCGGACCCCGGGTCAGCTTCGCCGAGCTTGCGGCCCAACCGGACCGATACCAGGGCCGCCTGATGATCCTGGGGGGTTTAGTGATGAGCGTCCAACCCTGGGAGAAAGGGAGCCTGCTGACGGTGGACCAGCGCCAGCTGGACGACAAACTTTTTCCCATCGGGACCGTCTCCGGCGGCACTTTTCTGGTGGAGAGCGGCCAATGGTTGAGCCCGGCCCAATTCCAGCCCAAGAGCAAGGTAACGGTGGCCGGGGTGGTAGCAGGCGCCAAAAACGGCATGCCGCTGCTGAAAGGTCGGGAAGTTACCTTCCAGGGGTATCCCACCTGGGAAAAATTCTATTATCCCGTGCCCCGGGAATGGTATCCCCCCGAACTGGAGTACTGGTACACCCCGCCCTACTTCGACATCTATCGGGGGGGCAGCCACCGCTAGGAGAACCGGCCATGCATATCGACCGCTATGAATTTGGGCACCTGGTGATCGACGGCCAATCCTACCGCCAAGACCTCCTGATCTGGCCGGGCCACATCAAGGGCGACTGGTGGCGCCGCGAGGGCCACCTGCTGCAGCTGGACGACGTTGCCGAAGCCCTGGCGGCCGATCCCCAGGTTCTGGTGGTGGGCACCGGTAACCCCGGGAATCTGCGGGTGGACCAGGACCTGGCCACGTACCTCAAGGAAAGGGGCATCGACCTGGTGATCAAACCCACCCGGGAGGCAGTGCCGCTAATCAACGAGCTGGCCGGCCGGCGCCGCCTGGCCGCGGCCCTGCACCTTACCTGTTGAGACCGGGGGTGGGGGTGTGGGGGTTTTTATTGGGCTCCGACCGATTCCAGGCTTCGAAGTTAAGCTCTCAAGAAATAGACGGCAGAAAAAAAAAGCCGCCTTTCCTCCCCCCTTAAGTATTATGACGGGAACACCCATCAACGGTTATTTTCCTTGCCCAAGATGGTCCGGGAAACCATAATGAAACAGACCAGAATATCCACCCTAAATAATCCGTTAAGTTTATTTATCTAAATATTTGCCGTAATTAACTCCTGAGCCAATGCTAAATTTATGATGACTTACCACATCATCGACAGTCATCTGCACACCGGCATCCAGAACGTTTCCTGGGGTTGGGAAAACGTCCGGCCGCTGCTGGTGGGTGCGGGCATCAGCGGGGTCGGGGTCATTCCTCCGGTGGAAGACATTTACGACCGCTATGACCCCCGCTTCACCGACAGCCCCGCCTGGCAGGACTGCCGCCGGGCGGCGCACCGCTACCTGCTGGACCTGAAGCGCGGCGGCGCCGGTCCGGGCCTGGAGATCTTCCCCTATTTCTTCGTGTGGAACGACTTCGCCTGGGAGGACCTGGGGCCGGAATACGCCGCCATCAAGTGGCACCGCCACGCCGATGAGCCGGTGTACCGCTACCAGGACCCCCGCTGCCGGGAATTCCTGGAGGTGGCCCGGACCCGGGGCCTCCCCATCCTCCTGGAGGAGACCCTGGAAAACACCCTGTTCTTCCTGGACTACCTGGCCGGGGACCTGCCGGTTATCATCCCCCACCTGGGGGGCTTGAGCGGCGGCTACGTGCCCCTGGACCGGGCCGGGGTCTGGGGCCGGCCCCGGGTCTATGCCGACACCTCCACCGCGGCCCTCCCCGAAATTAAGGATTTTCTCCGGCGTTACGGCAGTGACCGCCTGATGTTCGGCAGCGACTACCCCTTCAGCCACCCCCAGACGGAACTGGCGAAAATCTTGGGCCTCAACCTGCCGGAGACCCAGACCCGGGCCATCCTGGGGGATAATTTCCGGCGGTTGTGCGGGCTAGCTCTTTAGACCTGCAAAATTGTTTTTCAGGGAGGGGCATAGTACTTGGTTGCGAAAGTTCGCGGCTGTTATTAGGAGCATCCTCAAAGCCAGGGATTCATAAAGTCCCCCTTTGAAAAAGGGGGATTTAGGGGGATTTCAAGTGCGTATAAAAATCCCCCCTGACCCCCCTTTAGGAAAGGGGGGTAAAAAAACCTGCCTTTCCGATGTTACCTTAATTATGAAACAGACCACTAGGGGGCTGGCAGGGGAGTTTGAGGGGAGGGCGTTGGAATACTTACGAAAAATTGCCCCGGCCCTCCTCTCAAATTTCTTTGAATAAAAAAGGCGGCCCAGGGGCCGCCCAAATTTTCTTGCCTTCGCCTCTTTCTGACTCACGCCTGCATTATCTTCTCCTTCAGTTCTGCCAGCATGGGTTCGAACTGCTCCAGAATTTGGCCCTGGAAGCGGCGCCACTCTTCCTGGAACTGGGGCAGATGCTCCACCTCCAGGCGCACCTTCTGGCGCAACTGGGCCTCCATGGCCCGCTGCACCTGGCCGATGCCCGCGGCAAACCTGGCCTTGAGCTGCTGCAGGGCGTTGTTCCGGATCTGGAGGAATTGTTGCAGCAGTTGCTCCAACTCCGCCTTGAGACGGGCCATGACCTTCTGGTTGCCGGCCACCAGCATCAGACCCGCCACGGCCAACCCCAGGCGCGGGTCGGCCTCGCCATTGCGGGGCAGGCCGATGTTCCGCAGCAACACTTCCTTGATGGCCGCCCGGGCCGCGGCCTGGGCCTGGGGGGGGAGCCCCTTGAGTCCTTCCTCCAGGTCGCCTTCCCCCTTCAGGTATTCCACCGCCAGCTGGCGGCCCTGTTCCTGGTACTGGGCTGCGGCCATTTCCTCCTGGGAGGCCTTGCCGTAGCGTTCGGCCTTTTCCAGGGCCAGCTCTAAGGCACTCTTGATTTCCGCCAACGGATACTCTCTTTCTCTCCCGCCGGGAGCGTTAGCAGGTCCGTCACTTGATTTTGGGGGGAGGAGACGAGTCGGTTTTCTCGGTTTCCTTGGGCTTCTGGGCTTCGTCGGAGCCCCCGGCTGCCTTGGGCTCATCGGACGTTTCCGAGGCCGCGGCGCCGGTGCGGCTGCCGCCGTAGTCCGTCACATACCAACCGCTGCCTTTGAGGTGAAAGGCGCAGGAGCTGATGAGTTTGGCTAAACTGCCGCCGCAGGCGGGACAGACCGAGAGGGGGGCCTCGGAAATCTTCTGCAATTTTTCCGTCACCCGGCCGCACGCGGCACATTGATACTCATAGATGGGCATTATTGCCAACCTCCTTGCCAGTGATGTTCATAATAACGGATTACTGGCGGCATATCCAGGTAGTTAAAAGGTTCCAGGATCCTTTGGGTCAGCCGGTGGACCCGTTGCTCCTCCGCCAGCTTTTGCCCCGGGGAGGCCTCGAACAGGGCCAGAAACTGGCTGAACCGCACGATATGCACCAGTTCATGGGTGACAATGTAGAGCAGCAGGGGGAAGAGGGCCAGGTCCCCCCGGGACCTCAGGGCCTTCAGAATGTTGTGGTCCTGGAGGCAGACCCGGTAAAAATCAAAGGAGGCCGACGGCAACGAGCGGTCATGGGGCTGGCCCTGGTATTTGGCCACCAGGGCGTGGGCATGGGGGGAGATCTCCTCCCGGGCCAGGGCCTCCAGGGTGAGGATATCGTACCGGGCCCGGCGCCAGTGGCTGGGGCCCAGCTTGAAGAAATCGGAGGTCACCTCTTCGGCGAGGCCCGCCGCGTCTTCTACAAGCTCTTTGTGATCCTGGTGAAAATAATGGCGATTCATTGGCTTTAATCTGATAAAATTATCATCTTCTCGACTCTTGTCAACTCTCTTCTGCTTATCCCGTTGCCTTTCCAAGACCTCAGTTCCTCTTGTCAGTTTCACCCAGGCAGGCTAATATCTTATCATGGTTTAGGCTGGCCGCCGGCACCGTTGCCCCAGTTTAAATAACCGAAAACCGAAAACTCAAAACCGAAAACCCTCTTATGACCCGCTTGCCCCGCCAACTGGCAGACCTGGCCCACATGCTGACTTACATGCTGTGCCACCGGCCCGACGAGTTCGGGTTGGTGCTCTCGGCCGACGGTTTCATCCCGGTCAAGCAGGTGCTGCAAGCCCTCACCGGGGAGCCGGGCTGGGGCTTTGTGCGGCGGCACCATCTGGACCAGGTGGCCGCCCTGATGCAGCCCCCGGCCTTTGAGCTGGCGCACGACCAGATCCGCTGCCTGGCGCCTGGTCCGGCCAGGCTGCGCCGGCCCGACGCCACGCCGCCCGCCCTGCTCTATGCCGCCATCCACCCCAAAGCTCACGGGCGCGTCTGGGAGGAGGGGCTCAAGCCGCCCCCGGAGAAGGAGCTGGTGTTAGCCGCCAGCCGGGAGACGGCCATGAAGCTGGGGCGGCGCCGGGCGCCGGAGCCCGTAATCGTCACGGTCCAGGCCCAGGCCGCGCTCCGGGCCGGCATCGCCCTTCAGGGCTACGGCGAAGAACTCTTCCTGGCCCCGGCCCTGCCCCGGGAGTTTCTGCAACTGCCGCCGCCCCAGCCGAAAGACCAGGCCAGGCCCGGGAAGCCGCCCCTGCCCCTCCCCGCTCCCGGCAGCGTGCTGCTGGATTTGTCTAACCTGCTGCAGCCGACTCCCAAAATCCGGCGCAAAGGCAAGAAGGGGGAGGCGGCCTGGAAGGCCGGGGCCCGGAAATTGCGCAAAAAGCGGGGAAAAGGCGAAACTTGATGCTCCATGATCCCCCCACTTACCTGGATGGCCTGATTATCCTGGGCGCCCGGGTCAACCCCCAGGGCGAGCCGGGCCGGGTGGCCCGCATGAGGTTGCGCCACGCCCTGGAACTCTGGCGCTATCGCTATCCCGGGAGTTACCTCTTCATCACCGGGGGCCGGCGGCCGGGCACCATCATTTCCGAAGCCTCCGCCATGGCCCAATGGCTCCGGGACTGGACCGCCGCCAACTGGGGGGGCGAGGCCCAGGAGTCCCTGGCCTGCCGCCTGATCCTGGAGGAGTTGAGCCACAACACCGCGGGTTCGGCCCGCCACCTCCTGCCCCTGGTGCAGCAGCTACAGCTCAACACCCTGGGCCTGGTGAGCGACGCCCTGCACATGCGCCGGGCTCGGTTCCTGTTCCGGCGGTATTTCGCCCGGCACGGCATTGCCATCCACCCCTTTCCCGTCCCCGGAGTCCTGAAACACTACTGGCAGCGGCGCCGCTACCTGTGGCTGGGAAAAATGGCCCTGCGGGAGGGGGGCGCCTGGCTCAAGGTCCTGGGCGGCCTGCCCTGGGGGCGGCAGAAACCACGCTAACCTGATGTTGGGAAAGTGATTTCCGGGGAAGCCCGGGGGACCAAAGCCCGCTGACCACCTTAAGAACTCCTGCCAATCCCCCAAAGTGGGGATAGCCCGGTAGGCAGTCCCGGAGAGCGGCCGGCGCCCCGGCAAAACTCAAAACTCCGGCCCTAAAACCGAAAAAAAACTTGACACCCACCGGGAATGGGAATAAAAAGTTGCAGATATAAGAAAATTTTCACAAGTTTACCACACGGATCGATCATGCTGGAGATCAAACGCCCCGTCAGCTCCCCTTTAAGCCCCGAGCAAGTAAAAGCCATCCAGGAAACCGTCAGCCGTTGCCAGGCCACCAAAGGCGGCCTCCTGCCCGCGCTCCACGCAGTGCAAGGCATCTGCGGCAACTGGCTGCCCCTGGAAGCCTTGAAACTGGTGTCTCAGGGCATGGATATTCCCTATCCCTACCTTTACGGCGTCATGAGTTTTTACACCATGTTTTCGCCGACGCCCCGGGGAAAATACCTCATCCGCATGTGCGAGTCGCCCCCCTGCCACATCTGGGGCGCCGACGACCTGCTTGCCGTGCTCCAGGACGATTTGGGGATTAAGCACGTGGGGGAAACTACCTCCGACGGCCTTTTCACCCTGGAGCAGACCGCCTGCCTGGGGGTTTGCGAGGTCTCCCCGGCCATGCAGATCAACGAAGTGGTCTTCGGGCGCCTCACACCGGAGCGCCTCAAGAATATCATTGCCGATTACCGGGCCGGCAAGACCGTGGATTTTCGCACCCTGCTCCGCACCACCAACGCCCTGAGCGACTATCCGCCCAGCCCCGACGAGCTGGTGCTCCTGGCCAACGTCGATCAAATCGACCCCATGAGCCTGGACGCCTATCTGGGGCGCGGCGGCTACGAAGGGCTCAAAAAGGCCCTGGCCATGACCCAGGAAGAGGTGGTGGACACGGTGAAAAACTCCGGCCTCCGGGGCCGGGGCGGCGCCGGCTTCCCCACCGGCCTCAAGTGGTCCTTCACCCGGCCCAGCCCCATCTTCCCCAAGTACATCGTCTGCAACGCCGACGAAGGGGAGCCGGGCACCATCAAGGACCGCTACATCATGGAGGGCGACCCCCACAAAGTTCTGGAAGGCATGGCCATCGCCGGCTACGCGGTGGGCGCCTCCTCCGGCTACATCTACGTGCGGGGCGAATACTACCTGTGCATGCACCGGCTGAACAAAGCCATTGCAGACGCCACCGCCAAGGGATTCCTGGGCGACAACATCCTGGGCAGTGGGTTCTCTTTCCACATCCAGGTGCAGACCGGCGGCGGCTCTTACGTCTGCGGCGAGGAAACCGCGCTCATCGAGTCCATCCAGGGCAAACGGGGCAATCCCCGGGTCAAGCCGCCTTTTCCCGGCCAGGTGGGCGTCTGGTACAAGCCCACCATCGTCAATAACGTGGAGTCCCTTTCCGCGGTGCCGGCCATCCTGGTCAACGGCGCCGAATGGTACAAGTCCAAGGGCACCGAGGACACCGCCGGCACCAAGATCATGCAGGTGGTGGGCCACGTCAACCGCCCCGGCATTGTGGAGGCCAACCTGGGGATGCCCCTCAGGGAACTCATCGACCGGTACGGCGGCGGGGTCAGGTCCGGCCACACCTTCAAGGCCTGCCAACCAGGCGGCGCCTCGGTGGGGTTCATCCTGGCCGAACACCTGGACACCCCCATCGAGCACGGCGCCTTGTATAAGATCGAGGGCGGCCTGGGGTCCGGCACCATGCTGGTGATGGACGACAGCGTCTGCGTCATCGACGTGGTCAAGTGCCTGCTGTACTTTTTCCAGCACGAGTCGTGCGGCTTCTGCCTCCCCTGCCGCCGGGGCACCCGGGTGCTCTACGAGATGATGTGCAAGGTGGCCGCCGGCCAGGGCGCCCAGGCCGACCTGGACCGGATGCTCGTGCTCGCCAAGGCCATGGTGGACAGCGCCAACTGCGCCCTGGGGTGGAGCCCTTACTCCTTCCTCAAGACCACCATGGAGCGCTTCAAGGAGGAGTACGACGCCCACCTGGCGGGGTCCTGCCCGTTGGGGGTGTGCAAGGCGGAACCACATTCCCATTAGGAAGGATGACGAAATAATCGTATTGGCGTGATTTTTTACGCCCTATTGCGGGCGCAATAAATTGCGCCCCTACCCAAAAAATAGTGGCACAGGCTTTCCAGCCTGTGCAGATGCACCGGCAAGATGCCGGCACCAGCAAAATATCAAGAACCTGCTTAAACAACCTGGCGGTATAACCATAAAGTTAAAGGTTGCCATATGCTGATCGACTACTTGCCGGTATTGATTTACCTGATCATCGTCATCGGGCTCATCGGGATGATCGTGCTGCTCTCCGAACTGCTGGGCAAGAAGAAGCACTTTCCCGCCAAGGACCTGCCCTATGAGTGCGGCATGGACCCCATCGGCGACGCCCGCCACCGCTACACCGTGCGCTTCTACGTCATCGCCATGTTCTTCATCGTGTTCGACATCGAAGCCATCTTCCTCTATCCCTGGGCGGTGATCTTCAAGCCCCTGGGTTGGTTCGGCTTCGTGGAGATGCTGGTCTTCATCGCCGTCCTGGTGGTGGGCCTGGTTTACGTCTGGGGCAAGGGCGCCCTGGAGTGGGAATAGCAAAATTGGTAGGGCGGGCGTCCCTGCCCGCCGTCTAAAATGCAGGGCGGGCACGGCCCGCCAAAGATGGTGGGCGGTGCCCACCCTACGTGGAGCACTGGAATGGGAATCGAAGAACACCTGGGATACAACGTCTTAACCACCACCCTGGAAAAGCTGGTGGACTGGGGCCGCAAGAGCTCGCTGTGGCCCGCCACCTTCGGGCTGGCCTGCTGCGCCATCGAAATGATCTGCACCGCGGCCAACCGCTGGGACATCGCCCGCTTCGGCATGGAGGCCTTCCGGGCCTCGCCCCGCCAGGCCGACCTCATCATCATCGCCGGCACGGTGTGCAAAAAAATGATGCCGGCCATCCAGCGGGTTTACGACCAGATGAGCGAGCCCAAGTGGGTCATCGCCATGGGGGCCTGCGCCACCTCCGGGGGCATTTTTGATTCCTACGCCGTGGTCCAGGGCATCGACCTCTATCTCCCGGTGGACGTCTACGTCCCCGGCTGCCCGCCCCGGCCCGAAGGACTGCTGTACGGCATCCTGAAACTCCACGAGAAAATCTTACAAGATCCCTTTCTGACCAGGCAGTACCGGGAACGCCTGCAAACCCGGCGGGAGGAGGCAGCATGAGCGCCGCGGTGGACCTGCTTGAGCAAAAATTTCCCGACGAAGTCCTCGAGGTGGTGGAGTTCCGGGGGGAAACCACCATCGTGGTCAAGCCGGAACGCATCGTGGACCTCTGCCTGGCCCTGCGGGATGACCGGAATACTTCCTTCCGCTATCTCTCCATGGTGGCGGGCCTGGACTTCTTGCCCCAGAGCCCCCGCTTCGGGTTGGCCTACAATCTTTATTCCCACAAGAACCGCAACCGCCTCACCCTGAAGACCATGCTGGCCAACGACCACGCCCCCGCCATCGACTCGGTGACCAAGGTGTGGTCCACCGCCAACTGGCACGAGCGGGAAGTCTACGACATGATGGGGATCCGCTTCCACGGCCACCCGGACCTGAGACGCATCCTCATGCCCGGTGATTGGGTGGGCCACCCCCACCGCAAGGATTATCCCTTAAGGGGGCAGTAAAATTTAAGTGGCACCGGCATTCTTGCCGGTGCACCGGCACAGGCTGGAAAGCCTGTGCCACCTGTAAAAAATATGGGGCGGGCACGGCCCGCCATAAATAAAGAAAAAGGGCAAAGCACGCCGTGCCCCCCCCCGATAGCAGACGCATTATTGATTACCGAATAACGGCTTCTCTAACCCCCCATTTCTGAAGGGGGGCAATGGGGATTTTAAAATCCCCCTAAATCCCCCTTTAAAAAGGGGGACTTAAAGCGGGAATTCGACATGAATCAAGCCGGAAGCATGCCACGCACCGAAACCATGCTCCTCAACGTGGGGCCGTCCCACCCCAGCACCCACGGGGTGCTGCGGGTCCTGGTGGAGCTGGACGGCGAACTCATCGTCAAGGCCGACCCCGATATCGGCTTTCTCCACCGGGGCATCGAGAAGATGTGCGAGCACCGCACCTACCACAAGTGCCTGCCCCTGATGAACCGGGTGGATTATCTGGCCGGGGAGGTCAACAACTTCGGCTTCTGCCTGGCGGTGGAAAAGCTCCTGGGCATCGAGGTCCCCAAGCGGGCCCAGTATATCCGGGTGCTCATCGCGGAACTCACCCGCATCGCCTCCCACCTTTTCTGGCTGGGGACCCACGGCCACGACCTGGGGGCCATGACCCCGCTCTTCTACGCCTTCCGGGAGCGGGAAAAGATCATGGACCTGTGCGAGATGGCCTCCGGGGCCCGCATGTTCCCGCTGTACTTCCGCATCGGCGGTCTGGCCGCCGACTTGCCCCAGGAGTTTATTCCGGCGGCCTGGGATTTCGTCAAGTCCTTCCCGGGCCTCTGGCACGACTACGACAACCTCCTCACCCAGAACGAGATCTGGAAAGAGCGCACCGTGGGGGTGGGGGTCATGACCCCGGAGGAGGTGTTGGACTGGGGCTGGTCCGGCCCCATGGCCCGGGGTTCCGGGGTGGATTGGGACCTGCGCCGGGACAACCCCTATTCCAGCTACGAGGAGTTCGACTTCGAGGTGCCCCTGGGCAACAAGGCGGGCGACACCTACTCCCGCTACCTGGTGCGCCTGGCCGAGATGCTCCAGGCCAACCGCATCGTGGCGCAGGCCCTGGAAAAGATCGCCCAGACCGAGCCCGGGGACATCAAGTGCGCCGACCCCCGGGTGAGTTTGCCTCCCAAAGAGCGGGTTTACAACGAGATCGAGGCCCTGATCCACCATTTCCTCATCATCCAGGATGGCATCCGGCCGCCGGTGGGGGAAGTCTACCAGGCCATCGAGGCCCCCAAGGGCGAAATGGGTTTTTACATTATCAGCGACGGCGGCCCCAAACCTTTCCGGGTAAAGGTCCGGACGCCTTCTTTCGCGGTGCTGCAGGCCACGGATAAGCTCTGCAAAGGTCGCCTCCTGGCCGACCTCATTGCGGTCATCGGCACCATGGACATCGTCCTGGCGGACGTGGATAGATAAAAGACGGTTTTTGGTTTTTCGTTTTTGGTTTTTGGTGGTAGGGCGGGCCTCCGTGCCCGCCGCCGTAGATAATGTAGGGCGGGCACTGCCCGCCAACAAAAAAATGGTGGGCGCTGCCCACCCTACATTAAAAGCTGAAAGCTGATAGCTGAAAGCTTCAAGCCCAAAGCAGTTAAAACGGGATCGACCTATGGTAAATCTGACCATCGACGGGCGGGCCGTCCAGGCGAAAAAGGGCTCCACCATCCTGGACGCGGCCCGGGAGCACGGGATCTACATCCCCACCCTCTGCTACCATCATGCCCTGCATCCCATCGGCAGCTGCCGCATCTGCGTGGTGGAGGTGAAACCCGGACCGCCCCGGCCTCTGCCGGCCTGCGCCACCTACGTCAACGAAGGCATGGAGGTCACCACCACCTCGCCCCGGCTGGTGGCCATCCGGGAAGAACTCCTGAAGCTGGTCCTCATCAACCACGCGGTGGAGTGCCCCATCTGCGACAAGGGCGGCGAATGCGAGCTCCAGAACGTGGTCCACGCCCTGGGCATCGACAAGGTGGACCTGGAAGCCGTGACCCTGCCGCCCCGCTTCGACTACGAATCACCCCTCATTGAGCGCCACCAGGACCGCTGCGTCACCTGCGGCCGCTGCGTCACCATCTGCAAAGAGCGGGTGGGCGCCTGGTCCTGGAACTTCGCCCAGCGGGGCTATTTCACCCAGCTCTCCAGCGGCGAGGAGCCCCTGAACTGCGAGTTTTGCGGCTCCTGCATCGACGTCTGCCCGGTGGGGGCCCTGATCAACAAGCAGTGGAAGTACCGGGCCCGGGCCTGGGAAGTGGACAAGACCGAGATGGTCTGCCCCTTCTGCGGCGGTGGCTGCACCTACGAGCTGCACACCAAGGACGGCCGGCCCTTGCGGGTGCGCAACCAAACCACCGTGCTGCTGTGCGGCCGGGGCCGCTTCGGCTGGCCGGTGGTGGAGTCCGAAGACCGTCTCAAGACGCCTTTAATCAAGGAAGACGGCGGCTTTAGGCCCGCCACCTGGGACGAAGCCCTGGACCTGGCGGCGGCCAAATTTAAAGAAATCGTCGACACCGCCGGGCCCCAGGCCATTTATGGGGTGGGCTCCCCCCGGGCCACCAATGAGGCCAATTATCTCTTCCAGAAGTTCTTCCGGGCGGGTCTCGGCACCAACCAGCTGGACAATCCGGGCCGCTACGGCTATGTCCGGGCCTTGCAGGGCCTGGCCCAGGTCTTCGGCCCGCCCCAGGTCACCGGGGTGGAGCCCGGGGCCACCCGGCCCCTCCCCTACCAGTCTCCCTTTAAAGCCAACGGCGAGGCCCAGGGCAGCGGCTTCCCCTTCGTGTTGGGAAAACTGGCGGATCTGCCCAAAGCCGATCTGGTCCTGGTAATGGCCGCGGACGTCACCCCGGAGCTGCCGCCCCTGGGCTGGAAGCTGAACGAAGCCCTGGAGCGGGACACCTTCCGCCTGGTGGTGGCCAACAACCGCAAGACCAAGTTCGACCGCTACGCGGCTCTCTCCCTGCGCTACCAGCCGGGCAGCGAGCGATTGCTGGTGGCCGGCCTCATCAAGGCCCTGCTGGCGGGGAAGTCGGCCTTGACCCCCACCATCCAGGCCGAGGGCCTGGACGAGTTCAAAGAGAGCCTGAAAAAGGTCCATTTGAAGGACGTGGCCGCCAAGACCGGGGTGCAGGAGAGCGCCCTGAAAGAGACCGCGGCCCTGTTGGCGAAGGCCCAGGCCCCGGCCATCATCTTCGGCGCCGAGCTCCTGGGCCAGGACAAGGGCGTCCAGAACGCCCTGGCCCTGGCCAACCTCTTCCTGTTGGTGGGCAAACCGGATAACCCAGGCAGCGCCCTCTATCCCGTGGCCGAGAAGAACAATTCCCGGGGCGTCTGCGAAGTGGGGGTCCTGCCGGACCATTTGCCCGGCTACCGGCCCCTGGACGCGGACGGCGCCTCGGTCTTCTGGGGGGCGCAGCCCGTGGTGACCGAAGCGGGCCCCACCCTGGAGGGGATGCTGGAGCTCCTGGAGCAGGGCGACCCCGCCGCGCCCCAGGCCCTGTACCTGCTGGGCGGCGACCTGCTGCGCTGGCTCCCCAACCGCAAGCGGACCGAAAAGCTCTTGAAGAAAGTCCCCTTCATCGTGGTGCAGGATGCCTTCCTCACCGAGACGGCGCAATTGGCCCAGGTGGTGCTGCCGGTGGCGGTGCACGCCGAGCAGGAAGGCACCTTTGTCAGCAGCACCGGGCAGTTGGGGAAGCTGGCCCAGGCCCTGTCCGCCAACGGGGTGCGCCCCGACTGGCAGATCATCGGCCAGTTGGCCGCCAAAATGGGCCTCCCCCTGAAATTCGCCGGTCCCAAGGACATCTTCCGGGAACTGGCCCAGAACCTGCCCCTGTGGGCCGGACTGGCGCCCCAATCCAGTGCGCCCGGCCCGGATTTTAAGGCCGCGGTGGGGGGCAAGTTCGTCCCCTTCGAGACGGACGTGAGCCTTCCCGGCCGGCGGCCCTTCACCCTGGTCATCGGCAAGGCTTTGCAGCACTCCGGCTCCTTCACCACCCATGAGCCCTGCGGCACCCTGGTGGTTACCGGCGAGGCGCGCCTCAAGATCAACCCGGAAGACGCCCAGAACCTGGACCTGGCCGACGGCGACACCGCCAAGGTCGTTTCCTCCCAGGGAGAGATCAGCCTGCCCGTCACCGTGACCCCGGACCTGCCGGCCGGGGTGGTGTTTATGCCGGACCATTTCGCCGCCCCGGCGGCCCATAAGTTGACTCTTAACTCCAACCTGGTGCGCGTGACCATCCAAAAGGGTTGAGAAGATGAATCTGCCCCTGTTGATAATTATCTGCGTCGCCAAGATCGCCGTGGTCATGGGGGTCTTGCTCACGGCCGTGGCCTACACGGTGCTCCTGGAGCGCAAGGTCCTGGGTTTCATCCAGTTGCGCTACGGCCCCAACCGGGTGGGACCGTGGGGCTTGCTGCAGCCCGTGGCGGACCTCATCAAGTTGATGTTCAAGGAGGACTTCACGCCTCCGGGAGCCAACAAGGTGCTGTTCGTCCTGGCTCCCATCCTCACCGCGAGCACCGCGTTTCTGCCCTTTGCAGCCATTCCCTTCGCCGGCGCCATTCTGCCCCCGGAGATCACGCTGTACGGCCACAAGATCGATCTCAGCGTCGCCGCCCTGAACCAGGGGGTCATCGCCGACCTCAACGTGGGGCTCCTCTACATCTTTGCGGTCTCCTCCCTGGCGGTGTACGGCGCGGTCCTGGGGGGCTGGGCCTCCAACAACAAGTACTCCCTGCTGGGCGGCCTGCGCCTCAGCGCCCAGATGATCAGCTACGAGTTGGCCCTGGGCCTGTCCGTCATCGGGGTGCTGATGCTGGCCGGCTCTTTAAGCACCGTGAAGATCGTGGAAGCCCAGAAGACCATACCCTTCGTGGTCTATCAGCCCCTGGGCTTCATCCTCTTTATGGTGGCGGCCTTCGCCGAGTGCGGCCGCACCCCCTTTGACCTCATCGAGTGCGAAAACGAGCTGGTGGCCGGCTACCAGACGGAATACAGCTCCATGAAGTGGGCCCTGTTCATGATGGGGGAATACACCCACATCATCGTGGCCTCGGCCCTGGCCACCACTTTGTTCCTGGGCGGCTGGCAGGGGCCGGTGCTGCCCCCCATTGTCTGGTTCATGGTAAAGACCTTCGCCCTGGTCTTCTTCTTCATCTGGGTGAGAGGCACCTTCCCCCGGCTCCGGTTTGACCAGCTCATGCAGCTGGGCTGGAAGGTGCTGCTGCCCCTGTGCCTGGCCAACATCCTGGTCACCGGGGCCTTAATCTTATTTCTCAAGGGTTAACCCATGATCATTCCTTTACTCAAAGGTCTGGCCACTACCCTCAGGATGGTGTTCACCAAACCCATCACTTTGCAGTATCCCGAAGAGAAGCGGGAGGTGTCCCCCCGCTGGCGGGGCCATCCGGAGCTCACCGTGGACCCCGACGGCCGGCGGCGCTGCGTGGCCTGCACCCTGTGCATGGTGGTCTGCCCCTCCAACGCCATCCGGGGCATTGTGGCCGCGGAAGGTCCGGAGCACGAGAAGTACCCGGTGGAGTTCACCATCGACCTGCAGCGCTGCATCTTCTGCGGCTTCTGCCAGGAGGCCTGCCCCAAGGGCGCCATTAAGCTGAACAACCTGTACGAACTGGCCCAATTCGAGAAAAGCGCGCTCATCCTCGATATGGAACGGGCCACCCAGAGCAAGTCGCAACTGCGCCTGCAGGATTGGCTGTGAACCGCCTGGCCGGTCCCACGCCATTTCGGCAGGCATAGGAGGAGGGATGCAGATCCTCTTTTTCATCCTGGCAGCCATGGCCCTGATCTCCGGAGTCCTGGTGGTCTTTCAGACCCATCCGCTGCGGAGCGCCCTCTGGCTCATCGTCAATTTTTTTGCGGTGGCGGGCATCTACCTGCTGGCCCACGCCGAGTTCATCGCCGCCATCCAGGTGATCGTCTATGCCGGGGCCATCATGGTGCTGTTCCTGTTCGTCATCATGCTCCTGAACCTGCGCCAGCCCGAAGCGGCCCCCAGGTTTCCCTACATCGGGCAGAAGCTGGGGGGCATCGTCCTGGCCGGGTTCACCGCCCTGATCCTGATGTACGGGTTCTCCCAGGCCAAGCTGCCGCCGCCCAAAGCCATGGCCCCGGGCCTGGGCAACACCGAGTCCATTGCCGTGAGCCTCTTTACCGATTACCTGCTGCCCTTCGAAGTCACCTCGGTGCTGCTCCTGGTGGCCATCGTCGGCGCGGTGGTGCTGGCGAAGACCCGGCTGAAGTGAGATATTATCTTGGCAAATATTTTTAAAAATCCCCCTAAATCCCCCTTTTACAAAGGGGGACTTGCGGCCGCCTGGCATTGTAGGGGCGGTTCGCGAACCGCCCCTACAGAGGGCATCTTCATTCCCCCCTTTATTAAAGGGGGGTCAGGGGGGATTTTAGTTTTCCCAGATGGCCAATTCATCGGTCATGAATTTGAGGGGGAGTTCTGATGGCCGTGCCCTTGTCTTATTATCTGGCCCTGAGCATCACCCTGTTCGCCCTGGGGGCCATCGGGGTCATCATCCGGCGCAACGCCCTGGTCGTCTTCATGTGCATCGAAATGATGCTCAACTCCGTCAACCTGGCCTTCATCGGCTTTGCCGACTATTTCAAGGCAGTGGATGGCCAGATGTTCGTGTTCTTTGTGCTGACCGTAGCCGCCGCAGAGGTGGCCGTAGGGCTGGCCCTCATCGTGGCCATCTTCCGCAACCGGGCCACCGTGTACGTGGACGATCTCAATATCCTCAAGTGGTGAGGCGAACTCCATGATGGATTATGTCTGGCTGATTCCCCTGTTCCCCTTCATCGGCTTTTTGGTCAACGGCCTGTTGGGCAAAAGCCTCCCCAAGGGGGTGGTGGGGACCATCGGCTCCCTGGCCGTGGGCCTGAGTTTCCTGGTCACCGTCAGTATCTTTTGGCAATACCTCAACCTGCCGCTGGAGGCCCGGCCGGTGGAGAAGACGGTCTTCACCTGGATCTCTTCCGGCACCTTCAAGGCTGAAGCTGCGTTTCTGGTGGATCCCCTGTCCCTGGTCATGCTGCTGGTGGTCTCCGGGGTTAGCACCCTCATCCACATCTACTCCATCAGCTACATGTACGATGATCCGGGGTTTTACCGGTACTTCTCCTATCTCAACCTCTTCGTCTTTGCCATGCTCCTCCTGGTCTCGGCCAACAACTTCCTCTTCATGTTCGTGGGCTGGGAGGGGGTGGGGCTCTGCTCTTATCTGCTCATCGGCCACTGGTATGAGAAACAGTCCGCCAGCGACGCAGCCAAGAAGGCCTTCGTGGTCAACCGCATCGGCGACTTCGGCTTCCTCCTGGGCATCTTCCTGATTTTCTGGACCTTCGACACCATCAACTTCCGGGAAGTCTTCGCCCTGGCCGCCAAGTATCCGGTGGGCACCGGCGTCATCACCGCCATCACCTTGTGCCTCTTCGTGGGGGCCACCGGCAAGTCGGCCCAGTTGCCGCTCTATACCTGGCTGCCCGACGCCATGGAAGGCCCCACCCCGGTGTCCGCCTTGATCCACGCGGCCACCATGGTGACCGCCGGCGTCTATATGGTGGCCCGCTGCAGCACCCTGTACGTGCTGGCCCCCGTCTCCTTGACGGTGGTGGCCGCGGTGGGGGCCATCACCGCCATCTTCGCCGCCACCATCGGCATGGCCCAATATGACATCAAACGGGTCCTGGCTTACTCCACCGTGAGCCAACTGGGGTATATGTTCCTGGCCTGCGGCGTGGGGGCCTTTACCTCCGGCATCTTCCATCTCATGACCCACGCCTTTTTCAAAGCCCTTCTCTTCTTGGGGTCCGGCTCCGTCATCCACGGTTTGCATGGCGAACAGGACATGCGCCACATGGGCCACCTGAAGAAATACATGCCCATCACCTACTGGACCTTCTTGCTGGCCACCCTGGCCATCGCCGGCATCTTTCCCTTTGCCGGCTTCTTCAGCAAGGACGAAATCCTGTTCCACTCCCTGGTGAGCGGGCACTACGTCTTCTGGGGCATCGCCACCGTGGCCGCCTTCATCACCGCGTTCTACATGTTCCGGGCGGTGTTCCTGACCTTCCTGGGGGAGTCCCGGGTGGATCCCCATGTGCATCCCCATGAGTCGCCGCCCCTGATGACCGTGCCCTTGATGACCCTGGCGGCGCTGTCGGTGGTGGGCGGCTTCATCGGCTTCCCCATCATCAAAGGGGCCAACAAGTTCAAGGAATTCCTGGCTCCGTCCATCACCCCCATGGTCCACGAGGTGCATGCCTCCGCCGGCTTTGAGATCACCATGATGATTTTTTCCATGGCGGTGGCCGCCGTCGGCATCTACACCGCCTACAAGTTCTATCTCAAGCGGCCGGAACTGCCCGCCATGGTGACCGACAAGTTCCGGACCATCTACGACCTGGTCTACCACAAGTACTACATGGACGAGATCTACGACGCCACTGTGGTGGAACCCATCAAGCGGGGCTCCGACTTCCTGTGGCGCGGGGTGGACGAAAAAGTGGTGGACGGCGCAGTTAACGGCAGCGCCGGCACCGTCGCCTGGCTCAGCGGCCATCTTCGCAAACTGGAGACCGGCTTCGTGCAAAACTATGCTCTGGCCATCCTCATCGGGGTGGTGCTCATTGCCGGCTACTTAATAGGGCGTTAGGGGGGATCCATGCAACTACCAATCCTCTCCATTCTCATCTTCTTCCCCGTGGCGGGGATCGTCTTCCTGCTGTTCCTGAACAATGAGAACAAGCGGGGCCTCAAAATCGCCACCATGGCCATATCCCTGGCGGAGTTCTGCTTCTCCCTGCCCCTATGGTTCTCCTTCAACGGCCAGACCGCGGCCATGCAGTTCGTGGAGCGCCGCGACTGGCTCCCCACCTACGGCATCAGCTACTACGTGGGGGTGGACGGCTTCTCGCTCTTGCTCATCCTGCTCACCACCTTCCTGACCCCCATCTGCGTCCTGGCCACCTGGGAGGACATCCAGCACCGGGTCAAGGAGTTCATGATTTGCCTGCTGGCGTTGATGAGCGGCATGATCGGCGTCTTTGTCTCCCTGGACCTCTTCCTCTTCTACGTCTTCTGGGAGGTGATGCTCATCCCCATGTACCTGTTGATCGGGGTCTGGGGCAATCCGGCCCGCCGGGTCTATGCGGCCATCAAGTTCTTCCTGTTCACCATGTTCGGGTCGCTGCTGATGCTGGTGGCCATTTTGGTCCTCTACTTCCATTACGGCGCCACCACCGGCACCTATACCTTTGATCTGTTGAAGATGTACGGCCTGAATATCCCCTTCCACATGCAGTTCTGGATGTTCCTGGCCTTCGGGCTGGCCTTCGCCATCAAGGTCCCCATGTTCCCCTTCCACACCTGGCTGCCGGACGCCCACACCGAAGCCCCCACCGTGGGTTCCGTCATCCTGGCCGCGGTGCTCCTGAAGATGGGGACTTACGGCTTCCTACGCTTCAACATGCCGCTCTTTCCCCAGGCGGCCCATTACTTCGTGCCCCTGTTTTCCATCCTGGCCCTCATCGGCATCATTTACGGGGCCCTGGTCTCCATGATGCAAAAAGACCTGAAGCGCCTCATCGCCTTCTCTTCCGTCAGCCACCTGGGCTTCGTCATGCTGGGGCTCTTCACCTTCACCATGCCCGGGGTCCAGGGGGGCATCATCCAGATGATCAACCACGGGCTCTCCACCGGGGCCCTGTTCTTGATCGTGGGCATGATTTACGAGCGGCGCCACACCAGGATGATCGCCGACTTCGGGGGGCTGTCCACCCCCATGCCCGTCTACGCCGCCATCTTTTTGATCGTCTCATTGTCTTCCATCGGGCTGCCGGGCCTCAACGGCTTCGTGGGCGAGTTTCTCATTCTCCTGGGCACTTTCAAGACCAACAAGCTGTACGCCATCCTCGGGGCCACCGGGGTCATCTTCGCCGCCTGCTACATGCTGTGGATGTTCCAGCGGGTGATGTTCGGGGAAGTAACCAACGATAAAAACCGGGACCTGAAGGACCTCTCCTGGCGGGAGATCGCCATCTTCGCGCCCCTTATTCTCTTCATCGTCTGGATCGGCGTCTATCCCAGCACCTTTTTGGATAAAACCAAGGCAACCACGGAAAACTTCCTGGCCATGATGGAAAAGGCAAAAGAAACCAAGGTCAGTCTATCCCAAGTGTTTAGGGGGGAGGCGCCATGACCCTCAACATCCCCAGCTTCCAACTGAGCAGTATCGGGCCGGCCCTCACCCTGACGGTAACCGCCATCCTCATCCTGTTGCTGGACGCTCTCTCCCCTAAAGGGCGCAAAACTTACTTCCCCCAGCTCAGCCTGGCGGGACTGGCGCTGGCGGCGTTCCAGGCCATCGGCCTGTGGGGCCGGACCGGCACAGACTTCGCCCGGATGATCTATCTCGACAACTTCACCTTCTTCTTCTATCTCATCTTCATCCTGGGCACCGCCCTCACCGTGCTGCTCTCCCGCCAGTACCTGGAGGATTACGGCAAGAATATGGGCGAGTACTACGCCCTGTTGCTCTTTGCCACCGTGGGCATGATGCTCATGGCCGCGGGGGCCCACCTGATCATGATCTTCCTGGGCCTGGAGATTATGTCCATCGCGGTCTACGTCCTGGCGGGGCTCTTCCGGGAAGACGCCCGCTCCAACGAGGCCGCCCTGAAGTACCTCATTTTGGGCTCCTTCGCCAGCGCTTTTCTGCTCTTCGGCATGGCCATGCTCTACGGCGCCGCGGGGGGCACCCTGTACCTGGGCGACCTGGCCGGCAGACTGGCCGGGGCCACCGCCTTACAGCCCCTGATTCTGCTGTCCATCGCCCTGCTGGTGGTGGGCTTCGGCTTCAAAGTGGCCTCGGTGCCCTTCCACATGTGGACCCCGGACGTTTACGAAGGGGCCCCCACCTCGGTCACCGCCTTCATGGCGGTGGGGGTGAAGGCCGCGGCCTTCGCCGCCTTCGCCCGGGTCTTTTTCCTGGCCTTCCTGGCCATGAAAATGGACTGGAACATGCTCCTGTGGGTGTTGGCCGTGGCCACCATGACCGTGGGCAACGTCACCGCCATCGCCCAGACCAACATCAAGCGCATGCTGGCCTACTCCTCCATCGCCCACGCCGGCTACCTCCTGGTGGCCCTGGTGGCCGCCAACCAGTTGGGCGCGGTAAGCCTCTTGTACTACCTGCTGGCCTACACCTTGATGAACCTGGGGGCCTTCGGGGTGGTGATCCTGGTGGGGCGCAAGCGTGACAGCTACCTCAACATCTACGATTACTCCGGCCTGGGCTTCCAGCACCCGGCCCTGGCCGCGGCCATGGCCCTGTTCATGTTCGCCCTGGCCGGCATCCCGCCCACCATGGGGTTCGTGGGGAAATTCTACATCTTTTCCGCCGCGGTGAAGGCGGGCTACATCTGGCTGGCTATCCTGGGGGTGCTCAACTCCCTAGTGTCGGTGTTCTACTATCTCCGCATCACCGTGCTCATGTACATGAAACCGGCGGAGGCCGACCTGGGACCGGTGCTCTTCACCCCGGCCCAGACCGCGGTAGTGGCCGTCACCGCCTTCGGCGTCCTCTGGTTCGGCATCTTCCCCGGCTTCCTCTACGACCTGGCGGTGAACGCCACCAAGATTTTTCCGGGCCTGTAACAGAAAGTTTGGGATAAAATTAAAAAGGCAGGGCCACAGGCCCTGCCTTTTATTTATTGGGGAGGGGGTCAAGGGCAGTAAGCCCTTGCACTTACGAAAAACTCCCCAAACCCCACCCCCAATCCCTTATGGGTTTTGTTCCTTGGGGCCTGGGAGGGAGTCCAGGTAGGGGCGGTTCGCGAACCGCCCCTACGTCCCTGGCCCTCCCCCCAAAAATCCTTACGCCGCCTTCCGGGTCCGCTTTTTCAGGCGGTTGGCCTTCTTGCGCAGGAGGTCGATCTTGGCCCGGGGTTCCCCCGCGGCGATGGCCTCCACCTTCTTGGCCCGCATCTCCTTGGCCTTTTCTTTCAAATCCCGCATGCTGACTTTCTCGGCCTGCTTGCCTTCGTCCTTGATGCCCTTCACCTTCTTGATGGCGCTCAACAGCTCCTCTTTGTTCATGCTGTGCACCCCGGAGATCTCTCCCAGGTCCAGGGCGTATTTCCTGAGCTCCGTGGCGGTCATCCTGTCCAGGGGCTTTCCCTTTTTTTCTTTACGCTCCTTCTTCGCCATGTGTCCTCTCCTGAAATGGTTTTGCGACGCCTTGCGAGAGGGGCACGGCACGCCGTGCCCCTACCTGAAATGTAGGGTGGGCACTGCCCACCTTCCTTATTTTATGGCGGGCAGTGCCCACCCTACTGGCCCTCCCCCTCGAGGGGGAGGGAAAATAACAGGCGTGATTTTAGGATAATCCCAAGGTCTGCTCATAGCGGACCTCTTTTACCGAAAACCGAAAACGGAAAATCGCAAACCAGCTCTTACCCCTTGCCTTCCGCCTTCTCTTCCAGCCTTTCCGCCAGCTTGATGAAAGGCTTGATCAGGTCGATGGGGATGGGGAACAGGGTGGTGGAGTTCTTTTCCGCGGCGATCTCCCGCAGGGTCTGCAAGTAGCGCAGTTGCAGGGACATGGGCTCCGTGGCCAAAATCTTGGCCGCGTCCGCCATTTTGGCTGCGGCCTGGAATTCGCCCTCGGCGTTGATGACCTTGGCCCGCCGTTCCCGCTCCGCCTCGGCCTGCTTGGCGATGGCCCGCTGCATCTCGAGGGGCAGATCAATAGACCTGACTTCCACCAGGGTTACCTTGATCCCCCAGGGCTCGGTCTGCCCGTCCAGGATTTCGGCCAGCTGGGCGTTGACCTTCTCCCGTTCGGCCAGAAGGTCGTCCAGCTCCATCTGGCCGCAGACGCTCCTCAAGGTGGTCTGGGCCAGGAGCTGGGTGGCGGTGTAGTAGTCCCTCACTTGAATAATGGCCTTCAGGGGCTCGACCACCCGGAAATAGACCACCGCGTTCACCTTTACCGTGACGTTGTCCCGGGTGATGACGTCCTGGGAGGGCACTTCGTAGGTCACCAACTGCAGGTTGACCTTGGTCATGCGGTCCACAATGGGGATGAGGATGATGAGGCCCGGGCCTTTGGCCCAGTCCAGGGCCCGGCCCAGCCGGAAAATCACGCCCCGTTCGTACTCATTCAGGATCTTGATGGCGCTCATCAGGAAGAACACCGCCAGGATGATGATCACCATAAAATAGCCGGAAATGTACTGAGAAATGCCTGACATACTGCCTCCTTGTTATTGCACCCGGCGCACCCGGAGCTTCAGATTGACGACCTCCACCACTTCCACGGTCTCCCCTTTGGCAATGGGCTCCTCGCTCACGGCATGCCAGTATTCGCCGTGCACGAAGACCTGGCCTTCGGGGTCCAGGCGCGTGTAGGCCACGCCCCGTTCCCCCACCATGGCCGGGGCGCCGGTCATGGCCCGCCGCAGGTGGCTGCGAAACACGAACCCGGCCACCATCACAAAAAACAGGGAAAAGATGATCACCGTGGGAACCAACACGCTCCAGGAGATATCCATGCCCCCCTCACCCCCGCGAAACAGCATGACGGCCCCCAGAAACAGCGACACTATCCCGGCCAGGGATAGGAGGCCGTAGCTGGTGATCTTGAACTCCAGAATGAAGAAGATAAACGCCAGAATGATCAAGAGAATGCCGATATAGTTGATGGGCAGGGTCTGAAAGGCGAAGAAAGCCAGGAGCAGGCAGATGGCCCCCAGCACCCCGGGCAGCACCACCCCGGGGTGGGCCAGCTCGAAGTAAATGCCCGCCAGGCCGATCATCATCAGGATGAATGCAATATTGGGGTCGGCGATGTAGCGCAACAGCCGAAACCGCATGCCTTCGGGGATTTCCCGCACCGGGACGCCGGCGGTGTGCAGGACCAGTTTTTTCCCGCCCACCTCCACCCGCCGCCCGTTAATCTTGGTTAACAGATCCTCCAGGTTGTCGGCCACCACCTCAATGACTTTGAGCTTTAAGGCTTCGGACGCGGGAATGGAGACGCTCTGGCGGATGGCCTTTTCCATCCAGTCGGCGTTGCGGCCGCGCTCCTCGGCCAGGGCCCGGCCGTAGGCCACAAAATCGTTGACCACCTTCTTTTCCATGGCCTTGTCCATCTTCCCCATGCCGATGGACACCGGGTGGGCCGCGCCGATATTGGTGTTCGGGGCCATGGCGGCCACGTCCGCCGCCACGGTGATGAAAACCCCGGCCGAGGCGGCCCTGGCCCCCCGGGGGTAGACGTAGACCACCACCGGGACCTTGGAGTTGCTGACGGCCTGGACGATCTGGCGCATGGATGAATCCAGCCCGCCGGGGGTGTCCAGCTCGATTACCAGGGCCTCGGCCTTCTCGGTTTCCGCCAGGCGGATGCTATCCACGATGAACTCGGCCAGCCCCGGGTTGATGGAGCCCACCGCCTTGATCACGTAAACCGCCCGGGGACCGGCCGCGTTGAGCCCGGACCCGGCCCCCAGCGCCACGAAGGCCAGCAGGGCCAGGAGGGCGAACTTGAGGTGGCGTTTCATAGTTTCTTTGACATTTAGAAGCATCGTTTATTTGCCCCCCATTTCTAAAGGGGGGGGAGGGGGATTATATAACCGCCTAAAAATCCCCCTAAATCCCCCTTTAAGAAAGGGGGACTTCAAGCACCCTGAACCCAAGGTTTAAGGTTGAATTGCCCTCATACAATTAATGAAACGTAACCCCAGTCCTCTTCCTGGGAAGCCAGGTACTCCATCACCTGCTGCATGTCCCCCCAGGTCTTGTGCCGTTCCTTGGGGAACCTGAGGAGGTAAGAAGGGTGGAAAGTGGGCATCACCCGGATGTGGTCATGACGCTGCCAGCGCCCCCGGAGGCGGGTCAGGGGCTCTCTCGTGCCCAGCAAGGCCTGGGTGGCCACCCGGCCCAAAGTCACGATCACCCGGGGCCGCACCGCCTTGATTTGTTTCAGGAGAAACGGCAGGCAGGCCTCGATTTCGTCGGCCTCCGGCTCCCGGTTTCCCGGGGGGCGGCTTTTGACCACGTTGGTGATGTAGACCTGGTCCCGGCGCAGCCCCAGTTTGTTCAAAAGGTTGTTCAAGAGCTGCCCCGCGGCCCCCACGAAGGGCAGGCCCTGCAGGTCTTCTTCGGCCCCCGGGGCCTCCCCGATGAACATCAGGGCCGCGGCCGGGTTGCCGTCCCCGAAGACCAGGTGGGTGGCGCCGGCGTAAAGCTTGCACCTGCGGCATTTCCCCATCTCCTGCCGGATCTCCGCCAACGTGGGGATGGGCTCTTCCCGGCCCGTTTCTTCCTTGGGCCGCGCCGGCACCTCCCCGGGCAGGGCCTTGAGGCCCAAACGCCGCTGGTACCGGAGCCAGGCCGAGAGTCCCGTCACCAGCTCCCGCAGTTCCCGGACCGGGCTCTCAGGCACTGACCGTCTCCCACCGGGCCGCCACCAGGCGGGCTACTCGATCCAGGATCCTGGTGGCCACCTCTTCCTTGTGGAGCAAGGGCAAACGCTCCGCCTCGCCTTCCCGGCCGATAAGGGTAACTTCGTTGGTGTCCGCCTGGAAACCGGAATCAGGCCGGTTGACGTCGTTGGCCACGATGAGGTCCAGGTTTTTCTCCCGCACCTTGCGGCGGGCCTCGGCTTCCAGGTCGTGGGTCTCCGCCGCGAAGCCCACCACCACCTGCCTGGTCTTCCGCCGGGCCAGGCCCTTCAGGATATCGGGGTTCTGGGTCAGGTGGTATTGCATCTCCTCTTGGCCCCGCTTCATCTTCTTGACTTCGGCCCGGCTGGGACGGTAATCGCTCACCGCCGCGGCCATGAGCAGCACGTCGGTCCCGGGGAAGCGTTCTTTGACCGCGTCCGCCATTTCCCTGGCCGAGCGCACCGCGACCAGCTCCACGCCGTAAGGCGCCGACAGCGCGGTGGGGCCGCTGATCAGACAGACGTCCGCCCCCCGGCGCCAGGCCACCCGGGCCAGGGCATAGCCCTGTTTGCCGCTGGAGCGGTTGGTCAAAAACCGCACCGGGTCGAAATCCTCATAGGTGGGGCCGGCGGTGACCAGCACCCGGCAGCCCATGAAGTCTTGGGGGCTCACCAGGCGGGCGCCGGCCTCCACTATGGCCTCCGGCTCCGGCAGCCGGCCCAGCCCCACCGCGCCGCAGGCCAGCTCCCCGGCCTCCGGCTCCATCACGTGCAAGCCCCGGGCCCTTAGGCGGTCCAGATTTTCCTGCACCACCGGGTTGTGCCACATCTGGTCGTTCATGGCCGGGCATACCAGCACCGGCTTGGTGGCGGCCAGCATCACGGTGGTGAGCAAATCGTCCCCGATGCCGGCGGCCAGCTTGCCGATGAGATTGGCGGTGGCCGGCGCCAACACGATGGCGTCCACCTCCTGCCCCAGGGCCACGTGCTCCAGGGGGTCGCTGCCGGGCCCGAACATGGCCGCCGCCACCTTCTCCCCGGTGAGGGCCTGGAACGTCAGGGGACCCACAAACTCCTGGGCCGACCGGGTCATCATCACCTTGACCCGGGCCCCGGCAGAGATCAACCGCCGGGCCAACTCCGCAGCCTTGTATGCCGCAATGCCGCCGGATACCCCCAATAAAATGCGCTTGCCGGTGAAGATCATGACAGGGTCCTTTTGGGGGAGGGGCTAAGGGCTTTTTTATAAGTTACCCTTACCCCTCCCCCAAGCCCCCACCCCAATCCCTTATGGGGGTTGGGGGTGGGGTTTTAGGGGAGGGCGGCAGGGGCCGTC
>Ga0315282_10001963_pt1 | contig 38503 bp, 32 predicted proteins | sample YL17G07_20_MG_FD_203693 | JGI IMG/M metagenome (GOLD analysis project Ga0315282, IMG submission 203693) | Sediment microbial communities from Yellowstone Lake, YNP, Wyoming, USA - YL17G07_20 | ecosystem: Environmental > Aquatic > Freshwater > Lake > Sediment | place: USA: Wyoming | collected... | reverse complement strand
GACATGGAGGGCCTATGTCCGAAATCGAAGCCAGAAAAGCCATCGAAGCTTATTTCGAGGCGTTTAACGCGCAGGACGAAGAGGCCATGCGCCGGCGGCTTCACTTTCCATTTGCCTGGATCGTGAACAACCGAGTCCGGCCGGTGGCCACGGCCGCCGAGTTCGAAGCACCCACGAAAATGCTCGTCCAGAGCGAAGGTTGGGCCCGAAGCCAGGTGGATTTCATCGAGATCATTCAGGCCTGGGACGAAAAGGTCCACGCCAAGCTCGCCTACAGCCGTTACCGGGCAGACGGGACTCGGTACGTCACCCATGAGTGTCTCTGGATTATCACCAAGGTGAACGATCACTGGGGGGTGCAACTCATGTCCCTGCATGTTCCCCGGTAAAGAGATATTTCCAGACGGGAGCCAGGCGTTCATCGGTGACGAACCGGCGGCCAAGCCCTCGCGGCCCGAAGGAGGGCCTCGATGCGGCCCGGCCCAGCGGCCATGGTGAAACCCTGGCGAACAACCGGGAGGCAACACCCGGCCACGAGACGCGCCTGGAAATTTCTCCAAATAAATACATATAGTTATAATGATCTTTCTTTTTTCTTGACCTGTAGGAGGAATTGGTCTATAAATAGTAATGAAGATATAACTTTATTACTATTATTATTGAGGTTTCCGCGGATGCACCAGAGAGCCGAAAGCGTCTCTTGAAGGATCGTCCTGGAAATGAGTGCCTCTAAGGTCGATCCGATATTCATTCGCAAGAAACGGGGGCGACGTTATGTCAGAAGGAGCGTTATCCGGTTTTAAGGTATTGGACCTTACCCATTATGTGGCAGGGCCTTACTGCACGAGACTTCTGGCTGGATATGGGGCCGAGGTAATCAAGATCGAAAGACCTGGCACCGGAGATGGGGCTCGGCAGCTCGGTCCGTTCGTCGGCAATGACCCGCATAGTGAGAAGAGCCTGCTTTTCCTGTATTTGAATACCGGCAAGAAAAGCATCACCCTGAATCTCAAAGCACCGGCCGGAAAAGAGATTTTCAAGAGGCTGGTTGAAGAAGCGGATATTGTTGTTGAGAATTATGAGCCAAGAGTCATACCGTCATTGGGCCTGGGGTATGATGCCCTCGCCGAAATAAACCCGAAACTGGTGATGACTTCGATTTCAAATTTTGGGCAAACCGGGCCATATCGCGATTACAAGGCATCGGAGATTGTCGAGTACGCCTTGAGCGGTCTGATGAAAATGACGGGCGATCCCTACCGTGAACCGCTGAAAATGGGCCTGGATGTCGCCCAATTTACCGGTGGACAGGCGGCCGTTGCTCCCACGCTCGCGGCTCTCTATGCCGCGCAATCGACCCATAAAGGGCGGTATGTGGATATCTCCATCATGGATAGTTGCGTTGGCATTACTGAGTGGCAGGTCGCACTCTATCAAGCGATCAATCACATCACACCGAGGATGGGCAATTCCAACCAGAAAGGACATCCTTGGGGCATCTTTCCATGCAAGGACGGCTGGGTGGTCATCGCCACCATGGGTTCCAGTTTTCAATACGTGGCCGAGCTGGTTGGCGCCGATGAACTGAAGGACCCTAAATTCCTAGGGCATGGAGCCCGCATTGGGTTGCGCGATGAGATCGATCTTCACCTGATGCCCTGGCTATCGGATATTGACAAGGAATACTGGATAAAAAACGTTTTTGAATATTTGAATAAGAAGCGGGGGACTGCCGCGGGTTGGGTACGCAATGTTGAAGATCTGGCGCATTGTCCCCAGCTCAAATCCCAACACTTCTATCAGACGATCGGGCATCCGTTCCATGGGAAGGGGGTATACCCCGGCGGACCGGTTCTAATGGGCGAGACACCTTGGAAAAATGGCAGGGCTCCTCTATTAGGCGAGGACAACCAGGAAATTTTCGGCTCGCGGCTGGGCCTCGCCAAGGAGGAACTCGCGGTGCTCAAGCGGGAAGGGGCGATTTAGGTTCCAGGGCATACCCATTAAGGTTGGAGGATGATTTCATGATTACGCGTCTCGATCATATCGGCGTTGCCGTTAAGAGCCTCGACCAGGTCAAGCACATGGCTGCTTCGGCGTTCAAGGTGAATTTTCCCCGGCCCGAGAGAGAGGGGGATTTCAAGGCCAGCTGGCTACAGTTCGGCAATGTTCTGGTCGAGTTTATGGAGCCTGTCGACGAGGATGGGGTAATCGGAAAGTTTCTAAAAAGCCGGGGTGAAGGGGTACATCATCTCTGCTTTGAGGTGGATAACATCGAAGCGGAGGTCGAGTCCTATGTGGTTCAAGGGCTGACCCTCGTCCGACCGGGAATTATGGGAAGGCCTGGATGGCGGGTTGCTTTTTTTCATCCGAAGAGCGCGTTCGGTATGCTCATTGAACTCGTCCAGACACGAATTTGAGCGAAGAAAGGATGCAAAGATGAAGGCACTGCCGCTTCAAGGGATCAGGGTTGCCGACTGTACGCAGGCCTGGGCCGGCCCGCATTGTACCCAGCAACTGGCTGACCTCGGTGCTGAGGTAATCAAGGTAGAACCACCGTACGGCGCGACGCGGGGGGACAAGAAAGCCTCCTCAGGGACTTATCAAGGTGCAAAAGCCAGGGGGAAGCCATGGAATCGCCAGAGCGTTTTCAACATCCTCAACCGAAACAAGCTTTCGGTAAGTATGGATCTGACGAAGGAAGAAGGCAAACGGCTGTTTAAGGAGCTGGTGAAGTTATGTGACATCGTGCTCGATAATTACGCCGCTGGAGTGATGGACAGGCTGGGGATCGGCTATGAGGAATTGAAAAAGGTGAAGCCGGATATCATCATGGCCAGTTGTAATGGTTACGGTCCAAACGGACCATGGGCGCATTATCATTCCTATGGCGTGGTCCAAGAACCAATGTGCGGATACATGGCCTTGACAGGCTATATCGGTGACGAAACACCATATAGGTCCGGAGTCGACCACATCGATCCTATCACCGGAACACACATGGCAGGAACTCTGATCGCCGCCCTCCTCCATCGGCAAAAAACAGGTAAAGGGCAACAGATTAACATTTCCATGATGGAGTCGGCCGTTAATTTCATTGGGCCGGCGATCTTGGACTATACCATTAACGGCAGGATCGCGGAGCACAAGGGTAATCGGCACAATCAGGATGCCATGGCTCCGCACGGCTGTTATCGATGCAAGGGGAAGGATGAATGGGTTGTCATCGCCGTTGGCTCGGATGAGGAGTGGAATGCTTTCTGTCAGGCTATCGGCAATCCTCCCTGGACCGAGGAAAAGCGATTTGGCGACCTGTATGGTCGTCTCAGGAATCAAGACGATCTGGATAAACATGTGGAGAGCTGGACCATCGAAAGAGACAAGTATGAGGCGATGCACGTGTTGCAAAAGGCCGGGGTTGCCGCTGGAGCTGTATTGGATATGGCTGAACAGCATGCCGACCCGCAACTGAAGGAGAGAGATTTCTGGCAGAGGGTGGAGCATCCTGAAGCCGGGGCCATGGACATGATCGGTCCGAGGTACAGGATGTCCGGGATACCAATTATCTCTCTCAAACCCGCGCCTTTGTTCGGCCAACACACAGACTATGTGTTCAAAGCACTTTTGGGTATGAGCGATGAATCGGTTGACAAGGCGATCGAGGACGGCGTCATTTTCACCGGCGACATCGCCGAGCCGCCGCCTGAATGGAAGTTCTAAGCAACAAACAGGCTGGGAATTTATCAAGCTGAATGGTGCTAACTGGAATTCTGCATTTGCCAGGAAGGAGCCGAATTCATGGTGAGGCTGAACGATCTGCCAGAGGAAGAGCGCGCTCACCTGTTGGGCAAGCGCATCGACCCATTCCAGACAGCTCCTTTTGTCCATGGTCCCCCGCTAAATAAACGCCGCGTCGCCATCGTCACCACGGCCGGCTTGCATCGCATTGACGACAGGCAGTTTTCGTTCGTGGACCTCACTTATCGAGTTATTCCCGGAGACATCCCCGCGGAAGAACTGGCCATGACTCACTCATCCGTGCATTTCGATCGTACCGGATTTCGAGAAGACGTGAACGTGGTATTCCCCATCGATCGGCTTCACGAACTCGCCAAGCAAGGCGAGATCGGATCGGTTGCCCGTTTTCATTACTCCTTGATGGGGGCGGGTTGGCTGCCGGAGCAGATCGAGCCCACGGCACGCCAGATAGGGCGATTGCTTAAAGACGACGGCGTGAATGCCGTCGTCCTGTCCCCGGTCTGACCCAATTGCACCCGCGCGGTCGGCGCGGTCGCTCACTTTATTGAAGAAGAGGGCGTGCCTACCACAGGGATCAGCCTTATTCGTGAGCAAACGGAGCAGATGCGGCCTCCTCGTTTTCTCGGAGTGCCATTTGAACTGGGACGCCCTTTCGGGGCGCCGAACCGGCCCGAGTTCCAAATTCGGGTGCTGCGCGCGGCCCTAGAGTTGCTCGAACGCCAGGACGGTCCGCCGATACTGGAGGACTTCCCCGAGGATGCGCCCGCAGAGAAAACAGACTCCGAAGCAGCCTGGGCCTGTCCGGTGCAGTTTGTTATCGATCAGGAGGACCAGCCCGAACGTTTGCGCCCAGTGCTTGCTGAGATTGAACAGCTGAAACCGTGGCATGAGGTGTACGTGGAATCCCGAGGAAGAGCAGCGCCATCCGTAAGCGGCCTGGAGCTTATACAGGTTGTCCGATTGCTAGGAGAGTTGGCGGAGGGCAATCCAGCGCCAGAGACGGCCAGCAAGCTGGAGCTGCGTGAGGTGGTCCGTCTGGGGTGTGATGATCTTCGGACCTGGTACACCGAAGCCACTCTGGGTCAGCCAGGAAGAAGAACGGCTCAACAGATCAATGAATGGTTCTGGACCGAAACAGCGGCCGCGTATTTGATTGCCGCTGCTGCGGCTGAACTTGCGCATCACGAGGATCCCTGGCTGCGCGTACTTGCCGCCCGCGCCATGGTGCCCAGAGGGTACCGGGAGCGTCTTTCTTCAGGGCTAAAACAATCCAAGGGACCGCAGCCATGAAAGACGTTCCGTTGTTCGCTCGCATCCTGGCCGACATTCATAGCATCAGGCCTAAAGGGGAGGAATACGGTATTGAAAAATTTTATGATTAAAGAGGTAATTCCGCTTTACAGCCGGATTGCTTCCAGCCTCAGAAATAAAATCCTCTCGGGTCAGTATGAACTGGGTAGTAAGCTCCTGAGCGAAGAGGGTCTGGCCGAGCATTTCGCGGTCAGCCGGATCACTATCCGAGAGGCCCTTTCTCATCTGGAAAAAGAGGGGCTCATTACCCGGAACCGGGGGAGAGGCACTTTTGTTTCAGAGAAGATTGAGGTTAGGAAAGTGCCCATTTACACCAGCCTCCTGGACATCGTGAACACCACTCGAGACAGCGAAATCAAGCCCCTGGGCATCTGGGAGGTGAAAGTTGGTCAGGCCAGGATTGCTCGAGAGCTCCGTACCTTTTTCGACCTGTCCAATGAGGATACCATCGCGCAGATACACCGGATTGTGATGCGTGACGGCGTACCGTTTCACTTTTTCGAAAACTTCATGATGCCGGAATTGGCTAAGCACCTTACAATGGAAGAGATTGCGGAAAAAAAGGCTATTATTGGAATTCTGCAACAAAAAATCAACCTAAAAATCAGCAGCGGCGAGATGTACCTCGAAGCCGTTCCGGCGGATCCGGATGTGGCAGATATCTTGAGATGCCAGGTTTTCGATCCTTTTGTCCGGCTACAAACTTTTCTTCGGTTTCCGAATGGGAATCCGTTCGAGATTGTCAATTATTTCATGCGGGCTGAATATTTCAAATTCAAAATCGATCTAGATACGAGGGATTTCAATGCGGATATGGTTCAATAACTAAAAATAAATATAATGGGTTTTCGTTCATATTGGAAAACTGCATTCGCTGAATTACAGCCCCTATAATGGGCGTTCACATAAATCCTAAATCCATGCTCTATTTTCTAAGGGGAGGGGAGAACATGATAATGGAGAAACCAGGACAACAGATGGTGCAATTAAGAAAGCCTTGGATTTCATTGATGCCTTTTACCTTGACATTTCTTTTTCTGATTATAACCAGTGGTCTACCACCAAGCGTTTTGGCTGCTGAACCCCAACCTCAATATGGAGGGACTTTTCGCATCGCCACCACATCGGCCAGGTCCTATGACCCACATATGGAGACTTGGCCTCAAACCACCATCCTTACCCTCAATACTTATAGCGGGCTCCTTCGAACCAACAAGGATATGGACGGCGTTGAACTCGATTTAGCCGAAAGCTGGAAACAGGTCGATGCTGTCACCTATGTATTCAAGCTCCGACAAGGCGTACGTTTTCATGATCTGCCGCCGGTCAACGGGAGGGAACTGACCTCTGAAGACGTTAAATATAGTATAGAGCGGATTAGCGGACTTCACGGCCTAGCCTCTGATTTCAAGCACCAGTATTATTTCGAGAACCAGATTGAATCCATCCAAGCGCCTGATAAATATACAGTAATTATTAAGACCAAGGGAACCTATGCTCCTTTTATCAACTATCTCGCCTCGCCCTTCAGCCCTATTGTTCCCAAAGAGGCTGTGGAGGCGTTCAAAGATTTGAAAAGGAATGCGATCGGATCAGGCCCTTTTATTCTCAAGGAATTTATTCAGGGATCACATTTTTCCTTGGTGAAAAATCCAAAATATTTTAAAAAGGGACTTCCTTACTTGGATGGAATTCAGTGCAAATTCATCACCGAACCGTCCGCGATGATGGCGGCTTATTTAGCCGGGCAGTTAGACGCTATGGGCGCCACTTTCTACCAGGTGCCCACGATAAAAAAAGAAGCCCCTGACTCAACCATCATAGAGCGAAACCTTGGATTCGGTCTTGTTCTCAGGTGCCCGCCGTGGCAGGATAACAAACCCTATCAGCCGCCTTTCGACAAGCTTCTGGTAAGACAAGCCATCGCCATGTCCATCGATAAAAAGAAATTGCTGGAGTTGGCCCAGGGAGGCTACGGCAAGGTTCAAGTCGGCGCGGTCCCTAATTGGCCGTCCTACTCTTTGCCCGCCAGCGAACAAGTGGAATACAACCCGGAGAAGGCCAAGAAATTGCTGGCCGAGGCCGGGTATCCGACTGGATTCACAACCGAACTCATGACGTGGAACATGGAAGCGATGGTTAAGCCAGCCCAGATCATTCAGGAAATGCTCGGTGGGGTTGGCATCAAAGTTGATTTGAAAATCATGGAAATGGCTCAATATTTCAACCGTATGTTTAAGTTTGACTACCAGATGGCCCTGCACATGATGGGCGCCGGCCTTGATCCCGAAGAATGGTTGGTCAAATACTTCGGCGATCCTACCGAGAGCGTGACATACAAATGGCAAAACAAGGAAGTGTGGCGCCTTATTTCAGAGCAACGGAAAACCATAGACAAGAAAAAGCGCCCGGCTATCATTCAGGAAATCCAACGGCTGCTCCTTAAAGATGCTCCGAATGTATGGCTATATACGCAAAGCCAATTCAATGTCAACCGACCGTATGTGCACCGGGTTCTGTACGAGAACGATTACCAGCCTCTGGTCGGAGAACTTGTCTGGATGGAAAAACATTGATCAGTTTCAAAGGGTTAAAATAAGGTTTCCGAATATGAATGGAGTGTGGAGATTTCCACAATAATGATCCACACCATCGAGACAGACGTCCTGGTGATCGGCGGCGGCGCAGCCGGGGTTCGGGCCGCCATCGAAGCGGCCCGCATGGGCTGTCAGGTCACCATTCTATCCAGTTCCAGGATAGGCCGGGCCAACAATACTGCCATTTCTTATGGCGGATTTTCCGCAGCAGTGGGGCAAGACGATCCGGAGCGCCATTTCGAGGATACCATGCGTGGGGGGTATTGGCTCAATCAGCCGGCAGTGGTGCGCCTTCTGGTCGAGCAGGTGCCTTCCGAAGTCACAAGTCTGGAGGCGATCGGGGTTCGTTTTCAGAAGGATGCGGACGGGAACTACATCCTGGCCCCTCGCGGCGGGCATTCAGTTGCCAGGAGGCTGACCACGGCTACCAACAGCGGCTTGGCGCTGATCGATCCCCTGGTTAAGGTATTAAACAAGGCAAGGGTGAACAAGTTGGAAGGATTGAGGGCCGTTCGGCTCCTGACGAGAAGCGGCCGCATCAGCGGAGCACTAGCCATCAATCGGCAGGGAGAATGGACCGCTGTATCGGCCGAGTCCATCGTGCTGGCAACCGGCGGCGGCGGAGCCCTTTATCCAATCACCACCAATGTCCCCGCTGCCTTGGGCGAAGGATACGCACTGGCTTTTGAGGCTGGTTTGACGTTGCGAGACATGGAGTTCGTGCAATTCGTTGCGGTCACCCTACCAGAGCCTGGCGCGCCCCGCCGGCTGCCGCCCGTGGAGGTGTTTCTGCTGAGGGGGGCGACGCTGAGGAACGCCAGAGGGGAAGACCTTTTTACTTCGAGCGGGACATCAACCTTTACCCGCGACGTCATTACGCGTCTTGTCGCCCAGGAATTCCGAAAAAATAAGGATCAGAACGGCTGGGTGCGTCTGGATCTGACCACCCTTGCCGCCGACGAAAAAAACGGCGTACCGGATATGCCGCACTTGGCCATTCGAGTTCAGACGGCCGCTCATTTTTTCATGGGCGGCATCACCGTTGACAATGACCTGAAAACATCGATCGAAGGGCTCTACGCGGCCGGGGAGGTCATGGGCGGCGTGCATGGCGCTAACCGGCTGGGCGGTAACGCCTTGGCCGAAGCCTTCGTTTTTGGCGGCAGGGTCGGCCGGCTGGCTGCTCAAGCGGCGAGAAAAAGCCCAAAAGTGCATTCGTTTGAGCCGGCCCTCGCCAAACAGGCGGTAGAAGAACTAAAGACGTCTGTCTGGCCGGGCCATAAATTAGGACATGCCTCGGCGGAGTTACCCGAACTGGAGATGGATCTGAGGTCCATCATGGATGAATGCGCCAGTCCGGCGCGTCACTTGACGACACTGGACGAGGGCCTTGGTCGGCTGGAAGCCTTGAAGGAGGCACATGCCGGCTTTGCATGTCAGACATCGTCGGATTGGTGGCCCTGGGTTTCTCTTCGGCATCAATTGCTGGTGGCCGAAATGATCTTGCGGTCAGCTCGAAAACGAGAAGAAAGCCGCGGCGCCCATTTTCGAGAAGATTTTCCGGCTATGGATGATGAACGTTGGCGGGTGAATATTTTAGTCCAAAAAAATACAGAGGGAGGCGTCGGCCTTTTTATCAACCGCTCCACCGATGATGAGAATTGAGGGGAAATCAAAAGAGCGGCTGCATCTGGCTCGAAACCGTTTGAATCCAAGCAAAAAGCGAAGGGGGGAAAGACACTATATGAGGATTTGATTTTGATAATTTTTTAATAATCAAGATCGAAATGCACCGGGTCAATGTTCAGATAAGGAATTAAGACATCACATGCGAATCGGAGCCAGCCTACGCGAGCCGATCAAATTTAATCGACAGGGAACCGAAGTCCCCAGAGATCACGAAAAGACCCAGTGGTAGAGTGGCAAAATCCCAATCTTACTTAAGAGAGGTAAGCTACATGACGAAAGTGAACATCCAATCCAGTCTGGCAGATTTCTTCGTCAAGGGCGGAATCCATGAATACCCGATCTTCTGCATCGCCCGGCAGGGCGGCCGCACCGCCGTGGAAATACTGGCCCGCGCCTTCATTATGGAAGGTAAGCACGCCTACATTGGGCAAAACCTGACTGGGCTACGCTCCATGGGCACCAATAGCATGGTCCTTCGATTCGCCGAAACAGAGGGTATCCCGCCGGGCATCAGCGTCAATCATCCTGAAGGCGCCCTGTTCATGCATGAGATCCTGATCAGGCCGAGCCGCAGCCTCACCCTTATGGCCCAGCTGACTCCGGGCCAGGTCGTCAACCAGCTTAACACCGGCGTGCTTATGGTCTGCACCCCCAAGGCGCCTGAGGAAGTGGTCTATCCCAAGCCGTTTCACGGCACTGTGGCCACGGTTGACGCCGAGGCCATCTTTGCCAAAAGGGTGGGCATTCAGCCCGCACCATCCGGGATCACGGCCCTGGGGCTTTTCGTGGCCGCTACCGGGAACCTGGTCAGCCTCGAAGCGGTTAAAGAAGCCACCTTGGCTCACGAGCGGCTGAGCGAAAGAGTGCGCCAAGCAAACGTGCTCTGCCTTGAGGAAGCGTATGAGCAGGCCAGGGTGGCGCGTGATCTAAGATTGCCTGGCATGCCGGAAAAAAAGGAAGAAGATGATTTTCAGCGGGTGCCGGATGGTTCCTCCCGCACTCAGACTCGATCCATAAGTGCCATGTGGCGGCGGAAGCTGCCGGTCTGTGACATGAATAAGTGCTCGTGCGGCGAATGCCTTTCAACCTACTTTTGTCCCGAGGGAGCGATCTCCTGGCAGGATGATGGAATTCATTTCGATTACAACTTTTGCAAAACCTGCGGCACTTGTGTTGCGGAATGCGTGTTCGGGGCGATCACCATGGAAGACCCGGGCAAGGCGTTACAAGCTCAGGCCGCAGCAGGGAGTAGGTCATGAAAACAACCAGGATGAGTCTGACTGGAAATGAAGCCGCGGCGTGGGCCGCCAGGTGCGCCCGGGTAAGGGTCGGCACCTCCTTCCCCATGGGACCCAACCAGGAGGTGATGGAGACCCTGCAAAAATTCATAGACAATGGAGAAACTCCGGACCTGAAAATTATCATCCCGGATAACGAAAAATCGGCCATGAGCATGCAGATCGGCCTGTCCAGGATGGGCGTGCGTTCCATGTCCTGTCTCAATTCCGAGGGGATTCTCTGGGCCAGTTCCGAAATTCACTACGCAGCCAGCTCCCGTCTACCCATGCTCATGACCTGCCCCAGCAGGGCCCTCGAGCCTCCCACGACCGTGTATTGCGATCATGACGATTTTATCTCGCAGCGGGACATGGGCTGGCTCATGTTCTATTGCGAAAACGCCCAGGACCTATTCGACACGGTCCTGCAGGCTTATAAAATTAGCGAACATGAAAAGGTCATGCTACCGGTCATTGTGGGGTACGACGGGTGGGAGACGTCTCATGCAGCGGTACGGGTGGACGTGCCGGACCAGGCGGGTCTTGATCGCTTTTTGCCGGCGCCAACCTTTGTCAAACCGGAAAAGGACTACCTGGCCGTGGACTGGAAGGAGCGGTGTAGCCAGCGGCGTTACCAGCAGGGCTTCGGCGGCATGCAGTTCATGGAAATCAGATATCTGCAGAAAAAGGCCGAGGAAGACTCGGCCGAAATCATCGAGTCGGTTGGCAGAGAATACCATGAAATGTTCGGCAGCCGTCACGTCGGTCTGATCGAAGCCCATCAGTGCGACGATGCGGAAATCATCATTGTGTGCATGGGCATCGTCTATCCTTCGGTCAAATTCGTGGTCAACGCCCTCAGACTGAAGGGGGTAAAGATCGGGTGCATTAAGCTCCGGGTCTTTCGCCCCTTCCCGGCCAAACAGATCGTGGAGGCGGTCAGGAAAGCCAGGCTGATGATCACGTTGGACCGCAACTCCATCGCCGCCATGTTCAACGAACTAGGAACAGCGCTTTACCTGAACTCAGAAGTCAGAACCTCCGGACCTCTGCTCATGGGCAAGGTCATCGGCGTGGGCGGGATGCCTATCACGCTTGAGCTGATCAGCCAGATCGTGGAGGAAGGATTAGACACGATCGAGCGGGGGCAGGCGGCCAAGGAACTCGAATGGCTTCCCATCCAAGGCATAGATTACGACCCCACTCGGCACGTGCTGGGGGAATGACGGGAATATCACAGGAGAATATATATGACTGCTTCTCAAAAATCGCTTTGGCAAGAAACCCACAATTATTATATGACCGGCACCGAGCAATGCCGGGGTTGCGGCTCCTTGCTGGCCGCAAAACTGGTGCTTCGGGCCATCTATGAATCAACACCGAACGCCATGGTGTTTGGAAGGTCCTGCGGCGGCGGGCGGTCTGAGCTTCAAACCGGCGGCCGCATAGGGGTTGACGGCAGCGGCATGATGGGTATCCAGGCTGGTATGGAAGCGCGTGGAGCCTTAGAGGATCGTACCCTGGTCGTTATGACCGGCGACGGGCGGGCCCTGGAAATGGGCTCCGGTGATTTCCTGGCCTCTTTCGACCGCGAACAGAAGCTGACCTGGATTCTGTTGGACAACCAAGCATATGCCAACAGCGGCAGCGCGGCCAACGCCCTGACACCGCTCCGGGCGGCCACACGGATATTTTCCCGCGCCACCGGCGGCAAGCCCACCGCGGAAAGGGACATGCCGCTCATGATGATCTTCTCAAATGCCCGCTACGTGGCCACTGCGGCCCCGGCCTATGTGCATGACCTCGTTACCAAGGTGGAGGAAGCGTTAAGGGCCCAGCCTTCGTATCTGCATATATTCGTACCCTGCCAAGTAAGCTGGATGTATCGACCGGACCAGGTCGCGGAGATCTCCAGACGAATGGTACAGACGGGATTGGCGCCTTTATGGTCCTTTAAAGAGGGTGCGTTTAAGAGAACGGTTAGGATACCTGAAGAGAAAAAGCTGCCAGTCCAGGAGTTCTTGAAACTGCAGCGCCGATACGAAGGTGTTTCAGAAAGGGAGGTCCAGGAACTGGAGGCGCACATCCAGCGCAAAAACAGACTCGTTGACGCTTTGGAAACCGCCTTGACCGGGCCGCAAAACGTCTCCCGGTGAGACCCTTTCCTCAAGCAGCCACAAGCGAGGCCTAGAGGACAAATCTCTTATTTAGGACCGCGACAGCCGCCGATTCGGGCCATGCGCCTTCAAGCGCCATGGTCCCTGAGGAGCCCTGTGGTTAGAATAAGAACCCGAACGAACGGGAGGGGTTGCTAGAGATGTGGAGCAAGGGGATTGAGAAAGAGGAGGTGAGGTCCGGCAAGGGAATCGTGGCCTCGGCCGACAAGCTTGCCTCAGAGGCGGGAACCCAGATGCTGGCCAAAGGAGGGAACGCCGTCGACGCAGCCGTGGCCACTGCTTTCGCTGTTGGAGTAGTCGAGCCTTGCATGAGTTCCCTGGGCGGGGGTGGTGTGATCAATATCCGCCCGGCCAGTGGAGAAGCCTGCGCCATAGACGCTTTTGTTATGGGCCCTGGAAACCTGGATGATTTCAACTGGCCGACCATGGGGCCGAAGGTTGTCGGCGTGCCTGGGCTTCTTGACGGCCTGTGTCTGGCCCTGGAAAGATTCGGGACAATGAGTCTTTCGGACGTCCTGGCACCAGCCATAAGGCACGCGGAGGAAGGGTTCATCCTCAGCGAGTACATGGCCAACGAGATAAACGAAGCGATATTCAGACTGAACGGTTCCGCCGTCAAAATCCTCTTCAAGGACTTCCAGAGGCCCCTGGCCAGCGGGGAAAGGTTGGTGAACAGGGACTACGCGGAAACCCTGAAAAAAATCGCCGCCGGCGGCAAGGAAGTCTTTTATCAAGGTGAGATTGCCGAAAAGATACTTGATTACATGAAAAAAAACGGCGGACTCATAACCGCCGGGGATCTCCGGAATTATAAATCACGCGTGCTAAAGCCGGTGATTACAACCTATAAAGACTATACCGTCCAGAGCATACCCGGAGCCCACGGTGGAGTTACCGTGGCTCATATCATGAAAATTCTCGAAGGGTATGATTTTGGATCTCTCGGTCATAATTCAGTTGAGTCCATCCATCTGATCGCCGAGGCGGAAAAGAGGGCCTTTATAGACCGGGCTGCGTATTACGGCGACGACGAGTACGCCAAGGTCCCGTGGCAAGGCATCTTGTCGAATGGGTATGCCGACGAGTTGCGGGGCACCATAAGCCCAGGAAAATCCTCCGGCGCCGTCCCTCCTGGGAACCCCTGGCCATATGATCCTCTTGTCAAATCGGCCGGTCCGATAAAGCCGGACCCCCGAGGGCATGGCCGCGACACAACCTCGCTCACCGTCATTGACAAGGACCGGAATATGGTCTGCCTTACCCAAAGCCTTGGTTATTCCTTCGGTGCAGGCGAATGCGTGCCCGGCGCGGGTATCTTCCTGAACGACTTCATGTACCTCGCGGGAGAAGGCGGCTTTACCCCGGACGTCAATCACCCCAACGCCCTTGCGCCCTGGAAAAGACCGCTGAACAATCATTCTCCCACCATTGTTCTCAAAGGCGCAAGGCCTTTTTTAACCATCGGCAGCCCAGGAGGCAGGCGGCAGCAGGGCGCTTGTTGTCAGGCCATGATCAATATCATTGATCATCACATGAGCATTCAGGATGCCCTTTCCGCGCCTAGGATCCACTGTGAGGGCAATCGACTCCTGATGGAATCCAGAATTCCGGAGGCGGTACGAAACAGGCTTTCCGAGATGGGCCACCAAGTTTTTCCCACGCCGGAATACTTCATGTTTTTCGGGGGCGCAAACGGAATACTCGTCGGTGAGGATGGACTGCTCCATGGGGGAGCCGACCCCCGCAGGATGTGTTGCGCCGTCCCTCAGGAATGACGAAAGCTTGTTCGGTGAAAGTCCTCTTGATCCTCAAACGAATACATACAGGAGGGAATATAGGATGAACATGTTCCAAGAAACCACGAGGCCTAGGCCGGCGAATATTATTCCCGTCATCTTTGTCAGCGGCTCCAACTATGAAATGGGGTACCAGTATGGGTATCAAATGGCCGAAAGCATCAAGTTGATCAGGGATCATCAAGTCGGCGGCCTGATGCGAAGGCTGGGCAACAACATCAACGCTTGGTACCACCTGCTTAAGGGTTTCCAGTATTACATCAAACAGTACACGCCCGAAATTATCGATGAGATGATCGGCATCGCCTTAGGCACCAGGGATGCGGGGTATGAAGTTTCCTATGCAGATATTCTTGGCATTAACGTGGCGGTTTGCATGAAGTCCGCTTCCAGCCCCGCCGCCAGTCTGCCTTCCCCTCTCGACGAACTACCGCCCAAGGAATACCGGGAAAAATACAACCTGAAGGCAACAGAATCCGTTGGCGCCGCCCAGGCCGGCGAGTCGCCTCCGGAGGGTTTGAAAAAAATGGAGGATGTGGCCGGTGCCTGCAGCCGATGGGCGGCTTGGGGAAGCGCCACCAAGGATGGCACGCTGGTCTGCGGAGATTCCATTGATGGATTTTACGGATACCAGGTGAACATCATTGCCTTTCCCGATATAGGGAATGCCTTCATCGCCGGTGTTCACCGCTGCGGCGAGCTGGTCCTGCACCCGATCATGAACAACAAGGGTCTCTGGATATCCGGAGGGAACATTGATACGCCGCGTGATATCGACCGGAACTACGGCATTCCTGTGACGCTGGCCTTGAGGCATCTCGGGCAGTTTTACGAAAACGCTGAGGAGGCCAGAAAGAAGCTTCTGTCCTTTCAAACCACCGGTGGTCGGGTTCACAACGCCATGATCGCCGACACCCAGGGGAACGCCTTCATATTCGAGCTAACAGCCGTTTTAAAATCATACAGAAAACCTGGGGACTTCTTTGAAATTGACTGGATCGCCTCACCCAATACCTACCTTATCCCTGAAAACTGCAAGCTTTTTGCTCCGGAACTGCGGCCTTTCCAAACAGACCCCAGGGTCGCCCAATTATGGGCCTTCTTTGATAAGTATAAGGGAAAAATAGATGTGGAATTCGGGAAAATGCTCTACCGGTACTACGACCCTGTTGAAGACACCTACTATATCGGTAACCGGTTTAATCAGCGTGTGAACGTCGGCCTGCCGAAGAACAGAAATGGCGGGATTTTCTACCAGTCCACCGGCCCTGCCGGAAGGGGTGTGGCTTGCGGGAAAAGCCCGCAGGACCACTTGGATGGAACCCATACCTTTTACACACTGAAGCTGGAAGCGAATCCCAGGGACGTTCTTCAGGAATCGGAATTCACGGTGGCGGACTGTATGGGCACGGCGGACTATGCCCTGAGAAAGCTTAGTCTGAAAATGCAAGATCTGCCGGCCTTCCTTGTTTTGAAAGATATGTTTTCAAAAGCCACCGATGAATTTTATAAGGGAAAACACTATCTCGTTGATGCCCAACTGGCCCGACGCCTCGAGCAGACGGTCCTTTATGGGAAAGCGCTAACCAGTTACGTCCAGGCGGAATCAAAGTTCAAGCAGATCAGCCATTACATCCAGCCCCCGGCTGAAAGACCGGAAGACCTTGGCCTGGCGCCCATTGAACCGCCGCGGCCGGCCATGAAGGTTTATCAGCAAATGAATATTCGACAAATCCTGGAAGAAGGAATGTAGAGCCCTATTAAAAGGCGTGACAGCGCCTCTGATGTTGCTTCTATGGTTCTTGATAATTACCCTTTTCACGGAAATAGCATCGAGTGGGAGAAATTCCTGACTTTGCTCAAATAGGTATTAACCGGCCGGTAAGGCATCGCTATCGGGCACCGCTTTCCTGGTTCGCTGCCCAGTGGAACAATAACTCTTAAAGGAGGAGGGCAATCATGAAAACATTCAAAGGCAGATTTCTTTTGTTTGTTTCATTGGTTATTGTCCTGTCAACTATAGTTTTTCCAGTACCCGGCCTGGTCAAAGAGGATAAGGCGCGGACTGGCGATGTGGTCTTTGCCCTTCAGGCCGGGGATTTTTCCATGGTAGGCGGTGACCCCGCTACTTTGGTCAGCGGCGGGCAGCCAGTGCTTCCCCATACCATATTCGATGGGCTGACCAGCCTGGACACGGCCAGGAACTGCCTGCCAGCCTTGGCTAAATCCTGGAAAATCGCCCCGGATTGGAGCTATATGGATTTTCGCCTTAGAGAAGGCGTAAAGTTTCATAACGGAGCCGAAGTAACCGCTGAAGATGTGAAGTACAGTTTTGATACCTACATGCGCAAGGATGTGCATTTTATCCTAAAGGGCCTTTTCAAGCAGAGAATCAAAGATGTCGAAGTACGAGGGACTTACGAAATTAGAATAAATACGAAGCTTCCCTGGCCGGCCTGGGACGAGATGTTCTCTGGGGCTGCCGTTATTTTCCCCAAGAAATATCGCGAAGAGGTCGGAGATAAGGGCTTTGCCAATAAACCCGTCGGGGCTGGCCCATTCAGATGGGTGGAGTACGCGTCAGATGAATGGGTCAAGGTGGAGGCCGTTAAAGATCATTACCGACAATCTCCTAAAATCAATACGCTCAAATTTCTAGCCGTTCCCGAGACCAGCACACGGTTGGCCATGCTGAAAGCCGGAGAGGCGGATATCATTGGCCTCATCGGGGCGAATATTCCACAGCTTCGAGCGGACCCCAATTTTAAAGTGTATTTTGTAAAGGATACCCAGGGACAATGTTTACTTTATTGCGATTTAGCTTTTCCCAATGAACCTAGCCCGTGGCATGATAAGCGGGTTCGAATGGCGGCTAGCATGGCCATAGATCGGAAAACCCTCTGTGAAAAGATCCTTTTCGGTACGGCCACTCCAGCGGGGGAGCCCATCGCTCCTGTAACTCGTGGATATGACTCTAGCATAAAACCCGACCCTTATGACATAGAAGCAGCTAAAAAGCTGCTTGCCCAGGCAGGGTATCCCAATGGCTTTGAAACCGACGTGGTTACGAAAGAGACCAATCGGTACTGGATGGAAGCAATTGCTGCCAATCTGTCGGATGTGGGGATTAAAGCAAAACTCAAAATTTATGAGAATGCCGCATGGACGGATGGAGTCGTTAATAAAAAATTCAGGGGACTCACCCACTTGGCTACATTCTTTAGCGGCTCTACGCACGTGGCCAAGGATGCGGTTACTCTGTTCACCAAAGCTACTAACTGGTGTTATTCCACTACCCCTGAGATTGAAGAGACGGTCAACAAATCAGTATGGGCCTTATCCGATGAGGATATGGCCAAGGCAGGCAGGAAAATCTCCGATCTCATTCGTGAGAGCAGGATCCGGATGATCCTGTGGAATACCCATATGGCTTACGGATTAGGTCCGAGAATTGCGGCCTGGGAATCATTGACCGGTTCCCCAGTGCCTTCGCATTTTGAATACATCAGGCTTAAGTGACCTGACTTCCCTTTACCAGCCTTCCGTTATTAACCTGGATTATGCGGCAAATTGTACATAAAAGCGATTGGATAGTAAATAATTATTTGATACAATGCGTTCAATCCCATTTTAAGCATAGGAGGAAATCATGAACGGTATCGAATTCGTCCAAACCGCCATCATGGAATTCCATCGGTCTATCATCTCGGAAGTCAAAGACCTTACCCCTGAACATCTGGCTTGGCGACCTGCGGCCGGGGCCAACCCCATCGGCTTTATTTTCTGGCATATCACCCGAACCGAAGACACGATCATCCACAGGTTTTTGGGAAAACCCGCTCTCTGGGACGCAGGTAATTGGCAGGGCAAAACGGGCATGTCCGCTCCGCCCCAAAGCGGCGGCCATCCGCAGGAAGAGATCGAAAAAGCCGGGGCGCTCCCTTTATCTCAAGTCATGGCCTATGCCGAAGCGGTTCACAAAAATACCGACGAGTATCTGAAAACCCTGGACGATCAGAAGTTGGATATCGTTCTGAATCCGGAGCGGCCAAACTTCACGATCGGTATGATGCTCAGGAATTTTTTAATCGCTCACGGCTGGTGGCATCTGGGGGAAATCAAGTACCTCAAGGGTTTGCAGGGTATGCCCAGTCCTTTTTAAATGCGAGAAATTATGATTTGAGGAAATCACTATTATTACCAAGGAGAAGTTGGGGTTTCAGCCTCTTCTGGCTCTATCTTGCGGGGGTTGTCCCCTAAAAGCTTAGCAAATTCCAGCGGTATCATATCCAGGGGCATATAAGGAGGATTTACTTTTGGTTCCTCATAAGCAAAAGTCAAGAGTCTTCAGGACCAATGGTGCGTTCAACCCATAGATCGAAGTCAACAAGGCGGTTTTGCAGATCATCGGTAGACCAGGCTCAAGCGCCTGCTCGAGCCCGAGAGATAGGAACCGGAACCGACTACGAAGGATGAGGCGGTCCAAGCGGAGACTGTTCCTGGGCCGAAACTACGGACGTGATCCGCATGTCCTCACCTCTAGCCAAATGGTCTGAGTGGCTTGCCAGGCTGGCTGCTCCAAACAAGAATGGGTCGTATTTTAGGTTTTCCTCTGGCAGATTCACCTGAAAGAGATCAAGCTCGAAGAGGCGCTGGCGTTGGAGCTGTTACAAGTGATCTGCTCCGGTAAAAGACTGACCAACTCGCTTTCAACATGGCCACGGCGTAACTCTCAAACCCAATACGGTCTGGAGGTTTTAGAGGAAAGGGAGGCCTTTTCCCAGTCTCCGTGCCTCCTTACACCCAACTTCGATTCTTGTTAGAAATAGGTTAGAAGCAAACAATAAAGACCGAGCCAGAAAATATTTAACTAATTGATTTATTTTTATTTTATGTCGAAGATCGAACCTGGAATTCATGGATTTCAAACCCGCCCCTACACGAGATTGCCACGTCGTCCGCCTCCGCCCGCCGTTCGACAAACTCACGGCGGGCTCTGGCGTGACTCCTCGCAATGACAATCGAACATCGCTTTTTATCTCAACGCACGGCGCACTTGCGCACCCCGCACTTCCTGTGTTGGGTTTCGCTGCGCTCAACCCAACCTACTCCTCGCTTATTCTTTGCTCATCTGGGCCAGCATCCGGCTGCCGGGCGTGACCGCGTCCGGGTCCGTGTAGACATTCAGGCAGGCGGGCCGGCCCGAGGCAAAAGCCCGCTCGAGCGCCGGCCGGATGTCCGAGGCCCGGTCGACCCGCTCGCCGTACCCGCCCAAGGCCTCCACCACCCGCTCGTACGCCACCTCGCCCAGTTCGCAGCCCACCAGCCGGTCCGGCCCAAAGGCCGCTTTTTGGGAATGGCGGATCATCCCCCAGGAACAGTCGTTGGACACGACCATGACGATGGGCAGATCAAAACGCACGGCCGTGTGGAACTCCATGATGTTCAGCCCGGCCGAGCCGTCGCCCATGGTCACGAGCACCTTTTTCTCCGGGTAGCGGAGCTTGGCGGCCAAGCCGTAAGGGATGCCCACGCCCAGGCAGCCGAAATTGCCGTAGGACAGGAAATGGCCGGAATGGGCCACGTCCACCAGGATCGAGGTCCAGACCATGGTATCGCCGCCGTCAGCCACAACCACGGCCTCTCCGCCCAGGAACTCATTGATTTCCTTCATGAGTCTGGCCGGGTGAATCGGCTGTTCCTGGTCGAGATTCGGGATGCTTTCCAGATAGAGCCGCTTCAGGTCCTGGCGCTGCTTCCGCGCCTTTTCCAGCCAGTCCGGATTGGACAACGGCCGGTCCGCGAAACGGTCGTTCAATCCGAGAAGAACCTCCCGCACGTCGCCCACGATGCCCAAGTCCACCTTTCGGTTTCGCCCGATTTCACCGCCCTCGATGTCCACCTGGATCAGTTTGGCCTTGGCCGGGATCAGCGGCGGCCGGCCAAAGGCCAGGAACAGCCCCAGCCTGGACCCCAGCACCACGACCAGATCGGCCTGGCCCAGAAAGCCAACCGCGCCCATGGCCGTGCCCAAATGATGCCGGCTCTCCGGCCCCAGGATGGCCCGGCCCATGAGATTGGTCACTACCGGCATGTCGGTCCGCTGGCAGAACACCCCCAATGCCGGTCCGGCCCCGGCGTAATAGGCCCCGCTCCCGGCGATGATGGCCGGCCGCTGGGCCTGCCGGATCATGGCCTCGGCCTCGTCCAGCGCCGCCCGGGCCGGGCCGGGCCGATAGCGGGGCCGGTAGCCCTCGGGCCGAACCACCTCGGCCTCGTCCACCTGCCGCGCCAGCACGTCCACCGGAATCTCGAGAAAAACCGGGTCTGGACGGCCGGTCAAAACCTGCCGGAAGGCCATGGCCGTGAACTCATCCAGGCGCCGGGTTTCGTAAACGACCCGGCCCCACTTGATCAGAGGACGGACGATATCGATCTGTTCGAGTTCCTGAAGCGCCAACCGCTCCGTCTCGCCCACCCCGGACCGGCCGGCCAGGACGATCATGGGCGAGTGCGCCGCGTGGGCATTGGCCACGCCGGTGATCGCGTCCGTGAAACCCGGCCCGGCCGTGAGCACGCAAACCCCGGGCCGACCGGTCAGCTTGCCCCAGGCCTCGGCCATGTGCGCCGCGGCCTGTTCGTGCCGCGTGTCGATGACCTTGATCCCAACGTCCAGGCAGGCCTGATAAATGGTGTTGATATGACCCCCGCTCAAACTGAAAATATACTCGACGCCCTCGCGTTTGAGGGCGTCCACCACCAGACGTCCGCCGTTCACCTTCCCCATGCTCGCCTCCCCTTCCTGTTTGCATTTGGGCGACGGCTATTGAAACACAATCCAGCGCCGGGCGCAACGCCGCCGCGGTTGAAGAATCGGCACCTCCACAGTATGCTTATAAATACATCACTCGGGACTGGTTCCCCGCGGGAAAGGAAAGATCACATGGACCTTCCAGCCTATTTTGACAGCGCGCGCGGCAGAGGCGTGCTGGCCACCGCCGACGGCCACGGCCGCGTGGACCAGGCCGTCTTCGCCCGGCCCCACACCCTGGAGGATGGCACCCTCGCCTTCATCATGCCTGACCGGCGGACCCACCGCAACCTTTTGTCCAATCCCCATGCGGCCTATCTTTTCATGGAGGACGGGCCCGGCTACAAGGGGGTCCGGCTCTTTCTGACCCAGGTGAAGGAGGAGGAGGACGCCGACCGGATCGCCCTCATCCGGCGCAGGGATTACGCGGGCCAGCCAGGCGGCGACGATCCCAGGTACCTGGTCATTTTTCGGGTGGACCATGTCCTTCCCCTGGTCGGCGCCGAATGGGACGCCTGAGCCTGCCGGAAACTGGAGCTTGGGGGTCGGCCCAAGGCCTCCTTTGGCCCGCGGGTATGTTGGGGATGACGATCGGGACCGCACTTCATTTTGTGGTTGGGAGGCGGCCTTAGAAAAAAACATCCACATATGTGCAAACTGTTTGTTATCTCTTGACTATTTGATATATATCTGTTAAAGGGAATGTGAAAAGAAGTGGAAGGGATGCCTTGTCCTCATGAGAATCGACAAAGCCATCAACACGGATTGGTGGCGAAAGAGAACGGAGGACTGCGCCGAGAGACCGGAGAGAGACCCTGCCCGGGGTTGGGGCCCTGGTCCGGGTAGAGGCCGTTTTATGAGAGGGACCGTCGCCTCAAGAACATGACCACGCCCAAATATACCGCCCGCGAGGCAGAGCTGTATGGTCGGGTCGCGCGTATCGATCGACTGGCGACCATGCCGCAGGTGGCCTACCAGCTCCTGGGGGCGCTGGGGGACGAGCGGACCACCATCGCCCGGCTGGCGGCGATCATCCAGTCCGACCCGGGACTCACGGCAAAAATGCTCCGGCTGGCCAATTCCGCCTATTATGGCTTCTCGACCAAGGTAACGACCATCGACCGGGCCGTGGTCGTCATCGGCTTTATAGAACTTCAACTGTTGGCCGTGAGCGCCGGTCTGGCCGAAATCTTCGACCTCAGCCGCGTCCCGGCCGGGTTTGACGGAGAGGCGCTCTGGCACCACTGCCTGGGCGTCTCCTGGGTGGCCCGCGAACTGGCCGACCAGGCGCAACACGCCTCCCCCGGCGAGGTCATGGTGGCCGGGCTGCTCCACGATATCGGCAAACTGATCCTGGCCACCCACCTGGCCGAAGACTACGCCAAAGTGCTCTCTGCGGAGCGGCGGGGCATGCCCTATTACCGGGCCGAGGAGGAAGCCGGCCTGGAACACGCCCGCATCGGGTACTGGCTGGCCGAACGCTGGAATCTGCCCGAGGTGCATAGCCGCGCCATCCTCCACCATCACCTGCCGCTCAGGGACACGCCCTATCTGACGGAGACCTGCCTCGTCTTTCTGGCCAACCGCCTGACCAAGTCGGCCGGGATCGGTCTAGTGCAGCAGGCGTCTCTGGCCGACCTCACCGTGGCTCTGGGCGAGACCGGGCTGTCTCTCGATCAACTGCACTCTGTGGCCCAGCGGGCCACGGAACATCTCCCGACCATGCTCAGCGCCTGGTTCAGAATACTGAGCAAGGAGGCTTAAGGTGACAACCATCAAAGCCCTGGACCCGTTGGTGGACCAGAACCACCTGATCCAGGCCCTAACCACGATGGGACTCAGACTCGAGTCCTCGCTCAAAGTCATGTCCGCCCTGGCGCGCCTCTCCGCCGTTCCGCTCGAGGCGATCCATCTGCCCGAGGCGGCCGAAAGAACATTGAAAATCCTTTTAAGGGAGCTGCCCGGCGTCGAGACCGCTTCGATCCTCATCTACGACCCGGCCGAAGAGGTGCTGACCCTCCTGGCCGCCAAGGGTCAGGCGGACCAGATGTGGGCTGGACATTCGACTTACAACCGTCACCTGGCCTTCAGGCCCGGCGAGGGTGTGGCCGGCCATGTCTTCCTTCAGAATGCCCCTTGCTTCTGGTATCGCGGCGGCCCGGAGGCCGAACTGCTCAAAGAAGACCCGGCCATGACCACCCCAATCAGCCTGGCCTGCCTGCCCCTGTCCGCTTCCGGCCAGACCCTGGGCGTATTGAACCTGTCCTACCCCACGGCCGAAGTCTTCGAACACCACCACCGCCGGGACCTGACCATCCTGGGCGACGTGGTGGCCAACATCGTACACAGCCTCGTCCTGAAGGCGGAACTCGAGGACAAAGGCCAAAGCCTGCGCCAGAAGGTGGGCGAATGCGAGCAGGAGATCGAAAGCCGGAAACAGGCGGAACAGGCCCTGCGCCAGGCCCGGGACGAGCTGGAAAGACTCGTTCAGGAACGGACTTCGGAACTGGCCAGGACCACCGCGCGTCTGGACCAGGATACCAATTACCGCCACCGGGTTGAAGAGGCCCTCGTCAGCAGCAAGGAAGCCCTGACCCAAAGCGAGGAAAGGTACCGGTTCCTGGTGGAAGGGACTTCGGACGGCTTCTTCATTTTCGAGGTGCCCGGCGGCCGTTTCCTCTTTCTCAACCCGAGGTTTTGCGAACTCTTCGGCTACACCCGAGACGAAGGTCTCGCCCTGACCGTCTGGGATATCATCTCCCCGGAAGAAGTGGAACGCTTCCGGGAACAGGTGCTCGGCCTACTGGGAGCCGACGAGGCCACGCCGACCCGGGGCGGCTTTCACGCCATGCGCAAAAACGGCACCAGCCTCATGGTCGAGTTCTTCGCCTCTCGCGTCTCCTATCAAGGTCAGGCGGCCATCCAGGGCGCGATCCGCGACGTGACCGAACAGGAACGCCTCAAGCAACAGCTCATACACACCCAGAAGATGGAGGCCATCGGGACCCTGGCCGGCGGCGTGGCTCATGATTTCAACAACATCCTCTCCGCCATCATCGGCTACAGCGAATTGGCGGCTCGGGAGATGCCCGAGGGCAGCCGGGCCCACCAGAGCATCGGCCACGTTCTCAAGGCCGGCACCCGGGCCCGGGAGCTGGTGAAACAAATCCTGACCTTCAGCCGCCAGAATGAGCACGAACGCAAGCCGCTCATCATTGGACCCGTGGTCAAGGAGGCCCTGAAGCTGATGCGCGCCTCTCTGCCCAGTACCATCGATATCCGTCAGAAGATCGTCGCCGGGGAGACCACGGTCCTGGGCGACCCCACCCAGGTCCAGCAGGTGCTCATCAACCTCGTCACCAACGCCGGCCATGCCATGCGCGATACCGGCGGGGTGCTGGAAGTGGGCCTGGTCGAAGAGATCGTTACCCCGGAAATGGCCGCCCGACACCCGGACCTTAAACCCGGACCCTACGTCAAACTCACCGTGGCCGACACCGGCACCGGCATGCCTTCCGAGCTCCTGGAGCGCATCTTCGAACCTTACTTCACCACCAAGGAACAGGATGAAGGCACCGGGCTGGGGCTGGCCGTCGTGCACGGCATCGTCCGCAACCATGGCGGGGCTATCCTCGTCTCGAGCGTGCCCCTCATTGGCACCATCTTCCACGTTTACCTGCCCATGATCCGAAAAGCCGGGCAGCAAAAACGGCCCGCCCCCCAGACCAGCCTGCCCGCCGGCCACGAACGCGTCCTCTTCGTGGACGACGAGGAGGAACTGGTGGGTCTCTTCCGCCAGGTCCTGACGGACCTCGGCTACCAGGTCACAGCCATGACCTCGGGACCCGAGACCCTGCGGCTTTTTAAGGAAAACCCCAAGGCCTTCGACCTGGTCATCACCGACCAGACCATGCCCCACGTGACCGGCCTGGAACTGGCCGAGGACATCCTCAAAACCCGCCCGGACATGCCGATTATTCTTTACACCGGCTTCAGCGAGCAGGTCACGGCCGAAAAGGCCAAGGCCATGGGGCTGAAGGCCCTGCTCATGAAACCGCTCTTGGGCAGCGAGCTGGCCAAGACCATCCGCCGGGTGTTGGACAAACCCACGCCGGGCGACCGGACATCGCAGGCCCAAGGTCTTACCACCTGACCGCCGCAGGTCTTGGGGTCCTGGCAAAAGGCGACCCGAGAGGACGGCGGGAAGCGGCCTTGGCCTCCACCCCCGCGTCCGTGGGTCTGAGCGCCGAAGAACGCCTTTTTTTCCGCTGGCGATTTGGCTCGAACCAGGCGGCCCGCAAGCGATCGGACAAGGTTGACAATCCGTGAACCCAACCCCCGCCTTTCCTTGCAACCACGATCACGTCTTCTTGGACGACCGGCAGCGCGTGCACGAACGCCATACCCACATCGTCATCGGCTTGACCGCCTCGATGATGGTCGTCGAGGTCGTCTCCGGTCTTCTCTTCGGCTCCATGGCCCTCCTGGCCGACGGCTGGCACATGGCCAGCCATGCTTCGGCCCTGGGCATCACCGCCGCGGCCTACTTCTTCGCCCGCCGGCACGCGTACAACCCGGCCTTTAGTTTCGGCACCGGCAAGATCGGCGAATTGGCCGGCTTCAGCAGCGCCCTGCTCCTGGCCGGCATCGCCGGCCTCATGGCCTACGCCTCGATCAAACGATTATACGCCCCGGTGCAAATCTCCTTTGACGAGGCCATTGCCGTGGCCCTGCTCGGGTTCGTGGTCAACGTGGCCAGCGCCTTCATCCTTAGGGCCCATTCGGACGGGCCGGAGGACCGCCGCGGCCACCAGGATCACAACCTGCGGGCCGCCTACGTCCACGTCCTGGCCGACGCCCTGACCTCGGTTTTAGCCGCGCTGGCCCTTATCGCCGGCCGGTTCCTCCACTGGGTCTTTATGGACCCGCTCATGGGCATCGTCGGCGCGGCGATCATCTCCCGCTGGTCCTATCGCCTGGTGCGCGAAACCGGCCGCGTCCTGCTGGACATGGGCCCGAGCGGCCGGCTGGCCGAAGAGATCGGCCGCGCTGTCGCGGACATGCCAGGCCACCGGCTGGAGGACCTCCACGTCTGGCGGGTCGGGCCGGGCCACTTCTCGGCCATTGTCTCCGTCACCGCGGCCGACCCGAAGCCGCCGGCCTGGTACAAGGAACTGCTCGGCCGACTGGACGGGCTGTCCCACGTGACCGTGGAGGTCAACCCCCTCCCGGCCGCGACGGACTTTGCCCCCCCGAATTTCCCATGAATATCGCTCCTCTGAGGCGAAGGCGCGTAGCTCGGCCTCCATGCATTATGGTTGAATATTTTCATTATATGCTCTAAAATACCATGTTAAGCTAGGATCATTCGCCGCACCGGGCAAGATGGAGCACCCAGCGGATGGCAAGGAGAACCGTTTGAGTCCTTTTTATAAAAACCTGGCCCTCTGGCTCGTCATCAGTCTGATGATGATCCTCCTCTTCAATCTCTTCAACCACCGCCAGCCCTCGGCCAACGTCATCGCCTACAGCGAGCTCCTGGCCTCGATCGAAGCCGGAGAGATTTCCGCGGTGGTCATCAAGGGCAACGAGATCACCGGCGATCGGGTGGACGGCGGCAAGTTCCGCACCTATTCACCTAACGATCCCAGCTTGATTAAACAACTTAGGGATAAGAACGTTAAAATTTCGGCCAAACCCCCGGACGAATCCCCCTGGTATATGACCATCCTCATCTCCTGGTTCCCCATGATCCTCCTCATCGGCGTGTGGATTTTCTTCATGCGTCAAATGCAGGGCGGCGGCGGCAAAGGACCCCTGTCCTTTGGCAAGAGCCGGGCCCGCCTCCAGACCGGCCAGTACAACAAGGTCACCTTTGCCGACGTGGCCGGCATCGAGGAGGCCAAGGAGGAGCTGGAGGAGATCATCGAGTTCCTGCGGGATCCCAAGAAATTCACCCGCCTGGGCGGCCGCATCCCCAAGGGCGTGCTGCTCATGGGCGCGCCCGGCACGGGCAAGACCTTGCTGGCCCGGGCCATTGCCGGCGAGGCGGGCGTGCCGTTCTTCGCCATCAGCGGCTCCGACTTCGTGGAGATGTTCGTGGGCGTGGGCGCGTCCCGGGTCAGGGACCTCTTTGTCCAGGGCAAGAAAAACGCGCCCTGCATCATTTTTATCGATGAAATCGACGCCGTGGGTCGCCATCGCGGCGCCGGGCTGGGGGGCGGGCACGACGAGCGGGAGCAGACCCTGAACCAGCTCCTGGTCGAGATGGACGGTTTCGAGTCCAACGAGGGGGTCATTCTGATTTCGGCCACGAACCGGCCGGACGTTCTGGACCCGGCCCTGCTTCGGCCCGGTCGGTTCGACCGCCAGGTAGTGGTGCCGGTGCCGGACATTCGGGGACGGGAGAAGATTCTCGAGGTTCATACGCGGCGGATACCGCTGGACGAGGACGTGAATCTGCCCATGATGGCGCGGGGCACGCCCGGTTTAACCGGGGCGGACCTGGAAAACCTGGTCAACGAGGCCGCGCTGCTCGGGGCGCGGCTGAACCAGGAAAAAGTGAACATGAAGGACTTCGAGATGGCCAAGGACAAAGTCCTCATGGGCAAGGAACGGCGGAGCCTGATCATCTCCGATCAGGAGAAGAAAAACACCGCCTACCACGAGGCCGGTCACGCCCTGGTGGCCAAACTCACCCCGGAAGTCGATCCGCTGCACAAGGTGACCATCATCCCCCGCGGCCGGGCCCTGGGACTCACCCAGACCCTGCCCATCGACGAAAAACACACCTATGACCGGCCTTTCCTGATGGGCAATATGTCCTTCCTGCTCGGCGGCCGGGCCGCCGAGGAGCTGGTGCTCCATCATACGACCACCGGCGCGGGCAACGACATCGAACGGGCCACGGACCTCGCGCGCAAAATGGTCTGCGAGTGGGGCATGAGCGAGAAGCTGGGCCCCCTGGCCTTCGGCAAAAAAGAGGAACAGATTTTCCTGGGCCGCGAGATCGCCCAGCACCGGGACTACAGCGAAGCCACGGCCCAGCTCATCGACGCCGAGGTGCGGGAGATCGTCCAGAATGCTTATTACCGCACCAAGGACCTGCTGGGCCGCAACATGGATGCGCTGGTCCTGTTAGCCGAAACCCTCTTGGAGAAGGAAACGCTGGACGGACCCGAGATCGACGCCCTGGTGGCCGCGGCGGTGGAGGGGGAGAGACAGAGGCGGGAATCCGCCCAGGAGCCGAAGGAGCAGGGGAGCGGTCAGGAGCGCCTCTGACCCCATCGCCTTTTTCGCACCCCCAACCTTTTCACCCGAGAACGCCGAAACGTCATGTTGACGCTGAAATGGGATCGGTGGCGCCTGGACCTTGAGAGGCGCCCGTATATCATGGGCGTGGTCAATGTTACGCCCGACTCGTTTTCCGACGGCGGGGATTTCTTCGATGCGGAAACGGCCATCCGGCAGGGCCTGGCGCTGGTAAAGGATGGGGCCGACATCCTGGACATCGGCGGGGAGTCCGTCCGCCCCGGCTCGGACCCGATCAGCGAGGCCCTGGAAAAGGAGAGAGTTCTGCCGGTCATCACCGCCCTGGTCGGCCGGGTCGAGGTGCCCATCTCCATCGACACCTGCAAAGCCGGCGTGGCCGAGGCGGCGCTTGCGACCGGCGCCTCCATGATCAACGACATCAGCGCCGGCCGGTTTGACCCCGAAGTGCTTCGGGTGGCGGGCCGGGCCGATGTCCCGCTGGTGCTGATGCACATGAAAGGGCGTCCCCGCACCATGCAGGACAACCCGGTCTACCAGGACCTGATCGGCGAAATCGCCTCCTTCCTCGAGGAGGCCGCGGCACGGGCCGAGGCCGCGGGCGTCCGCCCGGAGCACATCATCATCGACCCCGGCATCGGTTTCGGGAAAACCTTTGACCATAACCTGGTCCTCATCAACCGTCTGGAAGAACTCCTCGCCCTGGGCCGGCCCCTCCTGCTCGGTCCCTCGCGCAAGGCCTTTCTCGGCGCCATTCTGAACGGGGCGCCGCCCAAGGAGCGCGACGTGGCCACGGCCGCCATTCTCGGCCTGGCCGCGTACAAGGGCGCGCATATCCTCAGGACCCACAACGTCGACCTGGCCCGCCAGGCCTTGCTGGTGGCCGCGGCCGTCAAGCGGGAGCGCGTCTCCCTGTCAAATGATGAATGATGAGTGCGGAATGATGAATGAAATAAGGAAAAAATCCATTTTCCATTCATCACTCATCATTCATCATTCATCATTAAATGAAACCATGGGCCGCACATAGGACCAGGAACCAAGCAGACGGTGGTGGGACAGCCAACCCGCAGACTCTTCGGCACCGACGGCGTGCGCGGCCGGGCCAACGAGTATCCCATGACCCCGGAAATGGCCCTCAACATCGGCCGCGCCACGGTCCAAATCGCCGCCGCCGCCCCGGGCCAACGGCCTCGGATCGTGATCGGCCAGGACACACGCCTGTCCGGAGACATGCTGACCGCGGCCCTCACCGCCGGTGTGTGTTCCATGGGCGGCGACGCCCTGCTGCTCGGCCCTCTGCCCACCCCGGGCATCGCCTATCTGACCACCCATCTTAAAGCCGACGCCGGTATCGCGGTCTCAGCCTCCCATAACCCCTTCCCGGACAACGGTCTCAAGATTTTCTCGGGCGATGGCTTCAAACTGCCCGACGAGGCGGAAGATCGCCTGGAGGAACTCGTCTTCTCCGAAACGATAGACCGCGTCCGCCCCACGGGCTCAAACCTCGGCCGCGTTCAATTGGTGAAAGACGCCGTCGAGACATACACCGCTTTTCTCAAGGTCGCCTTTCCTCGCGATCTCAACCTGGATGGCGTACGTCTGGTGGTGGACTGCGCCCATGGGGCGGCCTTCCGGTGCGCGCCCGTCCTGCTTCAGGACCTGGGCGCCAAGGTCTTCCTGCTCGGCGCCTCGCCGGATGGGGAGAACATCAACCGGGACGCCGGGTCCCTCTGCCCGGAAAAGGCCGCGGCCAAGGTGCTCGAGCAGGGCGCCGACTTGGGCCTGGCCCTGGACGGGGACGCCGATCGGGCCATTTTCGTGGACGAGCAGGGTCGGATCGTGGACGGGGACCATATCATGGCCGTCTGCGCGCAAGACCTCGACCGGCGCGGCCGCCTGGCCAAACGGACCGTGGTGGCCACGGTCATGAGCAACCTGGGCCTGGAAAAGGCCTTGGCCAGCCTGGGCATTCGTCTCGTCCGCACCCAGGTCGGCGACCGGTACGTAGTGGAAACCATGCGGGCCGGCGGTTACAATTTCGGCGGCGAACAGTCCGGCCACCTTATTTTCCTCGACCACAGCACCACGGGCGACGGTCTTCTCAGCGCGCTCCGGGTCCTGGCCGTGATGAGGCGGGAGGGGAAATCACTGGCGGAACTGGCCGATATGATTGAGACTTTCCCACAGGTTCTGGTCAACGTCCGGGTCGGCCGGAGGGCGGACCTAAACGAAATCCCGAGCTTGGCCCATCACTTCCGCCAGGTGGAGGAACGGCTGGGCGACGAGGGCCGGCTGCTGGTCAGGTATTCCGGTACGGAACCCCTGGTCCGGGTCATGATCGAAGGCCTGAACCAGGACGAAATACAAACCATGGCTGAAGAAACGGCCGCCCTTATCGGCAAGGAGCTTTCCTGAGATGTTGCTCGCGGTGGATATCGGCAATACGAATACGGTCATCGGGGCCTACGACGGCGCGACCCTCAAGGCCAGTTGGCGCATCCGCACCGAGCGGGACGTCACCGTGGACGAACTGGGCATCTTCTTCCGCAACCTCTTCGAATCCCAGGGGCTTGATTTCAAGCAGGCCCGGGAGATGATCGTCTCCTGCGTGGTGCCGCCCATGCTCGACGCCATGATGAACCTGGCGCGCAAATACCTCCACATCGAGGCTCTGTCCGTGGGGCCGGGCATCAAGACCGGCATCCCCATCCTTATCGACAATCCCAAGGAGGTCGGCGCGGACCGGATCGTCAATGTCGTGGCCGCTTACGATCGCTACCAACAGGCCATGATCGTGGTGGACCTGGGCACCTCCACCAACTTCGATTACTGTTCCCCCAAGGGCGAATACATGGGCGGGGCCATCGCTCCGGGCCTGATCATCTCCTCCGAGGCACTCTGGCAAAAGGCCAGCAAGCTCCAGCGTGTGGAGATCTCCACGCCCAAGCGAGTCGTGGGCAAGGACACGGTCTCGGCCATGATGTCCGGCTTGGTCTTCGGCCACGTGGGACTCATCGACGGCATCGTGAAACGGATGAAGGCCGAGGTGGGCACGGACCCCATGGTCATCGCCTGCGGAGGCCTGGCCGAGCTGGTCGCCGGGCTGTCCGAAACCATCGAGGAAGTCGTCCCCAACTTGACTCTGGAAGGGCTGAGAATCCTCTTTGAACGAAACCGACCGCAGAAGGCCTGAGCCTGCGACGCCGCGCCGCATCTTACGTCCCCGGCCCCTTGCCGTGGGGGACACGGTCGGCCTGGCCGCGCCGGCCGGGCCTGCAGAAGAGGCTAAGGTGCGTGCCGGGATCAGGGTCCTGGAGGACATGGGGCTAAAGTGCCGCGTCCCTCCCGAAGTCTTTGAAAAGAAAGGCTTTCTGGCCGGGACGGACCGGACCCGGGCCCGCGTGCTGAGGGACCTTCTCCTGGACCCGGAGATCCGGGCCGTCTTCTGCACTCGAGGCGGGTCCGGTTCCCTGCGCCTGCTCCCCCTTCTCGGTCTGGACCGGTTGCCGGGTCCGCCCAAGATTTTGGTGGGCTTCTCCGACCTCACGGCCCTGCTCCTGGCCGTGCACCACGTGGCCGGTTGGGTGCCTTTTCATGGCCCGGTGGTGGCGTCCTTCGCGTCGGCCGACCAGGCGACTTCCGCCCATCTGGCAGACCTTCTTTTCGGCCGAAAGGTTTTTCCCCTTTCCTTGGATCAAGGGCATGGCGTCCAGGTCTTGGTGCCGGGCCGGGCCGAGGGACCGCTCATGGGTGGAAACCTGACCTTGCTCGTGCACCTGATCGCCACCCCCTTCCGGCCGAATCTCGAAGGCGCCATCCTCTTCCTGGAGGACGCCCACGAGGCCCCTTACCGCTTGGACCGGATGCTGACCACCCTGCGCCTGGCCGGGGTCCTGGACCGGCTGGCCGGTTTGGTGTTGGGAAGCTTCGAGGACTGCGGCCCGCCGGACCAGGTCAGACGCGTCCTGGAAATGAACCTGGCCGATTTCCCGGGCCCGGTGGTGGCCGACTTCCCCATCGGGCACGGGACCCGCAACCTGGCCCTGCCCATCGGACCCCGGGCCCTGCTGGATACCCAAGCCCAGGTCTTGGACCTGCTCGAACCCTGCCTGGCCGAGCCCGGTAGGGGCGACCGGCCGGTCGCCCCTACACGCCCTGAGCCGGATCCATGCAAAAAAACATGAATATCAATCCCCTCCAGCAAGCCATGGACCGCGCGGTAGAGCAGAAAATCTTTCCCGGCGGCGTCCTCTTCGTCGGGCTGGGAGATCGGCCGGCCGCCGTGGTCGCTGCCGGGCGGCTGACGTATCGGCCCGAGACCCATGCAGTCGATGCGGACACCGTTTACGACCTGGCCTCCTTAACAAAATCCCTTTCGACCGCGGTCCTGACCATGATGATCCTCGAGCGCACCTGGCTCGACCTGGACACGACCCTGGATCAGCTCCTCCCGCTGGCCGTGCCTGAGGACAAGAAGCCCATAACCTTGCTCCACCTGCTCAGCCATACCAGCGGCCTGCCGGCCTGGCGGCCGATTTACCGGGCGGTGCGCGGTGTTCCGGCCGGGAGGATTCGGAAGCGCGCCATGGAGACCATCCTGCAGGCGCCTTTGGAGAGTCTGCCGGGCCAAAGGTACCTTTACAGCGACCTGGACTTCATGCTCCTCGGGTTTATCCTGGAGCGTTTTGGGCAGGATCGCCAGGATCGGCTATTTACGAGCCTCGTTTCCAAGCCGCTCGGCCTGACACACCTTGCCTACCGGCCCCTGAGCCAGCCGGACCTGCCCTTCCTGGAAACCATCGCGCCCACGGAAGACCGCGGGGCCGAAGGCGGCCTGCTGCACGGCCGGGTCCATGACGACAACGCGGCGGCGCTTGGCGGCGTGGCCGGGCACGCCGGGCTCTTCGGCCGGGCCGCGGACGTCTTTGCCATAGTGGTCTCGCTCCGGGCTTCCTATAGAAATGAACAAGGATACCGTTTGGTTGCGACCAGATCGGTGAAAACCTTCTGGCAGACGCCGGGGCCGGACCAAACCGCCACCGCGGTTCTCGGCTTCGACCGCCCCCTGGCCGAGGGTTCGGCCGCCGGCCGGCGCCTGTCGCGCTCGAGCGTGGGCCACCTCGGCTTCACCGGCGCCTCTTTCTGGTACGATCCAGACCGCGATCTGACCATCATTCTCCTTACCAACCGCGTACATCCCTCCGCCGAAAACAATGCCATCCGGGACTTTCGCCCGGCCGTCCACGACCTGGTCGTGGACGCGGTGACCGAGGCGAAGCCCGAGGCGGCCTGAAGGTCTTCCGGCATATCCCCGCCCCGCCTGCCCCGCGGCCCGTTGACGCCCTCCTTTCGAATTTGGTACATTAGGGACCATTTTAGCCCCCCCGGCTCACAGGGAAAGGAACCTGCCTCATGCCCTATGACTTCGACACGGTCATCGAACGTTGCGATACGAACTGCGCCAAATGGGACGCGGCCAAGATGCGCTACCCGGGCAAGGACATCCTGCCCATGTGGGTGGCGGATATGGACTTCAACACCGCCCCGCCGATCATCGAGGCTCTTAAAAAGCGGGCCGAGCACGGCATGTTCGGTTATGTACTGAAATCGGCGGCTTACAACGAGGCGGTCCTGGGCTGGGTCAAACGCCGGCACGGCTGGGACCTCTCGACCGAGTGGCTGTGCAACAGCCCGGGCGTGGTCACGGCGCTGGCTCTGTGTATTCACGCCTTCACCCAGCCGGGCGACAAGATCATCGTTCAGCCGCCGGTCTACTATCCCTTTTTCCGGGTCATCCTCAGCAATGGCCGGCAGCTCGTCACCAACCCTCTCATCCTGAACGGGGAGAAATATACGATCGATTTCGATGACCTGGAGAAAAAAGCGGATTCCGGCACGCGCATGATGATCATCTCCAATCCGCACAACCCCATCGGACGGCTCTGGACCCGGGAGGAACTCGAGCACTTGGGCCGTTTCTGCGTGGACCACGACATCGTGCTCGTCTCGGACGAAGTCCACTGCGACCTGGTTTATCCGGGGAAGCGGCACGTGCCCACCGCGTCGATTTCCGAGGAGATCGCCCGGCAGACCGTCACTTGCATGGCGCCCAGCAAGACGTTCAATCTGGCCGGGCTTAAGACCTCGGTCATTATCATTCCCAATCCAAAACTACGCCGGAGCTATCAACGAACCCTGATGAACCTGTCCCTGGGCGGAGACAGCGCCTTCGGCGTCGCCGCCCTCGAGGCCGCCTATACTCAAGGGGACGCCTGGCTCGACGCGCTGCTCGTGTACCTGGAAGACAACATGGAATTCACCATCCGGTATTTTCAGGAAAATGCTCCTAAGATCAAGGCCTTCCGATCCGAGGCCACCTACCTGCTCTGGCTGGACTGCCGCGGCTTGGGGCTTTCGCCCAAGGCCCTGGACGAGTTCATGCTCGAAAAGGCCGGGGTCTGGCTGGACGACGGACAGCTCTTCGGCCAAGGGGGCGAGGGGTTTCAGCGTATGAACTTCGCCTGCCCGCGGGCCACGCTCACGGAAGGCCTCAGCCGGATCGCGCGCGCCGTCCGTGCCCTCTAATTCCATTTCTAAATCAAGCGCTAACTTTGTCGGCTGCGCTGCGCGGCTCCTCGCCGTACTAAATTGTACTGTCTCGTCGCTGCTCGCTTGCCTTCGCGTTCCCATCTTGATTTAGAAATGGAATAGCCTGGCGCGCCGGCAAGAACGTCCCTCCTCCCGGCCCTATCTGACGTTCGGGCAAAACCGCCCGCGCGGCGACGTGGGGCGTCCCCCCTTGAACCTTTGTGAATCGGCTTTACTTTATGAGCAGGAAAGGGAATTGTGAGAAGGGAGGCGGCAAATATGTACGAGATCAAAAGAGACATTCTGCGGAATATAGGGTTGCTTGGCGAAGAAGGATACATCGAGAGTTCCGGACCCTACATCGAAGTCGAGTACGATCCTTGGGTGGAATGGGTGAGCGAGCACGAGCGGAAAAAGAGGGGCTACAACAGCATGGAGATCTTCAATCTCCCCTGGTTTGCGGCCAGCCCGTTCGGCGGACTAGGCTATCACGAGGAATGACCCGAGGACGGTGAGGGGGAGGTGCAAGAAGGAGGAAGCGGGAAATAAGAATGAATAAAAAGAAACGAAAACAACTGAATATCGATGACGAAGCGGCTAAGAGGCCGCTTCTTTTTTGGGCTATGGCAAAACTTCGGCTTCCGGCCGAACTCATTGTCGGGCTTCGGCTCGAACTCCTCGAAATATAATAATATTCCTGCGGCCCTTCGACTCCGCTCAGGGACGTGAGCCTGTCGAACGTCTTCGATCCTCACCCTCCTCGATTTCGTCGCGGAATCCTATGTTTTGCAACGGTCTCTTTTTGGGTTAGGCTCGGCGGACGAAAAGACTCGAAATCCCGCTCTTGTCTTGCGCTTCATTCACTGATATAAAGCGAAAAGCCGTTGGGAAGACGAGTGAATATCGCGTGCCTTATGTACCATTTTTTACCTCTAACGGCAGGAGGTTAGCCACTCATGGTCCTTCGGAATCCCTTTCTGTTCCTGACCGCTTTGATAGTCATGGCCTTCTTTCTGACCGAAGCGCGCCTCGCCGACAGCGATGATCGAGAGAGACGACGCGAAAGGCTCCGCGAGCATATTCGCGGGGGCGAGGATTTCAAGCCCGTGGCCAATCCGGCCTACAAGGAACACTGCGGCGCGTGCCATTTTTCCTATCATCCCGAGCTCTTACCTTCCTCCTCCTGGAAAAGGATTCTGAACCAGACGGAAAAGCATTTCGACGCCTCTTTCGAGCTGGACCCGGAGGTCAAGAAGACCCTCCTCGCCTACCTCACGGCCAACGCCGCGGAAAAATCCACGGCCAAACGCGCCGCCCGGATTATGAAAAGCCTTGGAAAAACGACACCTTCGAGGATCACTGAGATTCCCTACATCAAGGACAAGCACCATAAAATTTCCGAGGCCGTGCTCAAGCGTCCGGCGATCGGGTCCCTGTCGAATTGCACGGCCTGCCACCAGAAGGCCGAGCAAGGGAACTACAGCAAGCGAACCGTCTCCATTCCCAAGTGAGACCGTCGCCCGGCGCCGGATTCCATGGGGAGCCAAAGCGCAATCCATGATGGCCGATTGATGAGCCGGGAATGACCGAAGCGGTAAAAATACGCACCTCCCGACCTGGACTTTTCCGACCGTCCTGCACTTACAACTGGGGTTCGATGACGCGCATGTGCTTCCACTTCCCGGCCAGGAAACGGGCGAAGTAGGCCAGGCCCAGAACGCAGACGTAAAAGGTGGCCACGGTCCAGGCGGCGTAGATGCCCTGGTGGAACAGGCCCAGCACCACCCAGGTGGGCAGGGCCAGGCCGAACATGGCCATGAGCACGACCATGTACATGACGAAGCGCGTGTCCCCGGCCCCCTTGATGCCCGAGGCGAAGATGATGTTCATGGTGTCGAACAGGCTGTAACCGGCCACGAACCGCAGCAGCACGGCCGCCTGCTTTCGGATCGGAGCGAAGGCCGCGGGCTCGGCCTGGACGGCGAACGGGTAGAGAAACACGCCCGGCGCCAGCACGTAGGCCGCGGCCACCGCGGCCATGTAGCCGAAGGTCATGAAAAAGCCGGAATAGACGCTGCGCTGGGCCAGGTCCGGACGGTCCCGGCCCAGGTTCTGGCCGACCAGGATCGAGACCGCGGTGCCGATGCCGATCATGGGCATGAAGGCCAGCATGTTGATGTTGAAGGCCACGTTCGTTGCGCCCAGGGGCACGGTCCCCAGCCGCCCCACCAGCAGGATGAAAACCGTGAACCCCACATTCTCGATGAAAAGCTGGACCCCGTTGGGCAGGCCGAACCCGACCAGCCGTCTGAGGAGCTTTGGGTCCAGCCGCCACCCGCTCCGCGTGGCAAACCGATGCTCGTGCCGGGTCCGGAAGACCAGCGCCACCAGGACGCCGCAATTGACGCAAGCGGACAGGACCGTGGCCACGGCCGCCCCGAACATGCCCAGTGCCGGCAGGCCCAGGTGCCCGAAAATGAGCATCCAGTCCAGCACGAGATGCACCGTGGTGGCCGTCAGATTGGCCCACATGATGGGCAGCGTCTTCCCCCGCCCGGAATAAAACCCGGACAGGGTCGCGCCCGCCACGGCCGGACCGGACCCGAGACAGAGAATCTGGAAATAGATCGTCTCCAGCCGCGCGATCTCCGGCGCGTGTCCCACCATCCGGAAAAACGGCCCGGCCAGAGGGATGAACAGCAGGTGGACCCCGGCCGCCAACAGCGCCACGTAGAGGCCCTGCCACAGAACCGGACCGATGCGTTCCTCACGCCCGGCGCCGAAATACTGGGCCACGAAGGTGCTTGCGTAGATCGCGGTGAACAGGAACACGCTCAGGATGGTGAAACTGAGCAGCCCGGCGGGCATGGACGCGGCCAGGGCCTCGGCCGAGTACCAGGTCAGGAAGATGCGGTCCACGAAATACTGGATGGCCATGGCGCCGGAGCTGAGCACCAGGGGCGCGGCCAATTTCAGGACCTCGGCATATCCCCCGTCCCCCTGCCAGCGTTTTTCGATCCAACCCGCCATCGGTCCATCCCGCCTCGTGTTTGGTTATAACGCTCCGCGTTCCATGTAAAAGGGCTGTCACTTCGAGCGAAGGTAGCAACTGTCTTTCGTGTCAAGCCAAAAGACGCGTATGGGTTTGGGGAAACCCTTTTTAGGGGAAAAGGGTTTTCCCAAACCCTTTCCTAAAAACCGTATATGGGCGGGCAGGATTTCGCCG
>Ga0315282_10001962_pt1 | contig 38521 bp, 41 predicted proteins | sample YL17G07_20_MG_FD_203693 | JGI IMG/M metagenome (GOLD analysis project Ga0315282, IMG submission 203693) | Sediment microbial communities from Yellowstone Lake, YNP, Wyoming, USA - YL17G07_20 | ecosystem: Environmental > Aquatic > Freshwater > Lake > Sediment | place: USA: Wyoming | collected... | reverse complement strand
CAGCTTGCTCGGATAGATATTTCTTCTCTAAGAATTGTAGTTCAGGTTCTCGATTGACAAATTTCATCATAAGTATATACTCGTAAATCAACTATTTAAAAATACCTCGACATTCAAATTCGAGATTGCATGCATGCATGGCGTTTCGTGGGGTCTTGTATGGTTGATGCTTTGATGCTCCTGAATGTGTGCGGTAAGTTGAAATTTGTGGGTGTTGTGTATTGTTGATAGGTATGTGTGTTGGTGTGGGTATGTCTGGAAACGCTGTTCTTTTAACGGATGAGGATCGAGCTCTTCTTTTGAAGGTGAGCAGTTTGCTGGAGGGGATTGTCGAGACCTTGGAGGTCTTGAAGGATGAGGATACGCTTGTTTCTGTTAGGCGCGCTGAAGAGGATGTGAAGGCTGGTAGGGTAAGGGACGACGACGATTTCTTCGAGGAGCTGAAACACTCTGGGGAAATATAGCCTTAGTCATTGGTTTCCTGCGTTATAGAAGGCGTAGCTTATTTTTCTATGGTACAATAACAATTAAATAAGGCGAAAAAGCAGATAGGAAGTGAGTAATATGACGGTTGAAGTTGATTTGAAAGAGATGAAAGATTTGCTTTGTATGTTGAATAAGAAAATTGATCTTTTGATTGAGAATAGAGAGACTTTGTCTGTAATGTTCTTGGCAGAAAAATCCTTGAAGGATTTCCTTAGTAAAGAGCCTGATGTTTATTCGATGAAGGATGTTAAGGTTAGGTATTCTTGAAAGGGAAATTTGTTCTTATACCTTTTCCTTACACAAATTTGACTGCGACAAAATTGAGGCCTGCTTTGGTTTTGTTTGAGGGAGAAAGGGACGTTGTGGTAGTATTCATTTCTTCTAGGGTTCCGCAAAAGCCTGCTTTAACAGATGTTGTGATCGAGGAATCACATTCGGAATTTGCGTTGACAGGGCTTAAGATGTCTTCTGTTATAAGATTGGATAAGATAGCGACAATATTGAAGGATTTAGTTGTTGGTGAAATAGGAGAATTAGGCGGCGAGCTTAAGAGAGAAGTAAACCTGAGGCTTCGCAAAGTCTATAGGCTTTAGTCATTAGTTTCCTAATTAAACCTGCAGAGCGCAATATTCGTGGAATTTTCAGTAAGGGCCACGCTGCCCTGTCCCGAAATTGATCTTAAAGGGTCTTAATTCTTGTTTTTGGGTTTGGCCAGTTCTGATGTGTGCATCTGTTTTTAGCCCTGTTGCATGCCGTGACGCTCATAGTGTGCGTGGCCGTTTGTTTGTGTGGGGTTTCGGGGGAGAATGGGAGGGTTTGTTGTTTGGTGAGGTATAGGCGTAGGTTTGATATTGTGGCTGATGTTGTGGGTGCGGCTGGGCAGGGTGCGCGGAAGACGAGGATCATGTATTTTGCTAATTTGAGTTATGTTTTGTTGCAGAGGTATTTGGCTGATGCTTTGCGTGTGGGGTTTTTGCGGACGGTTGGGGATTTGTATTTGGTGACGGAGAAGGGTGAACTGTTTCTGGAGCGGTATCGGCGTTTCAGCGGGAGGGCCATGAGGGTGGAGGCGGATGTGGAGGCTTTGAGGAGGGAGGCTGAGGAGCTTGAGCGGATGTGCAGGCCGAGGGACGGCCGCAGACACGTGAGGAGGAGCAGGCTTGCGGTTCTGGGTTAACTTTTTCGCGTTTATGCTTGTTGCCTGTTTAGCGTCAGGTGTGCCTCTTGCGTGCGCCGTATCTGGTGAGGAGGCTGAGGCTGCGGTGGCAGAGGCCGATGCGAGGCTGCGGGGGGCTTTTGCGTCCTGTTTGGACGCGGAGGCTGCGGGGGCCAACGTGACAGGGTTGATGACGCGGTTGAGTTTAGCTGGCGTTGAGTTGTCTGGGGCGAGGGTTTCTTTGGCGGCTGGCAATTTTTCAGATGCGATTGGAAGGGCTGAAGCTTGCAGGGGTTTGGCTGAAGGTGTTTCAGGTGATGCGAACGCGCTGCGGACGGATGCTGTGGCCCAGGCTGCGGGCTGGTGGGTCACTGTGCTGTTGAGTGCTGCTGGTTCTGTGGTGTTCGTGTGTGTGCTTTTTCTGGTTTGGCGCAGGTTCAAACGGGTTTATGGTGACAGGCTGTTGAAGTGTAGGCCGGAGGTGGCTGCTTGATGTGGTCTTTGACGGAGTGTCGGTACGTGTTCGTGGCTGTAGGTTTGGTCGGCGTGTTGGGGTTCACTGTGCCGTCGGCGATGCTGTTCGTGCACCTGCCAAGCGGTGAAAGGTTTTCGGAGTTGTACGTTTTGGGGCCTGGCCACATGGCCGAGGCGTACCCGTTTAACGTTTCTGCGGGCAAGGATTATCTTGTGTATTTAGGCGTGGGGAACCATCTGGGACGCGCAGCTTACTATGAGGTCGCGGTGAAACTGCGAAACAGCACCGAACCCTTGCCCAACTCGACAAGCGGCGTGCCGAGTCCTCTGCCGGCCCTGTACAGTTACGACGTCTTCTTGACGGATGGGCAGACGTGGGAGGACGCTTTGAATTTTTCTTTCGATGATGTCGTGTTCGGTGTGAACGTGTCTTCTGTGGGCAGGCTCCGCGTTAACGGTGCATGGGCAAACGTGAATGAATCTGCAGCTTGGGACAGCGTGAACGGCGGGTATTTTTATCAGGTTTTCGTGGAGCTGTGGCTTTACGACGCGGCGAGCAACAGTTTCGGTTTTCACAACAGGTTTGTGAACCTCTGGCTGAACATGACGACAGGTTTTTAGGGTAAAGCATGTAAGATTCTTATAGAAGAAGATTCCTTCACCGTTTAAATGAGTCGGCGAGAAGGGTTAGTCTTAGAAGTTGAGTAGCCGCGTAGTTGTCGGTGAATTGAATGTTGGGAGAAGGCTGTCGAAGTCAAGTGTTAGCCATCATTGCCGCCCTCAACGAGGAGGAGGGCATCGGGCCCACGATAGCGGAGCTTCGGCAGTATTTGGAGAACCCGCGTGTTCTCGTGGTTGACGGTCACAGTGTGGACCGAACGGTGGAAATTGCCAAAGACTTGGATGCGGACGTTGTTTTTCAGGAGGGCGAGGGTAAAGGTGACGCGGTGGCGAGAGCGATTGGCCAGATTGATTATGGCGTGGATTATGTCGTTCTTACTGATGCGGATTACACTTATCCTGCGGAGTATCTTCCAAGGATGATAAGTATTCTGGAGGAAAACCGTGAGGTTGGCATGGTGTGCGGGAACAGGTTCAACTCGCATTTTCATCTGGAAGGGATGCGTAACATGTTCTATCTTGGAAACAGGCTTTTGGCTTCTGTGCATAACATGTTTAACGGGATAAACCTGCGCGACCCGCTTACTGGCCTCAGAGTCGTGCGGGCGGACATTTTGAAAGGTTGGGCGCCGAAGTCGAAAGGGTTCGACATAGAAGTCGAGTTGAACCACCAAGTTGAAAGAAGAGGCTACAGCATAATCGAGATTCCGATTCCGTACAGGCCTCGGCTCGGGGAGAAGAAGCTGAAGCTTAGGCATGGTTTGACTATTCTGAGTAGGATTGTGACCGAGTCTCTAGGTTGATTTTGGGTCTGGATGAAGTGTTCAGAATGTTTTATAGTTGGCAGAAGACTATTCTGCGGGGTTGAACACTTTGCAGGGAGCACATGTTGCTGGGACCAGCGCAATCGGGTCAACAAGGTGTGGTTGGAGGGGTAGAAGGTGAGGGTGGTCTTGGCGGTGGGAGCTCATCCTGACGACGTTGAGTTGGGGTGCGCGGGAACGCTGGTTCTGCATAAGATGAAGGGCGACCGAGTGTACGTTCTCGTTTTGACTAGGGGGGAAGCTTCTGGGGATGCTGAGGTGAGGGAGAACGAATGCAGAAGGGCGGCTGAAATATTGAATGTGGACCGTCTGTTCTTCGGCGACTTGAAGGATACGCGGGTCGGTGATGGAAGAGAGACCATCGATGAGATTGAGAAGGTGGTGGATGAGGTGAAGCCCGACATCATATACGCGCCCGTCTGCAAGGACACGCATCAAGACCACAGGAACACGGGACACGCGACCATGTCGGCTGGCAGACGGTGCAAGATGATACTCCTCTACGAAGGCGCTAGCACACAGAGAGATTTTTATCCTCAGGTTTTCGTGGACATAGCGCAGTCGTTTGAAGCGAAACTGAAGGCCACTCGGGTTTTTGGCTCCCAGCTGAGCGGTCACAACGGAGGATACGCGAAGGCGGTGAAAGCCATTGAGGGATTAGCCAAGTACCGAGGCTACCAAGCCGGCGTTGACGTGGCAGAAGCCTTCGAAATTGGAAAGTTCATTTTCGAGGTTTGAGGAGAGTCCGCAGCCATAACGTCATGTTTTTCTTTCAATGACGTAAACGAGCTCGCACAGTCTTGCGTTGCATTCTACAGGCAAAACCAGCATGAGATGAGTTCACAACGGGTTCTTGAAAATCGAGCCTCGCTCTCCTCCTTCGCGGAAACGTTCCATAAAGACTGTGGCACACTGACGGCCTCCGTGGAGAGGAGGATTGAAGACCTCAGGAATGGAGCCGGAGTTGTTCTGATGACGGCTCATCAGCCGAACCTGTTCGCTTATGCTGGGGTCCTCCGTAAGGCAACATTGAATTTTGTCTTGGCGAGAAAGCTTGAGGAAACGCTGAAAGTTCCTGTCGTCAACTTCTTCGGGATTGCAGACCAAGATTTTACGGACGACCGATGGGTTAGGTCATGTCAGCTTCCTGCGGTCCAGAGGAGCGGGGGCATCCTGTCCATAGATGCGAAGCTTCCTGAAAAGTTGATGCTGAACATGGTGGCTAAGCCTTCCTCTGATGTCCTAAATGGCTGGAGGAGTGAGATTGAGAAGTGGCTTAACGACGCTGTTAGGTCTGTGGAGAGGCTTTGCAAGGCGTTAGGTGTTCCAAAGACGTGTTCTACTTCCTCTGCATCGACATTGCATGAGAATTTTGTGTCTTTTTGGAGTGTTATTGAGGGTTGTTATGGGTGTTCGGAGAATTATTCGGATTTTAATGCTTTCGTAATGTCGAAGATCGTGAATGATGTATGGGGGTACGACACAGTGTTCTCACGTTTCTCAGAATGCCAGCAAGTTTTTGCTGACGAGTTTGGCTTCTTGCTGTCTCGTTTCGGGGATTACTCACGGTTGTTGAGGGAGGCAAGTGAGATGCCGCATGATGAACGTGTTGGTGGTGGTGTTTCAGATCAAGAGCCTTTGTTGGCTCCTTTTTGGTATCACTGTGATTGTGGAAGTAAGGTTAAGCTGTTTTTGAGAGAAAAAAATGGGTCTTTGTTTGGGGAGGGAAACTGTGTGGGTTGTGGGAAACTTTTCGAGTTAGAGTTTGGAGCTAAAAACGACCCGGATACATCGAATTTTGCCTCGCGGATATCGGCTAGAGCCCTTTCCATGCCTTTAGTGTTTTTTAACGGTTTGATGCCGTCTTGTTACGTTGGAGGGGTTGGAGGCATTAGGTATCTGATGGAAGCTGAACATGTTGCAGAGGGACTGGGGATTGTTTTTCCTCCTATTGTTGTTTGGCGACCGCGTGACAAGTATTTGGGAGTGGGGCAGATAGAGGCTTTGTTGGAACTTAAGCGGATCTGCAGTGATTTGGGTGTTCGGGATGTTTCAGCAGCTAAGGATTTGCTGGAGTCTCGCGTAGGTGAAATACGTGAGCGTCTTGACAAGCTCGAGGTGTCAAAGGAGAGAAGTGTGGAGAAATTGAGGAAAAATCCACATGATGAGGAGTTGAAGGAAGAGATAAAAAAGGTTTCAATAAGTCAAACTGGGTTCAGGAAATCCTCAAATCTTTCGGTTATTAGTCATGAGTTGAAGATTCTTGAGAACGTTTCAACTGTTTTGAATTTGATTCCGAGCATATTAGATTATGCGGTGAACGTAGGACTGAAGGAGACAAGTAATCAATGGATAAGGCATTTACGTGACGATGGAAGTTTGTCTTCAGATGTTCATCTCGAATCTGTTTTGAACCAAAATGTGAGGCTGGATGCAAGCTTCTCGAAAGATGTCTCCTCCCTATATGGTGAATTGTTATAGAATTTTCTCCCTTAAGCGTTTAAGTAAGACGAAAAGAACACTTTGCATGTCCGAGAGTTAACGATTGCCTCCGTGTTGGTGGAGAAATGGAGAAGGGTAATCGTCCCCCTTTCAGTGTTGGTGATAGTTGTTACGCTGAATGAGGAAGAAACGCGCGTTAGTTTTCATGCCGTTATTTGAAAACCAGATGGCTGAACTAGACCTGATCAAAATCCACGAAAGTCTAAGGTGTGAATGTGAATAGGATAACTCTATGTATGATGGCACCAGAATTCTTGCCAGTTTGGGGAGGTACTGGCTCGTATATTGTTGAATTGATCAAGCGCTTACCCGGAAACGTTGATGTTCACGTAGTCACCCTAAGGCGTAGCATACCGGGAATGGACAAAAACAAGCTTACTGACGATATTTTTGATTCCGTGATCGGAAGACCGATACAAGTCCATACTATTTCATCATCGAGAGAAACTTTTTTCTATAACTTGGCTTTTCAGGTTGCCTGCCTCAAGAATATTCCAAAATTGCACAAGGAATATAAATTTGACATTATGCATTCGCATCTTAGTCATATGCCTGATGTTCTTTTGAAATTGTTTAGCAGAATTTGTTTTCCCACGGTTGTCACGGTGCATAGTACTATTCGGATGCAGCAAGATGTCACTCTGGCGAATTGTTCATCGTTTAGTGACCTGGAATGGAGCGAGAGAAACACGCTGCTGTTTTTTCCAATTATTGAATTCTTACAGAAAAAATACGCGAAACGGGTATCTAGGTTCATAGCAGTATCTGATCTCACTGAGGAATTGATTAGGAAACATCTGAGCGTTGAGAAAGAAAAGATCACTGTGATACGGAATGGGGTTGACATTCGATTGTTTTGTCCACCTACAGAAGCTGAAAAAGAGGAGAGATTTTCAAGACCCACCGTGGTATTTATCGGGCGCATAATGGCAAAAAAAGGGCTAGACGTTCTGATCAAATCAATCCCGAAGATTTTGCAATCAGTTCCAGAAACGCGCTTCTTGTTTGTGGGTGGCGGAAATATCTCCTTTTATAGAGAAATGCTTGAAAAAGAGGGAATATCAAGTGAGAACTTCTCTTTTATTGGTCATCTAGGATACTTTGAACGTCCAAGAATATTGCAACAAGCCACGGTTTTTGTAAATCCGTCCTTCTTTGAGAATTGTTCAATAAGCATTCTCGAGGCAATGAGCTGTAACACGGCTGTCATCGCAAGTGAAGTTGGAGGAAACCCAGAAATAATTGACTCTGGCAAAAACGGCATACTAGTGCCCCCACATCGTTCTGGAACGCTAGCTGAGTCTATAGTCTCATTACTGAGGAATGAAAGTCTGAACAAAGCGATTGGAAGAGAAGCGAGAAGGACCGTTGAAAGGTCTTTTTCATCGCAAAGATGCGCGCAGGAAACATACAATGTTTACGAGCAAGTTCTTGGCATTTTGGATTAGCCTGAATCGCACAGAACAAATCAAGTTACTGCCACTAGGAATCTCGTAGTTCTAAATAGGTCTGGTGAAGATAAAGTAACTATTTACGGAATTTGCACTTTAGCAAAACGTACTAGAATTCTCTTCAACGCTTGGTAGTGATGCGCAAAGTGAAATGAAGGAGTGTTTCCGCTTGCATATTTGTATGGTAACATCAGAGTTCCCGCCTAAGTCAGGTGGTGTAGGATACTACGTTTATAATCTCTCAAGGACGCTAGTTAATCGAGGCCATCGAGTCACTGTAATAACGCGCGCACGGACTAGCAAAGCTGGAAGTGAGGTAGTCGAGGGAATTAGCGTATTCAGAGTATCTTCTTTTCCACTTTATCCCTTTCATATTCTACTGTTTCGACATTTTGTAAACAGCCTGTTCAGGTCGCTACAACCCAAGCCAACTTTGGTTCACGTGCACACGCCGATGCCTGTGCCATTAAAGACTATGATCCCTTTGATTACAACTGTCCACACCCCAATGAAAATTGACGCAAGATACCATGAAGTATTCAATATTCTTTCGTTGGCCGAAAAAGTACAATCGATGACTGTATACCCCCCCATGGAATCAGAGCTTTTTAGAGCCTCAAGGAAAATAACTGCTGTATCCGGGGCAGTGGCTAAGGAATTAAGAGAATATGATTTGGATCCTAGCGAAATCACTATAGTAGGAAATGGCGTCGACGAAAAGACTTTCATCCCAGCTCGAAATAGAGACTACATTAACCAGTACGTTTTGTACACAGGAGTACTACGAGCACGAAAGGGCTTGTTTGATTTTATAGATTGTGCGAAATATGTCTGCAAAGAGTATCCAGACGCAAGTTTCCTTATCAGCGGTAGCGGACCTTTCTTCCATAAGTTGCAGAGAAGAATCAAGAAAAGAGGCCTGGAGAAAAATGTTGCTTTCCTTGGCTACGTAAGTAGGAGTAGGCTTGTTAAAGTTTACCAAAATGCAACTGTGCATGTTGTTCCTTCTCACTATGAGGGACTGCCAACTGTCCTCTTAGAAGCCATGTCCTGTGGTCTGCCTGTAGTGGCCACAGACATCGGTGGCAACAATGAAGTAATCTCGTCTGGATTGAATGGTTTTCTAGTTCCTCCGAAATCGCCGGAAAGTATGGCGAAGATTATTTTGAAGTTGTTAGATGATGCTGGTTTAAGAGAAAGACTTGGAAGAGCAGCAAGAAGAACTGTCGAAAAACACTATACTTGGGACAAGATCGCCGACAACATCGTAAAGTGTTACGAATCTGTGCTGGGTCAATCCGATTCTGACTAAACTTCTACATCTAGACCTTGGGTGTAGAAATAACGGGCGAGAAAGGATGAGACGCTAGATTTGTCGAGCGGCTAATGGGAAAATATGGGAGAGTCTGGCACAGTTCATGCGAACGGAATCATCGCCCTGAGATTTCCGTGCGCACAGGATGGATCTTTTGGCGATAGTGCCCTATAGGAGGTATTGGCCATGAAACCTGAAATGGCAGGTGAAGGTAGAGACTCTTTTGAAGAGTTCAGCAAAGGAATTGGTTTTGTTTCTACTATTGAAGATTGGGCCAAAAAACACAGACTGAACGTCTATGTTGCAGTCCATGAACACGATGAAATTAAAGATGGCATAGTGTCTGAAGTAAGGAAGAGGAAGGTTACATCAGTATTGGATTTGGGATGTGGCTATGGTTTCTTGATGAGCAAGCTTAACAGAGCTTGCAGTGACGTAACAATTGTCGGAGGAGACATATCGAGGTTTCAGATAGAGAATGCAAAATTAAGAAGTGTTCGCGGATCTCTTGTTGTCTGCTGCACCGAGTATATTCCGTTCAAGGACGGCGCTTTTGAGTGCGTTGTGTGTAGTGAAGTAATAGAACATGTAGTTGATCCAAAGGCAAGCTTATTGGAAATGGAACGAGTATTGAAATATGGTGGTTATCTGTGCATCAGTACAGATAACCCGTTGTCCATTTACCGCAGAATTGTCAAACTTCTTTACAGAACAAAGACGTTGCTTCCAGGAACGTGGAGGACAAAGAGTGTCAAAGAAGAATTCATATCTTTGACTCTGTTAATGGAACTTATGCCTAAGAATGTCATGATTTATAGCGTATGCTATACCTGTCCATATCCACTACTTCCTAATATCGGCAGGCTTTTTGGATCAGAAACAATCGGCAAATCTTGGGTCTCAATCGGAAAAGTTATGGGAAAGCTACCTTGCGTAGGTAAGCTGTTTTACAATAAATATTCGGCCTTTGGCGTTAGACAATAGTTAATGCTGAGTCGATTGGCTTGGAATGTTCAAGCAAGAAGACCGGAAAAAGACTCATGGATTCGGCGCGCTGGCTTGTCCCTAGATTGAGTTAATGTTTAATTTGAGAAGTGGAGTCTCGTATTTTATGGTTGCTTCCAAGCCTAGGAGGTGAATCCGTCAGCTGGGCAAGATGGACACGAGACCCTTGAAACCCTCTTCAGAAACATTGACTTAAGCTTTGCTCAAAACATTTTGCTGGAGTGTTTTCATGCTTCTGGCTTGGGCAGGCCTCCTAGAAACCCGATGGGCATCTTCAGAAGCCCACATAGCCATGGCATGAAAGGGGTTCGCAGCCTGAGAGAGCTGACCAGACTGCTTGACTTCGATACACGGCTTAGAAAACTGTGCTTAATCAAGGAAAACGAGGCAGGTTACTCGAGAAGTGTTCTCAGCAGGTTCACCAGAAAGATGGGAGAAGACAGACTCAACAAGATAATAGAGGAGAAGGTTGTCAAACTCTTGAAAAGCAACCAAGCAAAAGAAGTTGACGTCATGTTAGACGCTTCCTTCATCAAGGCTTGGAGCACACGTCACCCGACCGACAGCCAGAAAGGCTACTCTGACGCCGATGCAAGAGTTGGACGAACAGGCAGAACATTCGGTTTAGGCTACAAACTTCACTTGTCGATAGACGCCAAGAGAATGCTTCCATTAACGAGTCTCTTCGCCTCTGCAAACCAGAACGAGAAGAAACACTCACTAACCATACTGGAGAAGACAAGACAGATCCTGAAGCGGTCTGGAGCCAAGCTTAGACGCGTAATCGCAGACAGCCGATACAGCGACCGGAAAATCAGGAGCCGTTGACGAAACTGTGATTCCCTATCCTGTAAATCAGAAACGCGGCGTTGAAAACCTCCTCAGAATGGACAAGAAGTTCAAGACTTATGGACCTGAAGAACTCAAGAAGGAATATCATAAGAGGCCCTCCATAGAAGCGGTCAACAGCTTTCTAAAAACTCAATACAGCATGGCCATCAACAAGGTCAGAGGATTGAAGAACGTGGCTTCCTACGCCCTTTACAGCCTATTATGCTTGGTTCTGAACAGAGAAGCAGCAGAAAACATCAGAAGACCAGACAAAGCAGTCTCACCAACATTCTTCAACACGTAATAAAGGGACAAGGCAGCGCGCTAAAAAAAGATAAGACATAATAGCAGTTATGTACTATTGAAGTTCTAAAAACACTCTGTCGTTTGTAATGGTGACATCGTTGGAAGAAAAATATAACGTAGCGATAGTTGGTTGTGGAATTATCGCCCAAACCCACCTATACGCATTGAAGAAACTGAACAGCTTTAAAGTCGTTGCAGTATGTGATAGTGACGAGAAGAAAGCGATTGAAACTTCTAAAAAATGGAAAATAAGTCATTATTATACTGATTTCTTGAAAATGTTGAGTAATGAGGACATTTCTATAATATCAGTACTAACGCCACCGTCATCTCATGCTTTTCTGGCTGTTGAAGCAATAAAACATGGGATAAACGTGGTGGTCGAAAAACCTCTCACAATGACAACCAGAGAAGCTGATTCGATTATTAATGCGTTGAGAGGCAGTGGTGCAAAGATGACTGTGGTTTATCACTGGTTGTTCTACAAACCAATGTTGGAGTCTATTTCTTTCGTCAGAGAGCAAGGAATAGGTGAGGTTCTCAGTGTCGACATGAAATCGGTAGAGGACGGAAGATTTGATGTTATGACAGCTGATCCTAATCATTGGTCCCATAAATTGCTTGGAGGCAGATTTGGCGAAATGCTCCCCCATCCCGTCTACGTTGTACAGTCCTTTTTAGGAGACAAACTCCATGTCAAAAAGGTTTTTGTCTCCAAGCGGGGAAACATTCCCTGGTTGCTTAACGACGAATTGTATGTAACTTTGGAGAATGAAAGAGGGTTTGGATCACTTTATGTCTCATTTAACGGCCCAAGGATGTCGCGCACGTGTGACGTTTACGGCACAAAAAAAATCTTGAAAATTAATTTGACGAGGCAGATGGTGCTTCAATTGGGATCCATGGATATTAGCAAGTTCTCCATTGCCAAGGACTGCCTGTCGGAGGCTTGCAAGTTATCTCTAATGACTACGAAAAACGCGCTACAATACTCTTTCCGTAAACCTGGTGATAACGTTTTACTTTTTTACAGTATGTTTGTAGATAGCATAAGAAACCATCGTGAGCCGCTTGTTACGCCAGAAATGGCTTACAACACTGTCAAGATAGTAGAGGAAATATGCGAAGGCATCGCGTTGACAAAAAGAGAATAGAAGACATTCAATCAGACAGATAGTTTCAATCAAGCAGCACCTTGCCCATTATAGTAAATGACTCGGGCACAGGCACATGGATCCGTTCCAGTGGGAGGTTATCTTGAATCAATGTTTCGAGCGAGAGCGCACAAAACCGCAATCTAACTCATATAAGTAACTCAACGGCATACCTGCGGCTAGAGGCGCAACACTCATGCAGGTAGCGCCCGCTAATGGTCAACAGCGTTATTTGTGTGACATTGATGAATCTGATGAATGGACTGAGAGGATTGGTTTTCTGCTTGATGATCCAGATGTTGCCAGAAGGTTTGGTGAAGATGCGTGCAAACTTGTATGGAAACTTTTGATTAGAGAAAAATCTCGGAAAGTTTCCTGAAGGCTCTCAAGGCTTTCAGAGAATGAAGTCATACACAACTGGAGGTTGCTGCTAGATGAAGCGTTTGAGTAGCACGGCGAGTACCACTCTGATATTCTTAGCAGCTGCAGTCCTGCTTGTCTTCTATCTTCTGTCATTGAGCTGGCATGTCTATTTGCCAGTCAGCCTATTTTGGGTAGCTGTTGCTTTGATGCTCGGCACTATAACATATCAGATTTTCAAAGTTGAATTGCGTTCCTCTAATGTCATGTTAGTGTTATTAGAGATTGGTGTTACATGCTTTGTATTTCACCTGATTTATGTTATTCCTTATTATGGTTTGGCTGGGTGGGATCCTTATTTTGACCTGACCTCGGCGAAAGGCATTCTGTCTAGCGGATTTGTTCTGGGTGATCCCAAATACTTCAACCCGACTTCTGACTTCCCCATGATTCATATTTTTGGCGCCATGTTATCAAAGATTACTGGCATCGACCTTTTCTTTGTTGCTAAATGGTTCTCCCCATTGGTTGGTGTCGCTGTAATTCCTTTGCTGTACTTGCTGGTGCGGAGCATTTTTAAGGAGGAAAAAGTTGCCTTACTTTCGGCGTTACTGTTTGCTTGCGTACAAAACCAAATATATTTTAGCGCGCAATTTATCCGAGAGACCCTTGCCTTGGTTTTGGCAGTGTGCTGTCTTTATCTATACTTCTCAGCTAAACATTCCCCGCATCCTGCTGCTAACTATGCTTTGTCAATCACATGCTTGATAGGTACCGTTTTTGCTCATCATCTAACCAGCTTTATGCTGCTGGTCTTCCTCTTCGTTCACTTCCTAGTGACTAAGGCGTCTGAGGTCCCATACCTTCGGAGAACCTATTTTACGGATAAAATCATGGGAGAAAAGGTGAGACTTACCTTCATATCGATCGCTTCTGTAGCTCTCTTCGCCTACTGGATCTTTGTTGTGATTTCTCCACTTAACAGCCTAATTAACGCCGCACAAGAGCTCTTAACGCCTTCGCAATACGGGGTAGGGACTTACGCCAGCACGATCAATATAAGCACTTCCTCTCTCCGCACAATAAGACAATATGCCATATTTTATGGCTTTTACTCCTTTCTCCTCATTTTTGCTCTCATCCTGTTGTACAAATTGTTACCTAGAACTAAAAACCGTCGCGTCGAAACATATTCCTTCACTTTATACGTACTACTGTGCCTGCTGATAGGTTTTGTCAGTCTATACGTGATAGCGCCTAAGGCACTTCCAGACCGATTCCTTACATATGGGTGGCTTTTCGGATTTGCACCTTTAGTAGCAGCCATCTTAAAAGGAAAATACAAATGGCTCCGAATAATCGGTGTGCTCTTACTGGTTGCCTTTATGCTTTTCAATATCTACATGATTGATCCTGCTTATTGGAATCCAAACAGCGTGCAAGGGGCTCCAGGAGCCCCAACATTCGAGGAATACGCCATGGCTAACATAATTAACTTCTCTAGTGGAAAAATACTAGCTTCTGATGGCAATACTGCGACAGCAATCTATGATGTGCAAAATAACATAGGCAACTTAAACACCGTCGTTACCTATTCTGAGAAGCTTAATTTGATACAGTTCAACTGGATTGCTATCCAGAAACAAGTGCTGCAACTAGAAAAAAGCTATTATCCCACGCCACAGGAAACAATAACACTACTAGAAAATCTCACGTTCGGATCTTCTCCTGGCTACGATAAGATCTACGAATCAGACAACCTCGTAGTACTCGCGAACGTGGGCAGCTAATTCTAGAGGATTGCTGGCCCGCGCTATTTTCGGAACAGACGCGCGCTATCTATGAGTGATAGATGGGAAAGCCCGCGTTGCTCTTGTCAACACTTTTTTCATATATAACTAGACAGTCTTTTACGGAGTTGAGCGCGCGCGGGCAAGTTAAATAATTGCTTTTCGGTTGTGGGCGCGCTTCTTGTGACCCGTTTTTTGACTTCAAGGGGACCTCAGAAATGTCTCTTCTCATGCAAATATTAAAAGAGGCATGTAAACTGGGAGGCACAGATGGCTACCTCAGCTATTAACTGTAAGGCTTTCGCTAACTCTCTTTAATCATCCTTCTGGATTCTATGCAAAGTACGCTATGCTGTACTGGAGCTCTGGCCTTTCCAAGAGGGCAGCCGCTATGACCACGGCGTAAACCGCGCAGAACACGAGACACGTGTGTATGCAAGCGTTCCCAAGACCCTGCCAAGTGAACCGGCTATAAGCCAGCCGCGATTTTACCCTGCCGTTCAGGCTTTCAACCATAGCCCTCAGCCGTTTGTAGACCACACGCAAATACTCAGGACCTTCCACGTCAATACGATCCTTCACGGTAAGCACGCCTGGAGGGTTCTCGCGGCCCTCCAATCGCCTCCAAGCGATAATGTTGCCTATTCCCCTCGCTCTAAGGCTGTCAAAGACGGCCGCGGATTCGAACTGGCTATCGGCCACGGCCAACTCCACCTCGATGTCCTCGCCCAAAAGCCTATCCAGCAACGGCTCTACAAGCATTTTCTCATTCACGTTCACTGATGCCTCTACATGGCCAAGTGGGAAGCCTTCGATGTCCACCAGAAAAAGCGACTGGTAGCCCAAGATGAAGCCTTTCTTGCCCCGCCCCAACCTTGCGTCTGGGTCGCCTAGACCTTTGCACGCGTCATGAGGGTCTCGGCTGCTCCAAGCCGGAAAATCAGTGCCATCAATGCATGCCGCTTGGACTAGGCCGACGGCGGATAGAGGCTGGCTTTTCCTTAACCTCAGGGCTTCGTGTCGTAGCCAAGCCTCTATTGCTTGGAAGCCTTCAACGCCTATGCGCGTTTTCATCTGGGAGAAGTGGGCTTCGGTTGGTACTTTGCTGTCGTATCCGCAGGCAGATCGCATGTCTTTGTTTCTTCTGAGGCGCTTCACTAAATCTTTGACGTAGGGTATCTGCTCTAGCTGACGTAACATGAGGGCTCGCAGGTCACATTCAGGATCGTACTCTACTGGTCGCCCTGTTCCGTCAAGATGTAAGTCCTTCAAGAGGATGGAGTGAAGAGGTCTTAAATCCAAGCTTTCGAATAGAAGCATTGGAGAACCTGATCTTTTCATTTACACCAGTGTGACGAGGTCAGGCTCTCCTAATATAAATCATAATTATTTAATCCGCCTGCGGCGCAATTTACGCTAATTGCATGACAAAAATCATAAGGCGCAAGTTATGATCCAAACACCCTTATTCAGTGTCATTGTAGCCACCTATAATAGAGCCCGTTTGTTGCCCAGAGCTATGAATAGCGTTTTGAGTCAGAGATATCGGAATTTTGAGTTAATAATAGTTGATGATGGCTCCTCAGATGATACTGAAAAAGTGGTCAGATCATTTAACGACACAAGAATCCGATATGCTAGACAGACAAAGAATAAAGGAATGTTGTCTGCTAGAAACGTGGGATTTGATCTATCAAAAGGGAAATATGTAGCATTATTAGATGATGACGATGAGTTATTACCAGAGGCTTTAGAAACTGCTGTTAATGAATTTAGTGCACTTTCTTCAGAGGGAATAGGGATTCTGTGGTTCAATTGCGTCGAGTCAAAAAGCAGAAAACTTACTGGAAAAGGCATAGACACGAGTGGCTACATCTCCTATGAGGACGACTTATGTCAAAAAGTTTATGGAAACTTCTGGGAAGTAATCAATAGCGATTTGATTGACGAAGATGCCAGATTTGATGAGCGATTATGGGGGGGAGAGATTATATTTTGGTTGAGATTACATCGCAGAACAAAGGTTTTTTATGTGCACAAGGTTTTGCGAATAAACCACACGGAGTGTAGTACTGTGACCACAGCAGAAAATCAGTTGAAACACATACCAAGAATTGTCCTAACAGAAAAAGTATTCTTGGAAAATTACGGAAATCTGAGACGACATCTATGTCCTAAGAAGTATGGTCAAGCTTTGGCTAGATTGGGTTTTTGGCAAATACTAAATGGTGAAAAATCGGAAGGGAGAGAAGCACTTGTAAACGCGTTTAAATACGCGCACTCGCTGAAATTCTATATTTTTTTCCTATTGTCATTCGTTTTCAATCAGAATCAGATAATATCGTTGTACCTCGAGTTTTCGAAAATAAAAAGAGCGTTCCTTATAAACCATTGAAAATGGCTGACACGCGCGATGGTAGACTCTTGAGAGCCTCCTGGACAAGGTCAGTCTATCTGTTGCTGAGGCAAAGCCAGAAGCGCACTACTTAGGAGCTATTTTAGGAACAAGCAAGCCCGCTTCATTTGCTTCATCATGGAGGAACCGCAAATGGAGAAGGTAAGCCCGCAAACCTTTGACAACTATGAAAGATGAAGGGACGTAAAATGAACAAAATGTCATTAGGACACGTATCTGGCGTAACCAAATCAATTCTGCTCTTTCTAGAGGGAATATCCAGTGCCCATGCTCCCAAGAGGGAAGTGTTTTTTGTCATAGGAGTAGATACAGAGCAAGATGTAGACAAAAAATACGTCCATACTGGAGGATATCGAAATATAACGGAAGGAATTACAAGACTTCTTGATGTTTTCGACGATTTCAAAGCGAAACCTACTTGGTTTGTTACTCCCGACGTGGCGCAGCATTGCGGAGACTTTTTTTCTGAACTTGTCATGAAGCATGAGGTAGGGTGTCATGTGCACCCAGAATATTTTGACTGTTCCATAAACGGCATGAGAATGGAAAAGATACTTCCTCAGTTTTCATATCAAAAACAGCTTGAAATGCTTCAGGAAGCCTCAGATATAATTAGTCAAAATATCGGCGTATACCCCAGATCTTTTCGAGCAGGGAGATTTGCCGTGAATATGGATACTTTGCGAGCCCTAGAATCCTGCGGATTCAACGTAGATTGCTCGATGACGCCATTTGTTGACTGGAGGTTTCATGCTGCGACCTTGTCATCTTCTAAGGCATTCCCATATTTCATACGTGTCGGATCTCGTGACATCTTGGAGATTCCAGTGACGATATTGCGTCCTTTTGGCCTGTTTTCAGCATGGTTGAGACCCTCTTTTTTGTCAGGACCCGACATGATTAATCTTATGAAGATATGCGCTAAGTCTGGAGAAGACCCCTTAGTACTTAACATGATGTTTCACAGCATGGAATCAATTGATCCAAATCCATATTTTGCTTCGAAAGAATTCTTCAAGAATATAAGATGCATCCTTGAATATGCTTATGACTATGACGCCTCCTTTGTCACTATGAGTGACTTCTATGGAGCGCGCGCGCTATAAGGACATTCGTTTCTTCTTGCTGCAAACCCGTGCTAAAGAGTTGGGTACACTATGGCGACTTGAGAAAATGCTACAACCTCGACGCAGTTCTGATGAAGAGCGATCTTGCCAAAAAGACAAGCTGGGCCTCTTAGTGTTATGCATGTACATTTATCCTCCATACGCTGGTGGAGCTGAAATACACGCATATTGTGTTTCCAATACCCTATCAGAGAATGGATTTAATGTGCATGTAATTTCTGTTGCTCCAAAAAAACCAGTTACGTATCAAGTCAAAAGAATGTTCAACCAGAGTTTGGTCCGACTGTGGCCGCGCCCCTTTGACAATTTGGCTTATGTTTTTAAGGCTTTCTTACTTGCATATCTTCGAAGAAGGGAATTTGACGTCATACAAGTCCACATAGCGGGCACTGCTATGATACCCGCATTCATGATCTCGAAGATCGCTGGTAAACCCTACGTTGTCACGTGTCACGGCTCCGACATAAGGATTTTCCGGAAGAAAGCTACTGTGAGATTGCTGCAGAAGATATTATTGCCAAAAGCATCGCACGTTGTTGTTATTTCGAAAGAAATCAGAAATATCTTGATAAAAGAGTATGGACTATCCTCGAAAAGGATAATGCTCATTTCAAACGGATATGATGAGGCGCTCGTCAAGCAGCTCCTTGCCAGACCATCAAATAGTGCTTGCCGGAAAACTCCGAGCTTAGTTTTCGTAGGCAGTCTCCGAGAAGTCAAAGACCCCTTAAATCTTATCGAGACTTTTAAGGTCATCTCGGACCGAGTAAAGAATATTCATCTACAAATAGTGGGGAATGGTCACCTGCGAGAAGCCGTTGAGAGAAAGATCCAGTCTTACAAACTGCAGGATCAGGTAACACTACATGGAATGGTCCCTCATGAAAGGGCACTTGAAGTTATAGCTTCGTCGGAGATCTATGTCTCGACATCAGTTGAAGAGGGGCTCCCAACATCTTTGATAGAAGCTATGGCTTTAGAGAAAGCTGTTGTTACAACGGGCGTGGGTGGGGTACCTGAAATAATAACAAACGGCGTAAATGGGCTGTTGACGCCTCCAAGGTTGCCCGAAAGAATGGCACAATTGATAGAGAATTTGTTGAAGGATCCAGTACTTGCCGAAAGACTAGGAAAAGCTGCTGCAGAAAGCGTGAGAGATTTCTCCTGGAACAGCATAGCTCAAAAATATCAAAGCATATATGAAGAAGTACGTCGACAAAGAAACAAAGGTGGCAGGACGGAAGATCGCTCCAGCGACCCATAATGTTCAGGTATCGCTTCACAAACGTTGAAGCTGGCTCCCGCCTAACAAGGTTTTTTCCCTAGATCACGTAGTCTCAAAGCGTTTGCACCCTTAATTGATAGGTCACTCGACGGTTTGCATTTATCCGCGCGCGCTGCTATTGATCGATCGGATTATCTAGGGCGCTGCGCTAAAAAGCGTGCGCGAATTTTAGGTTAGAGACAAGAGAATTTCTCCACTCCATGGAGCCAAACCGATACTTGAGACCACGGTTCCATTCAACAATTGATAATTGCCTCCGAGACTGACAGCATAGGAGTTTGCCGAGGGGTTAAACAAAACCTTCCCCCCTGTGAAGTCTCTCATGTAAACGTTCTGGCTTGAATAGTATGCATCTGTCGGTTGACCTATGTTTGTGTCCATTATCGGATAATAACTATATTGGAAAGGATTGTAAGAGCTACCATTATTCCAGCCCCAATATGTTTTAGGACCATTCATACCAACTAAAAAGCTACAATAACAATATTCTAACATAGTGTCTATTTGTGTCTGAGTCATTCCAGTTGTATTAGTTCCAGATTCAGCCCACACTATTTTTCCTGCAGCAGATTCTAACGCCAATACATCTATTGACGGCCCACCGCCTAAAGCCGTACCTAAACTCCAAGGGGCATGTTCATACCCTTCTATCATCATCCCGTCAGCGACATCTATATAATCATAATCTGCCCAATCATCTGTGTTTACAATCAACATCTTGCCTGGAAGCAGGTTGGCTTTGATATATTGCAGAAAAACTATCATATCTTGATGCCATGCTGAGACCAGAGAAGCTGGAACTATCCTATTAAATTTCTTTTCAGGCGCTGTCATAAGATTCCAACAATCGTCTGCGAAAACACCGTTATAAACAGTATTATTCATTTGACTGTTTGCGTGAGAAACATAAAATTGTTTCCAACCTAGATTTGTAATGTTCATAAGATACCAGCCCCATGCAGTATTTTGAATGCGACTTCCATTAGCATCATGAGCGAACCAACTTTCATTACTATTAATTTGCGTCCAATTGTCTCCTCCTGGATATACTCCTATTAAATCTTCATAACCTAATATTATCATGTTTGGATTTTCACTTTTGATAGCTTGCGAACTCGACATACTATCAAAACCGGTATCCAAAAGCGTAAAGTGAGTAGCTATGTAAGATATTTGGCCGCTAGTTAAAGTTCCCGCACCATAAACAACTGCGGCCTTGTTTATAGGAGTACTTGGGCCTGATGCAGAATATTGTACAACGCCGCTGGCAGAGATAGTAACGTTTGTGGTACTTGACGACGATGAATAAGCGGGCAACAGCAATAAGATACCCAAGGCGAAAGCGATCACCACGTAAATATCAATTTTGTTCATGTTCTTGCACTCTACCATGAAGTTTTTTTTGCTCGCAGTGTACATTTTGGGTCTCATACAGTATAGCGTGTAGTAAGATTTGCTATTGTCAGGCCTTTGATAACAAATGCCTTAATAATAAACCTAACTGCGCTTGCGTTCTACGCATATACAAATTGTAAAGTTGAGAATTAGCGCTATGGTTATCCCGAATCAGTTTGCGAAGTAGAGCGCACGTTCGCGATTCGCGCGTCGTGCGCGCGCGGCAATGGAACCGCTTGCTTTGTCTTGGAGGTTGGCTTCAATGCTAGTTGTCATTAGAGACGGAAAACGGGTTTCGGCAAAAGCAAGTTTAATTATTCAACTTCTTAGATTAAACTCCAATACCAGATTTCTTGTCGTGTTTAGGAACGAGGAAGAGAAGTTCACCGAAAAACTGGGCTACAACTGCATAGAATTGGCTACTTCCACTTCAGGAATCTTGTTGTACTTTTTACGAAAGATTTTGAAGAACCCTAGGGATTTACATGATGGAATACTGAGACTGCATTGGAAGCGTGTGCGCCTTTATGACGAAGGTTTCTTATCTGTCCTCTCGCAAGCCTTGCAATTCTTTGTTACTTCCGCTCGAACGGATGGTATAATACGTTTTTTGAGGAAACTGAACTCGCCAGAAATCTTCTTAATAGATGAATTTGTTAGTCTAAACATCGTTAACCTGAAAACGCTTAAGCATCTAGGTCCCATTATTTACGTATCTCAAGATATTTCGTTCAACCGCTTTGGTTTTGGAGAACACTTCCTCGCAAAAAAGTTAATGTACAGGTTTGAACGGGACGCGATCGCGCTGGTAGATATGGTTATAGCTTGTAGCGACAGGGATAGACTTAAATATGTCGAAATGGGAGCCAGAAAAGTAATTTTCTATCCCAATATTTATCCAATTACGGAATTTGAACCGTGTGACAAAGACCAAACACCAAGCATAAGCATAGTCTTAAGAGAATATTGGGGATCCGGAGCTGATCGATCTCTCGAAGAGATCTTCAAAGCGTTATCATTCGTCAATAGGAAAATCAGAGTTTATATGATTGGTGTAGAACCGCACCAAGTTCCCAAAAACATCGAGTTGCAATATTATAAGTGCGTTCCGAGTAAATTGGATTACTTGAAAACTCTTAGTAGATCATGGATTGGCATAAATATAGGTATTCATATGGGCGGAGCTAACGAAAGAAAATATGACTATGCAGTGGCTGGGATAGTCATCTTCTCGGACACCCTTGGCGCTCGCGGAGACCTGCTTCCGTGTGAGTGCACTTACGTTGACAGTCATGACTTGGCAGCAAAATTAGAGCAATTACTAGAATTTGGCAAAGAGAAGATAGTGGAAATGGGAATACAGAACCGAAAACGAGCTATGTCCTTGGTTGAGAAACAACGAGAGGAGCTTTTGAGAATGATCAAAAGCATGGTTCACGATTGTTAGCTCCGAATAAGCGCGCGCGGATAGATGATTCTTCTATCAATACATATTAGCCACATTTTGCTTCACAAGTTAACGCGCGCGCTTTAGGAAACGCATAGGTACCAATCGTAACAATAGAGTGGTCGGATAAACATGAGTCAAGGTGTCAGTAGAAAAGTCTTTTTGGCCGCAGTTTTAGCCCTGCTAATCGTGGTAGCTGGAAGCATACGCCTTAACTCTCCAATTAGTGATGCGTCGCAACCTCAATTTCTCAATGTTTCCATTTCGCCACCGGGTCCTGTGACGCTTTCGGTTAATCAGACTCAACTTTTCACGGCAGAAGTTGCTAATCAAAGCTTTGGGCCGTTCAGTTATGCGTGGACTGATGAAAACGGAACTTTGCTTAGTTCTGGCGCAAGCTACTTGTTTGTTACTTCTCAAGCTTTTACAAGTGAACGATTGTACGTGACTGTTACATCTAAAGACGGGCAGACAGGTTATGCATATGTTGACTTGGAAGATCCGTACGCAAATCAAAGCATATACTTGGATTCGCTGTTGAGCGGCGGAGCCTCACTTGAAATTCAATATGACGGAGTAGGCTGGTGGCGAATAATCAATGACAGCGGAACGCAAATCTTCAGCAACATCAGTCTTACCGTGGTCGAACAAGACGCCGTAAACGTCTTAGCGCCGAGTGGAGGTTTGATTATTCTCAGGGAGACAACATGGAATAGTTCTGTCGCTATTCCGAGCAACATTGCCGTGTTAAGCTATTATCAAGGCACAGTCAATTACTACGGAAGCAACGGCATCAGATACAACGGCGTGTCTTTGGCGACAACATCAAGCTTTCCGACTTACCCCTACGCTAACCTTACAGGTGTTCCCAACACGTTTCCATATGCGAACTTGACCGGCGTTCCGAGTACGTTTCCATATAGCAATTTGACTGGTGCGCCTAAAACTTGGCCTTGGGGTAACATTACAGGAGTCCCGATTTTGCTATATGCGAACGGCACTCAAGCTTTGACATCTGACTGGAACATGGGGGCTTCAGGAACTTACGGCATCAGCGGCTTATCATGGGTGAATGCGACTTCGATTAAGGTTTCGGGTACGGGCACATTTGGAAATGTAGTTTCGACCGAGCCGATAGGTGCTTATTCATACTTGGTTTACGTTGATCCCAGCAATACGAGCCTGTACAATGCGAAAGCTGCTAATGGCACGATTTGTTGGTCATCAACCAGTGCGACATCAGTTGTACAATCAGCTATCTCTGCAATAAATGCCACAGGAGATTCTGGAATAATCTATTTCATGCCAGGACAGTACGGCGTTGATAATATAAATGTGACTGGGAAAGTAACGTTACAAGGAGCAGGATGTTTACCTCAGCGCGCTACTTTGTTGCAAAACGGTCCTTACAGCATACTAAACTATCGAGAATCATCATCTAGGGAGTTCGGATTTGCAATGAGGGATTTAAACCTTGAAGGTGCTAGCTATTACTACGCGACTGGAAGTGGCTTGTATGTGGCACCTTCTAATGATCAACTGACTCTTGACGATGTTCAAATAGAAAGATGTTTCTTCATCGGTTTTCCAGCTTATGGCATTTATACGGCTTGCAGTTGGGGGTGGATGGTTGAAAGCTCAATATTTGAATATAACTGTGTGAACGATACAGCGGCTTATGGACTTTACATGGGAGGCAGTACGCCACAAGCCGTCATAACTAACAACAAGATTATGGATAACTATGGAGGCGGTCTCTATTGTGGGTCAGCTAACTCAATTATCACGGACAACCAGATAGATGAGAATACAGTTGGAGCTTACATTGATGGTACTAACATAGCCTTTTCAAGCAATCTTGTTACTGGAAACACAGGGATTGGTATAATCTCATTATCGAGCAGAGCTGAGATTTCTGGGAATAACATCTACTATAACGGTGTCGAAGGACTACTCGTAGGTGGTCAAGGCTCGACTGTAACTGGGAATAGTTTCTATGGAAACGGAAATTCAACCACTTGGCAGTTCAAACTAGCTACCGGAAATTGTACAGTGACGGGAAACAATTTTGATGGTGCTGGATTGTCTGGATACGGCATAGCGTTGTCTCAAGACGTTTGGGGAGCAAATGACTTAGTTACAAGCAATAATTTCTTTGGTCATGTTGGAACTTTTTGGAGTTTTCAAAACGCAGTCTATTTGGAGATGCCTTGCATGGCGTACCTGAGGGATAACACGGGAATAAACCTCTTAAGTGCAGGGTCAACGCCACTATATTGGATTGAGGGAGCCGGATACATCTTTGCTTTGGGAAGGGACGCGGTTTTTGGTACTGGTAACGCAACATCAACGTGGACAACTGGTCAAACCTATACTGTAGAAGCTTTCGATGTTAACGTTTACTTGAGCGGTGGAGGAACTTCCACAACAGTAGTGGTAAATGGGGTTACAATAGTTTCAGCAGCGCAAATTACTACATTATCTATTCCTGCTCCAGTTGGCACAACCATAACAATAACTGATTCCTCGTCGATGCCTACAATTTCGATAGTGCCTGTACCGCAATGATTCATTAGCGCGTTGGCTTGTCCCTAAATTAGCTTAATGTTTATTTTGAGAAGTGGGGTCTCGTATTTTGTGACTCACGTCCAAGCGCAGGAGGTGAATCCCAGCGGGACAAGATGAACACGAGACCCTAGAAACCCTCTTCAGAAACGTAGACTTAAGCTTTGCTGGGAAAGTCTTGCGCGGATGCTTTCACGCTTCCGGAGCGGGCAGGCCTCCGAGAAACCCATTAGACGTTTTCAGAACTTTTATCGTCATGCGCATTAAGGGCATTCGCAGTTTAAGAGAAATGACAAGACTACTCGACACGGACCTGCGGCTCAGAAAACTGTGCCTCATCAAACCAGACGAAGCAGGTTATCCCAGGAGCGTTCTCAGCAGGCTCATTCGAAAAGTCGTAGAAGATAGCCTTACCAGAATAATAGAGGAAAAAGTAGTCAAACTCTTGAATCGGAACGACGCAAAAAACGTTGATGCCGTGTTTGACGCTTCGTTCATCAAGGCTTGGAGTATACGCCATCCACTGAACAACCAGAGAGGCTTTTCTGACGATGATGCAAGGGTGGAAGAGCAGGCAGAACATTCGCTTTAGGCTACAAGCTACACCTTTCCATCGATTCAGAGACCATGCTTCCTTTGACCTGCGTCTTTGCTTCCGCCAACCAGAACGAGAAGAAACACTCACCGAACATGCTGGAGAAGACGAAGCTGATTTTCAAACGGGGTGCAGCCAGATTGAGAAGCGTGATAGCAGACAGTCAATACAGCGACGGCAAACTCAGAAACGCGACGTCAAAGGCCTCCTCAGAGTGGATAAGTTTCGAACTTACGGGCCGGAAGACCAGAAAAGCGAGTATCACAAGAGACCACACATAGAGGCGGTCTACAGCTTCCTCAAGACACAGTACAGTTTGGTCATAAACAAGGTCAGAGGCCTAAGGAACGTTGCCTCGTACGCCCTCTACAGCCTACTGTGCCTGGTTCTGAACAGAGAAGCAGCAGAAAACATCAGAAGACCAGACAAAGCAGTCTCACCAACATTCTTCAACACATAATAAAGGGATAAGGCAGCGCGCGATGGGAGTTGCAATTTATGTTCACGCAGTTTGACAAGCTTGGTTTAAATTAATGTGTGACAGCTATACTCTTGCGTAAGGGTTGTTAATATGATTCAGGACTACTCAAGGGTGCTTGTGACGGGTGGATGCGGGTTCATCGGCAGTCACATTGCAGACCAACTTTTGAGAGAAGGTTCAGAAGTAACGATCATTGACAACCTCGATACAGGACATCTGGCGAATGTTGCTGGTCATCAAGGCAAAAAGGGTTTCAACTTCGTACAGGGCGACATTCGAGACTTCACCCTTGTCAAAGAGACAATGAAAGATGTAGACGCGGTTTTTCATGAAGCCGCATTAGCAAGTGTTACCCTTTCGGTGAAGGATCCCATCCTCACAAACGACATAAACGTAACAGGAACACTAAATCTGCTCAAGGCTTCGGCGGATCTTCACGTAAAGCGTTTCATATATGCGTCCTCAGCCGCGGTATATGGAGATACGCTTTCACCCCAAAAAAGGGAAGACCTGACCCCTAACCCAAGATCACCCTACGGAATTTCCAAGCTTGCCGCAGAAAACTATGTCAAAATCTTCTACAAACTCTACGGCCTTGAAACTGTTTCACTGCGATACTTCAACGTTTACGGTCCCAGGCAACGCTTCGATCTTCAATGCGCTTATGGGGGCGTAATAACTATTTTCACGAATAGGCTGCTGAGAGGCATGCCTCCTTTAGTATTTGGAGACGGGGAACAAACAAGAGACTTTGTCTATGTTGAGGACGTTGTTGAAGCAAACATGCTTGCCCTGAACTGCAAAAACGCCGTCGGGGAAGCGTTCAACGTAGGAACTGGCTTAAGCGTCAGCGTGAATCAGGTAGCAGAAACACTTAAGGAGATAATGAACAAAAAAGAACTGAAAAACATACACGCGCCTCCTAGACCAGCTGATGGTCGACACGGGTACGCTGACATAAGCAAGGCTCAGAATATCCTGGGCTTTCGCCCAAAAGTAGGCCTCAAGGACGGTCTAGCGCAACTTGTCGAATGGTACAGAAACTCGATCAACTCCTGAAACGCAGGCTTTCCCTATGCAAGACATAATTTCTGTTGAGAAAGTGCTCAACTCAAGGTGTTCATGTGATTTCGATGGTAACTCAAAGAATAATCATTGGGGAATGTTCATCAAAGACAAACACCCATCTCAAGAAACCATACAGCAAGTGCTTCAATATTGCAGGGTTCCTCAATTTTCAGGCGGGAAACTCTCACTCTGGTTCGAAGATGAACACTTGTTTCTGGGCTTTGAGAAAACAAATGATCCTTTTAACACGCGTTTGCTTCATGTCGAAAGCGGCATGCAACAAGAAGCAGTATATCTGGCTTGCACAGCACTGGGGTTGGGCACATGCATTCACAACTTGGGCGTCGAAGGAACCGCCTACAAAGACAGGGTGGCCACAGCCAGACACCTGATTCTTGAAAAGGCAGACTCTTATGAAAAAGGGAAATTCTCCATCGCCCCTCCAGGTCCAGAAAAACCGTTCAGGATGGGCAAAAACCTCAGCGAACCCAAGAGACACAGCAACGTGGAATGCTTACCAGAAATGGAACAGTTGACCCTTTCCCAAGATGCTGGCGCCAAAGCCGACGAAACGGACATTTCGCAGTTGCTCTGGGCCGCAAAGGGCAGAACACCGCATTACGTCAAATCTCATCCTTGGGGACTCACGATCCCAACATGGGGTGGAGGACAAAACTACACCAACGTCTATCTCGCAAAAGACAACAAACTGTTTCGGTACATAAATTGGACAACAAAATTTCTGGGCGGACACGCACGCTACGCACGATACGCGGACTTCCTATCTTGGAAAATCGGATATCCAACCCATGATGTAAAACCTCTCAGGAAAGTAAACATCTCAAATCGCCTAGATGGGGCTGACGCGGGAATCATCTTGACCCGTAATGAGAACACGAATCGGGCTCTCTGGGAAGTCGGATACATGCTGGAGAACATGCTTCTTCAAGCAAAAAGCCTAGGAATATCATACAAATCGAAAGTCTTCACAAAAGCTGAAACCGAAACATTGGCAAGAAACGGCATATCCGAGGCCGTAGCTGCCTTACTAATCTAACGTTAAGAAGAAGAAAATGTGAGCAAAAAAGATTCTTAATCTCCAAACCGAAACATTGGAAAACTGGTACAATAAACACACACGTTTCGCAATGGTTCTTGGTACCAATCTGGTTTGAGGTTCAAAAATGTCTCCTAGAAAAACATTCAACCATTATCTGATGAAACTGAACAGAGTGATCGTTTGGGTTCTCCTCTTGTTCATCCTCATGCTTATCATTTCAGGCTATGGGTTAACGAAGCCAAGTCTGATACGTTCGCTGACTGGCGGCTGGATCGACTATCACACCGCCCTGCTCATTCACACATCACTGGACACGCCACTTTTGGTTCTCTTACTAACACACGTACTGATTGAGATGAAGTTCACGTTGATGCGCTGGGGAATCAAAAACCAGAAACTGCTGAACTTGCTCATGCTTATACTGGTGTTGATCTGTCTAATTCTAATCATCTACGTGAAGTTTGCAGAGACAGAATGGTGGTATCTAGGTTGACGTTCTTCAAACGCGCTGGACCGTGCGTCTGTGCGGATGAAAATCCATAATTGTTATTTCCGGGTTGTCCATGTAATAATCAGAGGAAAACGAGGTTGAATCGCCCAATACGATTGGCCTTGGCCCTTGCGTTGGGGCTGAGCCTACTCTCCGCGGCTTTTCTCACAGTTAAGACTGGGAAAATTGCGTATGGCGACCCGCTTGATATGCCTGTTGAGATGGTGATCAGCCGGAGAATGTCGGTTCATTATGGCGATTATTATAACTTGACCTCTGCGGTTCCCTGGGATTCAGTTTCCAAAGTCCTGTGGGCAGCTTACGGGTATACTCTGCGAGGAAAAACTGCTCCAACATTGTCCGATTATCCCATCATAATCTACCTGTGCAACGAGACAGCCGCTTACAAGTTTATTCCAGAAAACCGAAGCCTCATCCTCTGGAAGCAGGGAGACTATAGAGGACTAAGTGGAGGCTACCCCGCTCCGATACAACTATACATAGCATTTGACACCCACCTTTGTCAAGACGCACATTGGGGAAACGCCGAATCAGGATGCGCAATCCAGAACATCTACCTAATGGCAAACACCCTGAACCTTGGAACAGTCTGCGAAGGCGGCCTGTGGCTAGACAGAACCTCCATCAATGAAGGGCTAAGTCTGCCCAGCAACGAGGAAGCATTATACAAGATGCCATTAGGATACACTCTACCACCATACACTAACTACCAAAACCTCGTTCCAACAATTCGACCATCCTCATCAGAGCTGCCAGAAATCCAGGACACCGCCATGACACTCGAGGATGCTCTAGACTCGGTTTTCTCTTCACACGAATGGAGCCAAAACCCCCTGACCAAACAAGAACTTTCGCAGGTGCTTTGGGCAAGCTACGGATACTCCTACCTTGAAGACACTGCCTCAAGCCCTCCCAAACGGCACAGAACCGTTCCCTCCGCCGACTCATACTACCCCATGAGAATCTACGCCGCCAACTCCTCCGGAGTATACCAGTACCTTCCCGAACAGCACACGTTAACAACCATCATAACCGAAGACAGACGGCAAAGCATCGCCCAAGCCAGCGGAAACCCATGGGCATCCTCAGCCCCCCTCATAATCGCCACAGCGTGGGATGACACTCGCATACTAACAGTGAACACAACCTACATCGAAGTCGGGCTGATAACCCAAAACGTCTACCTAGAAAGCGCAGCATGGGGACTGATAGCTGACTGGGGCAAAGCAGACAGCAACGAACAAGCAATGAGGCAGGCTCTAGGCCTGACCAGCCAGACAAACCTGCATCCAGCCTCCATCATAACAGTGGGACACCCATCCGGCAACTTCAACCTGACCATCGCCTCCTCAGAAGGCGGAACAACCAGTCCCCTTCCAGGAACATACTCGTACCCGGCAGGCACCTCAGTAGAAATCACTGCTGCTCCAAGTTCGGGCTACTCGTTCGACCACTGGCTGCTCGACGGACAGGAAATGACAGAAAACCCCAAGACGCTCGTCATGAACGACAACCACACCATTGAAGCCTTCTTCATAGACAACATTCCCCCAGAAATAAACCTCCTAGGGCAAGAACCATCCGGAAACGTCTTGGCCTATCAGAACGTCACAGTCACAGTCAACGTGACCGACTCGGGTTCAGGAGTCAGCAACGTTACATTGTCATACACCGTCGACAACGGCACAAGCTGGAATATTCTCAACATGACTGAAGCCTCCCAAAACGCGTACGAGACAACGATACCCGGCCACGAAGACGGCACGTTCGTGATGTACAAGATCATCGCTTCCGACAACATCGGAAACCAAGCCGTAAACAACAACAACGGCTACTACTACGTCTACAACGTGATACCTGAACTTCAAAACCTCACTTTAACCCTGCTCACACTCATGACACTGACGTTTGCAATTGCCGCTTACAAACGCAAACTATTAAGGGCCCCATACAACTCACGCAAATAACCGCTCCAGCGGAAGTCATCATGATGATCTCAACGACCATAAGACCAGCAACGGAAAACGACACAAAGTCACTTGCCGAAATGCGTCCATACTCAGCTTATTGCAGTAGTCTTCCGCTTGAAGAAGAAATACTCGTCGCAGAAGCAGACGGAAAAGTCGTGGGCGCCGTAAGCGTAGGCCACAAAGAAATCACATATCTAGGAAAGGAGCCGCAAAGCTGCAGCAGACAGCCCACGCCAAGCGAGGTGCAAAAAGTCTCAGGCCCATGGATATCGAAACTGTTCGTTCTCCCAGAGTACCGCTATCACGGCATAGGAACAAAACTTGTGAGAGAAGCCGTGAAACATCTGGAAAAGAAAGGCATCACCGAAGTCTACGCAGGGGTTTACATCAAAAATGTCTGCAGAGAAGTTTCTCTCGAACTGTTCAAATACAATGGTTTCCAAGAAGCAGGCTCATGCATTTGCTTCCTGTCAGAAGGACACTGCGAGGGAACGTTGCTCAAGAAATCAATCATATCTCTGAAGACGGTCGGCAGCTCTCAACTGCAGACGGAGCAGGCCAAACAAGAGCTAACGGATGAAATACGCAAGCTGGGCCTAAGTATGGGAGCAGAACTAGTCGGCTTCGCATCAGCTGAAAAACTGGAGAAAGGCGCGCCGAAAGGGCACAGGCCCTCAGACCTGATGTCCAACGCAAGAAGCATAATAATACTCGCATGCGGACGGAAACTGAACGAAGACCGAAACTACTTCTACAGGTGGGGACCCGACTTCAGCCTGACCTACATCAGACTGAAGAACGAAGTCAAACAACGCCGAAAAGAAGCAAGACAATCCATGACGGCGGTGAAAGACTTTCTGACACAAAGAGGCTACGGAGTCGTCACCGAACCGCACGGCTGGTCAGGCATACTCTCATTCAAAATGGCCGCATACCTAGCCGGCCTAGGCGTCTTCGGAAAAGGAAGCTTCCTTGTCCACCCAAGGCTCGGCCCGCTCAACATCATCGCCTGCATACTGACCGATGTAAGCCTGCAGGATGGCAACCCGCTAAACGTAGACGTGTGCCAAAACTGCACAGAATGCATAAAAGCCTGCAAATACGGAGCCTTCAAAAAGGAAAAGGAAAGCTACAGATGGCTCGGGGAAAAGTGCCGATGCTACGACATGATCATGAACCCAGTCACCTTGAAGTGGACTTACGGCCCATGCGACTCCAAATGCGTAACCGCCTGTCCAATAGGAAAAACAGCCTAGATAGACTTGCCGGTTTCCTTAAGCTCCCCCGCGTAACGCAGACTTTTCTCTCCGCTAAACATACTCATGATCATCTCCGCCAACAACCTACGGCAGGAACGCTCATAATCTCCCTCATCACTAACCAAGACGACATCGTGGGAGACTGCCTCAGACGACACGCGCCGCATCCATTCCTCAGCCTCAGAAGTCATAAGTTTCGCCAAGTAGCTAACCCTCAAACCATCCCACGTCAACATCCCCCTCCGATACTGGTCCATCTCCAACTGGTCAGGCACCACTGCATCGTTTCCTCGGTCTCTCACAAGACAATAAACCTTCATTCTATCAACCCTGACTGAAGCACCAGCAGTGTACAGCATTTTCTCCTCTCCATCAAACAATTTCAACATATTTCTGTTACCGAATCTATATGGTTTATGCTGAAAAACATCTGAAGAAAAACAAGCAAACAGCGATGAACACTTTCAGTCCTACTGTATTTGTCGCTTCGAAAAATAGGTATAAATACAAGCAAAGAAAGGTAACCTAATCCACAGAGGAAACCTTACATGATTCACAGAAAAATCATATTATTTCTTCTTCTCTCCGTAATATGCCTGTCCATCCTAGGTTCTGTACGGTTCGAAGCGAAAGCAAGTTCAAACACCATAAGGGTTCCCCAAGACTATCCGACTATACAACAAGCCATAAACCAAGCCAACCCAGGAGACACAGTCATGGTGTTCGCAGGAACCTACTACGAAAGCATCACCATAACCAAAGACCTGACGTTGATAGGAGAAAACAGAGAAACCACCATCCTCAACGGAATGGGCGCGGCCCATGGCATCGAGGCAACCTCCGTGAACATTACCATAACCGGTTTCAAAATCCTCAACGCAACCACAGGAATTTACGTTGAGCGAAGCAACGGAAGCCTAATCTCTCACAACGACGTCACGGCCAGCCAAAGGGGAATATGGCTTCACTATTCCAACTGCAGCACAGTTTCAGACAACATCGTGCATGACGTTTCCTGGCGTGGAATCGTCCTCTGCGGCGGTTCCAGCGAAAACACGATTGTCCTCAACACGGTGAGAGACTGTGGATACGGCATAGTCCTGAGCGGCGCAAACGACCTGATCTTTCACAACAACTTCATCAACAACCAGAACCAAACCGATTTTATCCCATCATACTATAACGCGTGGAACGACACGCATGAAGGCAACTACTGGAGCAACTACAACGGCACAGACGCAGACCAAGACGGCATAGGAGACACGCCGTACCCAATAGACGCAAACAACCAAGACAACCACCCCCTGATGGGCATGTTCTACCAATTCGAAATCACCACACAAGACCAAACCGACATCGTAACAATGATCTGCAATTCCACAATCACAGACTTCACCTTCAACGGAGCAATAAACTTCAACACCACAGGTCCAGAAGGCACAAGAAGCTTCTGCAGAATCGTCATCCCAAACACCCTCTACGACCACAACTACACCATCCTCGTCGACGGATCACCACCACTCCAACAAAACGAACTGCCACTCTCAAACAGCACACACACGTACGTCTACTTCACATACGACAACACGACCCACAACATAATCATAGTCCCCGAATTCTCAACGATGCTCATCACATTAATAATCATCCTAAGCACACCCACAATCATGGCAGCCAAAAAACGGCGACTTCAGAAATCACGTGTCAAAATACCTTAAGAACCCGGAAACAAGTGTGCGTGTACGGCAAGAGTAGGTCACTTTTTCTCACGTATTCAACCAAGACTTCGCTGCTTGAACATAATAGAGAAACTGTAGAGAAGAAAAAAACCAAACCATTTTTCAACTGGTTTTTGACGGGACATGGAAGTGGAAATGTACATATACGTCTTCTGTTCTTAAACCAACAAGTTGAATGGTCATGACCGTGACTGTCGAGCGGGTTGAGAAGGAACTGAATGTTCCTCGAGACCTATTGTTGCGAGATGGAATGAAGAGATATTTAGAGTTTGAGCTCAGGCGGCTGGAGATAGAAGCCGCCAAGATCCGACGGAAGCACAGTGTTAAATCCTTTGATGATCTTTGGGGCAAACTTGAAAGTGGGAAAGTATCTGAGGCTGAATGTTTTGATGACCTCACCCGCCTAGAATACCTGGAAACCAGGGTCGAAAAAGTGATGAAGCTCCTGGAGGAGCTTTAAGGCTGAGTCGGCGTGAAGACTCGTATAGACGTTTAGCTTATATCGCGTCAAGGGAATTCCCTGATGTAGTTGTCGGCACGAGGACGGAACGAGGACTCACCTTCTGGGACGCGTTACTGCTTTACACTCCTTCTGAATGCATGTGCGCGTCATGCTTGGAACTAAAATTCAAGTGCGCTCGTTCTTCAGTAGGAATCTTTATATGTCCTACCACCAAAATGCACTACACGTGGTAGAATGGAAGCCGAAGTGGTAGTAACAAGAAAAGGCCAAACCACCATCCCCGTGCAGCTTCGCAGGAAACTCAAGATTGAAGAAGGGACAAGGCTCGAAGTCATCGAAACCGAAGAGGGCATCCTCTTCAGACCCAAAAAATCAACGGTCGATTTGGCGGGTTCCGGAGCGAAATATGCAACCCCCGAGGAAATGAAGCGCCTCCTGGACAAGCTCAGGGAAGAAGATGTCTAAAGCCGTCTATGACACCAGATTCTTCTTCGAACACTACTACTCCAAAGATGAAACAATTCTGCAACGAACAAAAGAAGCAATAAGAACCGTCAAACAAAGATACATTTCAGCAATAGTAATCCACGAAGTCTATCAGCTTACACTCCAAAAAGAGGGACGCGAAACCGCCAAACTGAGAGCAGACCTACTAGAAAAAGACTTCAAAACAATAAACGTAGACCCGAAAATCGCAAAAACCTCAGCAGAAATAAGACACAAATACAAAATCTCAATGGCCGACAGCATAATAGCCGCCACGACCCAAGCCCTAAAAACCACATGCTTCACAGACGACCCCCACCTCAAAAACATCAAAGAAATAAAAACAAAATGGATACAAAACCGTGCAGCAGCCAGCACCTAACCCGCATGCATGCATGCGATGACACCAAAATGAAAAAACCAAACCATTTTTCAACTGGTTTTTGACGGTTTTATTTTTCTTCCCATTTCCATCCGAAAGGGTTTTCTGCCGTTATGAACCTGTACTTTTCGAAGTGTTTCACGTTCTCCGTCCATATGGTGTCAACGTTTCCCTTCCCAGTGTGAGCAAGCAAACAGTCGAATACGTCGCCGTCAACAACAGACAACTCGTCAGCTGACTCGAACGCTTTGCAGTACGTGGCGGATGATGGAACCAACTTTGTAACGGCCACGCTCTTCAAGTAGAGCCCGCAGAGTCCAGCGGCCTCCCCTGATGTCAACGGTTTTTTCACCCTCTTCCCCGTCATAACCGAGTAGAACTCCAACAGGTTCTGATAAGAAACATAAGCCTCAATCAAGCCGCCTACTGAGGCCTTAACAATAAGGGACGCTTTACCATGATACTGGCTCAGACGATCATGCGCATAACATAAAATCATGGTGTCAAGCAGGATTCTCTTCTTGGCATGGACGCCTTGCGTAACATCTGTTCCGTCAACCAATATCCTCGTAGACTTCCCTTCTGGTTAACCCCTTCGGCACACCGACTTCACAAGCGTTAACCAACGCGTCAAGAATCTGCTCCTCAGCCGTCTTCCGCTTCAACTCAACCCTAAAACTCTTCCCATCCAAAACCGCCACCGTTAACCTGTCCCCCTCCACCAGCCCGATTTTCTCCTTAACCTCAGCAGGAACATAAATCTTCTTCTTGCGATAAGTCGTTTCAACCAACCCACATCACCTAATACCCAAATAACCAATTACCCACATATAAACATACCCACAAAAACCAGCCCAAAACCTCAATCACTCTCCAAAACTAATCATTCCAGCACGCGGCTAAACGCCTATTCAGCAAACAGAATCCAATAGGCCCAAATCAGCTGAATCTTAAAACTCCCAAAATGCCTAGGTCGCTCTCCTTTTCCTCTTCACCCCTAAACCACACATCAAAAGCGGTCGCGCTAGACAAAGTACAAACCCAAGTTATACAAAAGCATAACCTATGGCAAGAATGCTCAAAGAAGAAATGAAACTGGGCCCCAAAGGCCAAGTCGTCATACCTAAACCATTCAGAAAATCATTGGGTTTACACCCAGGAAACAAGGTCATATTCACGTTGACCGAGGACGGGCTGCTGTTGGAAAAACCAAGAGAAGACGCGGCTGCCATCTTCAAAGAAATCGCGGACTCTGGAAAAACCGTGAAAGTCAAACCACACGAATACACTGAACAACTAGAGAAAAGATACGGATGATCTATCTGGACGCGAACGTCTTCCTCAACGCGATTCTGAACAGAGAAGAGGAAGGCGAAAAAGCAAGAAGCATTATCCAGAAGCTGCAGAAAGGCGAAATGGCCGCCGCCTGCGCCCTAAGCTTCGACAAAGTGTTCTCGACAGTGAAAAAACACCGAGACTTCAACAAGGCACTCAGAGCCAGCAAAGCCCTTCTACAAACCCCAAACTTGACATTCCTAAAGGTCGACGACGAAACACTCTGGTCCGCACTCAGCCTAGCCGAAAAATACAGACTCGCACCAAGAGACGCAATTCACTTGGCATGCGCCCTAAACAACGGAATCTCCACAATAATCTCCGAAGATGAAGACTTCGACAAAATCAAAGAAATCAGAAGAACAAAAATCCCCGATTTCGACCCCACCAACGACACTGCAAGCCCCACGACACACTGCAACTAGCCTTTCACATCAAGTCAAACCACGTGTTCCCGCCGAGAAATCTTGCAAGCATCGGCACATCTGAGCCTAACAGCAAACAGGCAAAACTTATAGGCAAGACAGAAGGGAAGAAAAACGTCGAAACCATCACCTTCTCCAGGACTCACGCAGACTCGAATAATGTTCGCCGTCAAAACCATAACAGTGATTGCGGCCACAATCGCATTTTACAACCAAGACCTCAACCTAATCTTCACTGATGCACTGCACAACGAAGCAACCAGCCACATCCTGCTCATACCCGTGCTCCTCACTTACCTCGTGTACCGAAAAAGGAAGATGCTCCGAGCTGCAGCTCCAAACGAGGAGAAAAAACCATCTGACCCAAGATACTTTGCCACTTTAAGCGGAGTCCTCCTCTGCGCAACAGCCATAATCCTCTACTGGCAAGGATCCTCAACCTTCACGCCGCTGGAATACCACATCCTGACCCTGCCAATCTTCACAGCAGGCCTCATCCTCATCCTTTTCAACCCGCAAACCCTACGTCAAGCAGCCTTCCCGATAATATTCCTCGTTTTCCTCACGCCGCCGCCTTCCGAAATAATCCAGCGCGCAGGCTCAGCGCTCAGCGTAGTCAGCACCGAAGCCGCAAACGGAATAGTCAACCTTTTCGGCTTTGGTTCAACCATCATCAACCAGGCAGGCTCACCAGCAATACAGATAATCCGCCCAGACAACACTCCGATGACATTCGGCGTGGACATCGCCTGCTCAGGCATATACAGCCTCATCGGCTTCATCATATTCGCCGCCTTCATCGCCTACATAGTCCGAGACAAAACATGGAAAAAAATCACGATCCTCGCCGTCGGCTTCCCGCTGATCTACCTGCTGAACATACTACGCATCACGCTGACAGTCCTCATCGGCTACGAATGGGGCACAATAGCCTACGACGTATTCCACCTCCTCGGCGGATGGATCCTCATATTCCTAGGCACACTCATACTCCTGACACTGGCAGAAAAAGCCCTCAAAACTCAAATATTCACCAAAAAAACTTCAAACACCTGCCCAGAATGCAGCACGTCAACCGAAAGAAAAGACTATTGCGCCACATGCGGAAAACTCTTGAAACACTCAGCAATTCGCCTCCGGCCCAGCGACGCAGCGAAAATCGTGGCCATAGCCCTAACCGTGACCCTTCTAACATCCATTCAAGCTCCGGTTTTCGCGTTGACGCAGGGACCAGCACAAATCCTCATACAGACCCCAACGGGCCAACAAGGAAACACACAGATACTTCCCAAAATCCCAGGATACACAACACGGTTCCGCTACCGCGACACCGACTTCGAAAACATGTCAGGACAAGACCTGTCACTCATCTACTCATACTCACCAGAAAACCAGAACACAGAAACAGTTTACGTGGCACTTGAAATCGCTCAGACAACAGTGCCTCTACACCGCTGGGAAGTCTGCCTGATCACATGGCCTGAAACCCAAGGATCACAAGCTTACGCAACACAACTGGACCTCAGAGACGTCACGATAATGCAGAACCCGCCTATCGTCGCAAGATACTTCGCCTTCCAATACAAAAGCGGCAGCCAACCCCAAGTCGTGCTCTACTGGTACGCAAGCGCAATCCTCACCATAAACAACAGCACCGAACAAAAACAAGTCAAAATAAGCCTCCTAGCCATCCTAGAAAACCCCAACGACATTCCAAGAGTCGAAAACCGGCTCCTGCCCATTGCATCCACAATAGCAGAATATTGGCAACCAATCAAAACATGGACCGCAATTGCCTTAACAGTTTCCCAAAACGGCATAGCCCTAGCAGAAACCACAACAGCTTTCCTAGCCGTCACCATCATCTCATACCTTTTCCAAAACAAACAGAAAAGAAAAGCCAACACCATCGCCTACGGCAAACTTTCAAGCATCGACCAGCAAATCGTGAACACAATCTGGAAAATGCACAAAGAAAAGACGCTGCCAACACTGAACAAACTGCAGGCAGCCTTCCAACAGGAAACTGGTCAACCCATCGACCTGCAGCAGCTTGAACAGAAACTTGCCGAACTGAAAAAAATCGGCATAATCGAAACCATAACAGCCAACGTTCAAGACGAACCCGCACAAACGTGGAAAACACAAATAACCTTCCCAAGAAAACAGTAATAACAACAGCCGCAAGGAGAACACGAATGCCAACCAAGCCCAAACCCTCAAAGATAACCATCAGA
>Ga0315282_10001961_pt1 | contig 38540 bp, 35 predicted proteins | sample YL17G07_20_MG_FD_203693 | JGI IMG/M metagenome (GOLD analysis project Ga0315282, IMG submission 203693) | Sediment microbial communities from Yellowstone Lake, YNP, Wyoming, USA - YL17G07_20 | ecosystem: Environmental > Aquatic > Freshwater > Lake > Sediment | place: USA: Wyoming | collected... | reverse complement strand
GTCTGCTCCACGCTCACTGTATTCTCCTTAACGGTACTAGCAGCATCTTCGATTGTGCAGCCCACTTTATTGTCCTCGTTTTTCTACCCTGCTGTATTCAGCAAGCCCCTCATATTGATGATGGTTCTGCTTATCTCAGAACTGCTGCTGGTACTCCTCTACGGAAGAACTTGGGCAACGCTTAGCGAGAAGAAAAGAGCCCATTTGCTCCTCGCCTCGTTGGTCTGCATATTTGCCACCGGTACCCTCCTTTCCTTCCTTCTTATCCACACGTACACGCTTGCACCAGAATTACCCGAGGGGCTGATTGCTGTTTTGAGGCCGGGGACTTTGGATTGGGGTGGGCAACTGTCGCTGATGGCGAATCGGAGCTGGCTGCCGATGGTCCTGAAAATGTTCCTAGCCGGCTCTCTGACTGCGTCCCTAGTCCTCTCGGCTGTAGCTGTCTTGAACTTTCGGAGAGCCTCCGGCAGCCAAGGAGAGCGTCATTTGAGGTTTCGGGCAAGTTGGGGCTTCAAGACGGCGCTACTCTTTGGAGCACCGATCGGGATCATAGGATACTGGAATGCCGCAATCTTCCATACAGCGACCCCAACTCTCGCGCTAGGCCTCATGGGAAGCACTAGCGGTGGTTTGTCCGCCGGTTTGGCGAGCACTGCGAGCCCGCTATGGCATCTCGGCGTGATCGGGGCGATGATCCTTGCTGCCGCCGCCGTTGCCTTCTATCTTGATCTAGATGTGGGAAACACTCGACCGCAATTCACTAGGCAGATCGTGATTCAACGATTGATCTTGCTCAGCATGGTTCTCTGGGCACTTGCCACCTTCGGAGCGTTAGATACCAGCACTTCCTATCCTGCACAAGGCATTCTGACGATACCTATTCTCTTGGGAGGATATTTTATCTCGCTGACTCTCTGGCTGTACTCAAAGGGGCGCATTAGGCTTCGGATACCTATACTCCTATTTGCCTTGGCGGTCATTGCGCTTCTGCTCTATGTTGGACAGTACAACTCGTGGTATCTCGCAGCACAATATGGTGGGGTCCCTTGGCCACCGGTTGCATTCTTGATCGCCACTCCGACAGCATTCTTGCTCGCAAGAAAGATTCGACTGGGACGATACGTTCTCATTCTGATTTCTGCCCTGGTTGCCCCACTCGTACTGCTCGTGAAGTTTATGGATGTGGCCTTCCTAAAGGGATCAAGCATAGTGGCGATAGACCCCTCAGCCAAGTCCGCCATCGATTCATGGGCTTACGAGAACTACGTGAATCTAGATCCGCTGTCGAAGACGTACGCGATAGTGACTCCAGAACAAGCTGTACTCGTGATAATTGTAGGGTATGCGGCATTCCTTCTTCTCATGTTCTACGCATATCGAATCTCGAGACCTTTGCGAGGAATCCCTTCAGAGAGTGACAAAATTGCGATTAACTAAACGAGATTTTCTCAGATTGCTTTTCGCCATGTCTGGGCTGACAGTGCTCGCTGCACTCATGCCATATGGTGAGTTTCTGTCATATGGAAGTAAGCCGAAAATTGAGAGGAAGAAGATCGCGAATATTTCCGATTTGAAACCTCATTCCGCGATAATCTTCCAATGGCCCACGGAGACACATCCTTACCACACCAACCTGCTGATACGCGGACGCGAAGGGGTGGGCATGGGTCGTAAGGGTGATCTATATGCGTACAATAGAGTCTGCACGCATCTCCAGTGCCTGCTGAACTATGATTCGAACAACGATCAGATTATCTGCCCATGTCACGGAAGCGTGTTTGCTGGTAAGGATGGAAATGTGGTGAACGGCCCTGCACGCAAACCGCTGCCTACAATAGAATTGGAGGAGGAGGAGAACGGGGACATCTATGCTGTGAAAATTGTAGGCGAATTCGGCTATGGTCGATAGGGACGATGAAATTACTCGAGAACGCATTCTTCAATGGATAAGAACGCGTTTAGCGAGAACTTACCTCGTGCCAGCGTTCTTTTCCTTCGAAGCAGCGAACCCATTATCGTATCTGGGCATACTTGCTTTCATCTGCTTCATTCTTCTTGGCCTCACCGGAGTACTGTTGATGGTATACTATGTGCCTGAATCAACTGCGAGCTACGACAGCGTAGCGAAGATCAATGATCTGATTCCCTACGGCTTTGAGATGAGGCAACTACATTATTGGCTCGCCAATTTTATGATAGTCCTCTCGATCCTTCATCTGTTCTACCTATACTTCAAACGCAAGTACAGGCTGTACGATGAAGTCTTGTGGATTACGGGCATCGTGGTTGGATTGCTCACGGTGTTCGAAACGTACACAGGTTACGTGCTGATAATGAACATGAGAGCAATGCTGGCTCTCGACATCGGCGCAGGGATTCTCAGGAACATTGCCACCGTTCTCGCCGTCCTCTTCCAAGGATCCTCGTACAATGACATGGTTCTGAGAATGTATGCATTGCACATCGTGCTTCTGCCAGCGATCATGGTTGTGTTATTCGTTCTACATTTTCCACGCAAGTTGACCTTGGATGCGCCGGTGATTTTGGCGATGATCGGCGCAGCATTTGTGGTAGGAGGCTTGGCCCCAGCAGAGCTTGGCTTGAAGTTCGTGCCTGGGCAGCCTTCAATGATAATCATTCCCGAATGGTACTTGACCGGAATCTACGCACTGCTTCGAACAGGCGTCCAAGTCTTCGCGGTGACTGTTCTTCTTCCGTTCATATTCATCCTAGTCTTCGTCCTAATTCCTTTCCACGACATGCAACGGGGCCTTGGCGTTACTGGGCGTGCTCTCCACGCCACCATCGGTATTGCGGCGATGCTGCACATAGTCTTGGTTACGCTTTGGGGCTATCGTTCCGCAGACCTGATAAATCCGATCACATCGCAGGCGGACCTAGTCATAAACCCGGTCACGTTCTACGGTCTGCTGATTATCACAGCTGTTTTGATCTTCGTTGCAGCTCGTCTGCTCATGAACCGGAATATCCTCCCCAAAGTGCGCTTGACTGGAAACAATCGAAAAATCAATCATAAACTGGCGCGCCCAGCTGCAATTGTGCTGCTCGCGGTAGCGCTTCTGTTTCAGGTCTCCCTTTTCGTATACCCTCTCTATCTACTTCCACCGGGCTCTAAGGGGCTCCCCATGACAGAAAGCGGTCTATCGATCTTAGCCTTTGCCGCGGCAACATACTTCTATCGTGCAGCCTCGTAGGAAAGCAAGAGGAACTCAGTAGAGACGGAAAATCACAAGCACACCGACAATGAAATTCGCGAATGTTCGAGTGTGCTGTGAAGGTCGCCTATTTGAAAAGAAAACTGTTCCAAGCTCCCAACAAGGAATAGCGCGAAAGCGATACGAGTGTGGCGGGCTGTCCGATCTGTGGGAAGGAACTCGTACAAACCACAAAGTTCTGTTCGTCCTCAACGAGAAGCAAGAGCAGACGTTCTTTAGGAAAGGTCCCGAATAACGAACGCATCAATAACCAGAATCAGCGCTGACTAAGCTTTGCTACATTCTGGCCATATCGTAGCCGCTGTAGAGCATGGCGATTCCAACAGCTATCATTACCGCTCCGGAGACCGTCGAGGCTTCCATCATCATAGAGAACATTTGTCCAATCATTCCAACTCCCAAAAGAAGCATGATAACCCCGTAAACGATCATTAGCCAGCCGAATAAGGCGCGATTTCTCATCATCCGCGCGCTAAGCAAGTATGCGCCTGAGAGAAAGACGATGACACCGAGTATCAGGAGGAAATAGCCAATCCAAGATGCAGGGCTGGGCAACATCATGGGTTGTATTCTCATAAGCGAGGATTGTTGCAGGTAAGCGAACCCCGCGACAATGTCGACAACGCCTCCGACCATTCCAATTGCAGCTGAAACTCTTCTGTTCAACGATCCTTCACCAAGTCGAACTATTTTCGTTATGCGATAAAGACAGACATTAAAAAGGGTTCTCATACGAAATTCAAATGCTTGGACGTGGCAGTGTAGCAGAGCTTGCGTTGTTGCCTATTCGATGGATTCGGCCGTTTCTATCAGGTCGTCTATGAGAGCTGTTTCAGACAGTACGACTCCTTTCTTTATCTTCAAGACAGCCTTATAGAAGCCGTTCTTGGCTTCTTCAAGGGCGACATCGCAAAACTTGGGAATCCAAGTGGCCAAGTGTTCTTTCAGCAATCTCTTTTCAAGCTGCAGCATGGTCTTGGCGTCGTCGAACCTACCGCGCTTCCAGGCCTCCGCCTCGTTGCTGGACATGAACCTCATTGAATCGAGTTCAACACCGATGTAGTCCGGACGGTCCTTCAGTTCTTCGGAAAGACTTGCACCAGCCTCTTCGTAGAGTTCGGAAATCCCAGCCGTCGGCCCCAACGTTCCTTTAGTGTCCCTATGAATCGTCTCGTAGGGCGGAGCAGGTCCATAGCCGCGTTTCAATCCGCGGAAGAGGCGTGTTCGCTCCACGGCCAGCTCTTCAGCCAACGCTTGAACAGACTTGCCACGACTATCAGCCATGTACTGGCTGAGCATCTGGAAACCCTCCTCGATATCCTTAGACGTTTGCTGTGCCATGGCGGAGGAGGGAGAGGCTGCAGCGAGCGTTCCTTCCCTGAGTTTGCTAGCAAGGTCGTCTGTCGAGGGCTGAACGTAGATTGAGGTTAGGAAGTTGTACGTACTATGGCGTGTGGCCGCAAGCTCGTGAAAATCTTCTGATGTTATGTCAGTCTTCAAAGTCTCCGCAACCAAATATCTTCGTGCTGATGCTCCATCACTTACTTATCTTCATATCAGGTTTCGGATGCCAGCTAGCTGAACTTGACCCAATTGGCACAATGTTCGGAAACGCTGTTTGTGTCATGTGCATTTCTGTTGTGTATGTCCTTCGTTCCTTAGTTTCTATATGCGACCTGACGGTAACATCGGATTGATTATATAAAATATAGAGAAGCTCCGGTATACATATGGTCCCCAGAAAAGTCACTTATATCTATTCACTACGCGGGTTCTGTTCGTTGTCCGATGAAGCTCGATGATGCCCCTCTCTTCTTTCCTGTACTGAAGGTTGGGCAGAGTTCTGGTCGGGCAACAAACAAAGAAATAGGAATAAAGAAAAATGTCAGAACAAAAGATAATCAGTAAACAGAATAACACATCAATTTCAAGAAGAAGCTTTCTGAAGTTATCTGGAACAGTCGGAGCATTGGCGGCTCTAAGCGAGTTCGCGTTCAATGGGCCGGTGAAGACACTGGTAGCGGGAGCAACATCCGCAGCAGTTAAGGAAGACAAATGGGTCAAGAGCGAATGCAGAGTCTGCTCAACGGTCGATTGCATCAATGTGCATGTCGTAGACGGAATGATAAACAAGATCGAAGGATACCCCGACGGCAAGAGAACAGAAGGCAAGCTCTGTGCAAGGGGAAGTGCTGGTTTCTGGTTCGTCTACGATCCTTACAGGGTCAAGACTCCGCTGAAGAGGACGAACCCACAGAAGGGCGTGGGTGTCGATCCCAAATGGGTTGAGATAAGTTGGGACGAAGCCTACAACACCATCGCTGAACAGGCAAAGAAAGTCAGAGCAAAAGGTGAAGAGGGCAACATGTGGTACAACGAGTATTCAAGGCTGAGCTACTCGCAAGGTGAGCTTTACACTGCCTTCAAGCAGGCCATGGCGGGCGACTGCTACAGCGTGGAGATGGGAATGAACTGGTGCGGCCACACTGCACACTATACACAAAGAGTTGCCCATGGTTCGTTTTCGCACATACCCTACTTCTTGCACAACAAATATAACCTCATGTTCGGGCGAGATCACGCCTTCGTATGGGACTCTACACAGAACGCTGAGTTTATCGCGAATTCTCGTGAGAATGGCGCGAAGGTAGTCCACTTGAGTCCAGTAATGTCTCACGGCGCGAATGTCCTCGATGAATGGATTCCGATATTGCCAACAACGGACGGCGCGTTCGCGTCGGCGATGCTCAACGTGTTGATCCATGAGTTGGGCACATATGATGTGGACTTTATCAAGAAGTGGACGAACGGACCATACCTAATCAGATCTGACAACGGCTACTATGCAAGGGATCCGGAAACCAACAAGCCCCTGATGTGGGATCCCGTGGACAACAAAGCGAAAACGTTTGATGACAAAACCTTCAAGGATTACGCGATCGAAGGAACATTCACCGTTGGCGACGTCAACGCAACCCCTGCATGGCAGCTGCTCAAGGACGCGGTCAAATCCATGACACCAGAATGGGCCGCACCAATCACAACAGTACCCGCATCAACCATTCGACGCATCGCGAAGGAGTTCGGGGAAGCAGCCCAAGTTGGAAGTACCATCATGATCCATGGAAAAGAACGCGCCTACAGACCGGTTGCGGTTCCATATGCAGGCAACTCCTCAAATCACGTCCATGGGTTTGCCAATGGTTGGAGTATCCTGCTATTGAATACCATAATGGGGGCATGGGATGTGCCCGGATCAATGGGTCAAGGCGCAAGCGGCGTACGCACATGGGTTTCCTCGACGGCAGATATACGGTGGAAGAATACGAAAGACGGCCTCATACCTCATCCTGATGCTTCGTATGACATCATAAGAAGTCCAGGGTATCACTTTGAGTTTCCGCCCAAAACGGCGGAGCTTGAAGAGCTCTTCCCGTTCGGGGACCACTTCGGCGCTCTATCGGTACTTACAATGAGCAATCCGGACGAGTACTGGGGCGTAGGGAAAGCACACCAAGTCGAATTCGGATACGGCCACTGTTACGGACTCCTATCCATGTACGCCGTGAAGAAGATCACAGACCTTCTTGCAACGATTCCCTTCTTGGCGACATCGAACATCTTCTTAGAGGAAGTCACCGACTTCGCAGACATTGTCCTACCTGACAGATGCTACCTGGAGGAGTTTCAGGTCAAGTCAGGTTGGCTGCAGCAACCAGTCGTGGAACCCCTTAACCCGATACCGCACATCTATGATGTTTGGATCGAGATAGCTGACAGAACAGGCTGTCTCTATGGCAAGGGAGGCTTCAATGACCAGGTAAACATTGCAGGGCGATACAAGGACCAGTACAAACTGGACTTGAACAAGAAATACACAACCGAACAGATATTCGACCAGATCTGTAAGAACACAAACGGCAAGGGTCTCGATTGGTGGAAAGAGAACGGTGGTGATCCCGATACTACGCCCTATCGCGAAAGCGACCCTGGCTACGATTGGTACAAGGATCGCCGATTGAGACTTCCAATATACGTGGAATTGCACAAGCGCGTAGCCGACGAGTTGAAGACGAAACTGGAGAGCAACGGCGTGAAATGGGACTACGAGGACTACGCTACGCTTCCGAAATGGATTCCAAGCCACATCACCACAGAGACGCCACCCTACGATCTCATCGAGGTCGCCTATATGCACAATTTGGGAGGTTTCTTGAGCACGAACGCGAACCCGTGGATTGCTGAGATCACGGAGAAGTTCGATCCGTACGGTCTCTATGTCTGGATGAACGAGGAAACAGCCAAGGCAAGGGGAATTGTAGACGGGGATCTGATCTGGGTTGAGTCGGAGCAAGACAAACGCCAGGCGCATGCTAAGCTTTCGCAGACAGTTCATCCAAAAATCGTTGCTGTACATCGCCACTTTGGCAGATACGCAGGGAATTCTGTTATCAAAGACCTTAGCGACAGGCACCTGGGAATTTCGCATCAAACTTTGAGGCCGTTGAAGATGGAGTACATTGATAAGGTCAACGATTCGCTTGAGAACTGCATCAAGGTGCGGGTGTATAAGGCGTAGGTGAATTGCAATGACACACTATGGTATGCTGATCAAACTGGAACGTTGCGTCGGTTGCTACGGATGCACAGCCGCCTGCAAAGCTGAGAACAAGACAACGAAGGGCATCTTCTGGGCTGCAGCGATTGAAGGAGAAACAGGCAAGTACCCGAATGCAAGACGCTACTACATCCCCACCTTGTGCATGCAGTGCGAGAATGCGCCATGCGTTGACGTCTGCCCCACAGGCGCCAGCCACAAGCGGGCTGATGGCATTGTGCTGGTGGACTATGACAAGTGCATCGGCTGCAAATACTGCATCCAAGCATGCCCCTACGGCGCACGACACTTCATGGAGAGTATTCAGGGCTACTACCCCTCAGGCCTAACGACCTGGGAGAAACGAGCCTACGCAAACCACCGCCAAGGCGTCGTGGAGAAATGCACGTTCTGCGTTCAACGAATCGACGCGGGCGTCAAGGCAGGCCTCAAACCAGGCGTCGACCGGGAAGCAACCCCGGCTTGCGTGAACACGTGTCTCGGCCGCGCTCGTATCTTCGGTGACCTTGACGATCCGAACAGTCAGGTCTCGCAGGAGATCATCAAGCTTCACGCTATGCCTTTGATGCCATCGCTTGGCACGAAGCCTTCTGTATACTATGCGGGCTTCAAGGGGGAGATGTAGAACATGACACCCTTACAGTCTACTTGGGGCTGGCTTATCGCCTGGTACCTCTTCCTGGCCGGCGTAGGCGCAGGAGCATACATCGTCTCAGTGCTAGCGGACTTTCTCGGGTTCAAGTCTAGGCTTGCGTCTAAGATTGGCGTGGCGTTAGGCGCACCATTAGTCCTTGTGGGCACAATACTGCTATTCCTGGATCTGGGTCAGCCGATGGGTTTCGTGTACATCTTCAACAATCCCAGCTCAATGATCACGATAGGCTCCGCAATTCTAACGGTCTTCATCATTATCGGTGCGGTGCACTTTGGGTTCTGGATTTGGCCCTTCAAACTCCTCGAAAAAGCACAGGCCGCAAGACGAGCCCTAAGCTTGCTCGGCTTGGTCTTCGCGTTCGGTACAGCCATCTACACGGGCATATTGCTGGGTGTGGTTCAGGCTATTCCATTCTGGAATAGTGCGCTGGTTCCAATGCTTTTCCTGATCTCGGCTGTGTCAACAGGCTTCGCCTCAGTCATACTAGGCTTGGCAATATACTACAGCCGACGAACTGGTGAAGAACAGGTACACATTCTCGAATCGATCAAGAGCCTGGCGAAGACCGATGCGGTCTTGGTTGGTGCTGAGCTACTCGCAATTCTTTTCTACTTGGCAGTTGAGTCCTCTTCTGGGCCCATAGCATACGAATCCGTTCAACTGTTAGTGAGCGGCGCGCTTGCGCCAGTCTTCCTAGGAGGCCTAGTGGCCTTCGGCTTGATCGTTCCATTAGCCCTAGAATCCTATGAGGGCTTCGCGGAGCGGAAAATGAGTTCAGCGATGCTTGTGGCACTCTCAATGCTAAGTGGAGTGCTGCTGCTTGCTGGAGGGCTCATACTACGCCAGAGCGTCTTGGCGGCAGGCGTGTCCGAGGCGGTGCCATTCATGATACAAACACCAGTCTACAGCCTAAACCTACTTGACTACGCGATGATCCTAGCATTTCCAATCCTACTGCTACTCGTCTACGGGCTTAGCAGAGTGATCCCAGCACCGAAGGTCGTAACAGCAAAGAAAGCATAGCAGAAAGTCAGAACTCGAACCTTTCCTCTTCTTTTCCTTTTTTTCTTTTGATTGGTTCCTGGCGAGACTGTGCTTCAAGCATTTGAGTCTGCTGTATTGCCGAGTTGGTGGTCTGATTTCTCAATTTTCTTCCAAGTTACACTGTTCATAGCGGTCGCAATGATGTTTCCTGACTTTTCGCACAGAATCTAGCGATATGAGCAGTTCCCCGCCCCTCCTGACGCTTTCAACAAGCAGGAACAATTGCAGATGATCTCATTTCATCTCAGCTTTCCTGCCGCCGTTGAGGAAGTTAGTCTCACGTCTGTCCTGAGTCAACGCAGCCAAACGAGCAGCCTCCACACGGCTGCCATAGCCTGCGAGTCCGTTCAACTGTTGGTGAGCGGCGCGCTTGCCTCAGTCTTTCTCGGAGGCCTAGTGGTTCTCGGGTTGATCGTTCCGCTGGCGATTGAGTCGTTCGGCGCTTTCAATGAGGGTAAGTTTGCGTCGGGTAGGCTTGCGGTCATGTCTATGCTGAGCGGTGTGCTATTGCTTGCGGGTGGATTCATTCTGCGGCAGAGTGTTCTGGCGGCAGGTGTTTCGGAGGCGGAGCCGTTCATGACTGCGCCCCCAGTCTACAGCCTAGGTCTGCTGGACTACGGGATGATCGTCGCCTTCTCAATCCTACTGCTACTGGTCTACGGAGTAGGCAGAGCAATCCAAACAGCAAGGAAAGCAACAGCATAAGAACACATTCGACTCTCCGGAGATCTTTCCCCATTTCTCGTTTGGTTTTTCTTTCCTTTTTCCATTCTTTTACCAATAAGGCTCTACTAGGCACCATGCTCTCCCTTTTCCTATTCGCAATTAGCATACATTCCACAATTCAAAGACTCGGACGCTGGATGGGTATGACCTGTCATGTGTCTGTGGGGAACCTCACCGAGCTTTGAGCAAGCATATTAATTGATTGCATTGTGTTTTCCCGAAGTGGCACCTTTGTCTTCCTGTCCGATCTGCGGGAGTAACGTTCCGCAAGGCTCTAAGTTCTGTCCATCCTGCGGAGCCTATATGAAGCATCTTCGCGAGGATCCGAACAAAAAGTAGGAACAGCTTTTGGCCCTATTGTTTTTCGTGAGTCGCCTTGTCTTCGGAATCTGGCCGATCTATGTATGAGTTGGAATGACCTGTAAAATAATGACTATCAAACCAAATGGAGCCGCGATGACATAACTTGTGCAATCGAAGATTTGAAGCACGGGAAATGTGACCTGATATGCGCAGCGGAGTGGTGTTATGCGTCCCTTCATCGATCTCAAAACCCTCTCAAGGTCTCCTCTACGTAAGCGGACAGCTGCAGGAAAAGGGCGTCTCACTACTCCAATGCACTGAAGCACTAATCGCCAAAGAACCCGACAGGCTTGAGGAATTCATTGCACAGAATAACCTGCAAAGTGTTCTTGTCATAGCGGATTCATCGAAAGAGTCTGTGATGGAAGCTCTAAGGTACTCGATTGAGAGAGCGGGCTTGGGGCGTCTCAGCGTCTGTTATCTTGACATCAAGTTAATTGACCGGCAGGCTCAAGGAGCCGAAAACAAGTTAGGGTACAGTACCATCTTGACCAACCTTGCCAGGTTGGAGCGCAATGATTACGTCAGGGACGCGATCTACAGAACCGCGATCAGTCCAGCGAAGATTTCTCGCAGGCAACTCCTACGGTCCGTCCCACGCGCGCTCAAGGTCGAGTCCGACATTCCGATCGTGCTTCAAGACAAGTGCACTCGTCGATCGAACAGTTGCACCTACTGCATTGATGCATGCCCTGTGAAAGCGATTTCTGCAACAAGGGAGAGCGTGGTCATCGATGACAGAGCCTGTTTGGAGTGCGGAGCATGCGCAAGAGATTGCCCGATCGGGGCTATCCAAGTGCCCTCAATTTCAGACGACCAAATCATCGCCATGTTGAACACGCTATCAAGTGAAGAGTCGGGATCGAACAGGCGACTCCTGCTTTTGACGTGTCCAATTGGTTTTCAAAAGTTTGTCAGTGAGGCGACCGAGAATGGGAATTTCGGTCTTGGTATTGTGCCAGTTACAATTCCGTGCGTAGCGGCGATTGGAAGCTATCACTACCTCTGGGCTGCATCTCTCGGAGTCGATCTCGTCACCGCATGCCCTGACGATTCGTGCCCAAGAATGCCAGCGGTGCTTCGTATGCAGGATCATGTGGAATCGAGTAAGAAGGTGTTGGAAAACGTGGGAGAAAGCCGCGTAGCCATACAGCACCTGACTCTCAATCGGACTGATTCGATGCTCGACAAGGTTTCGCCAGTTTCTGAGCAATCTGGCATGAAGAGAGGGACGGAATTGTCGGGATCGAGGCGGGAAGCAACGCTCGAAGCGCTCAAAACGTTGCAAGCGGGCAAAGAGAGCGCGCTCACGGTGACGAGCGACCACATGCTTCCATTCTTTGATATGACTATTGATGGTGCTGCGTGCACTTTCTGTGGAGTATGCGAAAAGGGCTGTCCGGATCACGCTATCAGCTTCATGAAGGACGGGCCCTACTTGAGTCTGATGTTTGATCCAGCAGCATGTGGAGGGTGCAAGGTCTGTGAGAAAATCTGCCCTGAAGGAGCCATAAAGATCACTAGGCACACGGAGCTCTCCGATGTCATGGCGAGGCTGAAGAAAACGAAGGCAAAAGATGAGGACGCCAAATGCGAGAACTGCGGTGCCTCTCTGGGATCGAAACAGGGGCTCCTTATTATTGAAAAGAAGCTAGCGAAAGCAGGTTCCTCACCTGCCATTGCAAAGTCCTTACATCTCTGTGTCCGATGCAAACAGATGGCCTTTCGCCCCGCCAAGTAGAGATATGCTTGGATATTCGAAGCTCCTTAGATGTTTGCGCTTAGTCGTGTTCCGCAAGTACGAGCCTATGCGTGGTATGATAGTTCACTTGCCCTCGTCTCTACTCTTTTTGAGGGACGCTTCTTGCGGCATATGCGATGGATTCTGCCGTTTCTATTAGGTCATCTATGAGAGCTGTTTCTGAGAGTACGACCCCTTTCGTTATTTTCAATACAGCCCTGTAGAAGCCGTTCTTCGCCTCTTCGAAGGCGACATCGCAGAATTTCGGAACCCATGCGGCTAGGTGTTCTTTCAACAACCTTCTTTCTAGCTGCAACATACTCCTTGATTCTTCAATCTTGCTCAGACTCCAGGCGTCGGCTTCCTTCGCGCACATGAACCTCATGGAATCGAGTTCGACACCTATGTAGTCAGGTAGCTCATGCAGTTCCTTCGAAAGTCCTGCACCGGCTTCTGCATAGAGTTTCGAAACTTCAGTAGCAGGACGCCCCATAGTCTGTTGCGCTTCGCCGTAGACCGATTCGTAAGGCGGAGGGGGACCATATCCGCGCTTGACCCCACGGAAGAGGCGTGTCCACTCCACAGCCAGCTCCTCCGACAAATCTCGAGGAGACTTGCCATGACTATCTGCGATGTATCGGCTGAGAATTTGGAAGCCGTCAGTGATATCTCCAGATTCTTCGTGCGCTATGGCGGGGTGCTTGAGATCAACGGTTAATCCTCCCTCCAGCAGCTTCTTGGCATGGTCGTCTGTTGGCGACTTTAGGTAGGCGGAGGCTAGGAAGCCATATGTGCCACTCCGTGCGATTGCAAGTTTCTGAAAATCTTTGGGAGTTATGCTGGTCTCCAATTTCACTTCAGGCAGAGCGTCGGACGTTGATAGGTATAACCTTTCTCACTCATGATACGTCGAGCATCCAACTTTAGAGAGAATAGTTGTTTTGTGAATTCTCAATCTTGAGGTCAAGCTTTGCGAATAATCTTCATGTGTTGCATGCACAGGGCTCGCAGCTCTCAATTAGAAGCTTTCACATCCGTTGATTCATCTAAGTGATGGGGCAATGCGAGGACAAAGGTGACTCTCATCATCATTTCGCTGGCAATATCCACGCCTCCGAAGCCGAATGTGGGGTTGGCACCAAAGAACCCTCAGACCTCAGGAGGGAAGTCAACTCCGTTCGCGTGGGTTTCAAAAAAGAGAATAAGCTTTTCTGCAACATTGGCGAATTACATATACTACGAATTAGGTGAAGACTAGCATGCAGGACACCGCAGAGAAATTGGTTGGAACAGCTGAATCCACCGAGAAGAAAACTGATGCAGGCGCGGCTGAATCGCGCTTGCCGGAAGCAACCGTCGCAGGAACTATCTACAAGCCCACAGGAGACCCTCTAGGTGGCGCCACAGTCGAACTCGTAACCAACAAGGTCTTTTCCAAAAGCGATGGAACCTATACTATGAAGATCAAGGTGCCCGAGACCGGGAAGGTGACGATAGCTATCTCCTGCATTGGCTATGCGGGCGATTCAAAAGAGGTGGATATTTCTCGTGCTGAGACACTGAATCTGGATTTCACCTTGACAAAAGGGAAGGCGGCCATCGAAGGGTACGTGTACGACAAAGAGACACGAGTGCGGCTTCCCGGAGCGTACGTCAGCATCGAGTCACAGAGAATATATGCCGATGAGAACGGGCACTACGCTTTCAAGGGTTTGGATGCAGTAAAGCGCTACCCGTTCACATGTTACAAGGACGGCTACAAAACAGAAATTTTCCTATCGGATTGGGTTCAACCCGATCAGACGCTCACACAGGATATCTACTTGATCAAGGCGGACGTAGCGGTCCAGAAGCCTTCTGAAGGGCCAAGCCAAGAGAAGGCTTCAGAGACAAAAAGCGAAGAAGCAAGTTAGCTCAGAATAAGTCATCACGTTTCACCGGCGTGAAAGAGAAGGTGGCTCGTGTCAACTGGGGGAGAGGCGTAGATGCTTTTCGGCCAATTCAATGTACCCTTCGATGCTCTTGTTTTCCAGCAAGAGGAAGCCCTTTGTGAGCCGTGCAACACCTTTGTAGAAATCAGTACGCGCTTCCGTTAAGACCGTGTCGCAGAATTTCGGAATCCATTGAATCATGTGTTTGCCAAGGAAATTCTCCTCTAACCTGAGGTACTTGACAGCTTCTTCATATTCGGATTTCTTCCACCTTTCTATTTCCTTTTCAGCGAGATATCTCATGAAGTCAAGTTCAATTCCGATGTAGTCAGCTCGTTGTCCGCTCTGGTCCCCCATGCCTGCTCCTGCTTCGCGGTATGTCTTCGTTACATCTCCAATGGTCTGCCTCCCATCCTGCTCTGAGCCTTCTCTATAGACGGATTCGTATGGTGGAGGGGGCCCGTATCCGCGTTTCAATCCTCGAAGGAGCCTCGTCCAGTCAACGGCGAGTTCTTCCGCGAGTTTACTTCGCGGACCATCCTTAGTTTTCTCAATGAATCCTTCAATTACTCTTAGTCCTTCCTTCATCTCTCCAGAGACTACATCCGAACTTGCGATTGACCGAAGAAATGATAGGAACTTGTCGCTGAGAAGGCTTCCCGCAAATTCGTCGTTGGGGATCTGCACGTATAGCGAGCTCAAGAAGCCATAGAACTTGCTCCTAGATCTAGCAAGTTGCTGGAATTCATCTACAGTGATCGATTCATTCGTCATCCAAGTTCACACTCCATGGCTTTCCAACCATGGTTGTTTGCGACCTTTCCTAAAAAATATCTCCCCTTACTTTTTCATTAGAATTCTTGCGAAAATACTACGTACAGGCTCCGCAGGATGGACAGAACTTCGCACCTTGCGGAACTTCCCCAGATAGGACAGGCAGGCAAACGTCCCACTTTCAGATTCATTTCGCGCATTCCCCTAATACGTGTGTTGAACGTTTCATGATGTTCTTCTGCTACATGACGTGTCTTCGTGAGTGGCATGAACATTCCTGGGCACCAATGCAGGTCAAAATCGCGAAGCAAAGAAGAATCAATGAACTGTGAAGCATTCCTTCCTCTGTCCTACCAGATCGCAGAATGAAATGGATATAGCCGGTGCCTAGACTAGGGCCGATAGGCCACTTTCAGTCATCGGAAGGATTTCGTTGAATCTTACCGGAGAAGGAGAGAAAAAAGTGGGGGATGTTTTCAGATAGCCAGTTTTGTTCCTATACTGTTCCTTTCTTTGGTGTTGGGATTGCTGACCCCGTAGACCAGCAGAAGTATCGGGAACGCCAAGACGATCACGTGGTCTAGTAGAAAAATAATTTGCCATTGGTTCCCTTAAGTATGATCTGGCGGCGCTTTCATGATTCGAGTCTTCTGAGAAGGAACGCTGCAAGTGTGAACATTGCCACTAGCGCTATCAATGGGGCTACAAATTCATTCTGTTTAGCCAAACCTACCAGGTCTGGCAAGACAACCAGTTCCAGAAAGCAAATGCCCACAACCAATGCCAATAGAAGGGCAAAAAGAGATAATCGACTCATAACCTAACCAGGCCCCTCTTTCAAATGTCTTCCCTTGGCGTGGAGATCTGGAGTCGCCGTGCGCAGGATGCTTTCTGTGGATGCACTAATTATTGTTGTGACCATGTGACAGGAATATGTGGCGAAGATATCGTTCCAGAACACCTCACGCTTCGACCCCGATTCTGCCCAACAGTGGCTTGCCGGGGTTCCAGACGAGATGCAAGACCCAAGGGCAAGGGATCTCAGTGAACTAATTGAATGCTACAGGTTGTGGATTGATCACACATGTAGAGATCCAAACAGGACATGGCAGTTTTGCAGGAACTCAACCATTTTGGCAGGAAATTGCAGCAGGTCAAGAAAAAAGAAAGAAAAGAAGGGGATGTTTTCTGAAGTCGAGTGTGTTATTATGCTGTGACTTTTTTGGGTGTTGGAATCGCTTTGCTAACCCCGTAGACGAGCAGCAGTAGGATTGGAAATGCTGCGATGATTGCATAGTCAAGTAGGCCTAGGCTGTAGACTGGTGTTTGTATCATGAATGGTAGCGCCTCGGACACCCCTGCCGCCAAGACGCTCTGGCGTAGTACGAGTCCTCCAGCAAGCAGCAGCACAGCGCTCAGCATAGACATGACCATAAGCCTTGCTGGCGCAAGCTTCCCCTCATTGAAAGCGCCGAAGGATTCAATCGCCAGCGGAACGATCAACCCGAGAACCACTAGGCCTCCCAGGAAGACCGGTGCCAATGCGCCGCTCACCAGTAGTTGAACCGACTTGTATGCTGTAGGCCCGGATGAGGATTCGATCGCCAAGTAGAACAGTACCGCCAGCAGCTCAGCACCAACCAAGACCGCATCAGCCTTCGCTAGCGCCTTCATCGACTCCAATACGCCCTTCTGCTCCTCACCCGTACGACGACCATAGTATACTGCCAAGCCTAGTATGACTGAGGCGAAGCCTGTGGAGATTGCTGAGATTAGGAATAGCATGGGTAGGATTGCGGTGTTCCAGAACGGAATAGCCTGAACCACACCAAGCAGAACACCCGTGTATATCGCCGTACCAAAAGCGAACACCAAACCCAACAGGCCTAGCATTCGCCTTGCGCCCGTAGCCTTCTCCAAAGTCTTGAAGGGCCAGATCCAGAAGCCAATGTGCACTGCGCCGATAATGATGAAGACTAGTAGTATTGCGGAGCCTATCGTAATCATTGATGTAGGGTTGCTGAATATGTACACGAAACCCATCGGCTGACCAAGATCGAGGAATAGCAGTATTGTGCCAACCAGGACTAGTGGTGCGGCTAAGGCTACGCCGATCTTTGACGCAAGCTTGGATTTGAATCCTAGAAAGTCCGCTAGCACTGATACAATGTATGCTCCTGCACCCACACCGGCTAGGAATAGGTACCAGGCGATAAGCCAACCCCAAGTCGTCTGTAGCGGAGTCATCTTCTACATCTCCCCCTTGTAGCCCGCATAGTATACTGAAGGCTTTGTGCCCAGTTCAGGCTTCAACGGCATCGCTCGAAGCTTAATGATCTCTTGCGAGACCTGGCTGTTCGGGTCGTCTAGGTCGCCGAAGATGCGGGCGCGCCCGATGCAAGTGTTGACGCATGATGGAGTCGCGTCCCGGTCGACGCCTGGTTTCAGGCCTGCTTTGACGCCTGCTTCGATTCGTTGAACGCAGAACGTGCACTTCTCCACCACGCCAACCTGATGCTGCGAGTAGGCTTTGGTCTCCCAAGCCGTTAAGCCTGATGGATAGTAGCCTCTGATGGCATCCATGAAGTGTCTTGCGCCGTATGGGCAGGCTTGCATGCAGTACCTGCAGCCGATGCACTTGTCGGGATCTACTACCACGATGCCATCAGGGCGTTTATGGCTGGCGCCGGTTGGGCAGACGTCAACGCAGGGCGCATTCTCGCAGTGCATGCAGAGCGTTGGAACATAGTATCTTCTAGCGTTCGGATACTCTCCGGTTTCACCCTCAATCGCTGAAGCCCAGAAAATACCCTTAGGCGTCTTGTTCTCAGCTTTGCAGGCGGCGGTGCATCCGTAGCATCCGACGCAACGCTGCAGTTTGATTAACATACCATAATGTGTCACTGCATCTCACCTAAGCCTTGTACACCTTCACCTTGACAGAATCCTCTAGTGTTACGTTGAGTGTGTCGATGTACTCCAGCTTGTCAGGTCTCAAGGCTTGGTGTGGAAGTCCCAAATGCCTATTGTCGAGGTCCTTGACTATTGAGTTGCCTGCGTATCGGCCGAAGTGGCGGCTTACCGCGATGACCTTTGGATGAATAACTTGTGAAAGCTTTGCGTATGCCTGTGCTTTGTCCAACTCTGACTCAACCCAGATCAGGTCCCCGTCCGCGATCCCCTTAGCCTCCGCTGTCTTCGCGTTTATCATCACGTAGAGCCCGTATGGATCAAGCTTCTCATTTATCTCGGCAAGCCAAGGATTGACGGGTGTGCTAAGGAAACCGCCAGTGTTCTGTAGATAGGCGATTTCAATTAGGTCGTAGGGTGGGGTATCCGTGTTGATGTGACTTGGGATCCACTTGGGCAAAGTCGCATAGTCATCATAGCTCCACTTCACCATGTTCTTCTCAAGATTCGCCCGCAGTTGATCCGCGATGCGTTTATGCAACTCCACATACATTGGGAGTCTCAGCTTTCGATTCTTGTACCATTCGATGATATTGCGCTGAATGGCTATGTCTGTCGTGGGAGTGTGGCTGATGCTTGGCTGCCCGCCGTTTTCCTTCCACCAGGCGAGATCTTTGCCGTTGGCGTTCTTGCAGATCGAGTCGAATATTTGCTCGGTTGTGTACTTCTTATTCAAGTCAAATTTGTAGGGGTCGCTTAGCCTGAGACTGGAGTTTGCTAGATCGTTGAAGCCGCCCTTGCCGTAGAGGACACCTGTTCTGTCGGCTATTTCGACGAAGACATCATAGATGTGGGGTATTGGGTAGAGCGGTTCCACGACAGGTTGCTGCAACCATCCTGCGTTCAATTGGTATTCTTCCAAATAGCATCTATCAGCTAGAACGATATCTGCGAAATCTGATGCTTCTTCGAGGAAGATGCACGACAGAGCTAGGAACGGGATAGTACTCATAATGTTCGCCAGATCCTTTATCGCGTACATGGCCATGAGGCCGTAGCAATGTCCGAAACCGAAATCTATGCGATGAGTCTTTCCAACACCCCAATAATCCTCAGGATGCCCCATCGTTAGAACTGAAAGAACTCCCATGTGGTCTCCAAACGGAAAGAACTCTTCCAGCTCGGGGGTCTTGGGTGGAAACTCAAACTGATACGGCTTGGCGCGGAGCACGGTGTAGGAGGCATCTGGATGGGGTATCAGACCATCCTTACTGGCTTTCCATCTAGTATCCGCAAGAGGCGTAACCCATGTCCCCGCATTCTGGTCACGGGTGTATTTCGATCCGGGCACGTCGAACGCTCCCATTATCATGGACAGCAAGTAGACACTCCAACCATTTGCGAATCCGTGGACGTGATTTGGCGGGCTTGAGAAGTAAGTAGCTGCAACTGGTCTGAGCGGATACTCTTTTCCTTTGACGGTGACCTTGCTTCCGATCTGGGCTGCGTTGCCCCACTCATTGGCTATGCGTCGTATTGTTCCAGCTGGTACAGTTGTGATGGGCGCAGCCCATTCGGGAGTCATTGGCTTCACGGCCTCTCTGAGCAATTGCCACGATGGAGTCGCATTCACACCATCAACAGTGAATGTGCCCTCGATCGCATAGTCCTTGATCGTCGGGTCATCGAACGTCTTCGCGTTCTTGTCAACTGGATCCCAGATCAGAGGCTTGTCAGTTGTCTTGTCTCTAAGGTAGTAGCCGTTGTCAGATCTGATTAGGTATGGGCCGTTAGTCCACTTCTTTATGAAATCAACGTCAAATATGCCCAGTTCGTGGATTAGCACGTTGAGCATTGCTGAGGCGAAGGCGCCGTCAGTAGATGGAAGTATTGGAATCCACTCATCAATCGTGTTCACTCCAGTCGCCATCATTGGGTTGACATAGACGATCTTCAGACCTCTGTCATGCGCGTTTGTTATGTATTCTGCGAGTTGCGTTGAGTCATAGATGAAGGCTGGCTCAGATCCGAACATTATCAAATAGTTGCAGTATTGGAGGTCTGGGTTGTCTGCAAATGCACCGTGCGCCAGTCTCTGCGCATAGTGCATAACGTGGCCGCACCAATTCATCCCCATATCTACGCTGTGGCAATCACCTATCATGGAGCCAGAGAAGGCGCCTGAATAAATTCCTCCTTGTGAGTACCCTAGTCGTGAGTACGAAGAAAACCACATGCCACCATCCTTGCCCTTTGCTCTGACCTTCTTTGCTTGTTCTGCGATCGTGTTGTATGCTTCGTCCCAGCTGATCTCAACCCACTTCGGATCGACACCTACACCTTTCTGTGGATTCGTCCTTTTCAGCGGAGCCTTTACGCGGTAGGGGTCGTAAACCCACCAGTGACCAGAACTGCCTCTTGAACAGAGCTTGCCCTTGGTTCTATTCGGGTCTGGGTATCCCTCGATCTTGTCGATCATTCCATCTACGACGTGGACGTTGATGTAATCAACGGCCGAGCAGATTCGGCATTCGCTCTTGACCCATTTATCTTCCTTGACTGCCGTGGGTGCAGTTCCTGCTACCAGTGCCTTTAATGGCTCGTTGAACGTTACCTCGCTGAGTGCTGCCACCGCTCCAACGGTAGCAGACAACTTCAGAAAGTCTCTTCTGGAAATCGATGTGTCTGCTTGATTCGAATGCTCAGTGATTTGCTTCTGTGTTAGCATTTTCTTTTGTTTAGACAAATTTTCAGATTCCTATTTTGTTTGTATGCTGCGCCTCCATACTGAGGCGCAACGTCAACATAGAGCTGGAAGAAAACCGGTTATATGTGATTGGCATGAAGTCTATGCAACTGTAAGTTCTGTACATAGTTCGCGTAGAACCGATGTGATTAACCAGTAATATTTACCAACGGCCCCGTCGACCGTGCAAGCGGAAAAGTCTCTGTCGAAACGAAGTTATGCGTTAAGAGCATCTAGGGAAACTGGGTCTAGCATGCGTTTCTCTAAACACGCCGAAATCGCCCGATCGTCGCAGTTCGTTTCTGCTGTTGCGTTCAGCCATGGAGTGCTTGTTGGATCCTCTGGATGATTTGAACAGCTTCTTCTTCTGATGAGCCAGCGATTTGCTTCATATGTCTCGCAGGTTTTGGAAGTTCCACAAGCTCGTCCACAATTGTATGAGATCCCTTTGCGCCAATCTTGTAGGGATCAACTCCCAGAGAGGCTGCGTTCCACACTGTCACCTTGAATTCTTTCTCCGCCCACCTTTTCCTTCGAAAATCTGGAAAGCGGGGCGAATTGCACCCTAACTCAACTGAGGCAAGAAGTGGAAGGGGGGCTTCAACAATTTCGTAGCCGCCCTTGATCGTTCGCTTGGCTCGGATCTTGTCTCCAAAGATTTCCAGCTTGGATATGTAGGTGGTCTGATGTATGCCGAGCCATTCGGCGATTCCAGGGGGAACCTGTCCAGTGCTCCCGTCAGATGATTCCTCCCCGCACAGGATCAGACCGAAATCTCCAATTTTCCGAATGGCAGTGGAAAGCGCATATGATGTAGAATATGTATCAGCCCCTGCAAAGTCTCCATCACTCAATAGGATAGCGTCGTCGGCTCCCATAGCGATTCCAAGGAGTAGATAAGGTGTGAAGAGGGGCGGTCCCATTGAGAGCAGAACAACATCCCCGCCATGTTTTTGTTTGAGCAGGAGAGCCATCTCCAACGCATTCTTGTCAGCCGGATTAATCTCGTTGTCAGTTCCGTTTCGATCGAGTGTCTTGGTTTCCGGATTGAATCGTATTTGCTCTGTTCTTGGGACGACCTTGATGCAAACTATGGTTCGCACTCTAACTTCTACCTCCGCTTAGACTGATCGATAGGAGAGCTGGTAGTACTTTCCCAATGTCGTCAACAACAAAGTAGTCTGCGTGTGAGTTGATGCTCGCGTCTGGATCCTTGTTCACGGAGATGACGATCTTTGCCCTACGGATTCCTGAGACGAAATGGGCGGCTCCGCTCGCTCCTAGGACAATCGCGACTCTTGGGGTCACGGCGTACCCGGTTGATCCCACTTGATAATCTCGAGGTATCAGCCCTTTATCGGCTAGGGGTCTCGTAACGCCTACTACTCCGCCAATTGAATCGGCAAACTTTCTAACAGCGTCGAGGTTGTCTTCCGCACCTCGTCCAGCTATCACAACGATATCTGCTTTCGTCACGTCTACTGCTGATCTCACCTGGCGTTCAAGGACTTTGGTTTGAATTTGACCGACATCGACTTCCACTTTTTCAATTTTCCCTTGCCTTTCCATTTTCTTCTCCGGGACTGGAAAAATTCCGGGACAAATGGTTGCCATCTGAGGGCGACTCCGTGGACATTTGCACACCGCAAGAATGCTTCCTCCATATCCTGGAACACCGCAGACAAGCAAGTTAGTTCCCTGTTCGATCTCAACCTGCACTGCGTGGGCGGTAAGACCCGTGTTCAGTCTAACTGCCAGACGACCAGCCAAGGCTCGTCCATTATGCGTTGCTCCTAGGAGTAGAATCTCAGGTTTTCGGTCTCTTACTATTTGACCAAGTGCGTTGCTGAAGGCTTCGGTTGTGTATTGCGCCAGGGCTGGAGTATCTGCGACAAGAACGCAATCTGCTCCGAAGTGAATAGCGTCTTGTGCGAGCCGTGCGTCATCGTTTCCAAGAATCACGCCTGTAACATCTGCCTCGATTATGTCTGCCAGCTCCCGAGCTTTGCCAAGGATCTCCAGAGAGGCAGTTTCCAGTTTGCCACTCGAATGCTCTAGGTATACCATGAGGCCTTTGAAATCAGCAAAACTCTCTGTTTTAGGCAGGGGACTCCCCAGCTCTCTTCATACCGAAAGCGCTACTAGCTCCGCAACATCAGACACTTGCAAGCGCTTTCCTTGCGTCCTAACACTGTCCTCAAGATTCTGAATACAATATGGGCAGGAGGTCGTAAGGATCTGGGCGCCCGTCTCTGCCGCCTCTCTGACTCTAAGGTTTGAGAGTCGCTCTCCTTCCGTTTCTTGGAATACGCGTCCTCCTCCTCCGCCGCAGCAGAGCGTGTTCTCTCTTACGTTTCTCATCTCAAGGAGTTCCATGCCTTTGATTGATTCAAGCAGTCTACGTGGTTGCTCTTGGATTCCGTGATAGCGACTCAGGTAGCACGGATCGTGGTAGGTGACTTCGCGCTCCACCGGACGTTTCAGCTTTAGTTTTCCAGCGTCATACAGTTCGGTAAGGAGTTCAGTATAGTGGACCGCCCTGAATGTCGCTCCGTACTTCGGATAAATGGTCTTGAACATGTTGAAGCAATGTGGCGACATCGACACGACCACCGAGGCCTTCGTCTTTGAGAAAGTCTCGATATTTTCGGTTATCAGCTCCTCAAGATAGCCTTCCTCACCGCTTTGGTACACAACGTCTCCGCAGCATCTTTCTTGAGTCTTGAGAACCCCAAAATCAATATCGGCTGCTTTCAAGAGGGATGAGACAGCTTTGGCTGTTTTCTGCAGCCTTGGATCGTATGAAGAGATACAACCCGTGTAGAGCAGCACCTCCACACCTTCCAGTGCGTCTTTGATCTCAAGCCCCTCAGTCCATCTCCCTCTCGACGTCTTGCTCTCTCCCCATGGGTTACCGTTCTCGTAGACCTTCCACACCGCCTCCTCGAGTCTCGCTGGTGCCTTGTGCTCGGAGAACGCAACCGCGCGCAGAGCATGCAAGACGTCTACGATGGGAACTCTTCTAGGGCAGGTGACCTCACACATCTTGCAGGTAGTACACAACCATGTTCCATCCGAATTCGTTGACAGGCCAGTCTGAGCTAAACGGACGAGTTTCCGAACGGCTGGGGCTTTTCCTGTGAGTGCCAGCGGGCAGATGGCTGTGCATACACCGCACTGATAGCACAATGTCATTCCCGCCACGGCTTTATCAAGGCGATCCCAAAGCTGCTCGTTAACGGAGATTGTTTGCATCATGACCGACCTCTTGCGACGAAGAGAGCAAGCTTAGCCTGCGTACTTTGGGTCTCGGTCAAGGCCAATTTGTGAATGAGCTCATCCATCTCGCGCACTTTGTCAGCGAACATTTTTCCTTCCACCGCGCTAACCCAGCAAAGTTGCAGCCTGCGTGAATCTATTCCTCGCATCTCGACGGTCTTCCGCCATCTTTCGAAGCGACGTTCAGTGTTGAGGTTCGCATTGATGTAATGGCAGTCGCCAGGATGGCATCCTGTCACGAGAACCGCTCCAGCTCCTTTACCTAAAGCGTAGAAGACGAGCTTCTGCGAGATTCTTGAGGAGCACATGGTTCTGATTATGCGCGAACTAGGCGGATACTGCGTCTTGGAAATCCCTGCTTGGTCAGCGCCAACATAAGAACACCAATTGCAGGCAAACACTATTACCTTGTCCTCAGGGTTCTCGGCTGTCGCGGCATCAATCTGTGCAACAATCTGCTCGTCGTTGAACCCTGGCATCTCTATCGCGTCAACTGCGCATTCGGCCGCGCAGGCGCCACATCCCATGCACATCGACTGAACAATTTCGAGACTCTTCCGCAGTTCGCCCCGAATCGCGGAGTAGGGGCAGACAGGAATGCACCTTGCACAGAATGTGCACTTTTGGTGGTCGACAACGGCAGCGAGTGGTTCTTGCTCTATCTCGGGTCTTGAAAGGATCCTCGCTGCTTTTGCCGAGGCGGCGAGAGCTTGAGCGACAGACTCTCGAACATCCTTCGGCCCTTGGGCTGTTCCGGCAAGGAGCACGCCTCCAACTGCAGTCTCTACAGGGCCAAGTTTCGGATGGCTTTCGAGGAGAAATCCTTCTCGGTCGCGAGATACTCTGAGTTGTTGAGCGATAGTGTTGTCTGGCTGGGGAGACAAACCTATGTTCAGAACTAAGAAGTCGGTTGGTATTGCCACATCAAGTCCGGTCAGTTCGTCATGAAAAGCAACTTGGCCGTTCTCGTAGGAGATTGCCTTCTCAGGTAATGCATCCTGGTCGAACTGGAAGAATTGTACCCCCTTACGTGCTGCCTGCTCATATACTTCTTCCGCGAATCTTGCGAACGCTCTTACGTCTTTGTAGAGAACTCTGACCATGTCGCCTTGATCTCTGAGCTTGATTGCTTGACTCAACATGGTTTGGCAGCAGAAGCGTGAGCAACCACGTTTGTCGTCCCGTGACCCAATGCATGCCACGAAGGTGACCCTATGATGTTTGAGCTCACCAATTCTCTTCTCAAGATCCAAGCTCGTCAAGACCCTCGGGTCCCTTCCGTACCCGAATTCCGTGGCCTGATATGGTTGCGCACCTGTGGCCAGAATCATTGATCCAATGTCAAGTGTCGCACCATCAGACAAATACACGTTGAAGTTGCCCACGAAACCGCTTACCTTCTCCACGACTGTTCCAAGATGCACTTGGACGCCTGCATCACGCATCTCCTTCTCTTTCGCCTTTGCAAGCTCATGGGCACTCAATTCGCTGGGTGAGACTTCATTCAGCTGCAGAAGTGTCCCGCCCAGCTTGCTGTTCCGTTCGACAAGATGAGTCTCAAACCCTTGCTTAGCTAAGTTCGTGGCCGCTGTCATTCCAGCAACGCCACCACCTACAACCAGAGCTCGTTGAGCCACGGGTACTTTCACAGTTGCGAGAGGTTTCAGTCGCTTAGCTTTCTCGACCGACATTCTCACAAGGTCTTTGGATTTTTGAGTGGCTTCAGCCAGATATTTCTTATGAACCCAAGAGTCTTGATTTCTCACGTTGGCCATTTCGAAAAGGTAGGGGTTGAGGCCTGCTCTAGATGCTACCCTCTGGAACGTTGTCCCATGAGTCTTTGGTGAACATGCCGCTACCACGAGGCGGTTGAGCTTCTTTTCTCTTATCGTTCGTGCGATAAGTTCCTGCGTATTTGCGGCACAGGCGAACCGCACGCGTTCCGCATGCACAACTCCTTCAAGCGTGCGAACATACTCTAAGACTTCAGGGACATTGATCACGCCTGCGATGTTTGATCCGCAGTCGCAGAGAAACACTCCAATCTTGAGTGGGCCGGTTGGATCTATTGTCTCCACCCGAAGCTCCTCCGGCCAAGTTCTTGACGTAACATAGTTCAGCGCGTAGGAAGCTGCACCTCCTGCTTCTGTGACGCTGTCCGCGATATCCTTGGGTCCAGTGCAACAACCACAGGCGAAGATTCCATCGCGAGTTGTGATGATCAGATCGCCCTTGGTTTCGGTTGCTTTGATGAAACCATCAGTGTCAAGGCCAATGCCTAGAGCATCCGCGAGTTTTTCCAATCCTGTGCTGGGGACTATGGCAGGGGCCAGAATGACCATGTCGAAGTTCTCTTCTTCGATGCGTCCTTGCTCTGTGTTCTCGTACTGAACCCGGATTACTTTGCCATCGCCTCTGATCGTGGCAGGTTTGCCTCGAACATACCGTACGCCTTCGCGTTTCGAGCGAATGTAGAACTCATCGAAGCCCTTGCCGTACGCACGAATATCCATGTAGAGAACCGTGACATTCCTGATTCCATGGTCGACCGCCTGCAACGCTTCCTTGATCGAGTACATGCAACAGACGCGGGAACAATACTTGCAGAACCTTTGATCTCTTGAACCCACACAGAGGACGAACAGTAGTTTCTCGGGATGGACTCCGTCGCTCGGTCTGATTATCTCACCCTTGGTTGGGCCCGAGGCTTGCAGCAGCCTTTCGAGTTCCATTGATGTAAGGATGTCAGGATGCCTTCCGTAACTATACCGGGGGAGCAGTCCTGCATCAATCAAATCGAATCCGCTGGCTACAATGATGGCCGCGACGTTCCTAGTCAAAGTCTTCTCAGTCATGGTGAAGTCGATACAACCTGGGAGGCATGCTTCCATGCAACGGTTGCACGGAAGATAATTCGGAGGCTGGTTTAGACAATTCTTGATATCAATTGAATATGCGCCTGGTTCTGCCTGTTCGAATGGAGTGTAGATGGCTTTTCTAGATGCCATTCCATAGTCAAATTCGTTCTTCACAATCTGTTGGCAGACGAGGGCGCATTCGTTGCACTTTGTGCACTGATCGGTTACGTAGCGAGGTTTCTGAGTAACTGTGACGTTGAAATCTCCTGCCTGCCCATCCACTCTTGAAACTTCAGCTAGAGTCAGAACTTCTATGTTGGGGTTGTTGATTACTTCACTCATCTTGGGTGCTTCGATGCAGATTGAGCAATCTAGCGTCGGGAAGTTCTTGTCCAGCGCCGCCATCTTGCCCCCGATCGACGGCTCCCTTTCCACGAGGACAACCTTGCACCCTGCGTTTGCTAAATCAAGGGCTGATTGTATTCCCGCTATCCCAGCCCCGATTACCAGAACGGTGTCTCTCATGCTTTCTACCCCTGCGCCATGAATTTGATATCGATCTTGAAGCGAGTGGGTCGGCGTGGAACCCCTGCTTCCATAGTAGTTCTGCCCAGCAATCCATCTCCGTCAGACTGCCATAATTACATAGTATATAATTCTCTAATCATGAAATTATGACACATAGAATAACTCCTAGAGGCTCATTCACCGCAATTCGAGAGCTTTGAGTGTCAGATCGAACTTCGGAATCAGCCTGAACCTCGATAGATTCGCGGCTTCAACCCACCTGTAATCTGTGTTCTCCCAGTTCAACCGGACTCGTATAGTCGTGCTTTCGAAAAGGAATGGTTGCACCGATGCTCGGACTGACGCGCTGATCTGGAGCGTGTATTTCCTTCCGCGCTTGACCAAGCGTAGCTTTCGTCTCTCTATGCCAGTTTCCTCACGAATCTCCTTGTATGCTTGCATTTCAGGCGAGACTCTGCTCCGGATTCTGCCAGCAACTGGTGACCGAAGGGACGGATTGACATGCACAGAGGGAGCTCTCTTCAGTATCAGAATCCTTCCTCTGCACTTGATGAAACAAGTCACCGTTCTGAAGTATTTCATTGAATCTCTAGCAACACATGTTGCTTGAACTGCGCGTGATGAATGTTGATCTAGACTTAGGATTTCCCACACGATGGGCAAAAGCTTGACTTTGAAGTCTGCAAGGTGCCAACATACCTCCTCTTGCTTTCTGAAACCCAAGCTTGGGAAATCAGCTCGTCTAGCTGTCAAGCCCATTGATCATTGGCACATGGTGATCGTTGAGCAAGAAACCCTGATGCTTTTCATGTCCGATTTGTGCAGCGCTTTCAGGAAGCGTTTTTAGCTAACTGTCTATACATGTAAGTACGATCCCCCTTGGCAGTTCTGACCGTCCGAATCCCCGAGGCGCTTAGGAGAAGGCTAAGAATGTTCCCAGAAGTGAATTGGTCGCAGGTTGTGAGAAGCGCATTGGAGGATAAGATTGTTAGAGAGGTCTCCACCCGCAGGACCAAGGACAGGAAGAAAATTCTCCGAGCGGTTCGAATTCAGGACGAGGCCGCCAAGAAGACTGCAAGATTCGGGCTCCAATGGTCGAGCCTCGAGGTGATACGATGGTGGAGAGAACACAGGTATTCGTTATCGACGCATCAGTCGCAGTGAAATGGTATGTTGATGAGGAAGACCGAGATCGAGCGCTGAAGGTGAGGAGCGACTACGTTGACGGAAAGATCGATCTTGCTTCGCCTGCCCTAATCGTTTATGAGGTGTTCAACGCTTTAAGGTATCATCCAGGTCTTTCCCCTGATGACGTAGCACGGTGTTCGGATTCATTCTTGGATATGCAGATGGACCTCAGATTGCCCTCCGAGGAGAACAATAGGCGGGCAGCGGACCTAGCTTTCAAGGAGGGGATAAGCGGATACGACGCTCACTACATAGCGCTTGCCCAAACTATCGAAACACGGCTAATAACTTCGGACGCTAAGTTGAGAGAAAAGCTCTCTCATGAAACGAGAAGCAGCCTTAAGATGTTGCAAGAGTACAACAGATAGAGTACACATGGAATTTCTGTGGTTCACGTAATGGCTCAAGGTTTTTCGGGCTTGGGAAATGAGTCCGTCTAGTTATGAATCCCACCAATCATTGCCACATGGTGATTGTCAGATTACGCACAAGAGTTCAGGTGAGCATGATATGATCGATGTGGATGTTCTTCATTCAGTTTCCGCAATTGGGACGCAGATTCTGCTGACCCACAACAATGAGCATGCTCTTGTAGATGTTGGGGACGGCACCGTGAGAGACTTGGTATCGAGGAACGTGGATTTCGAGAGGATCAAGGGCATACTTCTGACTCACGAGCACTTCGACCATTTCTCCGGCTTGTATGGCTTCTTGCATTTCTGTCGGTTGCTTCGCCGCAAAGAACAACTCATCTTGATCGTCCCCAGACCAGCCCGGATCGTGACCAGTCTGCTGAAACCCCCTGTCATGTACGAGCCTCTTCCGTTCCAGGTGCGGCTGATCGAACTTGGCGAAAGTGAAAGCACTCCTATCGGCGAGCTTGAGGCAACAGCCTTCAGTGTTGAACATGGCTCCGCAAACGCCTTCGGATACTCAATTCAGGACAAGCAAGGTTTTCGAGTGGTTGTGAGCGGCGACACCCTCTCCTGCAAAAGCCTTGAGCATAATGTCGAAGGAGCAGATGTCGCGGTTCTCGAGGCAACCTATGATGATGATCATGAGGATCTTGCGTTAAAGTACGGGCACATGACAACATCCCAAGCCTTGGCTGTGGGGAAAGAAGCGAAGAGAACGATCTTGGTTCATTCGAATCCAGATTACTACTTCCAAAAGTTTCAATGCGCAGTCAGATAGCCCCGGGCCACAACGACTGGCGGCAATCAACTACTTATCATCACGGTGATACCAAATCTACATGTCAAACCTACTTAACACAACGCTGAAAGTATGATCCTCCAGGAGGACAAGCCATGAAGGTCGCGCTGGTCAATCCTCCATATGGCCTGGAGGAGCTCGTGGGCAAATCGAAAAGCATGAAGGGCATCATGAACATTGTCCAACCGCTCGGCCTAGGCTACATCGCAGCACTCCTTGAGAGAAATGGCCACGATGTAGCAATAGAGGACTGCCAATGCCTCGGCCTCGACCACCAGACATTAATCGATAATCTAAGAAAATCTCAACCAGACATCGTGGGAATATCAGCGACAACGCCGACGTTCGGCTCAAGCCTACTCACAGCCCAACTGGTTAGGGCGAACCTGCCCGACGCGACGGTCATCATAGGCGGTGCCCATGTCTCCGCTCTCCCAAAGGAAACGATGGCGTATGACTGCCTTGACATTGGAGTAATTGGAGAAGGAGACTACACTACGCTCGAACTTGTGACGCACATGGAGAAGAACGGGTTGGAAGACTTCGAGCAGATCCATGGGATAGTGTTTAGAAGAAATGGGGAATTTCGACAGACAGACCGGAGACCGTTCATAAAGAATTTGGATGAACTACCGTTTCCCCAGATACATTGCCAGGCAGCTCTCCGGCATAAGAAGCGCTGAAGATGTCAAGCGACTCTGGCAGGGAATGAAGGCGGTCGCTTTCCTATGAAATGCCACCAACCACACATGAACCTCAGCCAATCTTCCGCTGGTTAGGGATCGTCACTTGCAGCAACTGGAGAGCTTTGAGGGTCAGATCGAGTTTGGGGATTAGCTTGAACCTTCGTAGGTGCGCGACTTTGACCCACCTGTAGTCAGAGTTCTCCCAGTTCAACCGAACTCGTCTAGTCTTGCTTTCAAAAAGGAATGGTTGCACAGATGCTCGGACTGATGGGTTGATTTGAAGTGTGTATTCTTTGCCACGCCTAACCAAGCGCAACTTTCGTCTCTCTATCCCCATTTCTTCACAAATCTCCTTGTAGGCTTGCCTTTCGGGCGAAAGTCTTCCCTGAACTCTACCTGCAACGGGGGACCAGAGGTACGGGTTGACATGAACGGTTGAGGCTCTCTTCAGTATGAGGATTCTTCCTCTGCATCTTATCAAGCACGTTACTGTCCTGAAGTGTTTCATTCGGGTTCAGCCAACATTAGCTCCCTGAATTGATCGAGAGATGACAATTGCGTATTTAGTCGTTAGAACAGAATGGACAGGCTTAATCCCTTAGAGCCTCAGAACTATGCGGCTGCAAGCCCCATCGGAGGTTAGCCAAGAGCGCGCAGTTGAACGGCCCTCGTCTTATTCCTCGTGATAGGATCTCCACTATCTGGTTGAGCGAATCGCATAGAGAACAGTCGCTAGTCCAACAGCTGTGATTACGGACTCGATTGTCTGGGAGAAGGTCAGGCTGTAGCCCAGGTCTAGGAGTAAGAATTCGCTTGCTGTTCCCGCAGTAATGAGCGCGAACGCGATGGACAAGTAGAGCAATGGGGTCCTGCGAGGCTTTTTCAGAAAGATGATGAAAGTGGTATATGCCAATCCTATGCCGACTATGACTACTGCCAACATTAGCAATAGTGATACTAAGTCGATGATACGAACTCACCTTCCTCGAGTGTGACGAGCTTCTCCTTCATTATTCTCAGGGCGTACAACAATGTCAAAAGCCCGGTGAGAGTGATTGCTAACTGAACCATGTGGACTTGCTCGAGGCTATACCCCAAAAACTCGAACAGCAAGCCTTCAATCAGGGTGCCCAAGGTGACCAGTCCGAAACCGACTGAGATGTACAGCATCATTCTACTTCTCATTCTAGCGTACGCCACGTAGCTCAATAGAACTATGCTCAAACCTAGAAAGAGTGCAAGAACCCTTGACAAGACCAAAAACATGTACTCGAAAGGCACTATGTCTCGTTCCTCTCGTTACCCCTAGGCACGGCTACGCAATAGTTCCTTAAGGATGTTCATCATACGCGCTTGCCTGGCTGAATAATCTATAAGTCCGTTCAGTGATGTTGTCATTCGGCAATATTTCAACGTTGATTTGACCTTCCTCGAACTTGACCAGCACGCTTCTGACGGAGCTTCTATAAAGCAAGGATTTCTTGCCATCCTTACTGATCATGACCCTCTCGACAATCAAGAGCCCTTGACTCTTCAGCTCATTGACCAACCTATAGGCTGAGGTGTGCGGTATGCTGCAATCCCTAACTATATCCGCCACACTCTTGCCGGCGGATATCGCGCAAGCTATGATCTTCCTCGCCTCGTCGTCTGCAAGGGCTCTCAGTAAATTCATCTGATATGTTTGGTCAGTAGCTTGCACCGAGTCACTTCCAAGACTGGGTTCCAGTGTTAGAACCCACTCTTGGAACGAAGCCCTTCGATAAATATGTTCGTATCCAATTGCCTTTCGCGAGATGACTACAAATGGCTCAACGCAAACCTTTCAATCGTTGCCACCCGCGGCTGCCCGTTTGAATGCCTAGCCTGCAGCGAGAAAACCATTTTCGGACGACGCCACGACTTTCGAAGCGCGGATAACGTAATTGCGAAATTAGAGGAGATCGTCAAACGGTATGAGTATGAGACGGCGTGGTTTTCCGGCGGTATCTTTCCATTACGAAAAGACCGAACCCTGCAAACTTACACAAAGACAAGCCCACATATGCAAGTACTGCCATAGGATGATTCTTCACATACTATTCCAGCGAGTCTAACGAGCTGTGTTGTGACAGAGATTTTCGATTTCACTTGGCCGTTCAAACTAACTGCGCTGGAACCTTGACGCTTCGTCTTTCAACTTATGACTAGTTTCTTTCAGAGGCCTTAGCTGAATGCGACCCTGCCGCTCGGGCGGAATCTGATCGATTTCCAGTAGGCTTTCGCGGCTGCGTTCGTCGGAGGGGTCTGTATATGGACTCGCTTTGGCTTCATGATCGCAATAAAGGCTGTACTTGCGAGTACTCGCAATAATTACGAATAATCGTAATAATAACGATAACAACAAATAGTCACAATTAACTTGAAGTCGTCATGACTCAACGCAAACCTTTCAGACTTCTACCGTGGCAGGCCGGCATTCTCATAGGATTGGTGGCATCCTTAGCACAAGCGTCTTACTATTTGCTGCCCAAGGCCGTGCAGGGATTGGCCAGCTATAGAGTGGCGCCCCCGGCGTATGGGTTCTGCATGTTCTGTCATACGAGGGACTTGGTTGACTGGTTCCTCCAGATTGTCGCCCCTATGATAGCTCCGGCTCCGATTTCCGTAATAGCTCCAACAATGACTCTCATAGGCGTCCTCCTCGGTGCTTCCGTGGCGGCTAGGATGAGCAAGCAGTTCGTCTGGCGCACGACGATAGCGCCGTGGAAAGCGTTCGTGACAGGCGCGGGAGTATCTTTCTTCGCAGGCATGCTCGGGGCCTGTCCCCTAAGAATCATCGTCAGGGCGGGTTACTTGGAGCTGTTCGCCTACGTGGGAATAGCATCCATTGCCTTTGGCGTGGCGCTGGGGACATACGTGTACCTGAAGAGAGGAGGAGGATGAGGCTTGGTGGAGAGCGTTTGGTTCTGGAGTCTAACTACGCTTGTCGTGGGCCTGATCGTTGGCTATCTGGCCCAGAAATCGGGCTTCTGCAGCATTGGCGGGTGGAGGGACTTCATCCTTTTCAGGGACACGCATCTGATCAAAGGCGTAGTCGGCTTCATCATTGGAGGCGTAGTAGGTTTCTCGTTGCTTGCGTTGCTGGGCGCAATATACTACCCCAGCCAGTTCCCATGGACCTACTTCAATGGCCTCAAGACGATCTCCGGGTCACTGGTCAAGACGAACAACCTTACAACAGCATGGATAACGGCTATCATCGGCGGCATCGGTGTAGGCTTCTTCTCTGTTCTGTCAGGCGGGTGTCCGCTCAGGAACGCCGTCATGGCCTCGGAGGGTAACAAGAGTTCCATTTGGTATTTGATAGGGTTCGCGCTGATGGCTCCGATAGCCGTCTACGTCTTCTACCTGATCGGAACGATCTGAACGGTCTCGGCTGGCTCTGATCCCATCAGACCCGACTGCGTCAATCACGCCCCCCCAAGCGTATGTTCACCATCTCGTAATGCACCGAAGAACTGTTTCCTGCGGCATACTGGTCAAATCATTCAATGCTTCAAACGGGCAAGTCGCATTCCCATCAACCGTAGGCAGAGATCAGAACAGGTGACAGTTCTCCTAATATCGCGAGGGTTCCCTACTAGATAGGCTGCCGAAAGGATGCTTAGGCATCATGTTGAGAGACCGCCTACTATGATTTGGGTCGAGCTCGGGACATGAATCAGACGCTTAGCTACATCCCGCTTTGTTCAGATCCACATAGTGTAGACATAGGGGTAGTCCCTAGGCGCAAAATTCAGCTCAACCTCAAATCGCTAGAGGTTGCAGTGCAAGCTTCGGAGAGTTACTCAACAATTGTAGCGTCTCCCAGCCTGCTGAGAATCAGGCACAGCGAGGGTGCTGAAATCACGATCAAACGTGATGGACACATGGTCGTGCGCAAGGCGAGGGATGAAGCGCAGGTTCGCAGACTCGCAACGGAATTACTAACCTTGTCAGGGATTTAGGCGCATAGATTCCGGAGCTGCACAAAGTTCCATCCTCCCAAAGGTAACAGACCGTACCTTGACGCTGGAGCTCTTATGGGCCTTGTATCTATGGTGGCCGTAGTTGCGTCCGAAGCAGTGCCGAAGAGGTGGGCAGCGAGGCTATGGTTCTCGCATTCGTCATAAGAGTAATAGCAGGCGCTCTCTTAGAAAGATCTGGGCTCTGTCTCACAGGCGCGCTTGGGATCTGATTGCTTACATGCCTGGGAGCCACAATCTATCATTGCAGTGAGGACGATGATGAAGAAGTCATCGGGTTTAGTTACGTTTGCGGAGGCGAGAGAGGCATTCAAAGCGGAGGCTGTCTTGAAGAAATCTAGCTACGACATCAAACTCAGTGTCCCGCCGCAGGAATTTCGCAAAGGATGCGACTTGGCCGTCGAGTTCAACATTTTTGAGAGGGTTGGCGTCGAGAACCTGCTAAAGGAAAAACGTGTCAAGTTCATTGACATAGTCTCAATTGATACGCCTTCTACAAGGCCTTTGGACGCCGTCAAGGTTTTCGATTACGGAGATTCTGTTATGGTTAGGTGCGGGGCTCTCAAAATCACGGTTGAAAAAGGAAGTGGATTGATACGGAATATATCTGGCGGCGGATGTCCAGATGTACCTTTCCTATACATCGAACTGGTCGATAGGCGAATCTTCGAAGCACGGCGCCCCAAGGAGCTGGGCTACTCGCTGTGTGCGTTATGTTTGGACCGAGCCTTCGAGGAGGCTCTGAGGTTATATGAGTCTGGTCATCTCGGGCACAGTCCCAATTAGGGACCTCCCACTACTGACGGGTTCTGTCGAGCTGAAAGAGCACTTCGTAAAGTTGGATGGGCATGAGATCCCATGCACTATGGGTACTGCCGCGATGGTTTCAGCTGCCTGCCGAACGTGCGAAGCGGTGAGAATTGCGTCGCCGACTTGGATCACGGCTGGAGACATCGGGGACTCAAAAGGTAGCAGACTGATCTACAATTACCTGATAGACAAGTTGGCAAGCATAAAACCAAGCGTCTTGTCGCTACACTACTTGATGCCAATAACTGTTCTTGCAACGAAGCTAATAGATTCCTTCGGAAGCAAGAAACCTGTGCTGATAGCCGACGCGGGTTCCATGTATGTTATGAAATCCATCGGAGCGTCTCGTGAATTTGATCTGTTCACCCCCGACCCGGGGGAGATGGCTTTTCTGGCAGACCCGAGCGCATCACACCCAGCATACATGCAGCGCTTCCTCTTCGAGCAGGACACGGTTGATGTCCCGAGGTTGGTGGAGCAGGCGTACAAGCATGGAAACGCTTCTAGAGTGTTGCTGGTTAAGGGAGCAAAGGACTACGTGGCCAAAGAGGGCAGAATCGTTGCCGTCATCGAAGAGCCATTCATACCGACGCTTGAACCTATTGGTGGAACAGGCGACACCGTCACAGGGATCGCCTCCGCACTGGTTTCTTATGGCATGGAGGTTGAAAAAGCAGCAATCACAGCTGCTAGAACGAACAGAGTGGCCGGGAAGCTTGCTAACCCTTCGACAGCAACAAAAGTCAGAGAGATTATCGTGCAGATTCCCAAAGCCCTTGAACAATGTATGAATGAAAATGCTAAAACGCAGCAAGATCACGTAGAGTAGCATTCAGTCTTGAAAGCAAATGGCCGAAGAAATCTGCCACACCCAGCTAGGATGAATCTGCTTTTGCCGAAGGAAGACATGATGCCAGTTTCTAGAAGAGTCTCAAGACTACGTTCACGATGTCAATAACGACGAACCAGAAAAAGATCACGCCACTATAGAAGCCAACAAGGTAGATGATAGCCGCGCCGTGTCCAGTAGTCGCATTCACATGTTGCCTGAGTGGGCATCCCTCCGCATGGACGGAAAAGAAAGCGTATCCAAAACCGCCCACGACTGCCAGAACAAGAGTTGCGAGCGAAGAGGCTCCAGGCTCGTTGTGGAGATAAGACGGAAAGTCCGACATTGCTCCTGAGAACCTGTAGAAGAGCAGGTAGCCGGTCAAGGCGCCTAATGCCATGCCAACTATGGTTCTCATGAAGAGCGTATCTTTGAACAACAAAAGGTCCCTGTAACCTGATATTGAGCAGGACTTTGAGCGCTGCCAGAGATAACCGATTATTGCTCCGGCCACGAGTGTAGAGAGGCCAACGATCAAGGTCATCGTCTAACACTCCATTTAATGTAGCTGACAGCTGCTACAACGCCGATCATCATACCAGCAAACCCCACCAAGGCCACGAAGCTGCCGTACATCAACGCCATGATTATGTGCACGGAGCAGTATCCAAGCATGAGCCCGAAGACGGCTACCATGAATCCGTTGACGAAATGATCAAAGGGGTGCCTAGGCATCTTGAACTTGAACTCTCTGTGTTGAAGTGTCGCAATAGTCGCCCCCACCAAGACTCCCAGCACGGTCAAAACGGGGATATCAACGGAGGGTTGATGGACGTATAGAGTTGTGCTGAAAATGTGGTTGATAATCCAGTTTGTTAAGTCGCTCGGGTGGCTAATGAAGCAAATTCCAAATGCCGAAGGCGGAGAAACTCCTACCCACGCTTGGGCAACCGCTGCCCAGAGACCCGTGACGAAACCAGCAGTGAGCTTGTCGATGCTGACCAAGATGTAACTCATTCCGCTCGAGTCAGCACTTGTTTGACAGCCTCTCCAATGTGGTTGACAATTTCGAGGACCTTTGTCGCGGGGGTTGGATTGGCTAGTTGTCCTGCGAGTCTGTTGGTTCTAGCTGCTAGGAGACAAGCCTTGGTCGGTTCATAGCCTGCGTCAATGAGCGTCGACACGATCCCCGTGATGGTATCGCCTGTTCCGCCTATGGGCTCCAATACGGGAATGTTCGGGTCCTTCAACATGTGGATGATTTTGCCCTCTTCGACGATGAAGTCAATGGGGCCTTTGATCAGAAGATAGCGAGGCGCGTTGCCGTGCTCGTAGGCCTGTTGGATCAGCCGAGGCACGTCTGTGGTGTCTATTTCGAAGAGCATGCTCTTTACGTAAGCCGGATGCCCCGCCTCCGGGTCGGCTAGAAAACAGATCTCTCCCGCGTCGGGAGTGAACAAGTCGAACTTTCTACAGCTCCCCGTTGCTTTGGCGATCAACATACTGCCCGCGTCGGCTGTTAGAAACGGTTTCTTCTCCCAATAGTCCAGCATCTCCATGAAATCCATGAAGCCTTTCCTTTGGGGAAGGATGTAGTGAAGGGTGAGAGTGGACAGCCCAGTAGTCCCCGCTTCCTCTGCGAGATACTTGTAGAGCAGTGCGGAGCCATCTCCTTTCCCCAGGTCACCTGCAACTGCGGCGACTGGCGATTCGAAGCCTAAGGCTTCGCAGGTGGTTGCGGAAGCAGCCATCATTGCAGTTGCGCCTATGGAAATCAACTCCTGCCCGATGACTTTATCGCCAATGGTGAGGGTTTGGCCGTCAAACTTGATCTTTCCTACGATAAGGTTCAAGTTCCCTATCGGGAGGGTTCCAGCAAGCATGAGCACTAGCGTTTCCTCCTCCATGCCTCCAGCGCAGACTCGTAGGTTTTTTGCAGAGTGTACGCACACAAGGTAAATCCCACATCGTTCGGTTGGGGAGCTTCTTGGAGCGGTCGACCAACCATCTTCAGTGCGAGCAGCGGGATGTCCGGGCATCCTCCTCCAGATATGTTTACGATGACCCCGGTCTTCTTTTCGAACGTGAGCTTCATGTTGCCCACGCGGATCATCAAGTAGTCTCCGTAGTCAACTTTCTTCACGAGTTTCGATATCTGCAGAGGAGGCAGTTCCTCTTCGAATGTGAAGACGACATCAAGTATGGGAATGTCGTCATCGAGTAGTGTTTTTTCTGCGGAATTTACGTCTTGGCTGGGTACGGAAATCCCCAGATCACATCCCGTTCTGACCGCGGGGGGTGGTGCTCCACTCTTGACATCGAAGCCTGCCTTCTGGAGCACGTATTCGGCTCTCATAGCATCCCTGAACAGTTCGAAAATGAACAAAGATCTG
>Ga0315282_10001960_pt1 | contig 38544 bp, 40 predicted proteins | sample YL17G07_20_MG_FD_203693 | JGI IMG/M metagenome (GOLD analysis project Ga0315282, IMG submission 203693) | Sediment microbial communities from Yellowstone Lake, YNP, Wyoming, USA - YL17G07_20 | ecosystem: Environmental > Aquatic > Freshwater > Lake > Sediment | place: USA: Wyoming | collected... | reverse complement strand
CGCCTTCCAAGCTGCCTTGAGTACCCAAACCCCTCCAATGCCCACAAATAACCTCAATTACCCCACACTCATGCCCAAAGAAAATCTTGAAGGGCCGCAAACTGCGGAAGTTGGGTTAGGTCCACGGCAACTGCAATGACAAAGGCTTGACAGGGGCCACCGACGCACACCGATACGCGGCGATAAAGGAGGACATGGGACCACAAGCCTATAGGAATGAGGCTGTGGGATCAGTAGTCGTCTGCGGATTCCAGCAGCTTGGTGTCGTGGTATTGCGCAACGAGCGATTGCAGAACACGCTCATCTCGCGCAAAAACGCGCCAGTAGCTCGAGTCGAAGAGTTCTATCACCAAGTCACAGGCATCTACGAGTTCCACCATGGTCTTGTAGCGACGCAGCACAGTAGGGTCTTGGGACGCAGCGAAGAGGCCCATCGAGAGGTCGTGGAGTTTCCCCGCAAAAGCTGTCAGTTCCTGCCATCCAAGGCGATAACCACAGGGGCTGTCTGCCACCTGAGTCTCGAATTGACTGACCGAAAGGTCGGGACCAAGGTTGCCGACGGTGCCCTCCAGATCAAGGATTGCCCAACTGAGATGCCGTCCGTGCTCCGCGATAGCTGCCAGTATATCGGTGAGGTCAGGGACGAGAGACCCTCCTACGCTCTTCTCGCGAACTACAAGCCCCTCCCAACGCTGCTCCGGGAATTCCCAAAGCTCCAAGTCGGATATCCTGATTCCGCGGGGCATTCTTGTTCGTCCCTTTCTTGAACACCAATGCACGAAAGAGGTCTCCGAACGAGTCTCTGCGGAAACATAGATAGCGCCAGTAGGAAGCAACGTCAAGACAAAACCAGTTGAGGATGCGCGCAAACAATCTCCGCGGCTTGCGTCATGCTCTTACGCGCTATTCAGAGAAACGGCGGGGGCAGGTGGCGCAGGGGCGAGGGAGGGAGCGGTAGACGGAGTGGCGGAAGGACTGGGCGGGGGCGGAGTTGAAGGCGGCCGAGAGCGACTGGCCGGAGTACGCGCCGACGGGGGCGGAGGGGCAGAGGCATAGCTCTGAGTCGGCGGAGACGGTGATGGATTTCCAGGGGACGAAGCAGCGAGAGGGGCCAAAGCTGCGGGGACTGGAGTAGTAGCGCGGGAGTTCGTCGGCAATGAGGTCGGGGGCGAAGCGGACAAGGGTGACGGGCCAGCGGTCGCAGATCTTCTGGATCTGGGAGGCGAGCACAGCGAGGTCAATGGGTTCGGCGGTGCGGTCGGCCAAGAGTCCCGGGCGAGCGTGGCGAATGACGGTGGAATCGGCGCCCATGCCGACGGCGCATTCGACGGCTTCGACAAGGCGAGAGTGGTTGTCGGCTGAGATCGGGATCTCGACGATCAGGCGAGGACGGCAAGTGCTGCCGGAAAGCGCTTTCAGGGCTATGGCGCCGCGAACGGTGCAGGCGAACGCGCCTCGCGAATTGAAGGCGGCGTTGTGAACGTCCTCGGGGCCATGGAGACGGAGCGTGACGGCCGCGGCATCGAGGCCGAAGATGACGGGAGCGAATTCCTCCAGGCGCGTGCCATCGGTTTGGACGGTGACATGAAGGCCGCGGCGGTCGGTCGCAAGAAGCACGTTCTCGAAGTCGGGTGAAAGAAGCGGCTCGCCGGAAAGGATGATTTTCGCATTGGTGGGGGCTGAGGCTACCACGGAACCCCAAGCAGCCTTCGGCAGGAAGCCGGCGGGGCTCGCCAGTTCGAGAAACACCAGAGAGGGGCGCGCGGTTAGGTTCGGGGCATCGAAAAGCCCGCGCCAGCGGATGGACAAGCGGGAGAGCAAGGGGCGGAGACGGCCTGCACTCTGCGGCGCCCTGTTTGACAATTCAGTAGCAGTTGGCATTGGTGATCCTCACGAGGTTTTCGTAGAGACGTTCACGGCGGGTGATTACTTTGTCGCCGAAGTTGTCTTGGACGCGAGTCCGGGCCTTTGTGCCGTGGACCGAGGCGAGTTGAGTGGAGGTGAATGCCTCAAGGCCGGCAAGGCAACCTGCGGGGTCGGACGGCTTGAAGAAGAGGCCGCAGTCGCCGAGGGCTTCGCGGCTGGAGGGGATGTCGCTCGAAACGACCGGAAGGCCGGCGGCCATAGCTTCGAGAATCGCATTAGGGAAACCCTCGCTCAATGATGCATGGACGAAGACGTCGGCAGCAGAGAGGACGGGCGCAACATCAGGGACTGTCCCCAGGAACCGCACCTGACCGTTGAGGCCGAGATCTTTGGCGCATGAAACCACAGAGGCGCGCGAGTGGCCGTCACCGGCGATAAGGAGAACGGCATCGCGTGGGGCGCAAAGCTGTGCGAAGGCGCGGATGATGGTCGGGTAGTCCTTGACGGGCGTGATCGAAGCGGCGGCGGCGACGACATACTGGCCGTCGCAGATGCCGAAACTGGCACGCGCGGCGCGGCGGTCGGGAGCGTTTGCGGGAACGCCGACAGCATTAGGGATCACGGCAATCTTCGAGGGGCTAATATGGTAACGCGCGGAGATCGAATTCTTGACCGCGCGACTGTTGGCGATGCTGAAGCGGGTAGAGGCGTCGAGAAGCGGACTAACGGCAGTCATCCAGGCAGGGTCGAGAGAGGCCATGTGGCGGCGCGAGGCCACGAGGAGGGGCTTGCGCCGGCCAAGGAGTAGACCAGAGCAAAGGAAGTGTGCGTCGGGCAGATAGGTCTCCACGATGTCGTAACGGCCGCGGCGGATGATCGAGGCGAGGCGCGCAAGGGCGGCGAGGCCGTGATTGTCGTAGATGCGCAAGGCGTTGAGGATGAACGTTTCGCCAAGGCCGCGGACCTTTTCCAGATTGACGCCGCCGGTTTCGATGCAGACGAGGTCGGTGTCAAAGCGGTCGTGGTCGAGGCGGGTCATGACTTCGGCGACCTGCTTCTGGGCGCCGCCGATGCCCATGTCGGAGATGACGTAGAGAACGCGGACCTTGGTCATCGTGTCACCGCGGGAAAGGGGGTGCCCTCGCGGCGTATCGAGACAGGTGAGAAGAGGGTGAAGGGTGTGAAGAGTGAGAAGGGGCCCTCACCCTGCCCTCTCCCGGAGGGAGAGGGGAACAATTGCCGCGCGCAGGATCTGCGGTAGCAGCGGTTTCTCGAGGCACGCCCGTACTGTATGCGGCGCAAGATCCATTCGTTGAGGTCCCCCTGTGAATCCAGGCGAGGGCGGGTACGGAGCCCCGCCCCTACGTTGTTGAGGCATGGTCGATGAATCATCGTGGGCTGCCTCCAGATCGGGCGATGTCGCGGCGAGAGGCGCCCAGAATGGACGAGGGATTGACGGCGATGAGGGGGACGGGGCCGACGGTCTGGACGAGGCGGCGACCGCCGTCGAGGAAGATAATCTGGCCGATTACGGAACGATCAGACTCGGAAACGCGGGAGAGGAGTTCGCGGGTGAAGGCGGCGGTAGAGTCGTCCTTATCCGCGCCGGCAATGACGATGTGACCGCCGGACTCGCGTACGACGGAAGCTTCGGAGACGAACACGTCCATCATGCCCCCCTGTCCCCTCATTCGGACGGCCTTGTCCGGGCAGAAGACGTTTCTGTCGCGGTGCTCATACCAGATGAGACTACCGAGATAGCCCGGGGCGACGATGAGGTCGCGCGGTGTCGTGTTGGCGGCGACCTGACGGGCGGCGTTGAGGACAAAATCGCGGTCAGCCTCGCGGCGAGGGGCGAAGTCGAGGCAGAGGTTGGCGACAAAGAGTGCGGCTACTACCGAAACCGCGGCGAGGACTGCGGGGCGCTTCACGGTCAGCGCGGGCACGGCGAGTGCCATGGCGAGAAGCGGCATAGGAATCGTCCACCACTCGAAATTCGATGAGTCGAAATAGGCGCTGAAGGCGGCATAGAGCACGAAGGCGGCGATTGCAGCGAGAGCGATGGTTTTGGGAGCGCGTCCAGCCGAGTGAACGCGTCTCAGTGACGCCAGCAGGAAGATGACGCCTGCGACGAGAGCAGCAAGAGATGCTGCGAGGCCTGCCCACAGAAGGAAGTCCGCGTGGCGAGCGCCGCGGAGCACGTCGAGGATCGCCTGGCCACCAATGAGGCCGCGCGCGGCGCCAAGAGGGGCGTGCAGCACGCGGGAAGCGGTGAAGCCGCCGTAGCCTTCGCCGCCAAAAAGGAACAGCCAGCGCACGAACGCGAGAGGGGTCAATCGAGGCAGCGCCGACCAGGCAGCGGCGACATAGACGGGGGTGACGACGGCACCGAAGCCGACGGTGAAGAGCAGAGCATGGACAGCGCGGCGTTTGAGCGAGATTATTACTACTGCGGCCGGGAGAAAGGCGAATATGCCGGTCTGGTGGAAGAGTGCGGCGAAACCGGCGGAGACGCCCGCCCAGAGGGCCATGCCGCTATAGACGCCGCGGGCGACGCATGCGTCGCCCCTACGATTTTCCGCGCCAGCCGGCGGCAAGGGAGAGACGTCAACAGTCAGGCGGGCGAAGAAGTAGAACGTCCACAGGACGCAGGCGGCGGAAATCGTGTAGACTTCGGCGTCACTTGCGAAGAACCAGTAGCCGAAGGCGAAGGCTGGAAGCGAGGCTCCGGAGAGGGCGCCCGCGCGGGAGGCGCCGAGCGTTCGCAGCGTGAGATAGAGCGCGGCGATGCCGGCGCAGCCAAAGAGCGAAGACAACGCGGCCATCGCGGCCCAGGTAGAGATCGACGGCGCGAAGAGACGGACGAGTTCGTTCCAGCGCCAGGCGAGGACAAGATAGAGAACGTGATGCGGGTGGAAGAAGTAATCGAATGAAGACGTATCCACCGTGTTGACCCATGCGTAGGAGTCGCTCACGTGGGATACGAGCGGGCGAAGAGAGACATAGAAGCAGAAGAGCGCGATGAAGAGAACGGGTGGAAGAATATGATGCAGGCGCACAAAACGCGCCTGAGAGGTCGACAGACAGGAATGCCTGTGGTACTGAAAGACATCACTGGTGGGCAAGCCACCAGTGCCACACGGGGCGAACGGCCGTGCGCCCCTACGATTGCCGTCGGCGCTACGTTGTGACATCGCCGGCGACCTCCGCTTCCTCGGCGGCTTTGCGACGGATGGAGCGTTCGATAAGAACGATGCCGCCGGTCATGGCCCAGAACTGGGTGGTGATCTCGTCCGAGTCGAGGCGCGAGCCGAACATGTTGGCGACGGCAAGGGCGACCACGGATCCACAGTAGCCGAGAACGATTGCCTTGAGGAACGGATCGTCGAGCTTGCCGTAGCAGCGCCAGCCGCGCCAGAAGCAGACGAGGAGGAGCACCACGAAGAGCGCGAGCGCGGGCATACCGGTTTCAGCGCCGATTTTGAGGAAGTTGTTGTGAGGGTCCATGTCGGCAACCTCGGGACGGTATTTGCCGATTTCCTCGTGGAAGCGCCCGTAACCGACGCCGAAGAGCGGATGGTCCTTCATCATCTGGAGCGCACCGCTCCAGATCACGAGCCGGGTGCGGGAGCTCGTGTCGAGCTTTTCGGAGACCGTGTCGCCGGGGCGGTTGGCATTGTAGGTGTTGCTCATGCGGCCGAAGATGCTGTACGGCAGTTGGATGGCATCGACCTGAAGGAAGAAACAGACTGCGGCAATGGCGATGGCGCCGAAGGCGAGCTTGCTTCGTTTCAGAACTATGGCAAGCGCTCCGACGACAAACGCGAGGAGCGCGCCGCGGCTGAAGGTGGTTCGAAGCGCATCGAGACACCAGAAGAGCGGGAAGACGAGGAACCAGTACGAAATGCTCCAGAAGTTGGCGACCCAGAGGGCGAAGATGTAGGGGACGTAATAGGCGAAGAGGGCGCCAAGGTTGGAGGGGCCGCTCGTGACTTCGATGCGGATGCCTTCGAGGTTATGGCGCGTGCCGCCGCCCATATCCATCCAAAACTGCTTGACGCCGAGGAGGCCGATGATGGCGGTGGTGACGACGATTGCGATGCACATCCTCTTGACGAGCGTTGTCGAGCGACCGAAGGACGTGACGAAGAGGTAGACGAGGAAAGGCGTAAGCCAACGCTTGAGGTCGGCGAGGAGTTCATAGCGCATGTCGCCGGTCTGCTGCACGGCCTCGGCGGCGATTGAGAGGGACATAACGATGAGAAAGGCAAAGATGGCGATGCCCTGGGCGGTCCAGCGATTGCGCGAGCGGCCGGCATCCTCATCGTCGGCGCGCGGACGTACAAGCCAGCCGACGAAGAGCAGGATGAGGAGGACATTGGTGAAGTTGAGGGCCTTGGCGGCGCCGCCGAAGTCACCGGGCAGGACCTTCTGGAACGGAATGTAGAGGAGGAAGATGAAGAGGAGCTTTTCGACCTTCTGGACGGCCATGCGCAAGCACCAGACGCCGCCGAGGAGCGCGATGCCGAGGATGAAGAGAGACGGCAGAAAAACGTGCCTGTAGGGCGCGATAATAGCCGCCAGCGGAAGCACAACAGCGAGGGCCATCGCGACATCCCTTGCGGATGAATCGACTGGTCGTGATTGGATGGTCAGAGACGACATTTCAGACGCTCGCGAGAACAGTTCAATGGACGTAAGGTATGATGATTTATCGACCTTACGGCGCGAGGTTCTTTACCAAAGAAACATCGCTCAGCGACATGCGACCGCAGAGGAAGTCGATTGCCTGGGAGACGACTGATGCGGTATGGGGCCAGGTGAATTCGCGGCGAACAAGGTCGGCGCCGCGGGAGGCGATTGCGGAGCACTCGGCTGGACAATCGATGGCGCGCTCGACGAGGCGGACGAAGGCTTCGAGGTCGCCGGGATCGAAGAGAAAGCCGGTACGGCCATCGGCGAGGTAATCGCTCGCGCTGGTTTCGGTGCTCGCCATGGCGAGGGCTCCGGAGGCGACGGCCTCGAGAGCCGCCATGCCGATGCCTTCGTGCTGGAGGCCGCCCTGGCGGCGAGAGGGGAAGACGTAAGCGAGCGCGCCGCGGTAGAGGTGGACGAGGTCGGCTTCATCGACGCGGCCGGCGAAAATGACGCGATCCGGGATGCCAAGCGAGGCCGCTTCGGCGACGAGGGCGGCGCTGTCGGGCCCCTCCCCCACCACCACGAGCGAGAGATTGCAGGACTTGAGGCGGGCGACGGCGTTGATGAGGAGCGAGATGTTCTTGTAGGGCACAAGCCGGCCGACGGAGAGAAGATAGGAGCGAGCGGCGACGCAAAAGCGGATCATGACTTCACGGGACGGCTCGCCGGGGGCGAATCGGTCGAGATCTACGCCAGCAGGGGCGAGAAAGACCGGCACATGAGGGGCGGCTTCGTGGGCGCGGCGGGCTGCGAAGGTCGAGGAGGTGATGATCGCACCGGCGCGGGACAAGACGCGCATGCGGAGGGCGCGCTCCAGACGGCCAGCGCCCATGAGCGGTTCGTCGTGGACGAAGACGCCATATGGAATGCTTAGACGAAGTGCGACAAGCGAGGCCGCGAAGGCCGAGGGAGTTACTTCACCGGCAAGAATGCAGCCGGCGGAGCGAGCAGCTCGGGAAGCGGCAAGAGCGAGGGCAAGGCAATCGGCTGATTCGCCGATGGCGGCAGGGAAAGGGAAAGAGGCGCCTGCGAGGGGCACGCGGGTAACGCGGTAAGGCGCCCGGGAGTCAAAGGCGGCGGAGCCGGGGCGCCTGCGAGTAACGACGGCGATTCGCGGGGCGAGAATGGCGGCGACCTTGTGATAGTAGACGCGCGAGCCACCGATGTGCGGGAGGAAATCGTCGGTCAAAAGGACGCAATCCGCGGCGGTCATGATTCGCGTCTGCGCGGCGCGGCCGCAAGGAGGACGATGACGAGGACGAGAGCCGCAGCGCTTACGCCGGCACCCCACAAAAGCGACTTCGGCATGAAGCGGAAATGCACGGCATGCTTGCCGGCGGGAATGGGAACAGCGCGGAAGGAGACGTTGGCGATGTAAATAGGAACCGGCTTCGCGTCGACGGAAGCTTGCCAGCCGGGGTAAGCGTTTTCGGTGACGATAAGCATGCCAGGAGCGTTTGTGGAGACATCGAGAGTGAGAGTGTTGGCGGTCTGACGCCACTTTGGCACGCTATCTTCGGCGACTTCCGGCCGGCGGCCATGGGCGGGGGCACCCTCGATGATGGGCATCTCCAGAGCGCGTGACGGGCTGTCCTTCATGGCGGCGAGCGCGGCGTCGAAGTCGCGAACGCTTCGCCATTCATGGGTAATCCATGCGCGGCGAGTCTGGCGAATTGCTTCGGAGTTGAGGTAGCTCCAGTCCGGACCGGCATGTTCAATGGCGGTTGCGCCAAGGAGGCTGTAACGGGCATCCTTGACGGCTCTGAGCCGCACGGGGCTTGCGGCGCGGCCGGTGGCAAGCTCGTAGAGCGCAGCGTAACGGCGTGGGACAAAAGTACTGTAGCCGAGGGCGTTGGGGACACCGACGTAGAGCGCTTCGTCATCGACAAGACACTCCTTGACACGAAGGAGGGCGTTGAAGGAGGCCTCCTCGCCGGTGAGAAGGCCCGCCGTCCTGCGGCGGGCGAATTCTTCGAAGTATTCGCCGAAGCCGCGGGCGTCAGCGACGAGGCGGCCGTCGGTTCCGGCAAGAGAGGCGGCGAACTTGGCCGCGCCTTCCCTCGGTTCGTAGAGTTCCGAGGGGCCGAGGATGATGGACTTCTGCGCGAGAAGCGCGTAGTCGGCGATACAAGCGATCGCGACGGCCACTGCGGCGGTTCGGGCGGATGCGGCGCCGCTGCGGTGGAGCAGGAAAGCGGCGGCGGCGATCGCAGAGATCACGAGAGCCTGCAGGAGCGAGATGGCCATCCAGCGAACCATTTCGGGCGTCGTGCCCGGCCAGCGCGCGGCGGCGAGGAGGACCAGGTCGCGGAAGAAGGCAACCTGGAGGGCCCAGAGGCTTATGATCATGCAGGCGGCGGCTATGGAGGCGATGAGGGTAAGCTTCATGGAGCGGCGGATTCCAAGACGGCGTGGGGCGCCATCGGCGATGTCCGCGAGGCCGAAGGAAGAAAGCGCCAGGAGGCCCACGACGGCGATTACGAAATACTCTCTGGGCTGACGGAACATGCCGAAACCGGGAAGCGCGGCATGCGCGAGACGCCACAAGGGGCTTGAGGCACCAAAGGAAAGGCACGCGCCGATAACGACGAGGGCAATAGGCGCGGCGCCGCGGGAAAGGCGGCGAGCGCCCCACGCGGCAAGGAGGAGGACCACAAGGCCGAAGTAGGCGGCGTTGCCCCACCGGGCGTTCCAGACGGTGCCGTCGCCGGGCATGCCCCAAAAGCCGGGAGAAAGCATCCCGGCCACGGCTGCGGGGTCAAGGCCGTTATAGGAGGCGTAAGCGATCGACGCGTCACCGCGACCGGTCGTGCGGGCGAGCTCGAATGCGGGTATGAGGGCGACGGCGGCAAGAAGAAGCCCTGCGGCGGCGGCGATAATCGCGAAGAGAAGCGATCTGAAGGCGAGAGGCGTTTCGTGGTTGGCGGCGCGTTGGATAGCGCGGACGAGGAACACTACTCCCGCGGCGATGGCGGCGATATAGGTTGCGTGAACGTCGCCGGAAAGAGCTGATAACGCAACGGCTATTCCAAGGGAGAGCGCACTGCGCAAGCCCGCACCATCGGTCAAGCGCACTGCCAGATAGAGTATCAGCGGCAGGTAGGACATGGATTCGAGCATGACAACGTGATTGGAGAGCGAGATGAACGATTCCGACATGGCGAAAAGAATGGCTCCCCAGAGCCGCGCCATGGACACAGCGCCGAGGGATTGGATGAAAAGATACATGCCGACCGTGCCAAAAGCGACGTGGAGAATAATGAGCAGGTTCGTTGCTTCGGCAACGCCGAGGACAAGGATGAGCCAGTGAGGCGGATAGAAGAGGCCGTGGTTGATATCGGCAGCGAACGGGATACCACCGAGGATATAGGGGTTCCAGAGCGGGAAACCGCCGCTCTGGACGACGTTTGCCCAGAAGCTTGCCGCAGGCGCCCAGAACGATACATTGTCACCGAAGGCGGCCACGCGCATCGAGAGGATCATCGGGTGAAAGAGAATGACGGCGAGCACAACCGCGGCGGCTGTTACTATGATCACTTCGCGGAAGCGGGGCGGCGCGGCGGAGATCATGGCAGCACCGCGCGCCGCGGCACGCCTCCATGTGGAAATAAGTGAGATCCCGACATACCGTTCAGCATGAGTTCCTGATCTTACGACAACTCGGACGCTCCGTTATATTGCTCCTTGCGGCCGAATGCCCTGATGACGAGACGGAAGTCATCCTTCGTAAGAGCCTTCGACGCCACGAGAAGCGCCGCGAAGGCGCAGAGAGCAATCGCGCCGAGGTCGATAATCGCCGCAGAGTAGACGGCATAACCGACAGCGGCGGCCCCGCCGGCGGAAAGGAGCATACGCAGATCCTTCCAGCCCACGGGACGACCGACAAGTTTCCAGACTGCGGCAAGCGCGGCAAGAGTCATGAGCGCCTGGGCGCAGAGCGTGCCGAGGATGGCGCCGGTTGGCCCCATCGGCGGCACGAGAACAAGGTCCATTGCGATGTTGACGGCGAGACCGATGGCGAACACAAGCGCGGCGATGAACTGCTTGTCTACGGCCGTGAGCGCGTGCAGGTACAGGAAGCTCACGTATACAAAGGGAATCGTAAGTCCCATGATCTCGAAAACCGGGATGCTCGCTTCATACTGCCCTCCGCCGAGAAGCGGCATGAGCACCGCGCCGCCACGGAGGAACACGATTGACATAGCCGCGCCCGTGATGAAAAGGTAGCGTCCGCCGGTACGAACGGTCCTGGCAAGCGCATCCCGGTCGTTTCTGCCGAGACGGAACGCGAGCGGAAGGACCGCCCAGACCACCGCTTGAGCGAGAAAGGCGGGCTTGAACGCCACGGCCGCCGCATAGTCGCCAACGGCCGCCGCACCCTTGTAAGTGTCGAGAACCCAAATGTCCACTCGCTCCAGCGCAAGCACGAAGGCGGCGCTGATGCCCATAGGCGCGGAGAGTTTGAGCATGTTGAGTGCGTATGCAGGCTCGAACCTGAGGCCGCGGAAATCAGCTCGATCCATGCCGAGCCAGGTGGCCGCAGCGGCGGCTATCGCGGCCGCAATCACGACGCAGAGCGCGAGGCTCGTAATCCCAAGCCCCAGGAGTATCACGGCAAAGGCGAGAACCCATTGACTGGCCTTGCGAACGACGTCTACTACGGCCATCCGCCCGAAGCATTCTTCGGCCTGAAGCGATGACCGGGCAGCACCCATAACGGCGTCAAAGCCCATTACCGCAAACGCCAACCACGCGAGGATCCACATGGCATTGGAGAAATGCCTTGCGAAGCCGAGAGCAACAAGAGCCACCGCGGCTACCACAAGAAGCGCCATGCGCAACGCGATGCAGTGAAAGATCACGAGACCTCTCGACCGCTCGCGCCGGGCGATATCCCTGATGACAATGGGTCCCATGCCGAAGTAGGTGATCATGCCAAGGAGGCCGGCATAGGCGAACGCGGCAGAGTATACGCCGTAGTCCGCCTTGGTGAACGCCCGGAGAACAAAAGGCACAACGAGGAGAGAACCCGCTTTGCAGGCAAGCGTCGCGGCGGTCAGGATTGCCGCATTGCGGCCAACGCCGGTAATAGCCCTCTTTGCGGAGGCAATGCCGCTGTCGGAGGACGGCTGAAGAGGGACACTTTCAACGGTCGACACCCTTACCCCCAGTGATCCCGGAATCCCTGATGATCCACTCAGCTGCGTCGGCAAGGTCGTCGGCAATGTAGTCGGCCAGTCCCTGCCCTATCACTTCGCTCTCCGACTTGCGGCCGTAACCGGTCCTTACAAGGACGGTCCTCACGCCGGCGGCGCGACCCGCCTTGACATCGCGAGTAAAGTCGCCCACCATGTATGACGCGCCTATATCAATATCGGCATCCTTGGCCGCCTGGAGGATAAGTCCCGGCGCGGGCTTTCGGCAATCACACACGAAGGAGTACTTCGGGACGGCGCCTTCGGGGTGGTGAGGGCAATGGTAGTAGCTCTCGATGTGGACGCCTTCGGCGGCAAGCATTTCGCTCAAAGCGGCATTTACCCTGCGCACGTCGTCTTCGGTATGGTATCCGCGCGCGACCCCCGACTGGTTGGTTATTACGATCAGGGCGAAGCCCGCCTCTTCAAGGCGGCGCAGCCCGGCGGCGGCGCCTCTTTCCAGACGAAGGAGCGCGGGATCAGATAGAAAATCCCTTTCTTCGTGGATTGTCCCATCTCTGTCGAGAAACACGGCTCGCCGCGGCACTTTCAGAATCTCCAGAATCCCAACCTCAAAAGCATGAGGCTCGACCTTATCATCTCGGCGCGGTTGGCCTTAGTGCTGCCTTCGCGCCTGTCGACGAAGACGATCGGCACTTCGCCGATCCGCGCGCCGGTGCGAGCGCACCTGACGAGCATCTCCTCCTGAAACGAGTAACCCCTTGAGATGATCTTGTCGGGGTCGATTTTCGCAAGCACCCAGGAGCGGTAGGCGCGGTAGGCTCCTGAATAGTCATGAGCCCCGACGTGAAACATCACCCGGCAATAGAGATTGACCATGCCACTCATAAGGCGGCGCTGGAGGGGCCAGTTTTCCACACCCCCGCCGGCGATGTAGCGCGAGCCAATGACAATGTCATAGTCTTCAATCTTCTTGAGGATGGCAGGCAGGTACTTGGGATCGTGGGAGAAATCGGCGTCCATCGTCACAAGAGCGTCGTAGCCGTGCTCCACGGCGTATCGCACGGCGGCGAGCGTGGCGGTGCCGAGGCCGAGCTTTCCAGGTCGATGGATGACCTTCACCTTGCCGGTCTCGGCAGCAAGCCTGTCTGCTATGGCGCCGGTGCCATCCGGGGAGTTGTCGTCTATGACGAGGATATCAAGGCCGAGATCGAGGCCGAGAATAGCCTTCGCGAGGCGCTCAATGTTCTCGGCTTCGTTGTAGGTTGCTATCGCGACAACCGTCTTCATTCATGCCTCGCAACAGAATGGATGGGTATGCCTGGGCGCTCTCATCGCAACTGCCGCACAGTCTACGCAGCATACAAAAACGAGAGGTCGACAGGCAAGATTGCCTGTCGTATCGTGCGGGCGACTCATCGAGTCGCCCCTACGTTTTGGGTCTACTGGCGACTGGTCAGGAGTATATCCAATCAGATCGGGCTCTGGGACAACTCGTCGATGACGGCGTTCATGACTTCGGCGTCGACCACATTCTTCTCAAATCCGAACGCGGTCAGCAGTGCCAGGTCCGCGACGCGATTGATGCGCCGGGGCACGCCTTTGGCATAGACAAATATCTCGGCGAGAGATGCGTCATCAAAAATGTTCTTTATCGCCCCGGCCGCCGCCGTACGGCCTTTCACGTAGCGGCCGGAGCCTTCTTCATCAAGAGCCTCAAGCCGCGCACTGAGAGCAAACCTGTCTCTGAGGCCCGAAAGCGCAAGCACGCGCTTCGCCAGGCTCTCCCTGCCGGACAGGACGAACGTGGCAAGGAAGCTGCCATCGCGCCTGATATCGTTGAGCATCTCCAAGACGGTCAGGGCGTCGTTATCGAGCCACTCGCCGCCGTCGATGATGATTGTGAACTGTTTGCCGCCGACAGCCTTGCCGGAAAGGTACTTGGCGATGTGGTCCATAAGGATGTTGCGGTCCGTCGTAATCCCTTTCGTCTCCGGAACCACAAGACCCGTGGCACGGACAAGGGCGGCCGCGAGCGCGTCGCCGTCCATCTTCCCGGCGCGAACGAAAAGAAACTCGAGATTGGCGGCGCCGGTGGCGGCAAGCTTTTCGAGAAGGAGCGTCTTGCCGCATCCGGCGGGACCGGTAAGGAGGAATCCGCCGATGTTTTCACGCACGGCATAAGTCAGACGCTTCAATGCCCTTTCGGTCGATTCCGACGCTATGTACATCGACGGGTCCGGCGACGCCGAAAAGGGCTTGCGCAAGAGTCCGAAAAAGGCTTCGTACATTGGCTATTTCGCCTTGTAAGCGTAGTCGTCCTGAAAATAGTCGAACCTGCGCAGGAGCCACAGACGCGGCACGTATGAGGGCCGGGCGTTGAGCACGACCCCCAGAAGCCGGCAGCCGGCCTGTTCCAACTGCCCCTGGGCGTAAAGCACCGACTCCCGCTGAGTGGAGTTGGCCTTCACAACGAGAATGACTCCGCCCGTCTTCGCGCCAAGCACAAGGGGTTCCGTGGTCGACAGCACCGGGCTTGTGTCAAACAGGACCATGTCGAACATCGATTCCAGGGCAGCAAGCGCCTTGTCGAACCCGGGCGAGGCCACGAGGTCGACGGTCTCCTCCGGGCCGATCTTGATGGGGAAAACCGCAAAACCGTCACGCCGCGAAAAGACCCCACAGTCGGTGATGGGCGCGCTCCCCGCAACCACCTCCTCGAATCCGACCTTCGGCTCGACCCTGCAGAACTCGCTCACGCCGGGTCGCTTGAAATCGCAATCCACAACGGCAACCTTCACGCCTTTCTCGCGCGCGTATGCGCGCGCGGTATTGACCACAAGCGTAGTCTTGCCCTCCCCCATCACGCTCGACGAGAAGGTGAACGTGCCGATCCCCTCGGTATCCCTGAATCGAGAGAGGTTCGTCTTGAGGGCGCGATATTGCTCGCCGACGATCGAGGCCGCGACGACAAGACGGGTAGGGTCGAACTCAAACTTGTCCACCGCCGGAAGGACGTCCTCTATCGGCGCGCGAGGGGTCCTGGCTTCGCTGAAGGGTTGTCTCACGCCCGGACCGACCCTGGCCAGCGCCTTGTCAAACGCTACATCGAATACGCTCATCGCTCTTACTCCGACATGGCCGGTTGCGGCGCCTGTTCAGCGGGTACTTCGACCGCCGGAGTGACGTTCACCTCCGGCTGCTCTGCGCCCGTGTAAACATCAAGATCCGATATCGGCGCGGAATACATCTTCATTGCCTGTTCTATAGTGGCAACTCCGGCGACGCTCAGATCCGCCGGAAGCTTCGCCCTGGTCTCCTCTCGAGGCCAATTGTGATACGTGGCCCACGAAAGAAGCGCAACGAGGGCGACAAAGAGCGCCGCCAGCAGGTATTGCTTTACGCCCGCCGCTCTCGTCCATGCAGCGCGCGACGCCACCGCCTTGTACTGGTTGTAGTCGGATATGACGCCAAGCACGGCGGCCTTGGTGTACGACGCCATATCGCGCTGATCCTTGACGGAGTGGTCGGCAAATTCCATCGCGTAGACGGCAAAGACACCGGCGGCGAGTCCCAGAACCAGACCCAATAGCAGGCGGATGAGATGCCTGTTCTTATAGGTCGTGGGGATTGCCGTGCGGTCCGCCTGCGGCCGGTAATAGGTCCCGACCTGGTCCAACTGGAGGTTGCGCTTGATCTGCGCCTGCACGAGCTGGTTAGTTATCTGCTGGAGGTTCTTTGCCTTGTTGTCGTAGTCGAGCGTCGCCTCCCGCACGAAGCGGAACTCGGCGGGCATGGTATCCAGTTTTTCGCGCCACTTCGCGGCGTTTTCGGCCATCCTGGCGCGGCGCTCAATCAGCCCGCCAAGATCGCTCTGGAACTGCTCGAGCCTGGCTTTGAGCCGGGCCTGCTCGGGATTCGGCTCGAAGACAGTCTCAACGTTGGCTGTCGCCGCCGCAGTACTCAGGAACGCGTCCAGCGATTTGAGCTCCGTCTGAATACTCTTCACAAGAGGATGGCTCGCAGTGGAGTTCGACATCAGTTGAGCCAGCTGTATCCTGAGTTCATCGCGCTTCTTGAGCGCGTTTTGGACCGCAGGGATTGCTTCGAGCTTTCTCTGGGACGGGATGCTCTTGGGCTCATCCGCCATCTGCCTGGTGATAAGCGCGATCTGCTCCTTCCTGTCCGCGATATCGCCGTCGATATTGATTATGTCGCGCTCCAGCTCCAGAAGCACGCTTACCGCCTGCTCGGTGCTGGGCGTGGTGGTGATCTCCTGTCCACTCTTGAGGAGAGCCATAGTTGACGCGGTCAGCCGCATCTCGGGAGCGATAGTCTTCATCTCATCGAGTTTTCGCTCGGCAACGGCAACGTCGGCGGAAAGGCGCGCCTTCAGAGCGGTCAGGGTGGCCACCTCGTTATTGAGATCGCCCACCTGCATGGCAACACAGGACTCGATCATGCGCTTCATGAAGAGGCTCAGGACAGCCGCAGCGAGCCGGCCGTCCTTCGCAGTATAAGAGAGTCTGATAAACCGGCCTTCCTTGGAGTGCGTCACATTGAGGACGTTGTTGTCGTCGAATTTCTCGGCCATGTCGGCAACTTCGGGCTCGGAAAGACGTATGTCAACGGCGGCGGCGGCGGACGCGATTATCTCGCGAGCCGGAGCACTTCGCCTGAGGTCAAGCTCGGCGCGCTTCGTGCGGGTCGTCCAATCGGATGCCCCTCCCATGTCCTTGGCAAGGGCGCCGGAGAACTTGTCCGTCACGAGGATTTCATTCTCGGCGGTGTAGGTCCTGGGCGCGACGTAGAACGAGTAATAGAACACCGCCGCCATCACGCCGAGAGCGATGAAAAGGATCCACCATCCGCGGGCAAAGATCACCCGCACATAGTCTCTCAGGTCCACGCTGACGTTGTTTGCCGCCATGGCGTCAGGCCCTCATCAGTAGATAACAGTCACACTCGAACGCGGATACGTGAAATCGCCCCACTTGCCGTGCAGCGCATCTTCCCAGAACTCGACAGCCTTGTTAGCCGTAGACGCGTTCTCTGTTTCCCGGAAGAGCGTATAGAGGAAGCCGTCGATATCGTAGATGATCCTGTCCTGAACGAAGACTATGTCGCCGGGCTTGACTATCACGTCTTCCTTTTCCTCGCCCATGAGAATGTTGTGCACGTTCACAACGACGTAGGTCGGCTTGACCGGGTCCGGAGTGATCACGCCGACGCGCGTGGAGTCCCCGCGGTACTCGCGGAAGAAACCGGCGGCGGCGATGGCCTCGCGCAGCTTGACTATGCTTCCGTTCATCCGGTAGAGACCGGGGCTCCAGACGCCGCCGAGGACGTAGAAGGACTTGCTGCGCGATTCGACAAGACTGACGCGGACCTCCGGCTTGCCGACGACATAGGGAGCAATAGTCTGTGCCACGCGCCCCTCGGCCTCCCTGAGGGTCAGGCCGGAGACATCAATGAGTTGAGTGCTGTTTGGAATGGGAATCCTTCCGCGCTGATCGACAGCGGTCTTGCCGCTGAATTCGGCATGTCCGGCCACCACAACCTCGAGACCGTCGCCGTTGCCGATGGAGTACTGAAAAAGCTCCTGGTAGGGGTCCTTTGTGGTGCCGTCAGATAGAAGCGCCGCGGGCTGCGTTGGGGGAAGCGAGTCCGAAACCCTGGCGCGCTGCCCATGAAAGCCGCACCCCCACAGCACGGCAACCACGGCAGCCGCCACAGCAAACCGTGGCGCGCCCATATCTTCTCCTCGATAGAGCATACTTCTTGCCTGTTTTCTTATCGGCGGAAAGGCATCGTTTCTTTATGCACAAAACCCGATTCAGAAGGAATTTACGGCAATATGTAGGGGGAGCGAAGGAATGTTCACGCTATGTATGGGGGGCCAACAGCATGAACAGAACCGGCACTGGCTGCGACCGCACATCTGGCGGCGCCCCCTCACCCTGCCCTCTCCCAGAGGGAGAGGCGAAGACACAACTGTTCTCGGGCGCAAAGGGCTGTATCTCTTGCCAGAAAAAGCTATTTGCTGTAGATTAGCGACAGTGCTTCTGCGCGGGTCACAGATCGTTCGCGGAAGATACCGCGGACGACCGACGTGACGGTCTTTGAACCGGGCTTGGCGACGCCGCGCATGGTCATGCAGAGGTGCTCGGCCTCCATCACCACGATGACTCCCTGGGGATTGAGCGCCTTCATTATGGTGTCCGCTACAACGGTGGTCAGGTGCTCCTGGACGTTGAGGCGGCGACTGGCGACCTCGACCACGCGCGCGAGCTTGCTGATGCCGCAAAGCCTCCCGCCGGCGGGGATATACGCGACGTGAGCGACTCCGAGGAACGGCAGCAGATGATGCTCGCAGAGCGAGTAGAAGCTTATGTCCTTCACGAGAACAATCTCATCGTGCCCGGGCGCCTTCAGGACCTTTATGACTTCCACGGGGTCCTTGTGGATGCCGTAGAGGATCTCTTTGCACATCCGCGCGACGCGGTCGGGGGTCTCGACGATCCCCGGGCGCGTCGGATCCTCGCCTATACCCTCCAGAAAAAGGGCCACGGCTTTCTTTATCTTCTCAAGATCCATCCCGTCCCCCCGGAGGGGCTTGGTCGTTCTTCGCGGCATTGCGAAACCTTTCAGCATCTTGCTCTATGGCATACACCCGTCGACCGACAGGCTACTTCTTCAGCAAACCATACGCCTTCATGGCCTTTTCGAGCTTGGCCTCGTTTGCCTGCGACATATCGCACATCGGAAGGCGCATCTCGCCGTTAATCATCCCAAGCATTCTCATTGCGGTCTTTACCGGGATGGGATTGGTTTCGAAGAACATGGCCCGGCAGAGCGGGAAGAGCTTCATATGCGTCTTCTGCGCTCCGGCTACGTCGCCCCGGTTGTACGCCGCGACCATCGCCTTCAGATCGGCCGGCACAATATTGGCAACCACGCTGATAATGCCTTTGCCGCCAACCGCCATGATGGGAAGAGTCAGGCTGTCGTCGCCGGAAAGAACCGTGACGTTGCAGAGCTCGATAATCGAGCTTGACTGGTCGATACTGCCGGTGGCTTCCTTGATGCCGACGATGTTCTTCAATTCGGCAAGACGGGCAACGGTCTCAGGCGCGATAGAAACACCCGTTCTGCTCGGAACGTTATAGAGCACAAGCGGAATGTCCACGGCCTCGGCAACCGCCCTGAAATGCCTGTACAGCCCCTCCTGAGTGGGCTTGTTGTAGTACGGTGTAATGAGAAGCGCACCGTCGGCCCCCGCCGCTGCGGCGTGCTTGGTGAGCCGGAGCGCTTCCGAAGTCGAATTGGAGCCGGTGCCCGCGAGAACCTTCACGCGGCCGCGGGCCGCCTTGATAACCGTGTCGATGACTTTCTCGTGTTCTTCATGGCTCAACGTTGGCGACTCGCCCGTCGTGCCGCAGGGAAGGAGACAATCAGTGCCCTGCTTGATGTGCCACTCGACGAGTTCCTCGATCTTGGCGTAGTCCACGTTCCCTTTGGAGAAAGGCGTTACTAATGCAACGGTTACGCCTTCGAACATAACGGCTCCTTTCGATGCCTGTCTACCAGGTCAAACGGCAATCACGCTCTTCATCTCGCGAACCGCCTGCTCCATCCCGACGAAAACCGCGCGGGAGACGATGCTGTGTCCGATATTGAACTCGTCAAACCCCGGCACCATTGCCGCAAGGCGCGCGTTCGCATACGTCAGGCCATGGCCGGCGTGCGCGGCAAGGCGAAGCTTGCCCGCGATGGCGCAGCCCTGCTTGAGCGCTATGAGCGCCTCCTCAACTTCCGCGCCTTTCGCCCCTGCATAGCGGCCCGTATGCAACTCGACCGCGTCGGCGCCTGCGCGCCAGGCGGACTCCAATTGGCGCCCGTCGGGGTTGACGAACAGACTTACAATTATCCCTTTTTCCTTCAGTGCGGCAACTGCTTCTTTCAGCTTGTCGAAATTCGCGACGACGTCGAGCCCGCCTTCGGTAGTAAGCTCCTCCCGGCGCTCCGGAACGAGGGTTGCCTGCGTGGGAGCCACCTCGCGCGCAATTCGGATAGTCTCGTCGTCGGCGGCCATCTCGAGGTTGAATTTGACGGTCACTGTTTCCTTGAGGATGCGCACGTCGCGCTCCTGAATGTGGCGGCGGTCCTCGCGCAGATGGACCGTTATACAGTCTGCGCCCCCCAGTTGGGCGGCAGTGGCAGCCCAAACGGGGTCAGGCTCGGCCGAACGCCTCGCCTGGCGTATGGTCGCAACGTGGTCAAGATCCACTCCCAGTTTCGGCATTGGCGTCCTCTAAAGCTTATCCGCGCCCGTGATCGTCTGCTCAATGGAGTCGGCGCGCCTTGCCAGCATGTCGAGCGCGCGGGCGAGCTGGCGCGTCGTAGCGCCTTCGCGCAGGTAGGCGTCGACCATGACAAACTTCGGCCCGTCGGCGGTATCGCGCAACGCTATGGAACCGAACGGCACCTTCAGGTTGGTCTTGAGCGCCCATTCGTATCTGTCCTGAGTAGCCGGACCGCACTCAGTATAAAACGCAACAAGCGGCGACCCGTCAGCGTCCTTGAGAGAGAGCATCATGTCCACTTTCTGGCGCCGGCCTCCGGACAACTGTACGGTAAACGTGTATCCGCTGGAGCCTTTCTCGACAGAAATCCTTTCGTTTGTCAGGGCGCGCGCGAACTCCTCGTCGGAGGACCCTCTTTCGGAAGTCGCGCCCTTCACGGCACCTGCCGCAAGCGCCTGCCGCCACGCGTCGGCGTTGTCGCCGAGGTCGCGGCCCGTGATACGGCGCAAGGCATCGAGCGCAGCGTCCTTGACGGCCGTGTTGCCAAGGGCGTTCAAAAGGGACTCAGTCGCTTCGTCGCCGCCGATATCGCCAAGCGTTTTCGCAGCGGCCCATGCCATGCCCTCGATGGGCGATTGGAGGGCCCGCGCGAGCGCAGGCACGGCGGCCTGACCCGCCAGAATCAGCCTTGTACGGGCCCGGCTGCGGGTGGCGTAGTTGGCGAGATCATTGACGAGCGCTTCGATGCTACCGGACTGGCTTGCTGAACCGGCCATGTGATCCCCCTCCTCGTTTGTCTGGGGATTATACAACCACGCGATGAGGCCGACAACGTTTTTTGCCGCCCGGCAGGCGCTTATCCTTGCAATCGCCCTCGGCAGTATATATACATTAGGGTCTGCAAGGAGGGGCAAACCCATGAGCGCGAAGATCTTCGCCCGCTGCGGACGGGTGTCGATACGGCGATTCAGGAGAAGCGATCTGCAGGAGCGCCTGCTGTGGCCGCCATACATGGATTCCTTCTTCACGCATCTCAACTATCCCCTTGGCACGTTCATCGAGCGCGAAAAGTGGCTGTTCGCGCGAACCGTCAACGCCGGCCGGATGTATTTCGCGGCGGAAGATGAGAACGGCAAGCTCATCGGCGAAATGTCTCTTCGCGAGATCGACGCGGCGGAGAAAGGCAGCCGCCTCGGGATTCACATGGCGTCGAACAAGACCGACCAGGGGTACGGCCGGGAGGCGCTGTCTGCGCTCCTTATTCACTACTTCGGCGAGATGGACTACAGCGTAATGTACCTTGACGTTGCGGCGTTCAATTTCCGGGCGCTCCATCTCTATGAGTCGCTTCACTTCGAGCATCTCTCCCCTTTCTGGCGCAGGATACTGGATTTCGATCTCAAGGACGTGCCGATCTTCACCGAGCCGAAGTATGGGGGGATCCGCAGGTTCTTCCGTGGAGGTATGAATCTGGAGTGCCTCTACTACGACATGCTGCTGACTAAGGAACGCTACCTCCAGGCACTGCCGAGCGCCAAGCAGACCGGCCGCGGGCCAGTGACCGGGACGGCGGAGAAGTAAAGTGCAGAAACCGGTCTACTTCGAGAACAAGGGCGAGTTGGTCTGCGGGACACTCGATCTGCCTGGGGGCAGGCGTCGCTGTCCGGCGGTGGTCTACTGCCACGGCTTCACAGCGGACAGAAACGAAACGCGCTTCCTCTTCGCTCGGCTTGCGCGCAGGCTCGAAGCGGCGGGTATAGCGTCGCTGAGGATCGACTTTCGCGGCTCCGGGGAAAGCGCAGGCCGGTTCGAGGATATGACGCCGCTCGAGGAGGTATCCGACGCGAGGGCGGCTATCGCGAGGCTTCGGGCCAACAGACGAATCGACCCGGACCGGATCGGCGTCGTGGGAATGTCTCTCGGGGGACTCATCGCGGCGCTTGTGGCGGGAAAAGAGCCGAAGCTCAAGAGCGTGGTTCTCTGGGGCGCCATAGCGCGCCCGGCGAAGGTAGTTTCGAGCCTCGCGCCCAAAGGCGCCGAGCGGATGATGGACAAGTACGGCTTCGTCGATATGGGCGGGCTTGCCGTCGGCAGAGCGTTCTGGGAGACTGCCCGGAAGCTCGATCCTCCGGCGGAGCTTGCGAAGAGCAAGGCGCCGGTTCTCATCATCCACGGCACAGCCGACAAGACAGTGCCATACGTCAATTCAACCGATTTCCTGCGTGCGGCCAAAGGACGCGGCATTGCCTCGAAGCGGGTGAGCATACCTGGGTCAAACCACGGTTTCTGGCGGTGTGAATGGGGCCGGGCCGTACTTGACGCGACGGCAAGCTGGTTCGAGGAAACCCTTCTGTAAGGCCAGCGGTCATTGCTGTCGGACATGGCGGGCACACCGTCCGCCGAAGCATGAGGCTTGCCAGAAGGAGGCGTGTCATGAATATCGAGGACTACCTCAGGCAGAACAAGATCCGCTACAGCAAGATCCATCATCCAGAGGCATTTACCGCGCAGGAGGTGGCTGCGGCGGCGCATGTTCCGGGCGGGAAGCTCGCCAAGGTCGTGGTCGTCCGCGCGGGCGACAGGTACGCGCTTGCCGTATGCCCAGCGTCGTATCGGCTTGACCTCGACAGGCTTTCGGATATAGTCGGCGAGCCGGTGAGACTGGCCAACGAGGCCGAGATGGACCGGCTCTTCACCGACAGCGAGCTTGGCGCAGAGCCGCCGTTCGGCGGCATCTACGGGCTCGAAACGTACGTGGACCCGTCGCTTGCGGAGAGCGACGAGATCGTGTTTGATGCTGGAACGCACTCGGACGTGATAAAGATCGCGTACGAGGATTTCGAGCGGCTCGCGAGACCGAAGGTCGTGGAGTTCGCCGAACGAGTGCCGGTATAGAATGGACGCGCGGGGGACGGGATGAAGCCCAATATCGGTTCGGGAGATCATGGCGAAACCAGCGTCATGGGCGGCCGCAGGGTGCGAAAGGACTCACCCCAGATCGAGGCGCTCGGGGCGATCGACGAAGCGACGGCGGCCATCGGCGTGGCAAGGGCATTTGTACGAAGCGTCGAAGTGAAGGAACTGCTTCAGCACTGCCAGCTCGCGCTCCAGAACTGCGCCGCCGAGGTCGCAGGAGCCGGCGACAAGCGCCAGACCGGCTTTGACTTCGCGGCGGCCACCAGGACAGTCGAGGAAGAGATAAAGAAGTACGACAGGGGCGCGCCGCGGCCGACGCAGTTCATCACGCCGGGAACGACGCAGGCCGAGGCCGCGCTGCATCTTGCGCGCTCGGTCATACGCAGGGCGGAGCGGCGCGTGTTCGCGCTCGAGCGCGCCGGGGCGAGCCTGCCCGCCGGCGTCGCGGCATACCTCAACCGCCTGTCGGACCTCATGTTCGACCTGGCATATGCGGAATCATCGTACTGAGACAGGGCAAACGCAAAGTCCGTTTCTCTTCCCGTAGGGGCGACGCATGCATCGCCCGCAGATAGGCCTCGCATGTGAAAACATCGCGATTTCCCCGGCAGTGCCTGACTTCCGTCCTTCGGCGCACGTTTCTCCGTCCGGCTGAGATGTCCTGGTCGCGACTTTGCGTTTGCCCTGCGTACCGAGACGCGCCGTCAGTTCTTCTGAGTGGAAACGGTGCCGCCGACGTTACCGTAGTTAACATACTTGCCGCCGTGATTGGTATTGTCGGGGCCGTTGTAGTCCCAGACCCTGCCGCGCTTGTAGCAGTAGGAGCAATAGAGGACGCTCTTGCCTATCCTGTCGGCGCGCGCTCCCGAGGCTTCCAGGGTGATATGCGAAGCGCCGGGACAATACAGAATGCCGATATCCTTGATGTAGCCCGGTACGAGTTCGCCGAGGCCGACGGGTGCGTCAGCCGTAGAGATGCGATTAGTCCCGTCACCCTCAGGAACGCCGCCAAAGTCCTGCCGCCACGTCTCAAGACAGATACCGATCTGGCGAACGTTGCTGAGGCACGCAGCGCGGCGAGCAATTTCGCGAGCCTTCACGAGCGCCGGAAGGAGTATTCCGAGAAGAATGGCGATGATTCCGATCACAACGAGAAGCTCGATCAGCGTGAAACCCGCCAAGTGCCCACAGCCGCCATGACGGCGGGTCCGCATATCGTCAGGATGCCCTTTCACCGCCCGTGTTCCCTTCACTTGCCTGCCGTTCATGGGCCGATATAATCCTACCGCGTATGAAAGCGCGGTTTCTCAAGGCCGCTTCATCGCTGGAGAATGCCTTCTATGGTAAAGACTTTCGTCCTGGACACCAACGTTCTTCTGCACAACGCCGATGCGCTCACGTCTTTCGCGGACAATGAGGTCGTGATTACGCTCGACGTTCTCGAGGAGCTTGATAAGTTCAAGACCGAGGGCAACGACCTGGGCCGTAATTCCAGGCAGGCGATCAGGCTACTTGACGCGTACCGGGCGAAGGGCTCCCTCGGCAAGGGCGTGGCGATCAACGGCACCGGCGGCGTTCTTCGGGTGTCACTGGAGCCTGTAGACGTCCGGTCGGCGGGCTTCGCCGCGGACGTGCCCGATAACCGCATGATCGCTACCGCCAAGAAGCTGCAGGACGAGGGGCGCACGGTGATATTCGTGTCCAAGGACATCAACGCGCGCGTCAAGGCCGACGCCATCGGCGTCAAGGCAATGGACTTCGAGAAGCAGAAGGTCGATTTCGACAATCTATACTCCGGCTGGACCCAGATCAGCGTCGAAGGGGGCCTCATTGACAGGTTGTATCAGGACAAGTCCATCACCCTCTCCGGGTCGGAGCTGTTCCCCAATGAGTTCGTGCGCCTTATCGATGAGAAGGAGCCGAAGCACACGGGTCTCGGCCGATATGTGGCGAAGAAGGGCGTGGTCGTGCCGCTCTTCAAGGAGAGGGTGAGCCCCTTTGGCGTGCATCCGCGCAACCTGCAGCAGCATTTCGCGATGGAGCTTCTTCTCACCGACGACGTGAAGATGGTTACGCTCATCGGCCAGGCGGGAACGGGAAAGACACTTCTGGCGCTTGCGGCGGGGCTGCACCTTGTGCTCAACGAGAAAAAGTATGAAAAGCTCCTCGTCTCCCGGCCGCTTGTGCCCCTTGGACGCGACATAGGATATCTGCCCGGCTCGAAGGACGAAAAGCTCTATCAGTGGATGGAGCCGATATTCGACAACCTCGAGTATATCCTTCGCACAAGCGGCAGGCAGGCCGGCGGCGTGACCCACGAGGTCAAGAAGCTTATAGATAGCGGGACGCTCGTCCTGGAGGCGTTGACCTATATGCGCGGCCGCAGCATCCCGGGGCAGTTCCTCATAGTCGACGAAGCGCAGAACCTGACCCCGCACGAAGTGAAGACCGTCGTGAGCCGCGTCGGAGAGGACTCCAAGGTCGTCCTGACGGGCGACCCCTACCAGATAGATAACCCGTACCTCGACAGCGCGTCAAACGGCCTGACATACTCGGCCGAAAGAATGAAGGGCCAGGAGATATTCGGCCACGTCACGCTCACGACGAGCGAGCGCAGCGACCTGGCATCGATAGCCGCTGAAAACCTATAGGCCCCAAAGGAGGCTCCAAATGTCTGAAACGCCCGTTGCCAATACCATAAGCTATGACGAGTTCAAGAAAATCGACATCCGCATTGCGAGGATCAAGACCGTGGAGCCGCATCCGAACGCGGACAAGCTCTACATCGTCAAGCTCGACCTCGGTCCGGAGGGAGAGAAACAGTCCTGCGCGGGCCTGCGCCCCTACTATAAGCCCGAGGAACTCGTTGGAAAGAAGGTCGCGGTGGTGTTCAATCTCGCCCCCGCGAAGATGCGCGGGGAGATCTCCGAGACGATGATGCTGGCCGGCCAGGAAGGCGACGTCGTAGCCATTCTGACGCCTGAAAAAGACCTCGCGCCGGGAAGCAAAGTCTATTAAGATATAGGCATGATCGTAAGACTTTCGATAGAGAATTTCGCTCTACTGGAACGCTGCGACATAGAGTTTGCACCCGGGTTAAACGCACTTACCGGCCAGACCGGTGCCGGCAAGTCACTTCTTATTGACGCCCTCGGAAGCATCCTCGGCGAGCGTACGCCGACCGACCTCATCCGCCATGGCTGCGACAGCGGCGCGGTGGAGGCGTTTTTCGCCGTCGAAGGCGACGGCCTGGCCAAAGCTCTCGGCGAGATACTCGGAACCCAGGTGGAAAATGGCGAGCTTGTCCTGAAACGGCGGCTCAGCCGTAGTGGCCGCGCAACCGCCGAGGCCAACGGACGGTCAATCCCGCTGACCACACTCCGCGCGGCGGGCGAGCTTCTCGTGGACATCCACGGACAGAACGAGCACCAGAGGCTGCTTTCCAACGCCGTCCAGCTCGAGTCCCTCGATCTTTTCGCAGGCATCGAAGCAACTACGCGCCGTTTTGCCGAAGCGTACGAGGAACTTAGGGAGCGCGTAAAGGACATGTGTACCGTGGAGGCTGACCGTGCAAACTTGGAGCGCGAGAAGGAGTTCCTCGAGCACCGCGTGAAAGAACGTGAGGCGGCGAAACTCGGGCCCGACGATGAGCTGGACAAACTCGTAGCGCGCAAGGAGCTCGTGGCGAACCAGCAGCAGGTAACCGATACCGTGGGCGACCTGCACAGGCGCCTCTACGATGCTGAAGATTCGATGGCTGCCGCTGTTGAACGACTCATCGGCAGGCTAAGCAAACTCCATGGGCTGTCGAAGGATATCGATAGATGGGCCTCGCTACTCGAGGAGGCCAAGGTAACGCTCGCCGAGACGGGTCGCGAAGCGGGCGAGTTCCTGCGTCAGTACACGTGGTCGCCGGGTGAGCTGGAGCGCGTCGACGACCGGATAGCGACGCTCAGAACACTCTGCCGGCGCTATGGGCCAACCATCGCGGACTGCAAGAAGACGCTTGCATCCGAAAAGGCGCGCCTGCAGTCGCTTGGGTCGATTGATATCCGCCTCCAGGACGCCCGAAAGGCCGCCCAGGCCGCGCGAACAGCGGCGCTTGCCGTATGGCGAGACCTCGCGAAACGCCGCCACGACGCCGCAGGCAAATTGGCCAAGAAGGTGAAGGCCGAGCTCGCATCGCTCGGGATGGACCAGGCGGACTTCCGCATTGACTTTACCACGCTGACCGAGCTTGCCTCGCCCGAGGACGTGGACAAGGCGTCGCCTGCAGGACTTGAGTCGGTCGAATTCATGCTGATGCCCAACCCCGGCGAGGGCTGGGCGCCGCTGAGGAAGATCGCTTCCGGAGGCGAGATTGCGCGCGGAATGCTCGCACTCAAGTCGGTGCTGGCGGCGGCAGATCGCACGCCGGTACTTGTGTTCGATGAGATCGATTCGGACATCGGCGGCAGGCTTGGCGAAGCAATCGGCAGAAAGCTTAGAAGCCTCGCGTCGGTTCATCAGGTCATGGTCGTAACGCACTTGCCGCAGATCGCGGCGTTCGCCCAGAGGCAGCTCCGCGTCGAGAAGACAACCGAGAAGGGTCGTACAACCGCCAGTGTCCACACACTGTCGCGCGAAGGTCGCGTCGCGGAGTTGGCCGAGATGATCCGCGGACCGGAGAAGGCCAAAGAAGCTTTCGACCAGGCGGAAAAGATGCTCAAATCGGCCGAAAGCCGCTGACCATTCGATCGCATCAATGGAAATCATCATAAGGGGAAGGGTCACATGAGTAACTACAAGAAGAGATATGAGGGTGCGAGGTGGCGCATCGTCTATGGCGCATACGATGGTGTCGAGAAGTTCGCAATAGACGAGCTTCAGAGGGCCATTCAGCGCAGGGTGCCATACGTCGTGGAGGTCCTGCCGGCGTCAAGCGCGCCTGTTCCAGAGGGCTCGCACCTCGCAGTAGTCGGCACGGCAGCCGAAAATGCGCTCCTCGCGGATCTCGGCAAGCGCGGCGCCATCTCCCTTCCCTCTCAGCCGGAAGGCTATGCTCTGAAGGTTCTTGCCTCGCCGTGGGATAGCACCATGCGCGTCGCCGCCATCGCCGGCGCAGACCCCGCAGGGGTACTCTACGGCGTGGAGGACTTCATTGCCAGGGTCCTCGTGTCCCTCGGAGGCGACACTGCTGCAGGTATCCGCAAAGCGCTCGACAACGTGGCTGACTTTTCGGTAACCGAGGCTCCGGCGCTCCACACCAGGGGCATCTGGACATGGGGGTACGTGATCTACGACTACAAGCGGTTCTTCGACAATATGGCCCGGCTGCGAATGAACAGCATAACCATCTGGAACGACTGTCCTCCGCTGAATAGCGCTGACCTGATTTCGTACGCGCGCAGCCGTGGCGTGGGCGTCATTGCCGGCTTTCACTGGGGATGGGGTACCGGCCTCAACCTGGCCAAAAAGGAAGGCCGGGAGGCCGTCAAGAAGGAAGTGTTGGCCAAGTATCGAAACGAATACAGCCATCTGGATATCGACGGCATTTACTTCCAGACCGAGACTGAGCACTCTGACACGCAGATGGAGGGGCGCTCTACTGCATCGTGGGCGTGCGAGCTGGTTAACGACGTCAGCGCGGCTCTGCTCAAGATGAACCCTGCCCTGCGGGTATACTTCGGTCTGCATGCAACCTCTGTCCACGAGAACTACACTGACCTGGCCCCTCTTGATCCGCGCGTGGTGGTCGTATGGGAGGATGCAGGGGCCATCCCCTTCTCCTACGAGCCGATAGAGGTGCTTGCCACCGCGACCGACGGCAAGAGCAGTCCTACGGCGAGCACCCCCGAGGAGACTATCGCCTACGCCAAGCGACTTGCTTCCCTGAGGCCGGGAGGCGAATTCGCGCTTGTGCCTAAAGGCTGGACGTCGCTCAGTTGGCCGGAGGAATTCGAGCATCATTCTTCCTTCATCCTCGGAGAGCGGACCCCCGACTACATCCGGACGCGCCTTGCGCAGCGCCAACCCCGCTGGGATTACATCAATACGCTGTGGCTGAGGAACTATCCTCTTGCGGCAAGGTTCTATCGGGAGATGTTGGAAACGGTCGGCAGCATCGCGGCTTGGGGGCTCATCGAGGATGGCATCCTTGAGGAGGCCATCCAGCCGAGCGTCGCTCTTTTCGCCCAGACCATGTGGAATCCGAAGCGAAGCGACGACGAGATACTCCGTAGCGCGATGAGCCCCTACTACCAGCAGGCGTGAAGTTGGCGCGTAACAGGCTGCAGCATTCAAGGAGACCGCATGACGGATGTCCTCGCTATAAGCGCGCACCCCGACGACGTGGAGATATCGGCGGGAGGCACTATTATCAAGCTTCGAGAGCTTGACTACTCGGTTGCGATATGCACTGCAACCGATGGCGAACCTACACCGCACGGGTCGCATGAAATCCGTCTCGCGGAAGCCGCAAAGGTGGAAAAGTACCTCGGCCTCGCAGAGTATGCCATTCTCGATATGCCTAATCGTTACCTCGTGGACTCCGTTGAGAATCGCATCAAAATCGCCAACGTCATCCGAAGACATCGACCGACGGTCATCCTCGCCCCTCATACCGTAGGCTTGCATCCCGATCATGCGGCTATTGCGCGGATAGTGGACGCGGCGCGTTTCTATGCCAAACTGACCAAGACAGACCCCCACGGCAACCCCTGGCCGTACGAGCCGTGGTGGACGCCGCGCATATACAATTTCTTCCTCGGTGGCGCGGAGGAAGGGGTACGGCCGTCATTCATCGTGGACGTCAGCGCGCAGATCGAGCGTAAGCGCGAGCTTCTCTCGTTTTACGCTTCGCAGTTTCAGGTGGATATGGACCTTCTCTCGTTCTCGGCCAGTTGGGGCCGGATGATAGGCAGCCTCTATGGGGAGGCCTTCTTCTCCAAGGGGCCCGTTGCTATCGAAAGCCCGATGCTCTTCGCCGAAAAGCTGGGTTACCCAAGGCAATCTGGGCCTGATGCCGGAAGGGAGAAGGCATAGAGTCTCGGAGCGGCTGTAAGAGAGGCGAAAAAACGAAAAAGGCACCTGCAAAGGTGCCTTTTTCTATGGATATTAGCGGGCCGCTGCACTCCCTGAGGGGGAAGGGGGGATCCGGTCTCGAGAGCACAGGCGGCCCGTAGTAACCTCAGACTCCATACTGTGTTATATACGCTTTGTTTAGTCAATAAATAAAACATTTTTTCAGACTGGAACATTCCCCGGTTGGGCGTAGAGGCCCCGATTTCAGGCACGAATTGGTGCCCACCCCTTGGAAATGCCCGGTGGCATACGCGGCATCGTTCGAGGGGGGTACGCTAAGGAAGAGACCTTCGGAGGCAGGAGACAACCGCAAAGCGAAGACGGGCCGAGGCGTCAGGAGACAAGCAGTACACCCCGACCTGAGTTGGTCCGGTTTCGCAGAAGCAGAGTTGCCAAACAGTCCTTCAGCAGGGCCTGCTTGTGACAGCATTCACAGCTTGTGCTATGCCAGAAGTAGCGTCACTGCCACAAGGATCATCGATAGAAAGACACGCCAAGCCCTATATCTCGAAAAAGGGGCTTGGGACAACCACCTCGCCTGCTGACCTGGGCGGTTGCCGGACTCAAAGCAGCGATCCAGAACCGCAGTGGCTACGGCACCGTCCGTGGTTGCCGCCATAGCCGATAGCCTCCCTTTTAGCGCCCCGAATACCTTGGCATAGCCTTCGCAACCTGAGCAATCGAGAAGATGGTGGTCAAGCGAGGCCTTCTCTCCTGCCAACAACTGTGCATCCAAGGAGGCGTGAACGAGTATCCTGGCTTCTTTGCAGTTCATCCTTGACGTCCTTTCTCCCCCCGGGGCAAGAGCCCCCTTTCCTTAGCATACTCATACAGTTTGCCGAACAACATCTCCCTGCCCCTCGAGATTCTCGACCTCACCGTTCCAAGCGGAACGTTGAGCGTCTCGCTTATCTCCTCGTAGGATAGCCCTGAGATATCGCAGAGCGTTACGGCCTCTTTGAACTGCTCCGGAAGGCTGTTGAAAGCCTCTTCCACCTCGCTGTCGAGGAAGCGGGAAAAGAATACCTTCTCCGGATCTTCTGCCACATGAGCGACAATTGCTCTGATCCTGTCGTCGAGCGCCTCGTCGTAGGAGACGACCGCCGGCTCCCTGTGGCTCTTATGGTACCGGTTGATGAAGGCATTTCGCATAATCTTAAAGAGCCATGCTCGAGGGTTTTCTATCTCCTGAGAGCGCCGGAAGGCCGTGTATGCCTTCATGAACGTCTCCTGCAGGAGATCTTCCGCATCGGGCCTATTGTTATTGCACAACCGCAACGCGCCAGCCAGCAGTACATCCTTGTGAGGAGTGACCAAGTCCATGAATCTGTGCTTCACATCCTCTTCGCTGCTTACTGACATCGGTCCCTCGCGCCCCTACTGGAACCGAGTAGAATGACCTATAGTATCTCAGACAAATGTCCCTGCAGATTGGTTCCCGCCCCTACCCTAACATCAGTAGAACTACCTACTTAGGGAGATCAATAGGATGCTCTTAATCCCCTTTTCCAAGCATGGATTACCGGCAGCGTGGGATGATCGAAGTCGTGCACGGGCGTGCCTGCCCCCGACGGTTAGTATGGGCGCGCTTACTTGGTGAGTATTGCCGGCGCGACCTTGTCGAGGAGGTCCTTTATCGCCATCCGGCTAACAAGGACATAGGTGAAGCCGCCAGAATCCCAGGCAATGAGGTTCAGCCCTCTCCTGCTATCGATCTTCGCTGCCCCAAGCCTGGTCTGCACCTCGGTTCCGCCCATATCGGCCGCTGCGAGGCCCTCGAAGACGAACATGGAGATATCCTCGCTCCTGTAACGGAAGACAAAGTGGCCGACATTTCTGAGCTCTATCTCGGATGGGCCGGCGCCCACCAGTTGGAAGCCCTTCTTGTTGATGAGAGGGATAGACGGCCTTTTCCTCATATTGAAGAGGGCCATCTTCTTGGCTCGCTCGGCGTCCGCAGTGTAGATAAACGTGGGGACCTGATCCTTGAGCACGACGGCGATATGGTCGCTTATGACGCCGGAATTGAGCGGCGCAGGAGGCCTCAGAAGCACCCAGTAGACAAGCGTGAAGACTACCAGTATCGAAGCGGCCGCGGTCAGGGCTCTGACCCAGCCATTTGCGGCGAAATCGTGCAGGATTGCGCGCACCCGCCGCTTGTTAATGGTGGGATCAAGGATTTCCTGCGCAATGCGGTCGCGGAGGCTCTGCGGTGCTTTGGTGGACTTCATGCAGGAAACCAATCCTTGCTTGAGGCCGTTGAGTTCTTCGAGGCGTGCTTCGCAGCCATTGCACATCCGCAGGTGCTCAACGACGTCAAGATTGGTCCGGGTATCCAACTCGTTGTCGATGAATGCCGACAGGTATTTTCTCGTTTCCGTGCAATTCATGTCACACTCTTCCCCTTGAGGAATCCTATTGACTGCGCATAGGCCTTCAGGCTTCGCTCAAGCATGCGTCTCCCCCTGTACAGGCGGGACATAACCGTGCCTACCGGGCAACCCATGATGTCCGCGATCTCCTTGTAAGACAGGTCCTCCACCGCAGACAGCAGAACCGGAGTTCGATACTCCAGCGGCAGTTCGTCGAGTGCCCTTGCGACATCATCGTCAAGCAACTCTCGGAAGATTTCACTGGAGCTCGACACCGAAGTGAAGCCGTCGTCCACCTCCCCAATGACCTCCTCCAGCGTCTCGAATTCCACGAGAGCAGGCCTGTGAGGGTTCTTCTTGACTCGATTCAAGAAGATATTGGTCATCACCTTGAGGAGCCATGCCTTCAGGTTCGTGCCCGGCTGAAATTTGTCAAAAAACCTGTATGCTCTCAGCATCGCATCCTGGACGAGGTCTTCGGCCTCCTTATCATTGGCGGTCAGCCGCAGCGCGACTGCATACATCGCGTCCAGGTACGGCAGCGCTTCTCTTGTAAACACCGCCCGGCGGTCTTCTTTCACGGCGCTTTCCACGGCAGTGCCTTCCCCGCTATTACTACTGACCATAACATCACCTAACGCCCACTTTATTTCATTTTAGCGCGCTTGAGGGAGGTTTCCGCGAAAAAACGCCTTTCGGGCACAAAAAAACCGGTTGAAAAGGCTTATTGGCTGGCGCAGTCCTGTTCCGGTGTGTTTTTGGGCCGTTTGGCGAAGGAGAGGTACCATATGGCGAGAATCGCCCCTATGGTTATGAATGTATCAGCGGCATTGAAGGTGGGCCATGACCAGCCGTGGAACTGGACGATAATGAAGTCCTTGACGTGCCCTACGAGCGCCCTGTCGACAAGGTTACCCACCGCGCCGCCTACGATAAGCCCCCAGGCCGCCGATTCGAGAATTGCATGCTGCGGCTGGCGCAGGAAATAGACGGTGACAAGCGCGACGGCAAGGATCCCTATGATGAACACAGCCAGCGGCCATCGGTTGAACAGTCCCCAGACAACGCCGGTGTTCTGGTCGGGCCTCAGAACAAGGACCCCCGGAATAATATCCCAAGGGCCGCTCAGACGCTGGTATATGGCGAGCTTCGTGATCTGGTCGATACCCGTGGCCACCATGGCAGCCGCCCAGAAAACAAGCGGTCGAGAAGCCCTCTGGCTCACTTGGCTTCCTCTTGCCGTTGGCACTCGATACAAAGCCTTGCGAACGGCAACGCAGCGAGGCGCTGCCAGCTTATCTGTTGTCCGCAGACGGTGCAGGCGCCGAAGGAACCGTCGGCAAGGCGAGCCAGCGCTTCATCTATCTGACGGAGTTCCTCGCGCTCACCCTCGATGATATCGAGCGCGAACTCCTTCTCGTAGTTGTCGGAGCCGACGTCGGCCATATGGATCGGCATTGTGGAAAGATCTCCGGAGAGATCGTCGGTGCGGCTGAGCGAGTGGGAGCTAATGTTCTCCACTTCCTCGAGAAGTTGCTTGCGTCGTTCGAGGAGTTTGCCTTTGATCCTCTCGAGCATGGTTTCCTTCATTATCGCTCCTTTCCGTATTGAGCGGTGCAGCGCGCGAGAACAACGGCGAACAACAAAGTATACAAGCCGCGCGCGCCAAAGTCAATGCTGGCAACGAGATAAAGCATTAGCGGTGTACCCCGCGCTGGGGGTGTCCGCTGCAAATGGGGCTATTGACAGCCGGGTGGGCCGGATATGTTCCTGCAAAGCCGGAATGGCCGTCTCAGCGGCCGGCTGATTCGGCCGGGGCGGGTGACGGATTGCTACTGCTACCGGAAGGCGAGGCGTGCCTGAGGGCAGGCAGAAAAGCTATCGCCGCGACTATGGCAACCGCCGCTACAATCCCCGCTATCACCGCCACGATCCCATATTTGGTCACGAAGTACCAGGGACCAGTGCGCCGGATCGAGCGGGAGATCTCCTCCCACTGGTCCGGGGCCTGCACCCTGCCGAGGCTCTGCAGCACGCGTGTGCGGCTCGATTGCTTTTCGAGTTCTTTCATACAGGAGGGGCAGGACTTGACGTGTTCCGCCACCCCCGCGGCAACTTTGGCCGGAAGCGTTCCCTCTACGAACTCAAGCATCATTTCCCGACAAGTTGAACAATCCATAATCGCCCTCCGGAGGGGTAAACCCCATAGCGTTGAGTTTGTCGCCGAGTTTGTGATGCGCCCGCCTCAGGCGGCTCTTGACCGTGCCAATCGGCCGGCCGAGGACTTCGGCGATCTGCTCGTAAGTCAAGCCCTCAAAATATCTTAGAGTGATGACAGTCCTGAGCTTCGGCGACAGCGCTGAGAGCGCCTCAGCGAATTCGGCGCCGGCCTCTTTACCTATAACGGAGCTTTCGGGCAGGTCTGAGTCCCGCCCGCTGGCAAGCTCGCCCGGGAGCGCATCGACAGAGGAAGTCCTGCGCCGTTTGGCGCGCCTCGCTTCGTCGAGGCTCCTGTTGACCGCTATTCTGTAGAGCCAGGACGAGAAAGACGCCTTGAACATGAATCCCGGCGCCTCCACGTACACTTTGAGAAACACGTCATGAGCGACGTCTCTTGCGCCCTCGTATTCACCTACGATCCGATAGGCGGTGTTGAACACTTTGTCCTTGTAGCGGTAGTACAATTGTGAGAAGGCCGCGCGCGAGCCTGTTCTCACGAATTCCCGCACCAGGGCTTCGTCGGTGCTGTCGCTCACTTCATACGCTCCCGGACCGCCACAGGAAGACCGCCCAAACAGATCCTTTTGACGCGCATCTTACGATTTTGTTCCTTTAGAATCACTACCTCCATCAAGAAGTCCCAAGTGAAGAATAGCCCAGGAACAGCACCCTATCAAGGCCGAAGCTCCTTCGCAGAGTACCGGCGGCCCTTCCAGGAAAGCCCGCCCGGCGTCAAGTGCTTGACTGCCGAGGCCGCGAGGAGGAACAGCGCAAACGCCATAGCGGGTGGGAACAACGGCTCGTACCCTACCGGCCATCTCATGATGTGGTAGTTCCTCAGCCGCTCCTTGTGGCCCCATATTTCCATGCCTGTCGCAAGGATCAGCGGTATCAGCGTCAGCCAGGCCGGGCGCATGGCAAGGGACACCACGGCCCATATGAGAATCACCGGCGGAACAAGAAAGACAATACAGAGCATCAACTCGCGCCGCAGCAAAATGGCCAGGCCGCCGGCGACGGTGAAATAGAGATGCTTGGTCCACCCTCCCCATATGTCCCTGAGGGACCGATACATCCGAACGGATATGACACTGCCGCCATCGAGCAGAACCAGACGCAGGCCGCGCGCCTTGATCAGCCTGGCAAACGCCATGTCCTCGGCTATCTCGCCCTTGACCGCGTCGTGGCCGCCGATGGCCTGGTACGCTTCGCGCCTGAAGAAGAGGCATTGGCCCACTGCGGCAGCTTTCCCGCAGCGAGGGTTGTTCACCGCGCCGTAAGGGAGGAGTTCCAGGGCCATGATCGTGTAAACCGCGGGAAGAAGCAGGCGCTCGATGACACTGCCGAGGATCTGCCTCGGCACGAGCGACAGCAGGTCCACGGCATTGGCCTGCGCGTATGCAAGCATCCCCCCTATCGCATCGTCGTCGGTCAGCCAGACGTCGCTGTCGAGATAGAGAAGATACTCGCCCGATGCGACGGCCGCTCCGTAGCGGCAGGCGTTGCACTTGCCCGTCCAGCCCGTAGGCAGGGGCGGTGCGGTCACGAGGGTGATTCTCGGATCGGCCTCGCGGAATCCGGCGACGATCTCGGGCGTCCTGTCTTCGGATGCGTCATCGACGACTATCACCTCAATGTTGCGGTAGCGCTGAGAGCGCAACGCCCCAAGGAGCGCGGCAATGGAAACCGCTTCGTTGCGGGCGGGGATTATGACCGAGACGAGCGGGCCTGTTTCAGCAGGGTCCGGGTGGAAGATGTGCCGCTCGTTCTGGCCGCGAAAGTACTTGCTCTTCAGGCGGGTAGCGAGGATGGCAGCGCAGACAAGAAACACTACGGATACAGCGATACTTACCGGTCCCATATCCCCCTCGCTTTGCTGACGTGAATTGTACCGCCCTTCATGGATAATTGAAGTGATAATCTCTCTCATTTGTCCGCATTGGGGCGCGGCCGAAGGCCGCGAAACAGACTGAAGTCCCAAGTCCCGGTTTCGCCAATGCTACGTCGTGGCAAGCCGAAGGCTGAAGGAAAGGCACCCAACCGAAAGAAGGTGCTGTCGTCAGGGCGCAATCCTCAGGTGCAACTAAGCATCGCCCCCCGGACAGGAGGGGCGGCGATAAAGAGGTTCCGTGGCCTGAGTGCCGACTGGGGCGAAATGGCCCGAATCCGAGTGAAAATCGGCACTTGGCGAAGAGGGGCGCGGAACCACTTGAGGTTTATCGCCGACCATGACGCGCGGGGCCGAGGCTGCTCTCTGGGCCTTGCGCATTTCGTTTCTGCGGCGGGCGGTTGCGTCGCGGCAGATGCGGCAGAGGCGGGTGAGTCTGCCGCGGGTGCGGCGCCAGATGATGTTCTCCTCGGTGAACTTGTGCCCATTCTTGCAACAGCTTCTGAGGCGTCTCGGGCGGTCTGTGCCGCGGGCGGCGTAGTCCTCTGCGATGTTGTCCGACTGGGTGGCGGACTTGAGATGCTCGGGGTTTGAGCAGCGGCTGTTGCGGCAGCGATGGTGAGTGACGCGGTCGCGCCCAACGGGTCCGACGAGTAACTCGTGCATCATTCTATGCGACAACCACCAACGGCCTCTCAAGAAGACGCGGCCGTAGCCGTTGGCGTTCAGCGGGCCGGTCCACAGCCAGCAGCCGTCAGGGCCTTCCTCGACGCAGGCGAGGAGCTTGCGCGTTTCGGCAATGGTGAGGGGAAAGATGGAACGATAGTCGCGGCAACGAATCATGAGAAACCTCCAAAGTAAGGCTGAAGACTGAAGGCTGAAGACCGAAGGTAAAGCAAGAACCAAGAAACACGGTCCCTCCGTATTTGGAGGGGATATAACGTAAATGGGCGTCCGCGAGGGGTCTGTTCAGGCGTCCTGCGAGAGGGCGGACACGCAAGTGGTTGCGGGTAAAGGGGTAAGGAATTTGAAAAAAGTTGGGCGATCACGGATTTTCCTCCAAAGACATATAACGTTGACAGTCACCCGCACGTCGTGGTGCAAAAGGGCGGAGCAGGTGGAAACACGGTCCCTCTGTATTTGGCGCGGTTATAGAGAGAAGGGGCTCTTGTGAGGGGGGAGAATGGGCGGCTCGTGGAGGCCGGCTCGACGCAAGACCTTGTGCACAAAGGGGTAGCAGGATTTGAAAAAAGTTGAGAATCATCGGATTTTTCCTTTCGGGGCTATAGAGAGTCGCTTCGCTCCAGGCTTGGGGCTTGAGGCTTGGGACTTGAGCAAAGGCAAAACCCAACCGAGACCTCAATACACCGAGGCTGAAGACTGAAGGCCGAAGCAAACGAGAAACACAGCCCTCTATGAATTAAGGCGGGCACAAGACTCGGGGGTGGTTATCCACAAGTTTTCCAGATGCGGCTGTATCGGGTGGTTAACGTAAGCGCAGGGTACGAGCGAGGCAAGGTGTGTTGTAAGAACTGGAGTGCTTAGAGCTTAGGAGAGGTGCCGACGCAGAGGCAAGTGAGACTTACGGCAACAGGAAGTTTTTTCAAAATCGCGGATTTTTCGTTTTGGGGTCACAAGGCGCGCGGCCTGAGGCGCGGCCTTCGGCCGCAGGTGTGAAGGGTGTGAAGAGTGTAAAAGGTGCGAAAGGGGACTACCGGCGATGCGCGCCGACAGACGCGCCTGCGGCGCGACCAACGCTCGGCTGCGCTTCGCGCGATTGCGGCGGCATGCCTCGATGACGGCTGGATCGTAGGGGGCCATGCCGGGTACGACGACTCTTGCAAGTCTTGCCATGCGCGGATTTCTACCACAGGCGCACACGTGCCAACAACAAAAGGGATCAACTGCGCGCGCGCCCGAGCGGGCGCTGCCCCAAGCAATTAAGTTGTGTGTCCCTAATGGCGCTTCCTTAAGGTATATTAACAAATATGCCTCCCGGGGTCGATAGGGAAGTTGTCACACAAACCCTCGACCAAGGGAGGCTGTTATGATTGATCCTG
>Ga0315282_10001959_pt1 | contig 38562 bp, 37 predicted proteins | sample YL17G07_20_MG_FD_203693 | JGI IMG/M metagenome (GOLD analysis project Ga0315282, IMG submission 203693) | Sediment microbial communities from Yellowstone Lake, YNP, Wyoming, USA - YL17G07_20 | ecosystem: Environmental > Aquatic > Freshwater > Lake > Sediment | place: USA: Wyoming | collected... | reverse complement strand
TGATCCCCGATATTTCAGCAGGTATTCAAAAATGCAGACCGTGAGGTGACATTATCCCTGCTAACAAATAGTGACATTAACTCTGCTACTCTACAATTAACCTCATGGATCGAGACGATGAGGGTTTGGAGGAACAAACCCTTCTGAAGTCCAAGCCGTAGGACCATCATGAATCGTTATTTTTACCGCACATTATCCTACAATGCCCTATTACTGGCGCTAATGAGGTACAAGTAGATTTATCTGTTGGCCTAAAGTTGCGTTGGTGGAAAACCCAAGGGTATGTCGATTTGAGCAAAATAGTCATCAGCCAACTAAACAGAACACCATTGGAGGAGCAGAAGATCGAGATATGCGAGCGGAAGGGTCTGGGCCATCCAGATTTCATCTGCGATTGCATCATGAATCAGGTCTCAATTACCCTGTCAAAGGAGTATCTGAAGAGGTTCAAGGCCATCCTACACCACAACATAGACAAGGGGCTTCTCGTCGCCGGCCAGACCGAAGTGAAATTCGGGGGCGGCGAAGTCAAGGGGCCCATGCTCCTAATCTTCGGCGACAGGGCCACAATCTCGGTAGGGGAGGAACGGGTAGACATAGAGGAGATCGCCATTAGGACCGCGAAGGATTGGTTTAGGAAAAACTTAAGGTTCGTCGACCCAGATCAGCACCTGAACTACCAAGTGGAGATAAAATCGGGGGCAGAGGAGCTGACGGACATCTTCCAGAGGGGAGGGAAGTTCCTCGGCGCAAACGACACGTCCGCTGCGGTAGGCTATGCTCCAATGACCAGGACGGAAAGGATGATCCTCGCTACGGAGAGGTACCTCAACTCGAGGTCTTTCAAGAAGAAACATCCCGAGACTGGGGAAGATGTCAAGGTGATGGGGTTGAGGAACGTCGACAAGCTCTACTTGACGGTCGCAATGGCCTTCGTGGATAGGTACATAGATAATGAGACGCAGTATTTCAGAAAGAAATCTGAAGTCCTGGGTGAGATAAACGACTTTGTGAAATCGAAGACACGCATGAAGGCAAAGGTGCTATTGAACACGCTCGACAAGAGGGGAAGGGGCGTTAACGGCGTCTACCTCACGGTATTGGGGACATCGGCAGAAGCAGGTGATAGCGGTCAGGTCGGGAGGGGAAATAGAGTCAACGGAATTATGCCTTTGAATAGGCCCACCAGCTCTGAGGCCGCTGCCGGGAAAAACCCTGTCAGTCATGTTGGAAAAATCTACAACGTTCTAACATACCATATTGCCGACTCGATTTACAAGAAGGTGCCTGGAATAGAAGAGATCTACGTCTGGATGCTGAGCGAGATAGGTAGACCTATAGATCAGCCGAAGATAGCGGCGGCTCAAGTCGTGCCATCGCCGAAGGTTCCGTTCAAGGCAACCCAGCGCAAAGTCGAGGAGGCACTTATGGCCGAGCTCGAAGAAAAGCGCTTGGCATCCTTCTGTAAGGATCTGGCCGAAGGCCGCCTACAAGTGTGTTAATCATCACATCACACTTGATCGCACAGGATAAGTTATGTCGTTGCCGTTTCACGATCGTCTAGCCCTAGCGAAGAGCTTTATCATAAGGCTGCCAGCGATAAATCCCCCGATGTGAGCCCAGTAGGCCATACCCGAGGTATCTGCGATGAAGGCGAATGGAGGATACAGATAAAAGGGCCCAATGAGCGCAGCCGTCCAGACTTGATATGGTCATTAAAGTGGCGATAAACGGATTTGGTAGAATAGGTAGGATACTCTATAGGGCCTACCTGAAGAACCCTTCCCCGAATATAGAGTTCGTTGCAGCAAATGACATAGTAGATGCGAATACAATGGCCCATCTATTGAAGTACGACTCAGTCCATGGGAACTTGGGCCGCTCTGTTTCAGTTGAGGGCAACACGATCAAGGTAGATGACATGCGGCTTCAGACTATGATGGTCAAGGACCCAGCCCAACTCCCATGGAAGAGCCTCAACGTAGATGTAGCCATCGAGTCCACAGGGCTTTTCACGGATAGGGAGAATGCCTCAAAGCATCTGACGGCTGGAGCGCGAAAGGTCCTCATCTCGGCTCCTGCCAAGGGTCCCGATGCGACCATAATCCCAGGGGTTACGGATAATCAATACGACCCGAAGAAACACACACTGGTGAGCATCGGAAGCTGTACGACGAACTGCGTCGTTCCCGTTGCCACAGTCCTGCACAGAAGATTTGGCATAGAGAGGGGGTACATGGTGACCACCCACGCTTATACTAACGATCAGAGGCTTCACGACCTCCCGCACAAGGACCTTAGGAGGGCCAGGGCGGCCGCCCTCAACATCATACCGACAACGACGGGCGCAGCCTTGACGGTGGGTGAGGTACTGCCCGAGCTCAAGGGCAGGATCAATGGGATGTCCCTCAGGGTTCCAGTGGCGGATGTCTCCGTGCTCAACTTGGTTGCAAGTCTAAAGGTGGAGACGACGCAAGATGAAGTTAACAAGGCCTACTTCGATGCAGCGAATGGTGAGATGAAACGAATACTGAAAGTTGAGACGGACCCAACCGTGAGTTCGGACTACTTGGGAGACACTCACAGCGCAATAGTCGATTCCCTCAGCACGGCCGTAATCGACAAGAAGCTCACGAACATATTGGCGTTCTACGACAATGAGATCGGATTCTCAAACAGGATGCTCGATATGCTCGATCTAATGGCCAAGAAGGGCTGAGAAAAGCAATACGCTGACTGAGTAGTATAAGCGGCTTATCATGCTAGGATCGATTACTCTCCGAACTGTTCCATCCAGCTCCTCGATAATGACGAGAGTATAATGAAGACCTTCTCTTCGAGATCGTAGCAATTCAGTATTTTCTCTTGGACGATAGCCAGGATCCCCTTAACTTCGGCATCCTCCCCGCTCGCCTTGAGGAGCAGTTTTGAAGCCTGGGACCAGCTCTCAGAGGATTTTCCTATGAGCTCAGCGGACTCATCGAGATCCTGCTCACCAAGCAGTCTACTCGACTCCCGTAGAAATCGGGAGTAGATCCCCCTCAACAGACCCTCGCCACCTTCTATACCGTCGATGAACTCATGGCAGAATTTGAGTGTCAGTTTTAGGTCCGAGGCAGTTAGTATCTCCGGCCACTTTATCGCCTGTTCAGCGAAATACCTCACTCCCTTCAGGCCAGCATTCTTTACAGTAGGATCCATAAATACCTCCGCATTCTCCATAATGGCGATTTTTACTGCGCCATCCAGCTTCGTCAGCGCACTTGGAAACGAAAAGGAATACCTGCAGTTGTTCGGCGGAAATGGCTTGCGATCGGAGCCCCTTGCCTTTGATAAGCTATCCAGGGCGATTGCCTGGGGCTCTTCGAATCTAGCATCACATACGTATGCCTCATCGCTCTCATCATCATAGCCCGAGAGAACCATTACGTGATCACCGAAATGCATCTCCTCGGCTGGCCTAAGATGTTGTAGATATTGTAGGTATTGTGAATCCGCCCTTAGCATGACAGGGACGTTCCCGTCGATCAGCTTCTTCGCCTCTTGCCAAGCTATCTCTGGACTACTTCCAGCCTTCCGTTCCATCTTGATGCCAAGGATTTGGCATGCGGTGACCACTCCCTCGTCGATTCGCCCACCGATCAGTATTGGCGGGATCATGTCCTTAGTTTTCCAGTACATGAAACCGAGGCCACAGTCGAGGCCAAAGACCATCTCCTCCGTGAACTTGAAGCCATTGAACTCGAGGATGTCTCTAAGGGCTGAAGAGATCGAGTGGACCCCTCGCCTATGCACGAACCCATTAACTGTTCTTCTCATCTTCGCTTCGGCGGTTCACGACCATATTTAGCCTAGGTTATTTAACACCTATTGGGGTCTGATTCAGGGGAATCCATGTCATTTGATATTTTTCGGGCATATGGAAATGCATAAGTATTTCAAAGACGCTTCTCACCCGAACCTAGGGGTTGAGGGATGAGCGAAGATAAGGTGTCTCTTCCTGTGGAGACGGCAATGAGAGCTCCACCTCTCACAGCCCAATTCTCTGATACCATCTCTACAATAGTGGATAGAATGGTGACATACGATGTAGGCTGCTGCTTGATCATGAGCGGGGGAGGTCCTGTTGGGATAGTCACTGAGAGGGACATAGTGGATAGAGTGGTGAGGGCGGGCAGGGACGCGAGCAAAACTCTCGCGAAGGATGTAATGTCCTCGCCCTTGATATCGATAGAGTGCAACAAACCGATATCGCAAGCGTTAAAGACCATGCGAGACAAGCACATCAGAAGATTGGTCGTTCTAAAGGGCGGAAAGCTCGTTGGCATTCTAACCGAGAGAAGACTACTGGACTCCTTCGTCACATAAAAACTTAGGCTGTGAGTTGGCAATGCTGGGGATTGGCTAGAAGTAGGTCTAACACTTAGCTATTTGAAATTCCCTTCTCGGAGATACTTATTATGTTAATCAAAGCTGACCAAGCGTTCGAAATGAGCTACGAGGGCCCTAGAGGGACTAGGAAGGAGGAATTCCGCAAGGTGATGGAGCTAGTGGACAGCATCTTCGTGAGTGCACGAGAGAAGGGCACGAGTATGGAGAAGGGCTTCCCGCTGCTCTTCAACCAGAGGAACCTTGAAAACATGAGGATCTTCCTCCTCAATGGAAGGCCGGTCTCTCACATAGGGCTCTCGGTAGTGGAGGCCTTCCTCTATGGCTGTAGGTTGAAGATAGGCATGGTCGGTGCTGTCGGCACGGATCCAGCGCACCGCGGAAAGGGATTGGCGGGCAATCTCCTGAGTGATTGTATGAGGAAGCTCCTAGTTGAAGGCGCTGACTTCGTGATGGTTTCGGGCATCAGGAGCCTCTATGACAGAGCTGGATGCGTGATGGCTGGAAAGGTTTACTCCTATGACCTCACAAATGAGAAGGCTCAGGAGGTGCTTAAGCGACTTGCAGTTCCGTGTAGGATCCAAGAATGTGATGAGTCTCAACTCGACAGTCTTACGTCCATTTATGAAACCGAGCCCATAAGATATCTCAGAACTCGCGAAGATTTCGCCATTCTCCTTGATGAGACCACTTATGCCAGACCCAGGGCATTCTTGATAGAACTCGGAGGAAAGGCCATAGCCTATGTGTGCATCGAGACAAGATGGGGCGAGGATGATGCCCGCTGGATTGTGGAGTTCGCTGGCTCAAGGATCGCGATAGTCGCGGCCATCCCACAGCTACTAGAGCGCCTCGGTCTCAAGGTGTTAAGGCTAACAGTCCCTCACCATGATCTAGAGCTCCTGGGGGCACTGTCCTCGCTGGAAAGGCCGAAGTCATCCCATTTCGGTGGAACGATGCGCCTCATCAATCCTCAAGGGTTCTTGGAGAAGCTAAAGCCATGCCTCGTGTCTAGGATCGGGGAGCGCGCCAACAGGCTGGCCATTACTGGCGGAGGAGCGATGATCTCATTGGATGATGTGAAACTTGAGTTCGAGGACGAGAAAGACCTGACATGGTTTCTTTTCGGACAACCGGAAATCGTCGAGGAGAGGTTCACGCATTTCATAAGGCCACTCACTTTCAAATACGAGGCCAAGATGTTTGCTGATGTCTTCCCGCTTCCGACGTTTCTATATGGCCTGAATTATATATGACTGGAGATTGCTGTCGGATGATCTAAGAAAATCTGGGCCTCTATGACATATAATGTCGTTACCTGGATTCTTCACATTGATGATGGCAACATCGGATGATCAGTAGGTTATCGAGTGGATATGGTTCCTTTTCAGCCCATCAGATGCATTCCCTCCATGCTTTATGCATATATTCTCGTCTTAGTGCCGCTGTCTTTGGAACTGGACCTTGATCTGGCTGTGGCCGCTCTCCGTAGCGCCATTCGCCGCGCTTCTATTCTTAATGATCGTCCTGAAGTGGCCGAGTGCAAGGGCAGGTGCTGCCTCATGGTTTGTGGCAGCACTCGTAGCTTACGTATTTTTCGGTGCCGACATAAATGTCATAGGCCTTGCCAGTTGCAAGGGCCTTTTACTCGGCATCTATGTCTCCTACATAATCTGGTCCGGCGTTCTCCTGTATAACCTGGCAGATGATACGGGAGCCATATCGGAGATGACGGCGGGCTTCAAGGCGTTGACCGGAGATGAGCTCCTTCAAGTCCTCTTAGTTGGTTGGACCTTCGTGTCTTTCATTCAGGGCATAGCCGGATTCGCCGTACCAGTGGCTGTGGTCGGACCTATGCTCACAAGCCTTGGCGTCCAACCAATGGCAGCAGCTTCCATTGCACTACTAGGGCACTCTTGGGCGGTTACATTCGGATCCATGGCCACGTCGTTCTTGACCCTTGTATTGGTCACCGGCCTCAACCCCTTGAGTCTAGCCCTGTGGAGCGCGACTCTGCTGGGCATCGCGTGCCTAGCAACAGGTTTTTTGGTCTCTTATATGTACGGAGGATTCAAAGCTCTTAGACGTGGCCTTCCCGCCGTGATTATCATTGGGGTAGCGATGTCGCTAACTCAGTATATTCTAGCCGCTCTTCAGAGCTATGTGATTGCATCAACAGGGGCGGGTCTAGTGGGCTGTGGGGTTGTGGGACTTTTGAGCAGAATGCCGCGTTTCAGGAGGAAGGAGGGCCCAGGGGTCGAGAGGAGCAAGTTCCTTCTCGCCTTCTCCCCATACCTTGCCTTGGTGCTGCTCTCGCTCGTGGTCTCGGTAGGGCCCGTCTCAAGCTACCTATCATCGCTCATATCACTCTCCCTACCATTTCCTGAGACCCGGACCTCACTCGGTTGGGTGAATCAGGCCGTGAGATCATATTCGGCCATCAACTTCCTCACCCATCCTGGCACGATCGTACTGGAAGCGGCCCTCATAGGCTACCTCGTCTTCAAGAAAAAGGCGATGACGAGGAAGGGGATTGCTGGGAGGGTTCTAAAGAATACGGCCAACCAATGTCTCTTCCCCACAATAGCCACCCTTAGCATGGTTATGACGGCCTTAGTGATGAATGAGTCTGGCATGACCTATATGCTAGCTGAAGGGGTGGCGAAAGGAGCTGGATCATTCTACCCGATCATCTCAGCTTTCATAGGCATAATCGGTTGTTTCGCAACGGGCAGCAACTCCGCATCCAATGCGATGTTCGGAGCTTTCCAGAGGGATACGGCAAGGCTACTGGGCGTGAATGAATACGTCCTATGCGCCTCACAGACCACAGGGGGTGCGCTAGGGAGCATGATAGCACCTGCGAAGGTTGTGGTCGGGACATCCGTGACCAGGGGCTCCGGGCGCGAAGGAGAGGTCATCCACAGGACAATCCTCTACTGCTTGGCGATTGGATTGATCACAAGCGTAGCGGCATGGCTGATAATTCTGACCATGAGAGGTTAGGTGCCATCGTTGGGGACGAAGAAACTCGATGAGGGGAAGAAGGCCTTGGCGCTCTCCCTTCTGTTCATGCTGACGGGGCCATTCGTCATGTATTACTCTATCATGAATCATGTTACGATTTTACTCTGGTTGGGATTGGCGGGGACTGCACTCGGTATGGTGCTGGCTTTGCTGAAGGCATAGCTCAGTAAAACTCTTAACTTAAATGATGGGCGATGGAGTAGGTGAAAAGGATTTGTACGTGGGGTTATTGACGGCACCCTTGAACTGGGAGTTCGAGAGGATAGCCAAGTGGGCTGGGAGCAACGGCTTCAAGGGGATGGAGGTTCCAGTGGCTCCTCGAGGAGGACAGCTAGATGTGGAGAGGATACTTAAGGGAGATGCAGGCAAGATCAAGAATCTGTTGAAGGAGAACGGCATCGCGATCTCGAGCCTTGCATTCTACAGCGGGGGGATAATGAAGAACAAAGATGAGCAGGACTTCTTCAGAAGAGCGATCGAAGCGTGCTCTGCCCTAGATGTGGGCGTCATTTGCACAATAGCGGGAGCTCTGCCTGGCAAGGAGAAGAGGGAGACGCTTAGGGGTGATTTCGCACAAGTCTTCGGCCAGCTGGCCGACCACGCGAAGGCCAATGGCGTCAAGATAGCCCTGGAGAACTGGTTTGCAACGCTCCTTCAGGGGTTGGACCACTTCAAGATAGCCTTCGAGAGCGTGCCCAACAAGGCGCTCGGCCTCAACTTCGACCCCTCGCACCTCTTCTGGCAACAGATAGATTACATAGAGGCTGTTCACAGGTTTAAGGACAGAATATACCACACACATGCCAAGGACACGGAGATCTTGGCCTTCAAGCTTAGAAATGTCGGAGTATTGGATGAGGGTTGGTGGAGATACAGGATTCCGGGGAGGGGCGGCATAAACTGGCAGGCGTATGTGACAGCGCTGAAAGAGATCGGTTACGACTTCGTTCTGAGCATCGAGCACGAGGATCCATTCTTCAGGCCTGAACCTGGTTTCTTGGATGGTAAGAGATTCCTGGAATCGGTCATTTACTAGAGGAGGCCATCAATTCACCTTCGTGCCAGTTGCTTTGATTGACAAGCATTATCGTTGATTACAAAAAGCCTCGCTGGAGAAGAGGCTACGCCAACATACATCTGCTCGAGTTACCGCAGGGATTCACTATCTTGATAGTTTAAAGAACCACAGTATTGTGGCAATCGTTTTCGCATCCCTGATTTTATTCTGCCGGATCATCAGTAACGCCCTGTTGATTGTGAGCGGGATCATCCTAAGGCACTCATCCGCTTCAGGAGATGCCTCGCCGACCGAGAGTTCCCTCGCGAGGAAGGCGTGGATGATTTCACTGCTGTATCCTGGCGCAAGATAACAGGAGAACATCCTCCGGATCTTCTTTGCTAAATATCCCGTCTCCTCCTTGAGCTCTCGTAGAGCACAGTCAATGGCGCTTTCGCCCGGCTGGAGCGTTCCAGCTGGGAGTTCCAGAAGCACTTCACCTACCGCCTCTCTATACTGCTGCACGAGAACCAGCTTCCTGGGTCCAAGAAGGGGAAGAATTACGACGGCACCTGGGTGCTCCACAACCTCCCTTAGTGCCATAGTTCCCCTTGGGAGCTCAACCTCATCTAGACGAAGATTGATCAGCCTGCCACGGTAGAGGGTCTTCGATGCCTTAATCTTCTCCTTAAGTCCCTTACCACGTTTCATGCCAAATCGAAATTACAATCGAGGATCCTTACTTAAAACCTCGGTGCGCTTCCAGTCAGGTTTTGATCCCGAGGAGCTCCTTCGCATTCTTTCCGAGTATGAGGGCCTTGTCCTCGGCTTTGATGTGTAATCCCTTTATGAATTCAATAACACCGCGCATTCGGGCCAGTGGCCAATCTGAACCGAATAGCACCTTTCTCTTGACGGTCCCTACATAATATATTGCATATTCAACCCTCTCGGAGATTCTCCTCAAGAAGGCAGTCCTGTATGGTGCTCCGTGCTCAACGTACAGGCCAGAGAGATCGAGCATGACATTCTCATTCTTGTAAGCTACCTCGGCCGCCTCCTCCAACCATGGGAGGCCAGCATGACACATAACGACAGAGAGGTCGGGCCTGTTCACAGAAAGTTCATCCACGTGGATCGGCCTGGAGTATTTCAGATTCGCGTACCTAGTCAGGGTATCGCCCGTGTGGATGAATAGCGGGACTCTGTACTTCTCGCAAAGGTCAAGGACCCCATCGAACCTCCTATCCCATGGATAGAAGTTCCAGTAGCCAGCATACATCTTGAGGCCGCGGAGCCTCTTCTCCGAAAGATATCGCCTTAGCTTAGACGTGTCGGGGTGATATGGATCGAAGCTCCCGATGGGTATCAGTCTGGGATTTCCCCTAACGATATCCAATAGCCTCTCATTGGTGACCACGAATTCAGGCACATATGAGGCATAGGTGGCCGCTGCCTCAACGTGAGAGGCATTCATCTCGGCCAACAATCCCCGGAGCGTGAAATCCACTCTTCCATCCATCGCGTACATCTTGAAGAGGCTGGAATCGAAAGTCGGGTGTACGTGGCAATCCACGATCAAGTCAATGCACTGCGGGCGATCTGCTCAGCTGATGAATTAAATCTTGAGCAAACCGTTAAGGCCTTTCAAGTCGAGTTTATCGCGGAGTGAAATGATCGACGAAGAGAAGAGGGGCAGGATTAAAGCCGGCCTTGAGAGAGAGGGTATAAGTGCCCTTGTCCTAAGGTATCCGGAGAATGTTGTGTATGCCACGAGTTACTGGCCATGCTTTGGCTGGTCCACGTGCATCTACCCCTTAGATAGCGAGCCAGTCCTGATCGTCCCGGAGTGCGAGGGACCATATGCCGAAAGGGCTGAATTCAATGATCGGAGGCCGTTAAAGGGCGATTATATGGGGTCCACAGCGCAGATTGTGTCGGAGATACTGGCCGAGAGGCATCTTGAACGATCAGCGATTGGGATAGAATCCTCCTTCGAGACGATAGCCGCAAACCACGTCGGAGGGGAGGCCATCTACCCGAATACTCCAAGCTTCGAGAGGCTCAGGGAGGAACTGCCAGAATGTAAGATGGTCGATGCGACCGGACTTCTTTATGAGTTGAGGTCGGTCAAGAGCGATGCAGAGATCGAAAAGCTCAAGTTGGCCAACAGGCTGGCGGCGAAGGGACTCGAGGCAGCAAGGGATGCCCTCAAACCCGGGATGAGGGAGACGGAACTGGCAGCTGAGTCCGAGAGGGCGATCCACACCATCGGAGTCGGATATAGGAACATACTAAGGGCGAGGGGCTTCGCCTTCATCATGTCAGGACCGCTTTCTGCCCAAGCGCATATGCCATTCAACATCTCGACGAAGAGGAGGATCCGAAGGGGTGACTTGGTCCTCATAGAGCTGAATACCTATGCCGATGGCTACTGGTCGGACCTCACAAGGGTCTGGAGCTGCGGAAGGCCTACGGAGAAGCAGTTGGAGATATACGCCGTCGTGCTTGGAGCTCAGAGGGAATCGCTGAAGAGGGCGGGGGACGGCATCAGGGCTGAGGAACCATATCTCGCTGCCAAGGGGGCAATAGAGCACAAGGGATACGGTAAGTACTATCCTCACGGCCTAGGGCATGGTGTCGGCGCGAGGATGCACGAACCGATACCATCGCTTGGTCCTGGATCGAGTGAGCTGCTCAAAAAGGGCATGGTACACAGCGTAGAGCCCGGCATCTACATTCCGAAATTCGGTGGGATAAGGATCGAGGACAATGTCGTCGAACGCGATAAAGGGGCAGTGAGCCTCTCGTCATTCGAGAGGACCTTGGAATCGTAAAGGATCGTATACGAAGATGAATGGTGGCATAATCTTTTTTTTCTAAGGCATTGGAGCCAATTCACTTCCCTTCGCGTAGAAGGCGGTCAAGCACTGACTGAATATCCTCGAATGAAGAAAAGTGGTGGTAGCTTAAGTCCATACTTTTGCAGTATTCTGCCAGTTGCTTCTTTGCGAAGACTACCTCGGCACAATCGGCCGCATCTCGATCTGATACACCATCGCCGGCGAATACGGGCGCATATCCATTCCGAATAGATTCCTTGAGATAGGCCGACTTGTCGTGTCCCCAGGCGCTGTCGTCCCTGAAGACGACCTTCCACGGAACGCAACCAACCCGAAGGCGATTTGCCTCTATTCTCACAGAATCCATGTTGTATTGTCCCAAAAGGGAATGGATTATCTCCTCCAATCCATTGCTCAGGATCGTGAGGGGGATGTTTTGCGATTGACACCATTTGGCAAAAGGAGGAAATGCCGGATCGATGACGACCCTTTTCCTTAGCATCTCCAAAACCTCATCAAGGGGGGCGTTGACCAGTCCGATCTCCCAATTCAACCACTCCTTTGGCCTAATCAGGCCAGTGATTAACTTCTCCTTCATAATAGCCCTTTCTGAAGGACGGTCGAATAATTTACCGAGGAGGTCTATCGTATCTGGCTCTGTTATTGTTCCATCGAAATCGGTGAAGACACAAAGCTCGTTCACGGCGGTAACCCCGGAGGAGATCCGTCCCTTCGGTTGAACCGGCGGTTTAAATATCTGCGGCAAATCATCAGTCTACGTAGGGTTAAAGCAAGTTGTGGTACTCATTACTAAACGGAAACCGAGGAGGACTGTCACGGAAATCATAGTAGGCATAGAATAAGAAAAGACTTTAAGGCCTTTCGAAATGGAGCATCTACGAATGAATGCGGGGTAGGTAACGCGGGGGTAGGATCTCCCCCCATTGCCGAGCCAGGTCAAAGGCGAAGGACTCAAGATCCTTTCGCGAAGGCGTTCGAGTTCGGCAGGGCGCAAGCCACCGACGAAAAGGTTCGAGTCCCTCCCCCCGCACCTCGTTCTACTTTGCGAGAGCAGTTTTTTACCTCTTCGTGACGCCCTAACTGAGGTCGGCAGGCTTTACGAAGAGGCTAAGTACTATCTATCTGACCTCATCCTTGCGGCCGGAATGTGCGAAGATGTGCTTAAGAGAACAGCTCCGAGAACCCAACCTAAAGCAAAGGGCAAGGTGGTTCTGGGAACAGTTCAGGGAAGTGTTCACGGCATGGGCAAGAACATTGTCGCAGATCTGCTGAGGGCTGAGGGATACGTTGTATACGATCTGGGGGTAGATGTGCCGGCTGAAAGATTCGTCGAGAAGATCAGGGTAACGGGTGCACAAGTACTGGGGTTGTCTGTGGGGCTTATCCAGGCTCTGCCGAGCATAGGGGAGGTCGTAGAGGCGTTGAAGCGGGCTGGATTGAGAGACAGCGTCAAGATTATCGTCGGAGGCAATGCCGCAACACTTGAGAGAGTACTTGAACTTGGATGCGATGCATATGCGCAAAGCGCCGTAGCAGGTTTGAAAGTTATAGACAAATGGATGGGCAACAAAGTTAAAACTGAGCAATCTTGACATCAACCCCAGCTGAAGCCTTAAGAGCTCCTTTCGAGCGAATTCGAGTCAAGAATGTCCAAGATCTATTCTCCCGTTAAGTCAAAAGGTGCAATCGCAGGAGGATTGATTATAGGGGGCATCTTGGTCATACCATTCTTGCTTTCCGCATACTTAATTTTCTTGGGACCAGCGATATTTTCATTTTCTCTTTTTTTGCTCCTTCTCTCCATTCTGGCCTTTATGGGGTATATGATCTACTCGGGTGTAAACATGAGGTACATAATAGGCGATGAAGTTCTGACACTGAAAATCGGATTTCACGAGAGGAAGATCATCTACTCATACATTAAGGATATACGACCTGAAAAACTATCACTAATTCGTCTACGGATCTTCGGCGCAAGTTGGCCAGGATTTCTCTGGGGGATCTTCAGCGCAGTAGGTCTTGGAACAGTACACCTTTACTGTACGAAGTGGAGGGGGGAGTTCGTCTTGATAGAGCTCCTCAACGGTGAGAAGATAGGAATCACTCCCGAACAACAGGTTCAATTCATAGATGAGGTATACCTCCAGATCGTTTTAGTGATCGTGGCATATATTGCCTTAATCGCTTACGTCTTCTACGTATACCCAATTCTTCCTGCTCTCATACCAGTTCACTTCGATTTGTATGGCAACCCAAATAGTTGGGCATCGAAATCGGAATTATATGATATACTACTCCTCGCGACGATTTTTCCTATATTGAATTCACTTCTCACCCTGAAGTTCGGAAAATATGATAAGATGATCGTCTTTTTCCTTGGAATCACATTCCTGCTAACAACTCTTATTTTCTTTGGGATAGTAGCTTGGATCGTTAAGGTATCCATCTGATAGGTTCGTGAAGTTGGTAAATGTTAAAACCCGAGCACCTATTTATTAAAAATCATTGTATAATATGCCGATCATGAGCATGAAGTATGGATCAAGTCTTGTTTTATGCAGATTTGTAAACCTAAAATTGGAGACCCATAATTCGTCCCATCTGGCAAGATGAGCCCGAAGTGCCCAATTATCCGAATCAAGGCCCTTAACCTCAGTAGGTCGTGTTGGTATGCTGAAGAAGCCACAGCCTCCCAGTGGATCGAGAAGCAGCCTGTTGCCCCTTATCTCTTGGATATAGTGAGGCTGAAAATAGCCATAGAATGTCAATCGAAGATGTTGCTGCGGCGAGAATACAAGCACGGAGTCTCCTTGAACTGTCAATCGCAAACCATTGCCCTGCAATACGTACCGAAATGATGTTCGCTGAGTTATTTCCCATGGAGCAAGATGAGCTGGAAGTTGACAGCTGATCAGTTTGCGCTTAGCGCCTATGCGCTGTTCGATGCTAAGAGAACCATCATTTTCGAGCGTTGCACGCAATCCAGGGGTGAGTATCTCAAATCCCCCACGACGAACTTGGACCTGTTCAATTCCCATGCCCATGAGAACTTCATCATCTGAAAGCATCTTGCGCTCTGGCGTGATCGCATTTCTCAATATACTTAACCATGCTGGCTAATAATGTTAAGGCCATGTATTTTTCAATGTGTCGAAAATGCATAATAGTAGCTTCGAGGTTGGATCATGGTGAGATGTGGCCGTATGAAGGTTTTGATCGTGTATGACTCGGTCTCTCCCATGAAGTTGACAGCGAAGATTGCCGAAATCATCGGTACCACGTTGAAGGAGAAAGGGCTTGAGGTCGATTCTTACTTCGTTTTAGACTCTACTGCGACAAAAATGAAGGATTACGGTTGTGTGATCGTGGGTGGACCGACGATGGCCTTTAGAATGTCGAAAGGAGCGTCACAGTTTCTTGACCAGTTGCCAGACAAAGAGCTTTCTGGAATGCTCGCTGCTGCTTTTGATACAGGCATACATGCATATGGGATGAGTGGTAGCGCAGCTAAAGGCATTGATGGCAGGCTGAAGAAGTTGGGTTTCAAGATGATTGCAGCTCCATTGGAATCTCATATAGAAGGAAAGACGAATCAGCTGCGTCTGAAAGAAGGGGAAGCAGGGAAAGCGAAAAACTGGGCGCAGGAAGTTGCGAAAGTGCTTCAAAACGAAGCTTGAATAGTCTGTGCCTATTCTACCGTTGACGCAAGGTTATTTTTAATTCATGGGAAATGTAGCAATTGCCTATATCTAGTCCAGAATAACGAGTGGACATATGGAAGTTCGCTCTCGGACGAGGATACCGGTTATACTCGACACAGATATCGGAAGCGACATAGACGATACATGGGCCCTATCGCTGCTGCTCAAGTCTCCAGAGCTCGATGCTAAGTTGGTTGTGACGGAGACTGGGAATACAACGTATCGGGCGAAGATCGTCGCCAAGATGTTGGAGGTCGCTGGAAGGGAGGACATTCCCGTAGGCATTGGAATTCACCAGAACGATCGACTGGGCCCCCAATCCGCATGGGTTGAAGGTTACGATCTCTCGGCTTATCCTGGCGTCGTCCACGAGGATGGCCTGAGGGTCCTGATCGATACGATAATGGGTTCAGATGAACCCATAACGCTCATATGCATAGGTCCCGTTCCCAATATCGCAGCCGCCCTTGAGATCCAGCCTTCGATTGCTGAGCATATCCGGTTCGTCGGCATGCACGGTTGCCTGCGAAGAAGCCCTCCCGAATATGAGGGCAGCGGAGGCGCAGTGGCCGAGTATAACGTAGCCACCGATCCGAAGGCCTGCCGGAAAGTGTTTACAGCGCCTTGGGAAATGACAATTACCCCACTAGACACCTGCGGATTCGTAAGGCTCACGGGGCCGAAGTACCGGGCTGTGCGCGAGTGCAAAGACCCTCTTGTTCAAGCTTTGATTGAAAACTATAGGATCTGGCTGAGTAGTGGCAAAGGGCAATGGAGGGAGGAGTTTGAAGCTAGGAGCTCTATACTTTTCGATACTGTTGCGGTCTATCTCTCTTTCTCCGAGGAATTACTTCTCATGGAAAGGCTTGGCCTTCGAGTGACGGATGATGGCTATACGGTTATTGATGACAAGGCGAAGGCTATCAACTGTGCCACAGGATGGAGGGACCTTTCGGCATTTGAAAGCCTTCTCATAAAACGTTTGACTGGCAAATCCAATGAGCAGTAGATGATATGGGGGAAATGAAATACAATGTTCAAGTTGAGGAAATGAGCGGATATATTTATTCGGCGAAGTAACCGAAAGAAAGGGCATGAAGAAGCTGATTAATGACCCATTTAGAGTAACTGTTGAGAGCATAGAAGGATACGCTGATGCTTATCCAGATATCTTACGGTTGGTAAGTCCTCATGTGGTCTCCAGAAAGGCTGCACCCGTAAGGGGTAAGGTCGGGGTTGTCGTAGGCGGCGGGAGTGGACACGAACCACTCTTCTTGGGATGGGTCGGCTATGGAATGGCAGATGCTGCCGTCCTCGGAGAGGTTTTTGCCGCTCCCTCACCCGCATTCATACTGGACGCCGGTGACAACATGAACTTCGATATGGCTGCAGAACTTGCCATAACAGAAGGGATCGAAAACGAGACGGTGAGAGTTTGGGATGACATAGCTTCCGCCCCTCTAGAAAGAGTTCAGGAACGCAGGGGCATAGCCGCCGACCTTTTCGTGATAAAGGTCGCGGGGGCGAAGGCCGAGACTGGTGCTCCCTTGTCAGAAATTAAGAAATCGGCCGAGAAGGCGAGGGATAACTGCAGGAGCTATGGTGTTGCCCTCTCCTCTGCTACTATTCCTGCAACCGGCAAACCTACCTTCACATTGGGTGAGGACGAGATGTACTTCGGAATCGGTGCCCATGGGGAAAAAGGCGTGAAGAAAACCGAGTTGCTGACTGCAGATGAAACGGCTGAGATACTTGTGAAAGGGTTAATTGAGGATCTGCCTTTCAGAGGGGGAGATGAAGTCAACCTCATTGTCAACGGATACGGTTCGACAACTTTGATGGAATTATACATCATGAACCGCAAGGTCCATCAAATCCTGCGCAATTCCGGATGATCATTCACCGGACTGAGGTAGGCAGTTTCCTCACTACTCAGGAGATGGCAGGATGTTCGGTGACTTTAATGAGATTGGACGAAGAACTTATGGAGCTATACGATTCTCCAGCCTATACGCCTACGTTTAGAAAATGCCTCGATTTAACGAGGAAGCTTACATAGAAGGAACAAGTCATGGGTCAAAAAATTGGATCTGCTTTCATAAAGAATTTTATCTTGAACTTGGCGAATGTTGTTATACTGCAGAAGGGTTACCTTGATGACCTCGATGCAGCATGTGGTGATGGTGACTTCGGTGTTGGGATGTACATCGGTTTCGAGAATGTCAAAAAGGCCATTGAGCAAAAAGATGAAGAGGATCTTGGGCATATATTCGATGAAGCTGGCCACGCGATATTGTCGTCGGTTGGCGGTGCCTCGGGGGTGTTATTTGGTACATTGTTCATCGAAGCGGGTAAAGTAGCAGGCACAAAAAGGGAAATCGATCTTAATGACCTTTCTAATATGATGAGGGCATCTTTGGAAAAAATATGTCAAAGTGGGGGATCAAAGCAAGGTGACAAGACTCTCATCGATGCGCTTTGGCCTGCTGTAGAGTCACTTGAAGATGCTGCAAAGAGGAATCTCGATCTGACGGAGGCACTGCTGATGGCCGCCAACGCCGCTAGGAGGGGAGCTGAGTCGACAAAGGATTTGATCGCGAAACAGGGTAAGGCAAGATACCTCGGAGAACAAACATTAGGTCACGTGGATCCGGGGGCAGAGTTGATAAGACTCATTTTCGAAACACTTTTTGCAACTTATGAATCTACAGGCGGCACAAGCTGATTGATTATGAGCATTTATCCCTGTGTACAGAACTGTATAGCCAAACTTTACCTTGATGTCGATGCCTCACCCTTATGGAGCCTAAGTACATCCTAAATCTACAATATAACTATCAAGTAGACTCATATACCACTAGAAGATACTATTATCAAATTTCATTATTACTAATGGCCAGGAGATATTTACTGATAGCCTCCCTCCAAAGTTGCCAGTATGCATTACCCAGCTCTTCGGTGGCAAGTGATGGGTCACCAAAGGCCCCTGTCTCAGTCAGTTCATCTGTGCGCCAAGCATAATTCGGCTCTTTATTCATCTTCAGTAGTGGTTTGATCATTTTTTCAATTTTAACTAGGTGCTTCCTGTCAGCCAAAGTCTCGGCCGTCTCAGGTCTGCTGGCGTGAATCGCCATCTGTCCCTCAGGTATTAAGCCCTTTTCGATTGCCTCTAGTCCTTTCTTGATGTCAGGATTGGAGTAGTGCTCAAAATTGTATATTTGGGCATGCAACCCCTGCAATGCCAACTCCTCCATTATTTTATACATTGCGACTTGGATCGATGTGTCATTCCCCCCATTGCCGTTGACGACAACTATTTTCTTAAAGCCGTGACGGATAACCTCTCGTAGTATATCCGATAGGACCGCGATGTAAGTCTCGAAGCGCAGAGAAATAGTACCAGGGAAGTTCATGTGATGACAGGACTGACCGTAAGTTAACAAGGGCATGACGAGAACTTTGACATTGAACTTTTCCTTTGCTTCCAGTGCGCCTTCAATTGCCCATCTCTCGGCAAGCCGAGAATCGGTATCGATCGGCAACATGGGTCCGTGTTGTTCGATTGCACCTGCAGGAAGGACTAAGATATAATTTTCCTTTACAGCTTGATCGATATCCTCCCAAGTACATTCACCATACATGATATTCAACTGTGTTCTTCTTTAAGCCGATGCACTCACTGCTTATTTATGTTTTTTATCAAGGTTCAGGTAAAACCTATCTTCATCCTATTTGATGGTACTCTTAAGTAAGACCTGTCTTTGACGTCGATCGAATCCTTGTGGGAAAGGAATGAAACACCGCCAGCCTGATCCCGTCAGCACGTATGCTCCTCGGTGAGAGCGAATTGCTGAAGAGGGACTTCATCTCCTGCAAGGGAGAATCGAAACTCAAGCCATCACTGAGCTTTTAGAAGTGGAAGGACACATAGGGAAGGCCTTGGAGGTAGAGCCTTTACATCGACACCGAGACGGCCTTCAGGCCGGAGAGGATCGAGCAGATAGCGGAATCGAGGGGCATGAACCCGAACGAGGTACTACTGAACATCATCATCTGTAGTATGCTGAACAGTATCACCATCTCGAGCTCATAATCAAGACACTTGGCAAGTATGTCGAAAGCTCAAAGCGCCATTCATATTGAGCACGCCGCGTGTCTCCACCATGGGTATAGTTCCGTCCTCATCGACCGGGATCCCTCCCTACTCGGTTGGATCCGCCTTATTGGTGGACTTTTTCCGCGGCGCGGATATAGTGAATGGGGTTTGCCTTAATAAACTCTACATGATCGCTCTCGTTCGATGAAGCTGCAGTTCCCGACAAGGCTTATATCCAGCTAACTGTTCTTAGACGTCGATGTGATGATGCCCCGCCAATTTTGCTATTGAGCAAGAGATGCGACGGAGAACTGATATTCCATCCTAAGACCTTGTGGGGCTCGGATCTGTTTGCGAATCATGGCTTCGGAGGTTTATGGCCTTGGTTGAGTTGAGGGAGAACGAGCAGAAGATATTACTCTCCCTTGAGAAACTACACGGCAGGGCTTCTGTGCAGGATATCGCAAATGCCACTGGACTTGATATCGCTGCTGTGATGAGAAGCGCTCTCCAACTGTCGGGACGCGACCTGATCCTTGTCGAGGACAAGAGGAGATCCATCGCGAGGCTCACTGAAGAGGGCATCTCCTACAGCGCGACCGGGCTTCCTGAGAGAAGGTTGCTGGAGGCTCTGGTAAAAGCTGGCGGTAGGATATCCCTTGCCAGCGTCGAGGGGGCAGCTTCAATTCCATCATCGATCGTCCCCCTAACGCTTGGCTGGCTTAGGACTAAGGGATGGGCAAGAGTGGAAAAACGCGGTGCAGAGACATTCTTAGTCGCCGAGGTGACAGCTCCGAAAGAGGGATCGGATGAGGAACTTCTCAGATTCATGGCAGAGAAGAAGGCAGTCCATTTCGATGAGCTGGGGGCCCTCGCTGACTCGCTAAAAGTGCTCTCTAGGCGACAGTTGGTCGAGACGAGCGAAGAGGTATCCAGGGATCTCGTCCTCACCGATGCCGGCCGGAGAGCTATAAGAGAAGGGATCAGGTTGGATGAGGGCGTCTCATCCATTACGCACCAGCTCCTCACCTCGGGAACTTGGAGGTCCGTTAAGCTGAGGAGATATGACATACGGGCGCCCGTGGCTCCGACCTGGCCTGGGAAGTCACAACCATATCTGAACTTCCTAAACGACCTGAGGCAGAAGCTCATAGGCTTGGGATTCAAGGAGATGAGGGGTCCACTCGTCGAACTCGCCTTCTACAACTGTGATATCCTCTACATGCCTCAGGATCATCCTGCCCGTGAAATACACGACATATACTATGTGCAGGAACCTTCGAGCGGCGAGATCGACGTACCTGCGACTTTAGAGAGGGTCAAGAGGACACATGAGAACGGTTGGAGGACCGGCTCTAAGGGTTGGGGCTACTCGTACTCTCTGAACGAGGCAAAGCGCCTGATTCTCCGAAGCCACACTACTGCTGTTAGCGCAAGGATGCTGCTGAACAAGGACCTCGAGATCCCAGGCAAGTATTACTCAGTTGCAAGGTGCTTTAGGCCGGATGTCGTCGACAGAACTCACCTGACGGAGTTCAACCAGGTCGAGGGCATTGTCCTGGGAAAAGATTTAGGCCTCCAGGATCTGCTCGGTATCCTGGCTACATTCGCAGTGGAAATCTCGGGTGCCACTGAGCTGAGGTTCGCACCGGATTACTTTCCATTCACGGAACCGAGTATCGAGCTCAACGCCTACAAGGAAGGATATGGCTGGGTTGAGTTCGGTGGCTCTGGGATCTTCAGACCAGAGCTTACCAAACCCCTCGGCATCGAAGTCCCAGTTTTGGCCTGGGGGTTGGGCGCTGACAGGTTGTACATGATGAAGGCCAAGGTCGACGACATCAGAACTCTGTTCACCCAAGACCTAGACTACTTGAGGAGGAGGGAGATTCTGTAGCATGCCCACTATAGAGATTAACCTGAGCGACCTTGAGTCACTAGTGAGAGGAAAGCTGCCCAGGGACATCGATAAGCTGAATGAGATCCTTTCCTTTGTTAAGGGAATGGCCACCCCAGTGGTGCCAACTGACATCGAGAACCTAAGGGTGGAGTTGAAGGATGGAAACAGACCGGACCTTTGGAACATCGAGGGCATCGCGCGAAGCCTTCGTGGCTTCCTTGGCATCGAGCGAGGAGGTAGGTATTGCATTGCAGGAAGGTCTGGCATTACCATAGAGGTGGACCATCGGCTTCGAGGCATAAGGCCATTCATCTGTTGCTCTGTCGTGAAGGGCGTAAGATTCACCGACTCCATAATACGTGGCCTAATGCAGCTTCAGGACAAGCTCGACGAGACCTATGGAAGGAAGCGGAGACGAACCTCCATAGGCCTGTATGACTTCGACCTCGTGAAGCCTCCTCTGAGTTATGGCGTCTCGAGGCCAGACGGTTTCAGCTTCGTTCCACTTGGCTTCAGCGAGAAGATGACGCTCCGCGAGATACTCGAGCGACACCCCAAGGGATTGGAATATGGGGATATAATTAGGCATCATGCCGTTTGGCCCATTCTCTACGACTCGAGATCGAACGTCCTTTCACTTCCCCCGATCATAAACTCCAATGACTTGGGGAGAATCACCGAGGACACAAGGAACATACTCGTGGAGGTTACGGGCACGTCTTATGAAACGGTATCGAGTACGCTCAATATCGTAACCCTCTCCCTGGCGGACAGGGGCGGAAGGATCTATTCAGCTCTGGTAAGATATCCCTATGGAGGACAGAAGCAGGTTTGCACGCCACTATTTAGGGCAAGCAAGGTTAAGGTCGAACTTAGCGAGATCAACAGCCTTCTGGGTCTTTCATTGGACGGCCATAAAGTCTCAGGTCTCCTCAAGAGGGCTGGATTCCGCGTCCTGAGGGCAGACAGTTCCTATCTGACCATCGAAGTGCCATTCTATCGTATTGACGTAATGCATCCCGTGGACGTGATTGAGGACATAGCAATAGCCTATGGCGTCAACTCCATGAAACCGAGGTGGCCACCGATTGTCACCATTGGCGCCATCAGCCCACAGGAGAGATTCGAGCGATCTGTCAGGGAATTGATGATCGGCTTTGGCTTCCAGGAGGTTCTCACGTATATCCTGACAAATCCGGAGGATCTCTTCTCGAAGATGAACGTCGATGTTGGGGAAGTCGTCAGCATAGCGAATCCCAGGATAGAGACGTACACATGCCTTAGGAATTGGCTCCTACCCAGCTTGATGGGGTTTCTGAGTAAGAACACCCACGTGAGCTATCCTCAGAGGATATTCGAGGTCGGTTACTGCGTTCTCCCAGATCGGAGAAGACCAAATAGGGTCAGGGATGTGCTGAAGTTAGCTTGCGCCATTATCGGTCCCGGCGCAGGCTTCACCGAAGCCAAGTCGATATTGGGGTCTCTTCTTACCAATCTGGGCCGCTCGCACGATTTGGAAGAGGCCCGACATGTGAGCTTCATAGAGGGCAGGTGTGGCAGGATAATGGTCGAGGGCCAGGAGCTTGGAATCCTGGGCGAGATCCATCCGAAGGTCCTCGAATCCTTCGGACTCAGTGAGCCCGTCGTAGCCTTTGAGTTGGAACTATGGGAGAAACTTATAGGACAATGATGCGGAGGTGTGTGAGGTCATGTCGACGATAGGGTTTGGCGAGTTCCAGAGGGTGGATATGCGGGTGGGCCTAGTTGTCGATGCCGCAAGGGTTGAGGGCACTGAGAACCTGATCAAGATGGCCGTCGATCTTGGCGGAGAGAGGAGGCAGGCCGTGGCTGGACTGGCGAGGTGGTACAAGCCAGAGCAGCTCATCGGGGAAAAATACCTCTTCGTTGCCAATCTTAAGCCTGCGAAGCTCAGGGGCATCGAGTCCAACTGCATGATACTTGCGGCAGACGACGAAAAGGGCAAGATCGTCCTGCTTAAGCCCGAAGCGGACATCGATGTTGGAAGCAAGATAAGGTAGCTTCAATGCCACACGCACTCCATGGGATCGAGAAAGGCCCGACCATAGAGAGACTGAGAGCACAATAGTGAGTGGGAGTTAGCGGAGTGTCGGACTTCTTTATCCCATCAGAGTTCGTTAATCCCTTTAATTAGTCCTGTTATTTTTCTCATAAAATATATGACCTCGGGGCTTTGGGTCCCGAACCCCGAAACCTACCATACCTCATGCAAGTTGTCCCTCCAGAAACTGTCGAAGGATCTAGACTTCAATGTCCGAAGTATTCATCCTTCACCAAGTATTCTTCCAGGACTTCCTTGGCCCTCTCCCTTTTCTCCTGATGGTCCTTGAGGAAGGCATTGACCTTCTCCGCTACGACTGCCTTGTGTTCACCGCAGAGGAGCTCGCCCCTCAGGCACATCCGCCGTATCTCCTCGACCTTCGAGTCGTCGGGTTCGAGCAAGAAGTATTCGTACTGAAAGATGGGACAGATCTCCGGATCTCCGCCAAGCCTCCTCTGCTCCTCGACTGTGGTCCTTCCCCCCGTGAACGCGTTCATGATTTTCCTCTCGGCAGTCCTCGCATCGTCCGTCGTGAAGACGGCCGACTCGGGCATCGATGCGGACATCTTTCCGCCCGCCAGAAGTCCGGGAAGGAATCGCGAGTGAATCTGAGCTGGCTTCAGGAAGCCGATCTTCGAAGCGACATCCCTCGTCACCCTCCAGTAAGGGTCCTGATCTATGGCCGCGGGTATGAGGCAGGGCACGTTTCGACCAGAAACCCTCGATTCGAGGAAAGCAGGCACTGCCTGCATGGCTGGAAAGAACGCTATTCCTATGTTCGCGCTGTCCTCGAGTCCGAAGACGGCCTTAACGGTAGAGTAAGTCACATGTTTGGCCACCTCGATGGCGATGCCGTAAAGGGTCCTGGCGCACAGGGTATCGGCCATGAGTAAGGTCTTGCCCTTCTGAAAGCCAGTTGCGATGATATCGAGGGCATTCTCTCGGGTCCAGAACTTGACCTCATCGATGGTCAAGCCAGGAGGCGGCCAGAGGCTCTTCTCATCATCCGTCAACTGAAAGTAGAGCTTCGCATCGAACTTGTCCTGCAAATACTTTGTAAATATCCAGGGGATCATGTGCCCTATGTGCGTGGGGCCCGATGGACCCCTGCCGGTATAGAGGAAGAATCTCTCCCCCTTCTCATACATATCAAGTATCCAGTTCAAGTCCCTGTGTGAGAAGAAGATCCTCCTCCTCAGTTGCATGTGCAGTTCACCCGTTATCACCTTGATCCTTTCCAGTAGCTCATCCGTTATGGGTTCTGTTCCGAACTGCTCGATGAGCTTTTCATAGTCGATCTTGCCGCTCACATGCCAGGGCGTTATGACCATGCGATCCTGTGTCAAAACCGTTCCGCATCGGTATTAGCGAGTGGTTAGAAAAGAGTTCCCATCTATTCCCGCCATCCAGCAGATACTACAGGTCGATCGGAGCCCGGAAGGTTTATTAGAGAAACTCTGAAATCTCCCTTCCATGGAGGCGCTCGTCGCAATTCTGTTCCGCATTATTATGCGGTACTAGGGTCGCCTCTTCCTATCATGGGTGTGTTGAGCTTGAGTATAGGACGTGTTGAAATCTATGACACAACTCTGAGAGATGGTGCTCAGACCACTGGTGTGGCTTTCTCCCTCAGCGATAAGCTGAAGATAACCAAGAAGCTGGATGGATTTGTCGACTACATCGAGGGTGGCTGGCCGAGCTCGAATCCTAAGGATCTCGAGTACTTCAGGGAAGCACGTGCCCTAAAGCTCACCTCCAGGATGTCCGCATTCGGGAGCACAATGAAGGTCGGACTGAGTCCAGAGGAGGATAGAAACCTCACAACCCTCCTTGAAGTTGCCGATGTGGTAGCGATCTTCGGGAAGTCATGGGGGCTGCACGTGAAGGACGTACTCAGGACCACCCCCACCGAGAACCTCAGGTTGATCAAGGAATCTGTGGACTTCCTGAAGCACGGTGGAGCCACCGTCATCTACGATGCCGAGCACTTCTTCGACGGCTACGCAGCTGATAGGAGTTATGCCATGAAGACCCTGGTGGCCGCCGAGAGGGGGGCAGATGTGATCGTCCTCTGCGACACGAATGGGGGCAGGTTGCCCTCCGAGATCTATAAGGTCGTTAAGGAGGTTAGGAATAGGATCAGGAAGCCCATCGGCATACACGCTCATAATGACTCAGGCTGTGCTGTGGCAAACACCCTGATGGCCGTTGACGCCGGCGCGAGGCATGTCCAGGGGACAGTGAATGGACTGGGCGAGAGGGCTGGTAACGCCGACCTCATCTCGGTCCTTCCGAGCCTCAAGTTCAAGATGGGGGCGAAGTTCGGCAACTTGAGGAAGTTAACCGAAATTTCCGAATATGTCTACGAATTGGCGAATCTTCGGCAAGACCCATACAGGCCTTATGTCGGAAGGTACGCATTCTCCCACAAGGGCGGCATCCATGTTGATGCGATGCAGAAGAACATCAGAAGTTATGAGCATGTTGATCCAAGTCTCGTTGGGAATAAGCGCATAATATTCGTATCCGATCAGTCAGGAAAAGCTAGCATTGTCGCAAAGGCGGGCGAGTTCGGCTTTAAGCTCCAGAAGTCCGACCCGAAGGTTGAGGAGATACTTCGAATCGTAAAGGACTATGAGAGCAAGGGGTATCAGTTCGAGAACGCAGATGCATCGCTCTACCTCCTGATGCTTGAGAAGCTCGGTCAAGGCCGGAACTTGTTCGACATAGCAGCTTGGACTGCGATAATACATGGCGATGGCGAGAGGGTTACGGCAGATGGAACTGTGATGCTGAAGGTCGGTGACAAGATAATTCACACCGCATCCCAGGGCAACGGCCCGGTCAATTCCCTGGACTTGGCGCTCCGGAAGGCACTGAAGGAGGTCTACCCAAAGGCCGAGGGGGTCAGGCTCACCGGCTATAGGGTCAAGGAGATCGACGCTGATGAGGGAACTGCGGCGAATGTGCGCGTAATCATCGATTTCTCCAATGGTGGTGAGAGCTGGAGCACGGTTGGAGTCTCGACGAACATATTGGAGGCATCGAAGAAGGCCCTTCTCGATGGTTACAGGTATTTCCTGTTAAAGGATGGAGATAATTCTTAAATAGCATTCAATCTACCTCAACAGATGTGGACTGGAAGATGACACACGGGCTGAACATTATTGGCCTTCTTCTAGTCCTTGTACTTATTTAGGGGTCGTCAATTTTCCGGCGGCCCCTGCAAATTATGGTGACATTATACTATGAATGTATACGATGTCCGTGTTCGACGGATTTGCCCTAGTTACGAGTATATTGGTGAGATAGTGTGGAAAAAATAAAGGTGTACCACGACAGGGACGCAGATCTGAACGTCCTGAAGGGAAAGAGAATAAGTGTGATAGGCTATGGGATCCAGGGAAGTGCTCAGGCGCTCTGCCTCAGGGACTCTGGCCTAGATGTATCGGTCGGCCTAAGGGAGGGCGGCGATTCATGGCGTCGGGCAGGGAAGGATGGCCTCAAGGTCCTCCCCATCCCCGAAGCGGTAAAGAGGGCAGACGTCGTAATGCTCCTTATCCCAGACATGGTTCAGAAGCAGATCTACTACGACTATGTGGAGAAGAACCTCGATCCCGGCGATGTGCTCTACTTCAGCCATGGCTTCTCGATAACCTACGGCCTGATACGGCCGATCGAGGGCATCGACGTCGTGATGGTTGCTCCGAAGAGCCCCGGTCCAAAGCTCAGAGAGGCATACTTGGATGGCTTCGGCGTTCCAGCCCTTCTTGCCATACACCGGGATAGTACCGGGCAGGCCAAGCAGAAGGGCCTGGCTCTGGCGAAGGCGATGGGTTTCACGCGAGCTGGCGTCGTGGAGTGCACCTTCGACCAGGAAACACTATCCGATCTCTTCGGTGAGCAGGCAGTTCTCTGCGGCGGGGTGACTGAATTGATCAAAGCAGGATTCGAAACCCTTGTCGAGGATGGATTCCCACCAGAGCTCGCTTACTTTGAGTGCCTGCATGAGCTGAAGCTAATCGTCGATCTGATCTGGGCAGGAGGGATGGAGAACATGTGGAGCCACGTCTCCGAGACCGCCAGATACGGTGGAAGGACCAGGGGGAATTTCCTGATAGACGATGGCGTGAGGCAGAGGATGAAGAAGCTGCTGGCAGATGTAAAGGATGGGACATTTGCCCATGAGTGGATAGTTGAATACAGCATAGGCTGTCCTAAATTCGAGATGCTGAGGAGGATCGGCTCACAGCATCCGATAGAGAAAGTCGGCGCCGAGATCAGGAAGATGTTCGAGAAGAAGGATCGAGCTTAATGAGGAGCGACACGATCAAGAGAGGCCTTGAGAGAACCCCCCACAGGGCACTGCTGAAGGCGGACGGCTTCACCGATGAGGAGATAGATTCACCCTTCATAGGCGTAGCCAATTCCTGGAACGAGGTCGTCCCTGGCCACATCCACCTCAGGTCAGTTTCCGATGCCGTGAAAGCAGGGGTGAGGAGAGGTGGTGGCACGCCGTTCGAGTTCAATACGATAGCCGTATGCGATGGCCTGGCGATGGGACATGCTGGGATGAGGTACTCCTTGCCGAGCAGGGAGTTGATAGCCGATTCCATTGAGACGATGACCGAAGCCCATTGTTTCGATGGGCTCGTCCTCATACCCTCCTGTGATAAGACCGTTCCAGCCCATCTGATGGCAGCCGCGAGGCTCGATATACCCGCCATAGTCGTCACGGGAGGGCCGATGCTCCCCGGCACTGTTGGCTGCGATGTCAATAGCGCCTTCGAGGCCGTTGGAGAGTACGAGGCCGGAAAGATATCCGAGAAGCAGCTGAGGCTTGTGGAGGAGTCCTGTTGTCCTGGCGCGGGATCATGTGCAGGAGCTTTCACGGCGAACACGATGGCATGTGTGACTGAGGCGCTGGGTATGTCGCTTCCGGGATGCGCCACAGCACACGCGGTCTCCGCGAAGAAGATCAGGCTGGCGAAACAGAGCGGAGAGTCCGTTATGAAGTTGCTTTCTGAAAACAAGTTGACCCCTCGCAAGATAATGACTTCATCAGCTTTCAGAAACGCGATAATGGTCGACATGGCCATAGGTGGTTCAACGAATACAGTCCTTCACCTGCAGGCAGTGGCTAGGGAGTGTGGATTGGTGCTCGACCTGAACCTATTTGATGAAATGAGCCGTTCAACTCCGCACATCTGTAACCTCCGCCCTGGCGGTCCACATACGATGTACGATCTCGAGAGGGCTGGTGGCGTGCCGTCTTTGATGAGCAGGCTTACAATAGACAGAAGTTGCCTAAGCGTCTCGGGTAAGCGGGTCGGAGAGCTTCTGACAGATGTCCAGGACGAGGAGGTCATAAGGCCCGTAAGCAGAGCGTACCATCAAGAGGGTGGAGTGGCTGTCCTTCACGGAACACTGGCCCCTGAGGGAGCTGTTGTGAAACAGTCGGCAGTTGAGAAGCTCTCCTTCGAAGGACGGGCAAGGGTCTTCAATTCTGAGGAAGATGCCTCCAAAGCGATATTGTCGAATGGGATCCGAAATGGACAGGTCATAGTGATCAGATATGAGGGCATGAAGGGTGGACCCGGTATGAGGGAGATGCTCGGCCCAAGTTCGGCCATCGCGGGTATGGGCTTGGATGTTGCGATAGTTACTGATGGACGATTTTCAGGCGCGAGCAGAGGGCTCTGCGTGGGACACGTTTCCCCCGAAGCTGCACTAGGTGGACCCATAGCGGCTGTCGAGGAAGGCGATACGATCTCGATCGACATACTTCATAGGCAGATCAACATCCTCATAGGCGAAGATGAGATCTCTCGACGACTAGAGGGCCTCAAGCCGCTCGTGAAGCCCGCAACAGGTTACCTGCAGAGGTACGCGAGCAACGTTTCCAGTAATTGGAAGTGATCGGAGAAATGGAAGAAGTGTTCGTAAGTAATTTCATCGAGGACGTGAGGGCGAAGTTCAAGCTGCCAAGCAGGGTAAGGATCTTCGACACGACGCTGAGGGACGGGGAGCAGACCGCCGGTGTGTCGTTGACCTCTGAAGACAAGCTGGAAATCGCCAGAGCACTCGATGAGCTCGGCGTTGATGCCATAGAGGCGGGTTTCCCGATCTCATCCGAAGAGGAGAGGAACGCCATCAGGGGCATCACATCCGCAGGACTGAGGGCTGAGGTCTGCGGGCTCGCAAGGACGCTTGAGAAGGACATCGATGCGGCTGTGGATTGTGGCGTGGGCTCTGTCCATATCTTCATAGGCACTTCAGACCTTCACCTGAACTACAAGCTGAAGATGAGCAGGCAGGAGGCCCTTGAGACGGCCGTCAGAGCCGTAGAGCACGTCAAATCAAGGGGCCTAATTTGCGAGTTCTCCTGTGAGGATGCCACGAGGACATCCCTGGGTTACATGCTCTCGGTTTGCGAAGCCGTCGAGGATTCTGGCGCGGACAGGATCAACATCGCCGATACAGTTGGTGTTATGGTTCCGGAGTCCATGTATTATCTTATCCCGAAGATCAAAGAGAAGATCAAGATCCCCATATCCGTTCATTGCCACAATGACTTCGGCCTCGCAGTCGCGAACACTCTAGCTGGCGTAGCGGCTGGAGCCGAACAGGTTCATGTGACAATCAATGGCCTGGGCGAGAGAGCTGGAAACGCGAGCTTGGAGCAGACCGTAATGGGGCTTAAGGCATTGTATAATACTACAGTGAAGATCGATGCGGAGAGATTAACCGGCGTGTCCGCTTTGGTCGAAAGGCTTTCCAAAATTTATCTACCGCCGAACTACCCGATAGTCGGCAGAAACGCTTTCGCGCACGAGTCCGGAATCCATGTTCATGGCGTCCTCTCCAAGGCGGCAACCTATGAGCCGATGACGCCGGAGATGGTCGGTCAGCGAAGGAAGATCGTGCTCGGGAAGCACAGCGGCATTCACGCCATCTCTCAGTCCCTCACCGATCTTGGCATCAGCGTTGACAAGGGGCAGCTGTCGGAGATAGTGGCCAGGATAAAGGAGCTCGGTGATGACAAGAAGAGCATTGCGGATGCCGATCTTCTCGCCATTGTTGAGGCCGTCGTTGGGCGCAACAAGGAGAAGGCCGTGACTCTTGAGGAGTTCGTCGTGACCTCTGGCAATAAACTGGTCCCAAGCGCGAAGGTCAGGCTAACGGTTAACGGAAAGGAGTGCTTTGGGGAATCCACAGGCGTCGGACCCGTGGATGCCGCAGCTAAGGTCATCCAGCGTCTCGCCGGCTCGGACCTAAAGCTCCGGGAGTACAAACTGGAGGCCATAACCGGTGGCACGGAGGCCGTTGCCAGCGTGGAGATCGGTATGGAGACTGAGAAACGCCTGATCTTCAAGGCGAGGGCGATGGACAAGGACATCGTTATGGCGTCCGTCATGGCTTTGGTCGAGTGCATCAATAAGGCCAGGAGCGTGGGAAGTTGAAGGGAGCTGTTGCCATCATCGAGGCCCTGAAGAGGCAGGGCGTCAAGCATATCTTCGGTATCCCAGGTGGCACTATCATGCCGGTCTATGATGCCCTCTTCGACGAGACCGAGCTTAAGCATATCTTAACGAGACATGAGCAAGGCGCCTGCCATGCGGCCGACGGCTATGCCCGTGCATCCGGCGGAGTTGGCGTCTGCATTGCGACGAGCGGCCCGGGTGCAACGAACCTCGTGACGGGGCTGACGAACGCGTACATGGACTCAGTGCCGGTTGTGGCCCTTACCGGTCAGGTATCGACATCCGTCATAGGTAGTGACGCTTTCCAGGAGGCCGATATAGTTGGCATGACCATTCCCGTCACTAAGCAAAATTTCCAGATCAGAAACGCTTCGGAGATAGGTGCTATTATAGCATCCGCCTTCAAGCTCGCAAGATCCGGCAGACCCGCTCCTGTCCTGATAGATCTGCCAAAGGATATTCAGACCTCCGAGACGGAGATCGAGTTCCCCAAGGACGTTGAGATATTGGGATATAGGCCCACCGTCAACGGACACCCCGTCCAGATCAAAAGGGCCGCAGAGCTACTCCTGGGATCGGAACGGCCCGTGATCCTCGCCGGTGGAGGAGTTACGATCTCGAACGCCTCCTTTGAGTTGGTAGCCCTGGCTGAGCTATTGGGAGCGCCAGTGGTGACGACGCTTCTCGGCAAATCTAGCATGCCAGAGGACCATCCGCTCTCCCTTGGCATGATGGGGATGCATGGCAGGAAGTCCGCGAACTATGCCGTTTTACAGGCGGACATTCTGCTCGCAATCGGCACAAGGTTCAGTGATAGGATCACTGGGAACCTTAAGGAGTTCGCAAAGGAGACGCGCATCATCCACATCGACGTCGACCCAGCTGAGATTGGTAAGAATGTGCCAGTAGATCTACCGATAGTGGGTGATGCGAAGTCAGTGCTGACCGAGCTTGTAAAGACCACAGCTTCCATGATAGCGAAGAACAAGGAGACAGCCTGGACCAGAAGGGCAAAGGAGCTGAAGGAATTATGCGAGTGCAACTGCGACAGCGATGTAAAGCCCATAGATCCGAGAGTCCTGCTGAAGCAGCTGCAGCTTGTCCTTAATGACGACGACATAGTTGTTACGGGTGTAGGAAGGCACCAGATGTTCGCCGCGCACTATCTTAGGAGGAACAAGCCAAGGACCTTCATATCCTCGGGGGGCCTGGGCACGATGGGGTTCGGTTTCCCTGCGGCCATGGGCGCGAAAGTCGCAAAGCCCAATGTGGAGGTATTCGACTTCGATGGCGATGGCAGCTTCCAGATGACGGGGAAGGAGCTGGCGACTTGCAAGGAGAACGGAATAAAGGTCGTAGCCGTCGTCGTCAGAGACGGTGTCCTGGGCATGGTCTATCAGTGGCAAGCGCTCTTCTCAGGAAAGAGGTACTCCCAGGTCCATCTCGGTCATGTGCCGGATTTCGTCAAGTTCGCTGAGGCCTTCTCGCTGAAGGGCATAAGGGTCGAGAGGGCAGAGCAGATCGGCCCAGCCCTGCGGGAAGCGGTGAAGAACGACGAGACGACATTGGTCGAGGTCACAGTCAACCCCGACATCCACGCGCTACCGATGATGCCGCCTGGAGGAACCTTGGCCCAATTCTTCGGGGACTGCATGGACAAGCCGTTGCTTGAGGCGCTGGGGCCAATTCGAGGTTAGGTGATGGGTGCTTGAACAAGAGCGTGGGAAGGCACATCGTAGGCATGATCGTCGAGGACAAGCCAGGGGTTATGCAGAGGATAGCCGGGATGTTCACGAGAAGGGGCTTCAATATCGATACCATAACGGTTGGCAAATCCGAGATGGTCGGCCAATCGAGGATCACATTGACGATGACAGCCGACGAGGATACATTGGAGCAGTTGATCAAGCAGCTCTACAAGATCATCGAGGTGATCCGGGTGTTCAAGATGGTGGATAAGGGCTCCGTCATAAGGGAGCTCTGCCTGGTCAAAGTCCACATCAAGGATGATGATGCGAGATATGAGGTGATGAAGTACTCAGATGTATTCAAGGGGAAGATCGTGGACATCTCGCCGAACTCGACAACGATTCAACTCGTCGGCACATCGGAGAAGATAGACGACCTCCTAGATATGCTGAGGCCCTTTGGCATGAAGGAGGTCGTGAGGACGGGCATTGTGGCGATATCGAGGGATCCCAAGAAGTGATCTGAGACGTCGACCATAACCGAGCAGATCTTTCAGGACCACTGCGGTCGGGGTGTTGCACCGGGAGATCTCGTGACAGCGAAGATAGATCTGCTGCTTGCGAACGATATCACAGCTCCGATCGCGATAGATGAACTCGATAGGGCCGGCATAGACAGGATATTCGACCCATCCAGTGTGGTCTTCGTGGCCGATCACATGGTCCCTGCAAAGGACATCAACGCAGCCAACCTCTGCCATAAGATGCGGGACTTCGCCAAGAAGCAGGGAGCTCGCATCTACGAGGCTGGATGGGGCGGAATAGAGCATGCGTTGCTACCAGAGGAGGGATTGATCGTGCCGGGCATGTTCGTCGTGGGCGCGGATTCCCACACCTGCACGTATGGGGCATTAGGTTGCTTCGCGACCGGCGTCGGGTCGACGGATTTCGCGGCAGCCCTCGCCTTGGGTGAGCTCTGGTTCAAGGTGCCTGAGTCGATGAAGTTGATCTTCGATGGTGAGATCGGAAAGGGCGTGATGGGGAAGGACCTTATACTTAATGCCATAAACAGGATCGGGGTCGATGGGGCCAACTATCGTGCATTAGAATACGAAGGGTCTGCCATAGATAGCTTATCGATGGATGGGAGGCTGACTATGTGCAACATGGCCATCGAAGCTGGTGCGAAGAACGGCATAATAGCTCCCGATGCCAAGACCATGGACTACGTAAGGGCAAGGAGCAAGGGGCCCTTTAGGACCCACGCCAGCGATCCCGATGCACAATACGCGGAAATTGTCGAGTTCGATGTCACGGATATGGGTCCCCAGGTGGCGTTACCGCATTCACCGGCGAATGCTAAGCCGGTCTCGGAAGTTGTCGGCTCAGAAGTCGATCAGGTTGTGATCGGCTCATGCACAAACGGCAGGATGGAGGACCTGAGGATCGCTGCCCGGATCCTGAGGGGCAGAAAGGTTCACCCGGGCCTACGGTGCATCATAATACCCGCAACGCAGAAGCTCTATCTTCAAGCATTGGGCGAAGGCCTGATAGAGGCATTCTTGATGGCAAATGCAATCGTATCGACTCCAACCTGTGGTCCCTGCCTCGGCATGCACATGGGCGTTCTAGGCGAGGGCGAGGTTGCCCTGTCGACTACAAATAGGAACTTCATAGGCAGGATGGGTCATCGGAGCAGCAAGGTCTACCTCGCCTCACCGGCGACTGCCGCAGCAACGGCCATAGAGGGCAGGATTGCGGATCCTAGGGGGTTCCTGTAGGAGCGGAGCGCACGATGGGAATTGTATACAAAGTTGGGGACGATATAGACACTGATCTCATAATACCAGCAAGATATCTGAACTTGATCGATCCCGCGGAGTTGGGCTCTCACTGCTTTGAGGACCTGGATCCGGAATTCTCGAAGGTGAGGCGAGAGGGCGTGATCGTAGTCGCCGGCCGGAATTTCGGTTGTGGCAGCTCTAGGGAGCATGCGCCCATAAGTTTGAAGGCATCGGGCGTTCAGTGCATCATAGCCAAATCATTCGCGAGGATCTTCTTCAGGAACGCGGTCAACATCGGTCTGCCAGTGATGCTGTGCGAGGAGGCGGTCACGAGGGCTGAGCCCGGCGATGAGATCCAATTCGATCTGTTCTCGGGATTCATAAGGAGCATCACTAGGGATGAGACCTATAATGCAAAGCCGCTCCCGAGATCCATGCAGGAGATATACTCATTGGGGGGTTTGATGAACTACGTCAAGAAGAGGTTGAAGGAAAGGACTTGATATTCATCGGGAGGTCATTAGTCAATGCGCGAGTATAAGATCGCAACGGTTCCTGGCGATGGCATAGGCCCAGAGGTCATCGCAGAGGGAATCAAGGTCATGCGCTCAGCGTCCGATGCGCGCGACATCTCAATAGAATTCGACAACTTCCCTTTCGGCGCGGAGCACTACATGAAGACAGGTGAGACGATCTCAGAGAAAAGCCTCGACGAACTGAAAGACTTCGATGCGATGTACTTCGGCGCGATCGGTGACCCGAGGGTTCCGACGGGTGTGCTGGAGGGCGGAATACTCCTCAAGCTTCGGTTCCATTTTGACCAGTATGTGAACCTGAGGCCGGTTAAATTATACGAGGGCGTTCAATGCCCACTGGCCGGCAAATCGGCAAAGGATGTGGACTTCTATGTGGTTAGGGAGAACACCGAGGACTTCTACGTTGGACTCGGAGGGAGGACAACCATGCGCGGTGAGGAGTTCGAATTCAGGTTATCCTCTGGGATCGGACGTGGCACTCTGTATTCCATGAAGACATCGGAGGCCACAGACGAAGAGGCATTTCAGATAGGAGTCTTGACGAAGAGGGGCTGCAGACGCATCATGACCTATGCGTTCGAGCTGGCCAAGAAGAAGGGCAGAACGCTTGTCACATCCGTCGATAAGGCCAATGTGATAAATATGTACGCTCTCTGGAGGGACACTTTTGGGGAAGTATCGAGGCATTATCCCGGAATACAGACCGAGTTCTCATTCGTCGATGCCATCTGCATGTGGTTTGTGAAAAACCCTGAGCATTACCAGGTCGTCGTAGCCCCGAACCTCTTCGGAGATGTCATAACGGACCTCGGGGCGATGATCCAGGGAGGAATGGGGCTCGCGCCGGGCGCGAACATAAATCCGGAGGGCATCTCGATGTTCGAGCCCATCCACGGCTCTGCGCCGAAATATAGGGGCTTGAATGTCGTAAATCCGATTGCATCGATCCTGGCAGGTAAGATGATGCTCGAGTTCCTAGCTGAGAGACATGATGACAGAAGGATGTACGAGGCAGCATCGCTCGTTGAGCTCTCCACTGCGGAAATTCTTCGAGAGGGTCGGGTGCGCACGAAGGACATCGGTGGCTCCTCGAGCACATCACAGGTCGGCGATGCAATTGTGAAGAGGATCTCTGAGCGCTCCAGTTGAACATCGCCCCAACGAAGGCCATCTTGCAATGACGTATATCGAATATAGAAGATCGATTTAAAAAAGGCCTTCACGCATTATGGAGCATCCTGCCCTCTGTGTCTATGATGCCATCCCTTATCATTGTGGCCGAGATGGGCCTTCCATCTTCAGCGAGTTCCAGTGGAACTCTGATGATCTTAAGAGGAGGAAGTCCTTTCTCCCTCCTCAGTTCGTTGATCTCATCTCCCCTTAGTCTATTCTCAGATGTCACGAAGAGCACATCGAGTTCCCCTTCCTTGACAGTTGGCCCATAGGGATCGTCTATTTCAACGATCTTGACCTTATCCATGCATCCCATCTGCTCAACGAATTTCCTCACGTTTTCAGCTCTAACGACGTATGGCTCAATGGGATGCCCCTTTGATGAACGCGCATACCCATCGGATGTGATGCCTATCAGTAAACTACTGCTCCCCTCCAGGGCCGTCATAAGGAATATCCTATGCCCCCTATGGAATATGTCGAACGTGCCACCGAGAACAGCCCTCGGCTTGCCTGCCATTGCTGTTGAAGCCCAAAGGTTAGCTTATTAAACTCCCCACCTTCCTCCCGATTCATGTCCGATCCCTTCGAAGTACTGCTCGATAGATATTCACAAGCGGGCAGGATCAGCGCCCAAATAAGGCCTCTGGCAAAGAAGCTTGTAGTTGAAGATGCGAGGATAGCTGATATCTGCGAGACAATCGAGGATGAGATCAGGGCACTTGGAGCAAAGCCCGCCTTTCCAGTGAATGTCTGCGTCGGAAGCGTCGCGGCTCACTTCACGTCCCCGCCGGGGGGAAACGATGTACTGGAAGCGGGCGATCTCGTAAAGGTAGATTACGGGGCGATGATGGATGGCTACATTGTCGATACTGCGACCTCTGTGAACCTCTCACCACTCGATGCCGGCATCATTAGAGCTGCTGAGGAATGCCTAGAGGTGGGCATAAGATATGCGAAGGCGGGAATCGATGTGTCGAAGATCGGTGCCGCGATTCAGCAGACCGCCGAAGCATCCGGTTTTAGGGTTATATCAAACCTCACCGGCCACCAGATCACGAAATACAATCTCCATGCAGGTGGCGTTATACCGAATGTCGATCATGGTTTCCGAGGAAAAGTCCAGACCAATGCTGTCTATGCGATCGAACCTTTCCTCACCTACAGTCATGGCGCAGGCATCGTCGTCGAGAGGTCACCGGCTTACATCTACAGGTTGGGGAGATCGAGACCGAGGGACCAAGCAGCAAAGGCCCTGCACTCCAGGATCTATAGCTCATACAGCTCCCTACCGTTCGCCGAGAGGTGGCTGAGCCTCTCAACGGAGGAGAAGGGGGTCTTTCATGATCTCATCGACTCTGGCTGCATATCGACATACCCTCAGCTCGTGGAGAAGAATGGTGTGGCTGTCGCACAAGCAGAACACACGATCGCCGTTCTAGCTGATAAAGTTATTGTGCTGACTAAGTAGGAAGCAACTATCCTTAACATTACCTCGATATCCGATACGATAAGAGTGACACTTCCTATATTAGAAACTTCGCAGGAACTATCTTATACTCTGTCGTGTTATCTAAAACTCTTATACCATTGAGTCTTATCGCAGCCTCTGATTCATAACGTGTGGAAGAATCGTTAAAATGCGGTACGCTCTAAGAGAAGATAACCTTCAAACTCTAGGCTCATACTCCCTATAAGATGACAACCATGTAGTATCCTTCCCGGCTATGTTGATGAGCGCCCTCAAGTTCCTCGAGACCTTCCCATCAAATCTTTGCGTGCCAATATCATCGGGATCGAAGAACAGAGTCAGTAAAGCATAGCAGGAATCGCTGTTCGGTTCCCCTCCCCACCACAGGTAGACATCAGAGGGCTCGACCTTATCCTCTTCCACTAGGAGCCTGCACCAATCCCTTGCTATATTGCAAGGGTAAGCGACATAGTAACTTCTCATCCTCCTCCTCAGGCTCTCCTCGGCTTCTGCTCCTAGGCTGGAAACTGAGTAGTGAGTTTCTGAGTGGTTGGCTTCTCAGAGAAGATGCTCATGACCGTCATGGATGTCGCGGAATTGCAGTTGGTGCATACCTCCACGGTTCCATAGACATAGTCGCCTTCCTTGAAGTTCCTTGTTACCTTGTTATGGCACGAATTGCACTCCAGCACCGTCACAACCTTGGCAACCTGAACCTTGAGCGATTTGCTCCTCGATTGGACCTGACGCAGACTGTACAGGGTTATCGCGATGCCCGATGTCCCAACCAGCATATAGACCGTCGATTGAGTCGGTTCCGTAGCCATTCCCCTTATGCCTATAACGAACATGGACGCGGAGACGACGAGAAGGATGCCTAGGACCATGAGGTAAATCGATATGAATAAGCTTCCGGGTTTTCTTGCCATATCTCCCACCTATTGCGCAATCCCCATCGTGTTGCCAACTCCCACGAGCAGAACCAGATCCCCAACCGCTGTACCGTTCTTAATCAACTCCTTTACGCGCTCGCCAGCCGCATCAACGCCTGCCATTATCTCCTTCGTGATCGGGCCGACCGCCTCTTGGCTCGACATCTTGATTATGACACCATAGAGTGGTAGCTTCTTCTTCGTAACTGCCTCCTCTATCTTGAACTTCTCTGTTCCGATTCCCCCTATCGCTGCTCCTATGCCCTCGAAGACTTCGCCCGACTTCTCGCCTTCAAGCTTCAGGCCAGCATCGACCATCAATACGGACTTCAGGTTCTTCCTCTTCTTCAGGATGATGCTCACGGCATCTCCTGGCCTGCCAACGGTTCCGCCGGGCCCTTTCGACTTGACGACGAGGACCCTTCTTCCCTCATAGTCCG
>Ga0315282_10001958_pt1 | contig 38566 bp, 33 predicted proteins | sample YL17G07_20_MG_FD_203693 | JGI IMG/M metagenome (GOLD analysis project Ga0315282, IMG submission 203693) | Sediment microbial communities from Yellowstone Lake, YNP, Wyoming, USA - YL17G07_20 | ecosystem: Environmental > Aquatic > Freshwater > Lake > Sediment | place: USA: Wyoming | collected... | reverse complement strand
ATTTAGCAACGAGGCTTTTCTGGACAGCGTGGACTCAGTTGAATCATCTCGGGTTTCCCTTCAATTTTCCCCGCTCCTCAGCTTAACGTCGAAGCGGATTTGCCTGCCTCAACACGCCTTGGATTGGGGACGCACCATGTCCATTGGGTACGCTCAACCTATCCTCCTGTGTCCCCCCTTTGCCTTAAAACAAGGATTAGATGGTATGGGAATTTTGACCCATTGTCCATCGCCTCTCCCCTTGGGGTTCGGCTTAGGCCCGACTAACCCTACGCGGATTGACCTTGCGTAGGAAACCTCAGATTTGCGGTGGGCATGGTTTTCACATGCCTTATCGCTACTTATGCCGGCATTCTCGCTTGCTATTGCTCCACTTTGGCTTACGCCAAGGCTTTACAGCTATATCAACGCTCCCCTACCTTCGCCCTAAGGCGAACCATAGCTTCGGTAGCGGACTTTAGCCCCGTTAAATTATCGGTGCGACACCACTCGACCAGTGAGCTGTTACGCACTCTTTAAAGGGTGGCTGCTTCTGAGCCAACCTCCTGGCTGTTTTAGCAGTATCACTGCCTTTGCCACTTAGTCCGCGTTTAGGGACCTTAGCTGATGGTCTGGGCTGTTTCCCTCTCGACTACGAAGCTTATCCCCCGCAGTCTCACTCCCAGGATATAGACTTATGGCATTCGGAGTTTGGTTGAGTTTGGTAACCTCACGGCCCCGAGCTCATCCAGTGCTCTACCTCCATAAGTTATTACCTGAGGCTGCACCTAAATGCATTTCGGGGAGTACAAGCTATCTCCGAGTTCGTTTGGCATTTCACCCCTACCCACAGCTCATCCCAGCACTTTGCCACGTACACGGGTTCGGACCTCCACCCAAGGTTAGTTGGGTTTCATCCTGGCCATGGGTAGCTCACACGGTTTCGTGTCTAATCCCTGCGACTGGTCGCCCTATTCAGACTCGCTTTCGCTACGGCTCCATAACTGAGTTACTTAACCTTGCCACAAAGATTAACTCGCCGGCTCATTCTTCAATAGGCACGCCATCATCCCGATAAAATCGGGACTTTGACTGCTTGTAGGCACAAGGTTTCAGGTTCTATTTCACTCCCCTCTCGGGGTGCTTTTCACCTTTCCCTCACGGTACTGGTTCACTATCGGTCGTCAGCAGTATTTAGCCTTGGAGTGTGGTCACCCCGGATTCCCACGGGATTTCTCGTGTCCCGTGGTACTTAAGAACACAAGCAGAGACTTCAACCTTTCGTCTACGGGACTATCACCCTCTTTGGTGGCTCTTTCCAGAGACCTTTGACTAGACGGAAGTTTTCTTACTCTGTCACAGCTCTTGAGGTCTGTGTCTTGCGTCTTACAACACTCTAATGACATAGGGCCCAAGCCCACTAAGTCACTAGAGTTTAGGCTCTTCCCATTTCGTTCGCCACTACTACGGGAATCTCGTTAGATTTCTCTTCCTCAGGTTACTAAGATGTTTCAGTTCTCCTGGTACCCTCTCGCTTTTGGCGAGAGCCTGGGTTTTACCCAGGCGGGTTGTCCCATTAGGGTATCCCCGGCTAGGTTTGCTAGACAACTCACCGAGGCTTATCGCAGTCTTGCCACGCCCGTCTTCGGCTGCTAACGCCAAGGCATCCGCCCTGTGCCCTTTTCTCTTCGACCTACATCAGCCTGAACACAAAACTTATTCACTTGTTAAAGTACAAAGCAGCTTGGCGTACACCAAGCTGCTTCAGTATACAGCAACTTAGACCTTCGGTCAATCAGGTACGGAGGTGTACACCAATCATGCAAGGAAATAGTATAGACCTTCTTTCAGGTTTTGTCAAATTAAATTCTTGGAGGTTTTTTTACTGCTCCACGACGGTCACCTGTGGGCAGGTGACACCTAGAGAAATAATAAATTAAGCTGCAATTGAAAATAAGTCCCCTCCTTTGATTATTGCAGCGACTAGAATTAATAAGAATACGGCGTAGAGCAGGTCAAACCAGACGGCACTGAGTATTCCCGCCAGTTTTATCAGGCCGATAACCGGGAAGCCGAATAGCGCTAAGGGATTGCGCCACCAGTTTCTTTTTGAATAATTCCATAAATTGTCGGCATCCTGGCTGCTGGGGAAGGAGTGCATAGCTATGGATATGCCCAGCCAGTAGAGCAGGTAGGTGATTAAGCCGAGAGGGATGATTACAGCGATGACGAATAAAATTACAGCGATAGCCGTATTGACCAGGAAAGGGGCGGTGGCTATGAGAAAGGCTTTACCGTAGCTGTCCACCGAACCATGTATAACATATCCTGCGGGATTGCCCAGCCTGAAATAGCATGTTTTGAGTACAGGGACTCCGGTGCGGTCGCAGGAAAATTTGTGCGCCCATTCGTGAAGTATGACGCCCGGGAAGGTGATAAGAGCAATCAGCCATCTAAACATGACGGGGGCTATTATTCATTCCCACTCTATAGTGGATGGTGGCTTGCTAGTAACGTCGTAGACCACGCGGTTGACGCCGGGTACTTCATTGACGATGCGGTTGGAGATGCGAGCCAGGAGGTCGGGGGGAAGGCGAGCCCAATCAGCGGTCATAGCGTCCTGGCTGGTAACGGCGCGTACTGCTACCAGGTAGCCGTAAGTCCGGTAATCTCCCATGACACCGACACTCCTGACACCAGTGAGGACTGCAAAGCTTTGCCATAGCTGGCGATAGAGGTTTGCCTTTTTAATCTCGTTCATTACTATCCAGTCGGCAGACCGGAGTATCTCCAGACGTTCTCTGGTTACCTCACCGATTATGCGAATGGCAAGTCCCGGGCCCGGGAAAGGCTGACGCCATATCATATCTTCAGGTAAGCCCAGAGCCAAGCCAACCTCACGGACCTCGTCTTTAAACAGGTATCGTAACGGCTCAATTAGAGTGAGCGACATTTTGGTAGGCAAGCCACCGACATTGTGATGGGTCTTTATTCTGGCGGCGGCTTTAGTTTCCTTAGAAGTGCTTTCGATGACGTCAGGATAAAGAGTGCCCTGAGCCAGGAAATCTACCTTGCCTAGCTTGCCGGCTTTATATTCAAATACCCTGATGAACTCCTCGCCGATACGACGCCGCTTTACCTCCGGGTCGGTGACTCCTTTCAGCCGCTTGAGAAACCTCCTGGAAGCGTCCACATAGACCACATTCATTTTCAGGTTGTTCCGAAAAGTGTTGAGTGCCCGTTCAGCCTCTTCACGGCGCAGCAAGCCGTTATTGACGAAGATGCAGGTTAACTGATTGCCGACAGCCTGGTGAATAAGGGTAGCTGTAACTGCCGAATCAACACCGCCGGAAAGAGCACAGATGACTTTGCCGTCTTTTACCTGTTGCCTGATGGCACTGATGCTCTCATTGATGAAACTACTTGGCGTCCAGGTGCCGTGGCAGCCGCATACCTTGTAGAGAAAGTTTTGAATTATGGTCTTTCCGTTCGGAGTGTGTACTACTTCAGGGTGGAATTGCAGCCCGAAAATGTTTGCACCGTTACCAATAACTGCGGTAGGAGAGTTCTCAGTGTAAGCCAGGGCTTTGAAGCCTGGAGGCATTTCTACTATCTGGTCGCCATGGCTCATCCAGACCGGCATAGAAGCGGGCAGACCGGCAAACAGCGGCGACTTTTTATCGCTTATCTTTAAGATAGCCTGACCGTATTCATGCTTATCTGCCGGAGCTACCTGACCTCCCATCTGGTGGGCAATGGCTTGTGTTCCGTAACAGATGCCCAGAATAGGTAGGTGGCTGGCGTAAAGCTGGGGTGGAGCTAAAGGTGCTTTCGGCTGGTATACACTGGCTGGTCCTCCTGAGAGTATGAAGCCTTTGGGTTGGAAGGAGGCAATTTTTCCCCATGGCTCATCGAACGGAATCAGTTCGCAATAGACATGGCATTCCCGGACTCGCCGGGCAATCAGGTGACTATATTGAGAGCCGAAATCGATGACGGCTATGGCTTCCCGTGCCCCGGGCGATATAGTCTCTACCTTGGATGTAAGCTGCTCGCCCTGAAGCTCTCTAGCGATTTCAAGATAAGTCGAGACCTCGATATCATCGCTGGTAGCTACGCGGTGGCTTTTTCTCTTTTTATCCATCGCCCTGTCTGGATAGCTAAAGTATATCATAGCCTAGCCTGGCATGGCATACTACGGCTTCTATCCTCTATGGTTAGGCATCTTCATTGTAAAGGTGTTAAAATATATCTTGTAGGCTGAGATTAACTAATGAAGAAAAGCGGACGTTTTCTTATGCTTGGTAAAGGCGCGCTGGCTGTGTTTCTGGCCGTCTGCCTTCTCGGGCTGGTAATTTATGCCGTTGGCGGTTACAGCCGGGGGGCAAACTCGTCAGGACTTGGCTTGGAATCTATGAGTGCTATCGAGCAGCAAGCCTGGCAGGCGGCTGCAGAGGTAGTTGGCTCAGGCAAGAAAGCCCAAGAACAATTTGTCACCGAGGTGCTCGACCTTTACAGCAAGGTTAAGGGCAGCGACCTGGTAATTCTCTGTAACTCAGGCGGTTGGGGTAATAAACCATTGTCCTCTAATTATCAGGGGCAAAGCTGGCTGACAGGGATGACGGCTAAGCTAACACAACTGGGATATAAACCTTGCGTTATCGATGATATTCGCACCGGCAACGGTTTGATTGAGCATCTCTTTGAGTTCAAGGAGGATTTGACTCATTATCCATCGAAGGCAAAGGTGCTGGCTGCCAAGATCGATTTTCTGACCCAACACATTACCAATCTGAAAGTTATAATTACCGGCCAGAGCAATGGTGCTGCTTTTACCAATGAGGTGGCAAATCGTCTGAAGGATAACCCCGAAGTGTATTCTATCCAGGTGGGCATACCTTTTTGGCATGGGATACGTGAAGTCGGTAATTCCTTAGTGATAGACAATAGCGGGATTGGGTCTGATACCCTCGCTGACAGAGACCTGGTTACAATAATCAAGAGCAACTGGGGCAAGCTGCTTATATTGAACCACGTCCCGTCTTTTACACCAGTTGACTGGTTCATAAGCCGCTCGGTTCTCATTCTGACATCGTATAACTTCGGCCTGGGGCTGCAAGCGCCAGGACATGAATATATGTGGGAATACCCCGGGGTCGGGCCGGTGATCGAAGCTTTCCTGGTTAAAAACTTTAGCACCCAATAACATCCTCCCACACCAGACAATATGAAAGCAGGCAAGTGGTTAATCTGTCCACAAAAATAGCCTTACAAGTTGATAGAGCCATCGAAATACTCAAGGCTGGCGGTATCGTTGCTTTTCCTACAGACACAGTCTATGGATTGGGAGGCGATGCCTTTAATAGTGAAGTTGCTGAGAGGATTTACAGGGTGAAGCAACGGCCACGGTCTCTGCCCCTGCCAGTCTTGCTGGCAGACTTAACACAGGTGACTGCCGTCGTTGGTCCTGTGCCGGAGATAGCTCGATTTCTGATGAAGCGCTTTTGGCCAGGAGGATTAACATTAGTTTTGCCGAAAGGAGCTTCACTTCCTGAAATCATCGGTGCTGGTGGCGACAAGGTGGCAATAAGAATTCCCAATCATGTCGTACCTCTGGCTCTCATTCATGGTTTAGGAGCGCCTATAATTGGAACCAGCGCTAACATTAGCGATAAGCCCAGTCCGGTGACGGCTCAAGAGGTCGAGCAACAATTAGGCAGCCAGATTGACTTGATTGTCGACATGGGTAGATGTCCCGGTGGGCTCGAGTCCACCATAGTCGATGTTACCGGAAAGACACCGGTGATTTTGCGTCAGGGCATTATACCTGAAGATGAGATTAAGAGGGCGTGCCAAGAATTTGCCCCGGGGAGGTAAGTAAAAGTGCGTATTGCTCTGGGTTGTGACCATCGCGGCTTGAAGCTCAAACAAGCTATTATAGGCCTTCTCACCGAACTGGGACATGATTATCATGACTTCGGCTGCTACAGTAGTGACCCCGTAGATTACCCCGATATCGCTAAGCAAGTGGCGGAGGCGGTTGCCTCGGGAAAGTTCGACCACGGGATTCTGATTTGCAGCAGCGGCATAGGCATGAGCATAGCAGCTAATAAAGTAAAGGGCATAAGGGCTGCTCTATGTTGTGATATCATCGGTGCTGAGCGGGCTCGGCGGCATAACGATGCCAATATCCTGTGCCTGGGCGAAGATGCAGTCGAGCCAGGTGCGGCTATGGATATCGTTAAAGTTTACCTTTCCTCCGCATTTGAAGGTGGCCGGCATTTACGACGTCTGGAAAAGATACGCAGACTGGAAGCTGCCTAGCTTGACAATAGCTAGCTGCTATGCTAGTTTACTGCAATAACCCTAATTTCCTGAACTGAGCGCTATTTCAACCATGGAGGCGTTTTTTGAAGACAATGCGTAGCGATGGAGTGAAGAAAGGCATTGAACGGGCACCACATCGGGCCTTGCTTCGAGCCGTGGGTGTTTGCCGCGATGACTTCTCTAAACCTTTTGTTGGTGTGGTCAACAGCTTTAACGAGATCGTGCCCGGACATATACATCTGCGCAGTATTGCCGAGGCTGTGAAGGCAGGGGTCCGCAGTGAGGGTGGCGTGCCTTTTGAGTTCAACACCATCGGCATCTGCGACGGCATAGCGATGAACCATCCCGGGATGAAATACAGCTTGCCTAGCCGGGAGTTGATTGCCGACTCCGTAGAGACCATGGCCGAGGCGCATCAATTTGACGCGCTTGTCTTCATACCCAACTGTGACAAAGTTGTGCCTGGAATGCTCATGGCTGCAGTGAGATTGAACATTCCGTCTATTTTTATAAGCGGCGGTCCGATGCTGGCAGGACACATAGACATGGATGACCAAAGCCGAACAGTGGACCTCATCTCTGTATTTAACGCGGTGGGCAGTATTGCCTGTGGCAAGATGACCGAGGCTGAGCTTGAGGAGATTGAAATTGCCGCCTGCCCCGGCTGCGGGAGTTGCTCCGGCATGTATACCGCCAACACGATGAACTGCTTAACCGAGGCACTGGGGATGGCCTTACCGGGCAATGGCACCATACCAGCCGTGGATTCCAGGAGAATGGTTTTGGCAATGGAAGCAGGAAGACAGATTATGGCTATATTTGAAAAGAACCTGTTGCCCAGGGATATTATTACCAAGGATTCCGTTACTAATGCTTTTGCTGTGGATATGGCGCTCGGTGGCAGCACCAATTCCGTTCTGCACCTTATGGCGGTGGCGCACGAAGCGGGTATCGATTTCCCGCTGCCGCTGATTAATGAGATTAGCCATCGCGTTCCACACATATGTAAGCTGAGCCCGGCCAGCGAGGTTCATATCGAGAACCTGGACCTGGCAGGGGGAATTCCTGCGGTTATGCATGAGATAGCAGCCTCCCTTAACGGAAAGTGCAAGACCGTGACATTAGCACCCATGTCAAGCACCATAAAGGCAGGTAAGGTTAGAAACCGCGAGGTCATCCGGTCGGTGGCCAGGCCGTATTCAAAGACCGGAGGTCTGGCGATTCTCTTCGGGAACCTGGCGCCTGAGGGTGCTGTAGTCAAGAGCGGCGCCGTTGACCCCGAGATGATGGTGCATGAGGGGCCGGCTCGTGTCTTCGATAACGAGGAGGAAGCGACCAGGGGTATAATGAGAGGAGAGATTAAGAAGGGCGATGTAATCGTCATTCGTTATGAAGGTCCTAAGGGTGGGCCGGGGATGCGAGAGATGCTTACACCGACCTCACTCTTGAGCGGTATGGGCTTGGATAAAGACGTGGCTTTGATAACGGATGGCAGATTTTCGGGTGGTACCAAGGGGGCTGCCATAGGACATGTAGCACCTGAGGCAGCCAGTCGGGGGCCTATAGCTGCGGTAAAGAACGGTGATATCATAAGCATAAATATTCTAGAATGTAAGCTGGAATTGAAGGTGAGCAACGCAGAGATAAAGAAACGGCTGTCCGAACTGCCTGATTACAAATCTAAGATAAAGACTGGCTATCTAAAAAGGTATATTGAGAAAGTTGACTCAGCCAGTAGAGGAGCTGTATTTGCCACATAGGAGAATATTAATGAAAAAGACCGGTGCCCAGATTCTATGCGAGAGTTTAGTTAGGGAGGGGGTTGAAGTTATTTTTGGCTTCCCGGGGGGAGTTGTGCTGCCGTTGTATGACACTTTGCCGCAATATCCAAAACTTAGGCACATTCTGGTTCGTCACGAGCAAGGTGCAGCTCATGCCGCTGATGGCTATGCCCGAGCTACGGGTAAGGCTGGGGTATGCTTAGCCACGTCAGGCCCAGGAGCCACTAATCTGGTAACCGGGATTGCTAATGCCTGTCTCGATTCATCTCCTATGGTGGCTATTACCGGCCAGGTAGCCAGGCCTTTCATCGGTAAGGACGCTTTCCAGGAGGTAGATATCACCGGCATCACTCTTCCCATTACCAAGCACAACTATCTTGTTCTTGATGTTAAAGAGCTGGCTAGGGTGGTTAAAGAGGCCTTTTATATTGCCCAGACCGGCAGGCCGGGTCCGGTTCTTATCGATATACCGCGCGATGTTTTCCAGCAGGAAGCAGAATTTGTTTATCCTGACAAAGTTAATCTACCCGGTTATAAGCCAACGCTCTTTGGGCATCCAGCGCAGATTAAAAGGGCTGCCGAAACGATAAATACAGCTGAGCGGCCCGTAATTATTGCCGGCAGAGGGGTAATAATCTCTAAGGCTTTTGCTGAACTCAGAGAGCTGGCAGAGAAGGCACAGATACCGGTTATTACGACTCTACTGGGCATTGGCTGTTTCCCTGAAACTCATGTATTAAGCTTTGGGTGGTTAGGAATGCATGGCATGGCATATGCCAACAAGGCGGTTTACAATTCTGATGTAATCGTGGCTATCGGGATGAGGTTTGATGACCGGGCTACCGGGGTGGTCAGCTCTTTTGCACCGCAGGCTCGCGTCATTCACATAGATATTGACCCTGCTGAGATAGGCAAGAATGTGCGAGTTGACGTGCCGATTGTTGGTGATGTTAAGAATGTCCTCGAGGCGCTGAATCAACAAATCGTGCCACGTGGACATCTGGACTGGTTTAATCAGGTGGATAAGTGGCGAGATGAACATCCGGCGTTATTAATAAGGGAGAGCGAAGCTCTTCTACCTCAGTACGTTGTTCGCCAGATTTACGAGGTTACTCAAGGTGATGCCATTGTAGTCACAGGTGTCGGTCAAAATCAGATGTGGTCGGCTCAATTCTTCTTCTATGATAAACCGAATAGCTTAATTTCTTCAGGTGGTTTAGGCACTATGGGTTTTGAGCTTCCCGGGGCTATAGGTGCCAAAGTCGGACGACCTGATGAGACGGTTTGGTGCATTGCCGGTGACGGTGGCTTTCAGATGACCATACAAGAATTAGCCACAATAGTCCAGGAAAACTTGGCTGTCAAGATAGCTATCATCAACAACGGATTTCTAGGCATGGTAAGGCAATGGCAGCAGCTATTCTATGGGCGACGCTACGTTCACACGCCGCTTTCCGGTCCAGATTTCATTAAGATTGCCGAAGCTTATGGCGTCCCGGCATTGCGAGTGACGGATAAGAAACTGGTGGTTTCGGCTATAGAAAAAGCGATGAAACACGAAGGCCCGTTCTTAATCGACTTTGTTGTTGAGCCTGAGGAGAACGTTTTTCCCATAGTCCCACCAGGAGCAGCACTGATTGAGTCCATGGAAATGCCGAGTCCAGAAAGGGTAACTCGTTCAAGTAAATGAGTTTAGAAATAGAACAAGAGGAGGACGAGGTCATTGACTACAACAAAACATACCTTAGTTGCTTTGGCTGAAGATAGACCCGGAGTGCTTAATCGGGTGTCTAGCCTGCTCCGCCGGCGTAACTTTAACATCGAGAGCATCGCCGTTGGCCATACCGAGCAGCCCAATCTGTCTCGAATGACTATCATCGTGGAAGGCGATGATGCCAAAGTGGAACAGGTCAGAAAACAGCTGGACAAAGTTGTAGATGTAGTTAAGATAGTTGATATAACCAGTGATGACAAAGTGGCTCGGGAGCTGGCCCTGGTCAAGGTCAAATCGACTGCTTCTACTCGGAGCGAAATCATCCAGATCGTAGACGTTTTTAGGGCTAATATAGTGGATGTTTCCTCCGATTCTCTGATGGTGGAGGTCACCGGGGATGAAGAAAAGATCGGTTCTTTATTAGACCTTCTCCGCGGCTTTGGCATCAGGGAGATAGCCAGGACCGGCCGTATCGCTTTGACTCGCGGTGCCGTTGGTCCGTTGCAGGTGGAAGCGCCGAGGGAGGTGAAGGCACCAAAACAGCCACCGAAAGCACCCCCCTCAGAAGCCGAAAGTCCACCTGACTGGTGATAGTACCTTAATAGTTAAATATCGCAGGTGAATACAAAACTTTTCAAGGAGGTAATCATGGCCAAGATTTATTACGAAAAGGATGCCAAGTTGAACTTACTCAAGGACAAGATGATCGGCATTATTGGTTTTGGTAGCCAGGGGCATGCGCATGCTCAGAACTTGAGGGATAGCGGCTGCCAGGTGATTGTTGCGGAAGCTAAAGGCACTGAGGGCTGGAAGTATGCCAAACAGGCAGGCTTCAAGGCAGCTGATGCCGCCGGAGTGGCTAAGGAAGCGGACATAATTGTCATGCTTGTCCCGGATACTCTACAGTCGAAGGTTTATCGTGAATCAATTGAAAAGGAGCTATCTGCAGGCAAAATGCTGATGTTTGCCCATGGATTTAATATCCACTTCGGGCAGATTCTGCCGCCTGTTGATGTGGATGTGACGATGATTGCTCCTAAATGTCCGGGGCATATGTTGCGACGGCTTTATACTGAGGGCTCGGGTGCGCCGGCTCTTGTGGCTATTCATCAAGACGCATCGGGAAAGGCGAAGGATATTGCCTTGGCTTATGCTAGAGGTATCGGCTGTGCTAGAGCCGGTGTGCTGGAAACCACTTTTGCCGAGGAAACTGAGACCGACCTTTTCGGCGAGCAAACAGTGCTCTGCGGTGGCGTTAGTTCACTGGTCAAGGCTGGGTTTGAGACGCTAATAGAAGCTGGCTACCAGCCGGAAATTGCTTATTTTGAGTGCTTCCACGAACTCAAACTCATCGTTGACCTCATGTATCAAGGTGGTTTGAGCTATATGCGGTACTCGATTAGTGATACTGCTGAATATGGCGATTATACACGGGGACCACGAGTTATTGATGACCTGGTCAAAGATGAGATGAGGCAAATTCTGGCTGAAATCCAGAGCGGTAGCTTTGCCAGGGAGTGGATTCTGGAGAATCAGGCAGGTCGTCCTGTCTACAATGCTCTAAAGCGAATGGATGCCGAACATGAGATTGAAATCGTGGGCAAGAAACTGAGAGATATGATGCCTTGGCTTAAAACTTGATTTAACGAGTGAGACATGAACAGGGTCATTATCTTTGACACCACTTTGCGTGATGGTGAACAGGCAGCCGGAGCCGGTCTGAGTATCCGGGACAAATTGGAGATTGCCAGGCAACTGGAAAAGCTCGGCATCGATATTATCGAAGCTGGTTTTCCCATAAGCTCTCCGGGGGATTTCGAAGCGGTTCAACTTATCGCTAAAGAAATTAAGCGCTCAACTGTCTGTGCCTTGGCTCATGCTAATGCTGAAGCCATAGACAGGGCATGGGAGGCAATAAAAAAAGCCAAGCGATCTCGTATTCACGTCTTCCTTTCCGCTTCGGATATACACCTTCTCCATCAGCTCAAGAAGACCCGGGAGGAAATCCTGCAGATTTCCCGCGACATGGTAGCTCGATCTAGGAAATATACTGATGACGTGGAATTTTCGCCAATGGATGCCAGCCGCACCGAACCTGCATACATTTATCAGATATTGGAGGCTGTTATTAAGGCAGGTGCGACTACGTTAAATATCCCGGACACAGTCGGCTACGCCATTCCGCAAGAGTTCGGTGACTTGATCGAAGGTATATTTAAGAATGTGCCCAATATTGATAAAGCTGTAGTCAGCGTTCATTGCCATAACGATTTGGGGCTGGCAGTAGCCAATAGTATCGAGGCGATACGGAGGGGTGCCAGGCAAGTTGAGTGTACCATCAATGGCATAGGTGAGCGGGCCGGTAATGCTTCTCTGGAAGAGATTGTCATGGCTCTCAAAACCAGAAATGACTTTTTCCACCTGACCACAAACATTGACACTACCCAGATTTATAAGACAAGCCGGCTGGTGAGCGAGCTCACCGGGTTCATAGTCCAGCCTAACAAGGCTATTATCGGCGCTAACGCCTTCCGCCACCAATCAGGTATTCATCAGGATGGGGTGATTAAAAAGGCGATTACCTATGAGATTATGGACCCAAGGTCAGTTGGTATTCCATCTAGCAGCCTTGTCCTGGGCAAGTTGAGCGGTCGGCATGCTTTTAAGGAGCGGCTGGCTGAACTCGGCTATATTTTGGATGAGGAGTCATTCAAGCATGCCTTTCAGGCTTTTAAGGAACTGGCTGATAAGAAACGAGAGGTCACTGACCGTGATTTCGAATCCCTGATAGCTGAAGAATTGCGCACCGTTACCGAGGTTTACCATCTTGACCACATTGAAGTTTCATGCGGCAACCATAACATCCCAACAGCTACGGTTAGACTTATCGGTCCTGATGGCGATGCTGTGGCTGATGCTGACCTGGGTACGGGGCCGGTGGACGCCGTGTACAAAGCCATTAACCGAATAGTCAAGGTGCCTAACAAGCTCACTGAGTTTACTGTGAAGTCGGTGACCGAGGGTATTGATGCTATTGGTGAAGTGCTCATAAGAATTGAGAGCAATGGCATAGGTTATACCGGGCGTGGCGCCGACACTGATATCATGGTCGCCAGCGCCAAAGCCTATATGAATGCGCTGAATCGGCTCCTGGCAGCCAGGAAGGCAAGAAAAGAGTGAGAGATTCCGATGAGTACAGAAGTAGAGATTATTCTGCGCCTGCTTTTGGCAGCAGCTCTGGGGGCTGGCATCGGCTATCAGCGGGAACGAGCTAACAAGCCCGCTGGACTGCGCACCCATGTTTTAATTTCACTCGGCTCGGCTCTTTTTACAGTAGTCTCGATTTTCGGTTTCGGCGGTGGAGTAGACCCCGCAAGAGTTGCTGCCGGAGTAGTGACCGGTATCGGGTTCATAGGGGCCGGGGTTATCTTCCGGGGTATGCGCGGCGACCATGTAATGGGCCTGACAACAGCGGCAAGCATATGGGCCACAGCGTCTATAGGATTGGCGGCTGGTGTAGGAATGTATCTAATTGCCACCGTAGTCGCCGCCATCACTGTGCTCGTGCTGATGATTCCTAGAGTAAAAGGGTGATTTGAAAGATTGAGGTGATGAATTTTGACTTTAGCTGAGAAGATTCTGGCAGCTCATTCAGGCAAAGGTAAGGTCAGCCCTGGCGAATTCATAAACGTCAGGGTTGATTTAGTTCTGGCAAACGACATCACTGCGCCTCTGGCAATAAAGGAGTTTAATCGCCTGGGGATAAGCAAGGTCTATGACCCGAAAAAGATAGTGATGGTGCCCGACCATTTCTGCCCCAATAAGGACATACTTTCTGCCGAGCAGGCAAAGATAATGCGCGAGTTTGCTCACCGGTATGATTTGGTCTATTTCGAGGTCGGCAGGATGGGCATTGAGCATGTGCTTTTGCCGGAGCAAGGCTTGGTCCTGCCCGGAGATGTAGTAGTTGGGGCTGATTCTCATACCTGCACCTACGGAGCCTTGGGTGCCTTCGCCACCGGTATGGGGTCGACCGATATTGCTGTGACTATGGCTACCGGCGAGATATGGATGAAGGTGCCACCGACCATCAAGTTTATTTACCGAGGAAAGCTAGGAAAATGGGTTGGGGGCAAAGACCTTATCCTTTATACCATTGGCGACATCGGCGTTGATGGCGCTCTTTATTCTGTTATGGAGTTTACCGGCGAAACAATTGACGCCCTGCCTATGGATGGGCGTTTCACCATGGCGAACATGGCGATTGAGGCTGGAGCTAAAGCTGGCATCTTCAGGGTTGACGGTGAAACAAAGAAATATGTCAAAGCCAGGGCAAATCGTTCCTACCAGGTCTATCAACCTGACGAGGATGCCGAATATGCTAAGACGATTGAGTACGATGTATCCAAAATAGAGCCACAGGTAGCCATGCCTCATCTGCCTTCCAATGTGAAGCCGGTAAGCCAGGTAGGAAACATAAAAATTGACCAAATAGTGATTGGCAGTTGCACCAATGGGCGTCTGGACGACCTGAGGCTGGCTGCCAGGATACTTAAAGGCAGGCAGGTCAGTCCTGAAGTGCGGTGCATCATCATTCCGGGCACTCAGCAAATCTATCTTGATGCCTTGCGTGAAGGCTTAATTGAGACTTTTATCAAAGCTGGTGCTGCTGCCAGTACGCCTACCTGCGGCCCCTGTCTTGGTGGCTATATGGGGGTTCTGGCTGCGGGTGAGCGCTGCGTGTCAACGACGAACCGTAACTTTGTCGGCAGGATGGGCAGCCCCCAATCTGAAGTCTATCTGGCCAACCCGGCAGTAGCCGCAGCCAGCGCCATTATGGGTCGAATTGCCAGCCCGGAGGAAATCGCAGGTTAATACCCCTGTTTTTGTCCAAGCCATGATTAAAAATAGAGAAATCACCTATGCAGCCTTGATAATTTTTATCCTGGCCATTCTGCTGATTGGATTGTTTGCCTGCTTAAATAAACCGACTGCGGCACTCCCGCCAGGGAGTCAGGTTATAGTAAGGCAATCCGGTGGAGCTGCGATGCTTATAGCGGAGTGTGCTGATAATTCTTATATAAACCAAACAGCCGACTACATAATCGAGGGAACCGTTGAGAAAGTAGAAAGCAGATGGAATCAAGAAAAAACCGGTATCTTCACCTATACTGAGATGACTATTGAAAAATATGTCAAAGGGGCTCCATTTGCCGAGAATAAGATCCAGATTGTGACTCCCGGCGGAACTGTTGGCGAAATCAGCCAGTGGGTGGAAGACCAGCCGATTTTCCATGAAGGGAAAAAGGTAAGTATATATTTTGAGGAAGTGAACGGAGAGTTCCTTATAATCTGCGGTCAGTTTGGGGTTGTGGAGCGGTAACTGTTAGCAGCGCCTGCTAAGTGAAGCATTAGACAAAGCCCATGATAAGTGATATGGTGCTGCATGTTGGATCTGTCAGGTTTTGAAAGGTAGGTGATGATTTGAAGCTAAAGGGCAAAGTTCACAAATACGGTGCCAACGTTGATACCGATGCCATCATACCAGCTCGCTATCTTAGTCTGTCCGAGCCCGGAGAGCTGGCTCAGCATTGTATGGAAGACATCGATTCAGAATTCCTGAATAAGGTCAAGCCAGGGGACATTATTGTGGCTGACACCAATTTCGGCTGTGGCTCTTCGCGGGAGCATGCTCCCCTGGCTATCAAAGCTGCAGGCATATCCTGTGTCATTGCCAAAAGCTTCGCCCGCATTTTCTTCCGCAATGCCATCAATATAGGGCTGCCGCTTCTGGAGTGTATTGAGGCTGTTGACGGCACTAAAACCGGTGATATTCTTGAGGTCGACTTAATCACCGGAGAGATAAGGAATATCACCCGAGATAAAACCTTCACTGCCAAAGCTTATCCTGATTTCATGATGGAAATAATAAATGCCGGCGGGCTGGTTGAGTATACTACTAAGAAACTAACCGGAGGATTATAAAGTGCAATTCAATCTCGCAGCGTTGTTAGGCGATGGTGTTGGCCCTGAGGTGGCCACTGAGGCGATAAGAGTCCTGGAAGCCGTGGGGAATAAATTCGGCCATAGTTTTGAGTTTCATCATGGTCTGGTGGGTGGAGCGGCGATAGATGCCCAAGGTGTTGCTCTGACTGAAGAAACCTTGAAAATGTGCCGAAGCTGTGATGCTGTGTTGCTTGGAGCTGTCGGCGGACCAAAATGGGATGACCCAAAGGCTAAGGTACATCCAGAAGATGGGCTTCTAGCCTTACGTAAAGAGCTGGGGCTTTTTGCCAATTTGCGTCCTGTAAAAGTATTGCCTATGCTCGTAGATTCAACAACCCTCAAACCCGACGTGATAAAGGATGTAGACCTGATGGTAGTTCGTGAGCTTACCGGTGGACTTTACTTCGGCCAGCCCAAGAAACAGTGGCGCACTGCTAAAGGCAGGAAAGCTGTTGACACTATGGCATATTCGGAACAGGAGATTGAGCGTATAGTAAGGGTCGGCTTTGAGATAGCTCTGACCCGTCGCAAGAAGCTCACTTCGGTAGATAAAGCTAATGTACTTGAGTCATCTCGGCTGTGGCGACAGGTTGCTATCGAGGTCGCTGCCGACTATCCTGATGTGCAGCTGGAGCATATGCTGGTAGATGCCTGCTCCATGCGTCTTATCCAGCGCCCTGCCCAATTTGATGTCGTGGTTACAGAAAACACGTTTGGTGATATTATTACTGACGAAGCCTCGATGCTGGCCGGCTCCATGGGAATGCTGCCATCAGCCAGTTTAGCCGGTATTCCAAAAGGCGGCATCTCTAAAGCCTTCGGCATGTATGAGCCAATCCATGGCAGTGCTCCAAGCCGAGCCAGACAGAACATAGTCAACCCGATCGCCACCATATCAAGTGCTGCCATGATGCTCCGCTACTCTTTTAATCTCGTAACTGAAGCTGAAGCCATCGAGAAGGCGGTAATCACAGTCTTGGAAGAAGGTTATCGCACCTATGATATAATGAGTGAAGGAAAAATTAAGGTGGGGACGAGGGAGATGGGTGAACTGATTGCTAAGAGAGCAGCTAAATAAAGGGAAACGATGCCAAAAGTTCAGCTCTATGATACGACTTTGCGAGACGGAGCCCAGCAGGAGGGCATTTCCTTCGCTGTGGCTGATAAGCTCAAGATTGCCCAGAAGCTGGATGAATTGGGCATCCATTTCATTGAAGGCGGTTGGCCGGGGGCTAATCCTAAGGATACCGAGTTCTTTACTAAGGCTCGAGCTCTGAAATTGAAGCACTCGGTCTTAGTTGCCTTCGGCAGCACCAGACACCCCGAATCTAAGGTGGGCAAAGATGCCGGTTTGCAAGCTTTGGTGGAAGCTAAGACCAAAGTCGTCACCATTGTCGGCAAGAGCTGGGATTTGCATGTGACCGAGGTTCTGGAAACCAATTTGAAAAATAACCTGAATATTATCGCTGACTCTATAGACTTTCTTAAATCAAAAGGCCTTACTGTATTTTTCGATGCCGAACATTTCTTCGATGGTTACAAGGCAAATCCAGAATATGCAGTCCAGACGGTTGAGGCTGCAGCCAAAGCTGGAGTTGACTGCGTAGTCCTCTGCGATACCAATGGCGGTGCACTACCTTCTGAAATTGCTACTGCTATTGAGTCTGTTAAGAAGACGGTAACGGTCCCTCTAGGTATTCATGTCCATAACGATAGCGAGCTGGCTGTAGCCAACTCGCTGACTGCGGTCCAAGCTGGAGCCATCCAAGTGCAGGGGACTATTAATGGCTATGGTGAACGCTGTGGTAATGCCAACCTGTGCTCGATTATACCAGCCCTAAAGATTAAACTGGGTATCGATTGCATCACTGATGAGCAGCTAGCTAAGCTAACTGAAGTTTCTCGTTACGTGGCTGAATTAGCCAATTTGGCTCCATCCAGCCATCTCCCTTACGTAGGCGCGAGTGCCTTTACTCATAAGGGTGGACTGCATGTATCCGGCATCATAAAGTGGGAAGACAGCTACCAGCATATCAACCCTGAGATGGTGGGCAACCACCCGAAGGTGGTTGTATCCGAGTTATCGGGCAAGGGCAACATTATCTATAAGGCTAAGGAGCTGGGTATCGCTCTGCCGTCGAAGGGCAAACAAACGCGCCAGGTATTGCAGCAAATAAAGCTATTGGAAAGCCGCGGCTTCCAGTATGAAGATGCAGATGCCTCCTTTGAATTACTATTGCACCGAGTTCAGCCCGAGTATAAGCCTCCTTTTGAACTGATTGACTTTATGGTTGTAGCGGAGAGACATCGCCGCCCGTCAACTGAAAGCGAAACGGAGTTGCTTTCCGAAGCTACAGTCAAAGTGAAAGTTGGTGGCAGAATTATTCATACCGCTGCCGAGGGCAACGGTCCGGTGAATGCACTCGACCGGGCTTTGCGAAAGGCTTTACTCGAATTCTATCCTGACTTGACTGCTATTGAGTTAGTTGACTATAAAGTGCGGATTTTAGAAGAAAGTGGCGGCACTGGTTCTCAGGTGCGGGTGCTCATCGAGTCCAGCGACGGCCGGAAGCAATGGCGAACTGTAGGCAGCTCAACCAATATAATTGAGGCCAGTTGGTTGGCTCTGGCGGACAGCATGGAATACTGGCTGCTGAAACGGAACAAAAACAGGCAACGCCGTTAATATGAGTTCCAAAGTTTGCATTGCCTGTTAATAGGTCAGAGATTCCTATTCAATTAGCGTATAGCGTTGAAAACCTAAGCCTTTACTACTTTTCCCTCTTGATGATTGTGGCTACTCCTTGCCCTCCGCCGATACAGGCGTTTGCCAGGCCATAAGTCCCGCCTTCCATGTTCAGTATTCTGGCTAATGTTCCGACGAGCCTGGCTCCAGAGGCACCGAGCGGATGGCCGATTGCCGTAGCTCCACCTTTTATGTTGACTTTCTCAGGGTTAATGCCCAGCTCTTTCATGCAATAGAGAGCTACTATACAAAACGCCTCGTTTATCTCCCAGAAGTCGATATCTTTCACCTCTAACCCGGCATGCTTTAATGCCATCTTACTGGCAGGTACCGGCCCCTTTCCCATAACCGTCGGGTCTACGCCGGCCCATCCCATAGACACGATTGTGGCTAAGGGCTTGAGATTGTACTCTTTTGCCTTCTCCTTAGACATCAGCATTACGGCACTGGCGCCAGCGTTCAACGGTGAAGAGTTCCCTGGGGTTACCTGACCATCAGGCTTAAATGCCGGTTTAAGTGCAGCAAGACCTTCCATTGTTGTGTCTGCCCTGATACTCATGTCACAATCTATGACCTGCTTTGTACCATCAGCCAGCGTTACTTCAAGGGGCATTATCTCGCCTTTGAAATATCCCTCTGCAAGCGCTTTGGCTGCCATCTGCTGGCTTCTGAACGCCCATTTGTCCATATCCTCTCTGGCAAAACCAGACTCCGAAAACAACTTTTCTGCGGTGAGTCCCATGTTGATGGTTGTCAAAAAGTCATATTTCTTAAAGCGTTCGTCCGTTATTAAGGCAGGGTCTGGGTTTCGCATAAATTTACTCGGGTCAATACCAGGACCAGGCATCGGGACATGCGTCATGTGCTCAAGCCCGCACGAAATAACAATATCCGAGTAACCAAGCATTATCTCCATAGCACCTGTGTGTATGGTTGACATTGAAGACCCGCATTGCCTGTCGATTTGCTCGCCCGGGACTTCGAACGGCAATTCTGCTTCAAATATTACACTTCTTCCCCCGTATACCCACTGCTCACCCACTGGAAAGGCAGTGCCAACCAATACGTCATTGATTTGCTCTGGCTTAATCTTGGTTCTCTTGATAAGCTCCCTTATCAGCGCTCCGGCAACGACATCCATTCTCAGGCCATTGAACACATCTTTCTCTGGCTCTCTCGGCCTAGACCTTGAAAATGCAGACCTCATGTAATCTACTATGACTGCTTCTCTGGTTTGTAGCATTTTTGAACCTCCCTAATAGTCGCTTAATTGTAATACATTCGAATGGTAAGAACAATCGATTTTATACTTAGGTAATTATACCGACTCGCCTACTGGAATTATATACAATGGTTTAATTTGTTCTTCGATTTTTAGGACTTTCCTTACCTCTTCGTCTTCAAAGGCACCGACCATTACGGCAGCTAATCCCAGAGCCACAGCCTGTAGTGAGATATTCTGACCGACATGCCCGACTTCCATATAAACATATCTCTCGCCACGCCTGCCGTATCTATAGGCAGTTCTGGGGTGAAGAGCACAGACCACTATAACAACCGGACAGTTGGCAATAAAGCTTTGTCCCAAGGCAGCGTCAGCTAGTTTCTGCCTCAAGTCGCCACTAAGATGCAGGCTCAGAGAATGGTTATCTACTTGATAGTGGTATATGCCGGCTGCTAAGGTTTCTATTCCGTGCGCACCAATGACAACAAAAATTTCCAGAGGATAGGTGGCTCCTGCACTGGGAACAGCCCTTCTTCCGCCGGTGCCTGTTATGCCTTGAGCTGACCACAATAGCTGAGAAAGCTGTGCTAAAGACAATGGCTGGGCTCTGAACCTTCTAACTGACCTTCGCTTTGAAATGGCTGCTTCTACCGATATCTTTCCCTGGGGGTTTGGAGATGGGAGCTTAATGGGAATTTCTTTCTTTCTTACCACTAGCCTTTGATAACTCCTATGGGACTTGCCATGGCAACTTTTCGAGAAATTCCGGCTTGATGGGTTACTTCGACTACTTGAGTAACATCTTTATAAGCTTGTGACGCCTCTTCTGCCAGCGAAGCCATGTTATCAGTTTTTACCGTGATACCCCTAGCTCTCAGCTCATTGGCGACATCAACACCTCTCAAGCTGCGCCTGGCTGCACCCCGGCTCTGCACCCTGCCAGCACCATGGCAGGTAGAACCGAAAGTTTCTGCCATCGCTTTATCCGTGCCTATGGCAACGTAAGAACGGCGGCCCATATCACCGGGAATGAGCACTGGCTGTCCAACTTCTTTATATCGTTGCGGTATATCCTTGTGTCCGGCAGGAAAAGCTCTGGTAGCCCCCTTACGATGGACACAGACTGTGAGCTTTTGGTTATCTACAGTGTGCTCCTCAATCTTGGCAATATTATGAGCCACATCATAAACCTGCTGCATGCCCAGCTCTTCAATGCTCTTGCCGAAAACCTTGACGAATGACTCCCGTGCCCAGTGGGTAATGCACTGTCGGTTAGCCCAAGCATAGTTGGCAGCACAAGCCATTGCGGCAAAGTAGTCTTTCCCTTCCTCCGACTCCACCGGAGCACAAGCCAGTTGCCTATCGGGCAGGTTGATACCATATCTTCGAACTGCATCTTCCATGATTCTCAAGTAGTCATCACAGACCTGGTGCCCAAGACCTCTCGAGCCGGTGTGGATCAGGAGTAACACCTGTCCGACTCGGTCAATGCCCATAGCCTTGGCTACGACCTGGTCATAGATTTCACTCACTATCTGCACCTCAAGGAAGTGGTTTCCTGAGCCTAAGGTTCCTGATTGAGGTGCGCCTCTCTTCTTAGCCCTGGCACTTACCTTATCAGGGACAGCTCCTTTCATGCGACCTGTCTCCTCAGTTGCTTCCAGGTCTTCAGGTCTGCCGAAGCCCCGTTTTACTGCCCAGTGGGCACCGTCAACCAGCACCTCGCCTATCTCCTTTTCACCCACCCTTATTTTGCCTTCGGAGCCTAGACCGGAGGGAACATCGTGGAACAGTGCATCGACAAGCTCTTTAATCTTAGGCCTAACTTCATCTTCGCTGAGGTTGGTACGCAACAGTCTTACACCACAGTTGATATCGTAGCCAACGCCACCTGGCGAAATTACGCCGTCGCTGACCCGGGTAGCTGCCACTCCGCCTATGGGGAAACCGTAGCCCCAATGAATATCAGGCATAGCCATTGAGCGCCTCACTATGCCAGGCAGGAAGGCTACGTTGGCCACTTGCTCCAGGGATTGCTCTTCTCTGATAGCCTCCAGCATAGCCTCATCCGCGTAAACTAATCCTGGCACCCGCATTCCCGGTTTATAGCTTTTGGGAATCTCCCAGCGGTAGTCATCTATTTTATTAAGTTTTCCTTGCCATTTCGGCATACTCTTGTCCTCTAAATATCGAAGATCACCTGTACCTTGTAGCTACCATCCTCTTTGCTTATCCGTAGCATGTGATAGGTAGCTGCCTTAATCTCTCTCTTGAGCTTGTGCTTCCTTGGTTTTATCTTTTCCCCAAAACACCTGGCTTTGATTTGAGTGCTGGTGAGTTCTTCGATTTCAAACCTTTTGAAAATTATGTGTTCTACATCAAAGATATAAATAAGCTCATTCAGCCATTCTACCAGAAGAATTTCCACGTCCTCGGCTGACAGCTCTAGCTCACGCCGGACATCCTCCTTAAAATCATCCAGGTCTGCCATCAAGTTGAAAAGTCCGAGGGCAGCGTTGGCAAAGACCTGCTTGATATCGGTGCCATAAGCGACAATACCAATATCTGCAGTATGGTCTATGACTTCGAAAGGCTTCTCCACTGTCCTCACTACATGTCCAGGGGTTGACTTCATTATATCATGTCTTAAATGAGTCAAGAAATCTAAAACAAGCTTGACTCGAATTATCTGCGTATGATAAAGTATGCGCCCGCTTGGGCCGCTAGCTCAACAGGCAGAGCAGCTGACTCTTAATCAGCCGGTTACAGGTTCGAGTCCTGTGCGGCTCACAGTCAAATTCTTTTTCACTGGAGGTATATGTCAAACAAAACTTGGAAGAACTATAGAGAAACAAAACATTCTAAGCCATCACCATTAAAAGGCATCAGGGTACTTGAAGTTTGCACCCTTCTGCTGGGTCCGGCGGGTCCAGGTTTTGCAGCCGAGATGGGTGCTGAAGTCATCAAGTGTGAAATCCCACCTATGGGGGATACTTGCCGTGACCTGACTCCATTTGGCTACTTGTTTAGGGAGCAGGGACCAGCGTTTGTACATATGAACACCAACAAATACTGGATGGGTTTGGATTTGCATAAGACCGAGGGGCAGAAGGTGTTTTTTGAACTTGCGGCTAAATCTGATGTAATTGAAAATAATCTGAGACCGGGTGTTATGGAAAGCTGGAATGTTGGCTACCAACAAATTAAAGAAATCAACCCCAGCATTATTTACCTCTCCAAGAACGGTTTCGGTCAGTGGGGCCAATATGCTGAAGAAAACAGGCCGTCCAATGACGGCGCTTCACAGGCATTTTCCGGATACGCCTGGCTTTCCAGTTTCCCCAACCACCCGCCACTCAAAAGCCGCCTATATGTCTGCGATAATTACGGTGCGTTGATGGGGGAACTGGCCGTTCTGGCTGCACTCCACTATAGAGAAAAGACAGGTAAGGGTCAGTTCATCGAGCTGTCACAGAGTGAGGCTATTATGCGGGCAATGTCATGGGTCTGGCCCTACCAGCAAATTACCGGCAAGGTAGCTATGCCTACGGGCAATATGGATGTATCTATTTGCCCAGCTAATACATTTTACTGCGCCGGTGGTACCTTTGTAGCTATAGCAGCGCCAACCCCGGAAGAGTTCAGAGGCCTGTGTACCGCTATGGATAAGCCTGAACTAGCTGATGACGTAAGATTTAAAGACCACCTTTCTCGACTGCAAAAGGATAATGCTGATGAAATCAACAAGACTATCGCCCAGTGGGCTAGAAACAAGACTCCACAGGAAATCGAGACGCTTGCCGAAAAACACGGTTTCGCCGCCTCTCAACTCTACACCACTAAGGATGTTGTAGAGGATACGCATTTCCGAGAGCGAGGCTTCATGACTGAGGTTGATGACCCTCTTCTTGGTCAGTACCTTACCCATGAGTTTCCTGTGATGATGTCGAAAACACCTCCAAAGACTAGAAGGTCAAGCAGACCTGTAGGCTTTGACAACGAATACATACTGACACAGATTTTAGGTAAAACTAAAGACGAGATTAAACAGTTATATGAATGTGGCGTTATTGGTAAATGGGCGGATGTACCGGCGCGACGACCACCACCTGGATGGGATGGCAAGGCTGGACTTCTTATGCCAGAGAACTTATCAGCACCAGTGAATGAATCTAATTTACCGAATTCAAACCAAGGGAAAAAAGAGAAGCCGACTACTAAAAAGCTATTAGATTGGGCAGAATGGGTAAGAGGGCAAGATGACCCCAGTATCGCACATAACAGACCAGAAGCCCTTGATGATATAACCGTGTTGGATTTGAGCTACAAGAGTTTTGCGGGATGTTATTGTTCTTCAATGTTATCTGAATTCGGTGCTCAGGTTCTGAGAATAGAGCCGCCTGAAGGTGATTTTATCAGATTATGCACCCCTTACGGCATGACGTACCGAGGTGAAGGGCTTAATTATTTAACTGAGGGGAGAAATAAATCCCATATTACCCTGAATCTAAATAAGTCGGAAGGCAGAGAAATACTAAAAGCTTTGGTGGGTCATGCCGATGTCCTGATAGAGACATTTAGACCCGGAGTAATGGATGATTGGGGTATCGGCTATGAGCAATTAAAGAAGATTAATCCGAAACTGATATTTGCTTCTATAACAGCTTACGGGCAGTTCGGACCCATGAGCCAAAGTCGCATGCCGGACTATGATAATATAGCTCAGGCCAGGTCAGGAATACAATCAGCTACAGGTGAAATTATGCCTCAAGGTAAGAGCTACGACGAATATCCCTGGGCGGTCCCAACTAAAACTGGACCATGGATAGCATGGTGCCAACCAGGAACATTTATGGCTGTTGGCATTTTAGCTGCTTTACATCATAGAGTGGTGACTGGCGAAGGACAGGCACTTGATGTAGCTACGGCTGAGGCTTTCGCCCGTTTTGATGACTATGCTGCATTATGGTACCAAGAAACCGGTATCATTAATGAGCGCTTTGGCAATCTAGATGTCGCCGGCTGGCTATATTGTTTCGCGCCGACCAAGGATGGCGCCGTTTTTCTGGGCGGTTTGAGATTAGAGATGTGGCAGGCGTTTGCCGACATGGTGGGGAAATGGGATGAGTGGGACGCCGCGAACTGGACAACTCTAAGAACCTTTATGGAAAAGGAGAGCCAATTGAAATGGGCACCGCTGGTCTTTGCCGAAACACGTAAATATAGCAACGAGGAACTTGTACGCATGTCGGTAGAATACGCCAAGACTGGCCGTTTAGCCCCCATCACACCGGTGGTGGCACCAGTTTGTTCCCCCGGGGAGGCCATGAGCGATGCCAACTGGCTAGACAGAGGGATTTTTACTCCCGTCAAAGACCCTATCTACGGTGAACTCGTTGTTGCTCAGGCTCAACATAAGATGACTGAGACGCCTGTAAGGACGAAATGGGTGTGCCGACCGGTAGGCTATGACAATGAACACGTCTACCACAAATTTATGGGCTTTGGACCGTCTGAGCTAAAGAAGCTAGCGGAGGCTCATATAATCTGAGTAATTGATAGTACCCAGGCTTCTTAAGCAATGCTCAAGAAACTTTTGATTAGTCAACTTCTCAGTACAACAAAGTTCATTTGATTTTAGTTCACACCTGATGTCACGCTGTATAGTCAGTCCTTCCAGCGGATACCCTGACCGACTATTTGCCGCCAACTGGCATAAAGACTGGACTCATATGAACAAAATCACAGATTTTGTCATGATTTTGTAACTTTTTTCTGGCGGAATTTATGACTTTTTGATGGTTTAGGGTTTACAATAATATTGGTTTTGCTTTAAAAAATATATACCCAAGGTGGAGGCTAAAATGGATAATAAATTCCTTAACTCATTAGAGGCTAACAATAGTGTATTGCTTTTGGTGGACTACCAGGCAAGAATGTTTTGGGGTGCTATATCACATGACCCCACTTATATTAAAAACAATGTAATGGCCCTGGCAAGAGGAGCAGAAATACTGCATATTCCTACTGTTTTGACGACTATTGGTGCTAAAAGCAATGGGGAGTTTTTGCCTGAAATTATCGAAATGTTTCCTGATATCCCGGCAATCGACCGTAAGATACCTTCTTTTGATGCGTTTGAGGACAAGGAAGTATTTGACGCCGTAAAGAAAACCGGAAGAAAACAATTGGTGCTTTCAGGCTTGTGGACCAGTATGTGTATGTCCATAACTGCATTGCGTGGCTTGCGTGAGGGTTTTGACGTATTTGGTGTGATGGATGCTGCTGCTTCAGAGTCGATGGATGCCCACAACATGGCTATACATCGTATGATACAAGCTGGCGTGGTACCTTGCACATGGATGCAAACCGTGTCCGAATGGATGCACAGCTGGCAAAACCCAAAAGCAGGAGAATTGTATACGAGGGTATATCAAGCTTACAACGGTTACTTTGGACAAAAACGACCCTAGCAGCTAAGAGCGACTAAATATTTCCATCGGATAGGATAACAATCAAAATCAAGTTCCGCGTGCTTTGTGTGCAAAGCTGGTGCTATCTAGGCAATATCATTACCTCAGTGGTGGGCCAGCATGGACAGCCCACGAACTCTTCCTTGAGAAGAAGCAGTTGAACCGCCAGCTGCTAATACTACTGCTGAGGCCGTGTTCTTTTTAAGTTTATTACAAGCAGTCAATCTCCTATATCAACTATATTCCGGCGCCAAAGCTCAAGACTTCTTAGCTTTCAAAGCCTTCAGAATCTTTTCGGGTGTAGCCGGCATATCATAAATTCTTACCCCCATGGCATTGTCTATGGCATTTAAGATTGACGGGGCGGTTGGCATAAGAGTAAATTCACCTACGCCAGTAGCTCCAAACGGCCCGTTTTTGCGTGGTGTTTCGAGAAGGATTGTTTCCTTCTCAAAAGCATCCTTCATGGTAGGATACTTATACGTTACCCAATCAACCGTTTTCCCATGAACGTATTCCTCCCTGAGAGCTATACCGGCACCCATATCCATACCGCCCTCGATTTGGCAGATGACAACTAATGGGTTGATGAGGATTCCAGCATCAACTACGGCTGTCATCTTCAAAACCTTGACCTCACCGGTTTCAACATTAACCTCAACCTCGGCCATCTGAACCCCGTGACACCGAGAGACAAAGAACTCACCCTGGCCTGTCTCCGAGTCCATGCCGGTATGCTGCAAACTGTGATTACCCACATAACGGGTCGGCTTGCCGGCTTTAACCAGGTCTTGATAGTTCTTGGCACCAGCTTCCTTCATGGCGGTTTTAAGGGCTTCCATAGCTTTTACTAGAGCATGCCCCGACATGAAGGTCTGCCTGGACGAGGCAGCCATACCCGAACTAGGAGTTCTCTCAGAATCACGCGTCACCAGCCGAATTTTCTCTCTAGGCATGGGCAGAAAATGAGCGGCAATCTGGGTTAGCATGGCATCACTCCCTTCCCCGGGGTCAGCAACGGAACCATAAACGGTCATGCCTCCGTCGGCATCGAGTTCCACCGCAACTTCAGATTTGTCTTGAGGAGTGCCTATTCCATAGCCTGATGCAGCCAAGCCCACCCCCCGGCGGATGTTCTTGGATTTGGAGGCTCCGGCTTCTTTCAACGCCCGCTTATATTCAGGTTCGATTCTTTTCAGACAAGCATCTAACGCCCATTCATCCATCACGTGACCACTCGATGTGGATTGCCCTGGCTGTAGCACGTTAATCTGCCTGAATTTGAGAGGGTCCATGTTCAGTTTAGCCGCTAAAAGGTCCATAGCCGATTCCAGGGCATAGTTCGGCTGCGGCGGTCCCGCACCACGGGCTGAACCTCCCCAGATATTGTTGGTATATATCATCTTAATCTCGGCGAACACATTCGGTATATTATAGCCACCGCTGAGCATCGCCAGGGAACGTGTGATGTTCGTCTCGCCTGTTGAAGTGTATGCTCCCTTTTCCACGTTGGCATACATCTCATATCCGGTGAGCTTCCCCTTCGAATCGGCACCCAACCGCACTTTCATATTGAAGGGATGCCTCTTGCTGGTCATATGCATGGACTCTTTTGTGCTGGGAATATAACGTGCTGGTTTCCTGAAGTGGAGCGCAGCCGCTCCGGCTATATGCTCAGACGTCAGGTCAGTCTTTATTCCGAACTGACCGCCGACAAAGGCTTCTTTATAACGGACATTTTTCCAACCTAAAGCTTCTTTAAGCAAACGGGCATGGTCATGAATTCTGATGGAACGCCCTATCACAACCAGTTGAGCGTCCTCACCCTCTCCATCCAGATAAGCAACGCTAGCCTCCGGTTCCAGCGGTGCCTGATGAACGAACTGTGTATTAAACTCTGCAGAGACCACAGTCGCCGATGAATCCAGAGCTGCCTTAGCATCACCCTTTACCTGTCGTCTGGTAAAAAGAAGATTAGGTATGCCCGGGTGTACCTGAGGAGCATTCTCCGCCAGCGCCTCTGCCGTTGTACCGATTCGAGGCAAGACCTCATATTCCACCTTGACTACTTCAGCCGCGGCCAAAGCCTCTTTCAGGGTTCTAGCAGCCACAATAGCCACATGCGCGCCAAGAACAGGAGCTATATCAGTACAAAGTACAGGTTTTCCCCTGCCTGACAAATTATTACCTTTGATGTCCTTAGCCGTCATAACTCCGACCACGCCAGGCATCTTTTCTGCCTTCGAGTAGTCAATTCCCTTTATCCTGGCATTATGGTGAGGACTACTTACCACAGCTAATTGAAGAGCCCCGGGAATAACAATGTCGGCTGAAAACTGCGCCAGGCCACATGCTTTTATCATAGACCAGGGACGGGGATGAGAAACACCGATCTGTTTTCCATTCGGATCAGGCGTTATCTCAGAAGGCTTTATTTCTCCACGGAGAAAACGGCCGGCTAGGTCAACGGCGTCGACAATTCTTTCATATCCGGTACAGCGACACAGGTGGCCCCTTAAGGCTTTTTTGATTTCATCGCGGGTAGGACCTGGGTTTCTGTCCAACAGAACCTTGGTGGCCATAATCAATCCCGGGGTACAGTATCCACATTGAATGGCTCCGGATAAGACAAAGGCTTCTTGTATCAGATGAGGATTATCCGGCGTACCCAGCCCTTCCACGGTAATAACCTCCGCTCCGTCTAGGTTCGCCACCTTTGACAGGCAGGATAACACCGTTTTGCCGTTTACAATGACAGTGCAGGCCCCGCATTGACCCTTACGGTCACATCCCTGTTTGGCACCCGTCAGTTTTAAGTCTTCCCGAAGCAGGTCCAGTAGCACCATGTCATCCTCGACAATGCACTGATGCTGTATTCCGTTAACTTTTAATGTAAGGTTCTTCAAGTTTACCTCCTCTTTAATCTTCAGATATAGGTACTTGTCCCAAGTCGTAAGGTTCAGGCAAAGCAACTCGTAGAGTATTTGGAATTTAAGCGAAAAAAGTGTAACACAACAATGACAGATGAGTCAATCATACGGCTCCACATTTAGCCGATAATAATGTCATCCAGTGCTCGCTTTGGCACGTGATGTACACCCTGGCTGTCCCGCCAGTATTTGGTATCTCCACCAGGCCCGACTTTCTCAATGACAGCTGTTTCCCCTGGTTTGCCGAGGGCTATGACGAGGAGTATTTCGTAACGCGGTGCTATCCCTAAAGCCTGGCTGAGTTCCTGCCTTTTTACTGTGGCAATCATGCAGCCGCCTAAGCCTCTCTCCGTGGCTCCTAAAAGAATGCTCTGAGCGGCTATGCCATGGTCGCAGCCAAAAGACCGGCTTATCTCCGTGTCACCAAGCACTATTATATACGCTGACGGTCTTTCACCTTCAGCCGGGCCTGGCCAGCCTTTGAGATAACTAGCCCAGCCGAGGTGTGAAAATATCAAAGCGTTCTTTTGGGACTCACAAGAAAGCACATACTTCAATGGTTGCAGATTCATTGCCGAAGCTGACAGCCTGGCCAGGTCGACAAGTTCTCTCAACGTTTCGAGTTCGATAGAGACTTCTTGATAAAACCGCCGGTAGCTTCGGTTCTTTAAGACCAAGTCTTTCAGCATTTTGCTTCCCTCCTTAATCTATTGATTTGAGGATAACCTCGCTTTTGTCATTTTGAGCGAAACGAAGAATCCCACTCAAGATAAACCCCGCTAAGCAATATTATTATCGCAGACTACATTGGCAGGAACTGCAAACCCCAGACGCCGATGTAGGCGAAGAATATGTTCTTGGGTATCCTGCCGGCAGCACCGAAGAGAAGGAATTTCCATATCGGAAAACGAAGCAGACCAGCAGTAACACCGGCTAAATCAAAAAACGGATTGGGTATCAGGGCGAGGACGAAGATAGTGGCGCTTCCCCATCTTTTCATCCACTGCACCATTCTGGCATAGATGCCCACATTCTCCACAGCTAGCCGACCGCCGTAGCCCAAGAGATAGCCGGTCATCTCGCCGATTGTGCCCCCGATGCCGGATACGACTCCCACCAGTATAGGATTCAAAATGGCGCCAAGCGTGGCTACTAAAATCCAGCCGGGCACAGGCACCACTATGCTGCTGCAGGTTATGATGGAGATGAGAAAGATACCCAGATAGCCGTATACTCCAAGCGCGACCACCTCTTCCCGGTTTAGAAAGATAAAAACAGAAAGCGCGATTACAAAAAGCAAAGCTAATATCTGAAGGTATCGCTCCTTTGTCCAGAAACGTTTTCCTGTCTTGTTGCCTGTCCGCTGCATATTCTTGCTGCTTCGCTTATTTCTTTACTTTAACTGGTATGACCAGGGCCGAGCCCAGCATGAAGTAGAAGACGCAAATTAAAAGCATAACCGAATAGCCCAGGCCGGATTGTCGGGCATTGCAGAAATCAATTACCGGACCGGTTAGCCTGGCTAACGCTCCGGCACCGGCTGTAGCTATATTGGTCAGCCCCAAATAGCGGGCTTCTTCGCCTGCGGGAACAAGGTCGATAGCCAGCGCCCAGTTGGTACTCAAGAAAGCTCCTGACGAAATCCCGAGAAGGCCACCGCATACCAGCGTGCCCAAATAACTACGCGTAAATAATAGCACCAGTATACCAACGATACCAATGAAACCCGAGAGGAGAACAATCGGCTTACGACCGAATCTATCGGAAAGCTGCCCTGCAGGGTAAACAGCCAAGAGCAGGAAAACGCCCACAGTAATCATGAGGTCTGCAGCTACTCCTGCCGGGTTGGAATGCTGGATTACATCTCTTATGAAGTACAGGGCAAACGTTTGAAGTACCACCATCGCCATCAAGATAAACAACCGGGATAAAAGAAACCATACAAAGCTCATATGCCCTTTGACATCGATTTTGTAGGCACCGGCCAGGGTTTTTGTCACGGATGGCTGGCCACTGGGAGATGACGGCTGCTCTTTTACTGTCAGCATGGTGACAATCATGCCCACCAACAGTATCAGCCCGGGCAATCCTATTGCCAGCCATAGCCATATCTCGCCGCCGTAGCCGACATAACTATCCATGAAGTAAGCCACCAGGCGCAGAAAGGCTACACCACCCAATACCTCAGCCAAACTTTTTGCCCCAGCCGCTACCCCTCTCCGCCCTTTTGGCACCAGGTCCGGAATAAACGCCTGAAACGGCCCCTGTGCGATGTTGGTGGCGACTTGCAGCAAACAATAGCCTAGAAGCAAGAAGGAGAAGCTGCCGGAAAAGCCTATACTGGGGAGGAAAAGCAGAGCCAGTAGCGTACCGACAAGGATAAAAGGACGCCGACGCCCCAGAGGCGAACCGAAGCGGTCACTGAGCGCCCCAGCCAGTGGTTGAATAAACACGGCTATCATCGAGCCGGCGAAGGTCAGTAGTCCGAGATAAGTATTCTTCTGTGCTTCGGGAGCGAACTCCAGAAGACGGAGCGGAATTATGATAGTGTGCAGGCTGGGCCAAAGAACCGATAGAGCCGCCCCGAAAATGCTTATCTTAATATAATCGACAGGTCGAAAGGCTCTTTCTATAGACACTTTCCCATTATCTCTGTCTGCAATATCAAATCTTGTGCAGAAGCGACGAGTATTTCTCCATCCGGCTCATGCCGGCTTCCGACTGTATCAGCCAGGTCATCCAGCAAAGCTCGATAGCCCTATAGCCGACCTCCGGCGACATGTGTTCCATCAGTCGAACGAAATCTATATCGGTGGAGGGCATATCCATGTTCGCCTTAGCCAGTATTTCGGCGATAACCCTTTTCACTATCTTGTCCGGCATTACCGTGTCAATGCCGCCCATCATTCTCAGATATTGAAAGCTGTTTATGCCGACGCCTTTAATTTCTCCTATCGGGTCTTTCTCCCAGCCATCGAGCCGGGCATGTTTCGCCCAATAGATAAAAGCCTGCCTGTCGTCTAATCCCTTTTCCTTCTTTACCCCGGCTAAGTAAGAGGCGACCGACTTCGCCATTCGCCAGGAGCGCTTATTTCTCCAGATTTTCTCAAGCTCATTATCATTGGCAGCGGCTAAGTCTTCCAGTGTGCGAACCCTTCCTGGCTCTACGAATTCTTGCCTGAACTTATCCACCTTAGGCACCACTGCCTGAAAATAGTTCAAGCCGATTGAGGTAAAAGCAGCATCCACTACCATCAGCACGATATTCCCGTGCCACCGCTCGGTTTTGAGACAGCGCTGGCAATATTCCCTCACCTCGGGGACCTGCTGCATGTAGCTGTCGACTGCTTCTTTGAGCTTCGACATTAAATTTCGGTTCTTAGATTACGGTAAGTAAAATGATAGTCATCCTGATTTTGTGCTGACCCTAATCCTTCTGACCATATAGAATATTACAGCCGCTACCACGAAAACGGCAACTATATCAATATATAACGAATATTTTTCCAGAATATTCCAATTTTCTTTGAGCAGGTAACCGACAAAAACCAGCGCCAAGTTCCACGGTACCGACCCGATAAAAGTGTATAAACAGAACTTAGGAAAATTCATCTTTCCGATACCGGCAGGCAGTGCATTATAAGTCCTGACCACAGGCAGCATTCTTGAGAATAGGACGGTCAAACTGCCATACTTGTCAAACCATCCCTCTACCAGTTGAAGATGTTTCATGTTCAGCAGCACGTATTTCCCATATCTTTCAATGAATCCTCTGCCTAGATATTTGCCTACTTCATAAGCTATTATGGAACCGGTCAGATTGGCGAAGGAACTGACCAGGACGATTAGCCAGATATTCATTTCCCCCATATAAGCCAGAAACCCGGCGAACGGTATTACAACCTCGCTGGGGATAAGAATCAAGGCGGATTCCAGCGTCATGGTTACAAAAATTCCGGCGTATCCCCAGGAAGATATCAATTGTGTTATGAACTCGAGTATGTTTAATATCATCTTGATATCATGGTAAAAAAGTGTATGCTCTTCCCGGCATTATATCACTAAATATCATCTGCCAAATTTCAGTTATTTATAATTGTTTTTGTTATAATAATCCGGCGTCGCCTATTAAGATTGCAGATGAGTTCGTCTGATAGATGGATGCCCACCACATCGAATATTTAAAAAGGGGGAAGATTAATCGCTGTTTTCTCCCTCCCCTGGAGGGAGGGAACTAGAGGAAGAGGCCCATCAAGGGAGAGGAAAAAAGGAAAGAGGTGAAAAAAGTCTCCTGCCCTCAAAATAAAAGGAATGTGTCACCAGTGTACTGGACAAGTACTGTTGCTTTCTTTATTCTTACGGAGCGTGGTGGTAAAATTAAGCTGAGCGTGAGCTATGTCAGGTCATTCTAAGTGGGCACAAATCAAGCGTCAGAAAGGCGTAACCGATGTCCGAAGAGGGCAGCTATTCACTAAACTTGGCCGTGAGATTACAGTGGCGGTACGTGAAGGTGGGCCTAATCCCGAGTCCAACTTCCGCCTGCGTTTGACGATGCAGAAAGCCCACGACAAGAACATGCCGTCTGAGAACATCGAGCGGGCGATAAAGCGGGGCAGCGGCGAGCTCGGGACAGCCGGCCTCTCCGAGATAATCATCGAGGGCTATGGACCTCATGGTATAGCTGTTCTGGTAGAGGCGTTGACCGATAATCGCAATCGCACTCTTCAGGAGGTGCGCAGCCTGTTCTCCCGCCATGGCGGCAGCCTCGGTGCCAGCGGTAGCGTTGCCTGGATATTTGAGACTAGAGGCATAATCACCGTAGAAACCGATGGTGTGAATGCTGAAAAACTGGCAATGGCGGCGATAGATGCCGGTGCCGATGATGTCAAAGAGGAAAAAGGCTATCTTGAGATTCACACCACGCCGCAAAATTTAGAGATTGTGCGAAGAGCTGTGGAACAAATCAAGCTGCCGGTTTCAGCCGAGGTTCAGCGGGTGGCTAAGAAAACAGTGGTCCTGGACGAGCAACAAGCCATTCAAACTCTGAAGCTGCTGGACCACCTGGAAGAGCTGGATGATGTTCAGCATGTTTCTGCTAATCTCGATTACTCCGAGGCTGTTCTGGAGAAGCTGCGGGCTCAGGCATAGTTATGCGCGTTCTCGGCATTGACCCGGGCACCTTAAATCTGGGCTATGGTTTGGTGGATGAGGACGAGGGTGGGATGACGATGGTTACCTGCGGGGTATTTAGCCTGCCTTCCAAAGTCCCTGTAGAGCAACGGCTGTCTTCTTTGTATAAAAAGCTCGGTGAAATTGTAACTCGCCACAAGCCGGATGAGGTAGCTATCGAGGAGCCATTCGTAGCTGGAAACGCTCGCTCGGCTTTAGCTATAGGCAGGGCTCAGGCAATAGCTATACTTGCCGCAGCCAATGAGAATTTACCGGTTTTTCGCTACTTACCGACGCAGGTGAAACAGCAAGTGACCAATTACGGCGGTAGCAACAAAGAACAGGTGCAGGAGATGGTGAGACTTCAGCTTGGGCTGGCTCAGCCGCCTCAGCCCAGCGACGCCGCCGACGCCTTGGCTGTCGCCATCTGCCATCTTCATCAGAGACATATTGAGCAACTGCTGGCTAGGAGCAAATAATTAGATGATAGTCGCTTTAGAAGGCACATTGGAACACCGGAGTATCGATTCGGCGGTGGTTAAAATCGGACCGCTTAGCCTTCACGTTTATATTCCCGGCTCTACCTTGAGCCGGCTCGGAGCTGTCGGAGACAAGGTCCATCTGCATACACATCTGTATGTAAGGGAAGACAATATTGCCATTTATGGCTTTTCTTCTACCGAAGAGCTGGCACTTTTTCAAAATCTCATTTCCGTTTCGGGCATAGGTCCTAAGGCAGCCCTGGCATTCCTTTCCACGTTTAGTGTCGAGCAACTGGCTTCAGCCATAATCAGCGGCAACGTTGACCTGCTCACCCAGGTGCCTGGTATCGGTAAAAAGATAGCCGGGCGGGTGGTATTGGAACTAAAGGGAAAGCTGGAGAAGGGATGGGAAGGGACTATTACCCCGGCTCTGACACGGGAAGATGCCGATGTGGTGGCGGCTCTGACCAGCCTCGGTTATTCCCTGAGAGAAGCTACTCAGGCTGTCGCCAATCTGCCGGCTTCGGAGGATATGAATTTGGAGGAGAAGGTCAAGCTGGCTTTGAGCCAGCTTTCCAGGACATAGTCAGGAGTGAACATGATTATTGAAATCCTGCTTGCGGTTGTTTTAGTGCTTTTGGGCGTATTGATTTTTCTTGTTCTCAGAAGCAGGAAGGTGCAGCCGTCTGACCTGAAGAACGTTATGTCAAGCACATGGACGGAGCTGGGGCTGGACCAGAAGATAGGTACCATAGAGAGCCATGCCAATGACATCAGACAAAGCTACCGGTCGTTCGAGCAAATGCTCCGGGTGCCTAAAGAGAGAGCATCTTTCGGTGAGCTGGCTCTGGAGACCATACTGGCTGACCAGCTCCCGCCGGACATGTACGGCATCAGGGAGGCGGTTTTCGACGGCAAGAAGCCTGATGCCCACATAAAATCGACGGAGGGAATCGTTTGCATAGACTCCAAGTTCTCACTGGACAACTATGCTGGGATGCTGGCGACAGAAGACCCGGCTGAGAAGCAGAGGTTAAAGAAGGATTTTATTGCCGATGTCAGGCGCTGCCTTGACAAGATAGCTGCTGATTATATATGTCCCGATAAAGGGTCTGCCGAGTTTGCCTTTGCCTATATTCCGTCTGAGAGCGTCTATTATTTCCTGCTGAATGAGGCATATGAGCTGCTGCGGCACTACGGCAGGGCTGGTGTTCAGGTGGTATCGCCGCTGACTCTTTCCGCTAAAATCGAGCTACTTAGAGCCGGCATCCAGGCAAAGAAGCTATCGGAAAAAGCCGAAGAGGTTAAAAACGACCTCATCGTTATTTCGCGCCGATTTGGTGAAATCGATGACAAGTGGCGTGTCTTTTTCGGCACCCATCTCAAGAACGCGACGCTTCAAGCAGAAGAATTGGATAAATCATATAAAAAGCTGAGAGACGAGTTCGACCGCATCTCAAAAATTCCACAGAAGTGAACATGCTGCCGTTGTTCACCAATGTAGTGGCGAGGCTTTAGCCTCGCCATCACGACCCTAAAGGGTCGTGGCTACATGTAAATTGAAGACAGGAATTCAAATGTCATCGTTTAAAATCATCTCCGATTTCCAGCTCACCGGCGACCAGCCGCAGGCGGTGGACAAGCTGGCTGAAGGCCTGAACAAAGGCTACAAGCAGCAGACATTGCTCGGCGTAACCGGCAGCGGCAAGACCTTCACCATGGCTAACGTGGCGGAAAGAGTCCAGAAGCCGACGCTGGTCATCTGCCACAATAAGACTTTAGCTGCCCAGTTAGCCACCGAGTTCAAGGAATATCTCCCCGATAACGCTGTGGAATATTTCGTCAGCTATTACGATTATTACCAGCCGGAAGCCTATATCCCCAGCACCGACACCTACATTGAGAAGGAAATAGACATAAACGAGGAAATAGACAAGCTGCGCCATGCCGCCACCCGGTCTTTGCTTGAACGCCGGGACGTGCTCATCGTGGCTTCGGTATCCTGTATTTACAGCCTCGGTGAGCCTGAGGAGTACCGCAGCTTTGTGGCTACCGTGAAAAAGGGAGAGAAGTGCAACCGTGATAAACTGGCTCGCCGCCTGGTGGACATGCAGTATGAAAGAAACGACTTCGATTTTACCCGCAGCCGGTTTCGTATCCGCGGCGATACCCTGGAAATCCAGCCCGCTTATGAGGAAATAGCCATCAGGATTGAGCTCTTCGGCGACGAGGTCGAGCGTATCGTTGACATTGACCCCCTTACCGGTGAACTGCTGACCGAGCGCGATTCGGTGGACATTTACCCCGCCAAGCACTTCGTCACCTCCCATGACAAGCTTCTGCTGGCTATAGAGGATATAAAGGTCGAGCTGGAGGAGCGACTCAAAGAGCTTAAAGACCAGGGCAAGCTGGTGGAAGCCGCCAGGCTCGATGCCCGGACCAACTATGATATCGAGATGCTCCGTGAGGTCGGCTACTGCCATGCCGTGGAGAACTATTCCCGGCATCTGCAGCGTCGGGCCCCGGGCAGCGCGCCGTGGACGTTGCTCGACTATTTCCCCGACGACTTCCTGCTGTTTATCGACGAGTCGCACATGACCTTGCCTCAAATACGAGGCATGTATCACGGCGACATCTCCCGCAAGCGGACGTTGGTCGATTTCGGCTTCCGCCTGCCGTCGGCGCTGGACAACCGCCCGCTGAGCTTCGATGAGTTTAATGAGCGCATCAATCAGGTTGTCTACGTCTCGGCTACCCCGAGCGAATATGAATACAAGCACAGCCAGCAGGTGGCGGAGCAGTTGGTCCGCCCCACCGGATTGCTCGAGCCTACCATTGAGGTCAAGCCCAGCAAAGGGCAAATCGACGACCTCATCTACCAGATTAAGACCAGGGTGGATAAAAGTGAGCGCTGTCTGGTGACCACGCTGACCAAGCGCATGGCTGAGCAACTGGACGATTACCTCAAGGAAATGGAAATCAAGACGCACTATCTTCATTCGGAAATTGACACCTTGGAGCGGGTTGAGATTCTGCGCGACCTCCGCCTCGGCGTCTATGATGTGGTGGTGGGCATAAACCTGCTCCGCGAAGGTTTGGACTTGCCCGAGGTCAGCCTGGTAGCCATCCTCGATGCCGACAAGGAAGGCTACTTACGGTCTAAGGAGGCGCTAATCCAGACGATGGGAAGGGCGGCGCGTCATATCGACGGCCATGTCATCATGTATGCCGACACCGTGACCAAATCCATGCATGAAGCCATGGAAGAGACGCAGCGGCGTCGCCTTATTCAGGAAGCTTACAACAAAGAGCACGGCATCACTCCGCAGGGTATAAAGAAGGCGATTAAGGACATCACCGAGCGGGTCAAAGTGGTGGCTGAAGCCAGAGCCGCCTATTCGCCCACGCCCATATCCAAGGAGGAGGTCCTCCGTCTCATCAAAGACCTGGAAGCGCAGATGCGAAAAGCCGCCAAAAATCTGGAGTTCGAAAAAGCCGCCCTCCTCCGCGACCGCATCATCGAGCTGAGGAAGGACGAAGAGCTCCTCTCCCCGCTGACCAGGTTTAAGTAGGCGTTATTCAGCCGGAAGGTTAAGTTATTATCCTGTTGCTGCACAACATACTATATTGCCTTAGTCAATGGCTCCGATGATCTAAATCTTATCACGGTACTGGCGGGCAGACCCCATTCCTCTTTCTTCCCGGCTCCCAATTTAGCTTTCAGATACGGAGTC